>JGI1358J11329_10002104_pt1 | contig 15774 bp, 17 predicted proteins | sample Subgroupgradi54m_FD_11329 | JGI IMG/M metagenome (IMG submission 11329)
ATCCGGGTCAGCCCGTCGATGAAATGATTCGCCGTGGAGCCGGTGCCGACGCCGATCACCCAGCCGGATTCCACGTATTCCAGCGCCGCCAGCGCCACCGCTTGTTTCTTTTCGTCCGGAGTCATGATGTTCCCGCGATGCTTGAAAGGGCGCCAGAATACCTATTATCCGTGTGATATTGAAGCGCCTAATCTGATAAATTATCCGTATGCCTCAGAAATACCTGAAGAAAATCGAGAGCGCCCGCGTGTACGATGTCGCGCGCGAAACACCTCTCGAACTCGCCCCCATCCTTTCTCGCCGCACCGGCAACCATGTCTGGCTCAAGCGTGAGGACGAGCAGCCGGTATTTTCGTTCAAGTGCCGTGGGGCGTACAACAAGATGGCGGGCCTGCCGAAGGCGGAATTGAAGAAAGGCGTAATAGCTGCCTCCGCCGGCAATCATGCGCAGGGCGTGGCGCTCGCCGCCGCTAAACTCGGCACCAAGGCCGTGATCGTTATGCCGCGTACGACTCCGCAGATCAAGGTGGACGCCGTACGCAATCTGGGCGGCAAGGTGGTGCTGCACGGCGACAATTACGATGAGGCCTACACCCACGCGCGCGAAATTGCCAACAAGCGCAAGCTGACCTTCGTGCATCCCTATGACGACCCGGACGTTATCGCCGGGCAGGGGACGATCGGCATGGAAATCCTGAAGCAGCACGCCGGGCCGATCCATGCGGTGTTCGTGCCCGTGGGCGGCGGCGGGCTGATCGCGGGCATCGCGGTGTATATCAAGCAGTTGCGCCCCGAAATAAAAATCATCGGTGTCGAGCCCGAGGATGCCGACGCCATGGAAAAGTCGCTCAAGGCCGGCAAGCGCGTGCTGCTCGATCACGTCGGCATCTTCGCCGATGGCGTCGCGGTGCGGCAGGTGGGCGAGGAAACCTTCCGGCTCTGTAAACAGTTCGTGGACGATATGGTGATCGTCTCGAACGACGAGATCTGCGCCGCGATCAAGGACATCTTCGAGGACCGCCGCTCGATCCTCGAACCGGCCGGTGCGCTTGCCTACGCAGGCCTCAAGCGCTATGCGGAGCAGAAACGCCTGAAGGGGAAAAATCTCGTTGCCATTGCCTCCGGCGCGAACGTGAACTTCGATCGTCTGCGTTATGTCGCCGAGCGCGCCGAAGTCGGCGAGCGGCGCGAGGCGATCCTCGCGGTGACCATTCCCGAGCGCCCCGGCGCGCTCAAGCAGTTCTGCACCATCCTCGGCGGCCATAACATCACCGAGTTCAACTACCGTTTCGCCGACCCCAAGGCGGCGCACATTTTCGTCGGCGTGCAGATCCCGCCGGACGCTGCGGATGTAAAAAAGCTCGTGGGTGCTCTCCGCAAACACGGCTATGCGACGCTCGACATGACCGACAACGAAATGGCCAAGCTGCATATCCGCCATCTCGTCGGCGGCCGCGCGCCGAACGCGGTCAACGAAATCCTCTACCGCTTCGAATTCCCCGAACGCCCCGGGGCGCTGATGAATTTTCTCAACAAGATGGGTGGAAGCTGGAATATCTCACTTTTCCACTACCGCTCCCACGGCGCCGACTTCGGCCGGGTGCTGGTCGGCATGCAGGTCCCGCCGGGGGACAAGAAGAAATTCCAGAAATTTCTCGACAGTGTCGGATATGAATATGCCGAGGAGACGGGGAATCCGGCGTATAAGTTGTTTTTAAGCTAATTGTTCTTCGTCATGCCCGCGAACGCGGGCATCCAGGCTTTAAAGGGTATCGCGCGCCTTGCGCGCGATTTCAAAATCTAATTGCGGGTGGCTCCGCCCCTGCACCCTGGGTGACTCTTCTTTGCTTGTCCAAAGAAGAGTCACCAGAAGAAAGGATCCCCGGTCGTTTCGCCGCGCGTACACCGCGCGGTTCCCTCCGCTCCTCACGAAGCCGGGCGCGAGCCTAACTCGCCAGGCGCTGAACAGCGCGCCTCGGGCTCGACCAAAAGTCTCGCGAATACCCCCGGCTTCGCTGCGGTGCTCGGCTCGCTCCGACAGGAGTGAAAACCAGTGCTCTAAAGCATCTAAACCACTTTCCTCGGTTTTTTGCGGTTTTACCGCCCACTGCTCATGGGGGGCGAATATGCGGTACAGCTTGAATGTAGGCTTGTACTAAAACAGGCTTTATGATAGGCTAAAAATACTTAGATTACAGAGGAAATCAAGATGATCGCTAAAAAACTCGTGCCGGGGATGGAGGCGCTGAATAATGTGATCTCTGCTTTGGAGGGGCTCGAAACTGCGAAGCAAACGTGGGTATTGGAGACTGCCGCGAGCCACTTTGGTTTTACCCTACGTGGTGTTTCTAAACCACAAGGGGACACCCACCGTCAGGGAGTCGGCACAACATGTGACGTTGACGAATCTGAGCCTACACCCAAAGCCTTCTTGAAGGCGAAAGATCCGAAAAATGACATACAAAGGGCAGCATGTCTGGCCTATTACCTCACGCGCTACCGTGATTCCGCACATTTCAAATCGCGTGATTTGAGTTCGTTAAACGTAGAGGCTGCTGGTCCACGCGTCAATATGTCGCGTGCTGTGAATAATGCAATGAATCAGAATCGATATTTGGCGGTTGCGGGTGGAGGGCGAAAGCAGATTACTTCGCTTGGTGAAGAGGTAGTTAATGCACTGCCAGATCAAGAAGCAGTTAGGTTAGTTGAGCAAAAGGACAAATCGGCATCCAAGAAGAAGATGCGAAAGACGAAGAAGGAGAATAAAACCTGAGGAGGTGAAAGCTATGTAGAAAGAAAATAAAGCTATGAAGACGAAATAAAAAGGGCCACCTAAGTGGCCCCGGAGGGATAGGGAGGCCCCTATCCAACCATCTAGCAATGCTAAAGATAGTGGGTCCCTCCTTCCTTTACAAGACCTCTCAGCAGCTTCCCTAGGAGAGGAAAGGAGGATTTATGCGCAAAAAACTTGCGCGTAGACCTGCTCTGCCTGGATTTCGCCAGGTTTTCTGCCGGTATCGGCGCGTGAAGAACAGCACGAAAGTGTTGGATGCGCACGATTACGGATATGAAGCTTGGTGTTTCTTTGTAAGAGCGAAGTAGTGCGGGAGAGGTCCCTTGCGGGACCTCTCCCTTTTTCTTTCGTGACTTTCTTTTGGCCCTTTTGGCCGAACAAAAGAAGGCCACCCAGGGTGCAGGGGTGGAGCCACCCGCAATTAGTTTTTCAAAGTCAAAAGCCGCCTGTTCGGCGGCTTTTAGTCATTTACAAACTGAATGTGGCGAAGAGTCCGACGACGACCGTTTGCGTCGACAGAATGGAACCCTCCGTCGCGGCCAGATTCGTGCTCTGCAATTGTTGCGTCAGCAGGATCTGGTCCGCTTCCAGACCGATGTTGTCGCTCATGGCCAGGATGACGTCCGCCATTTCCAGGATACTGTCGGCCATGGTACCGATGTCGGCGGATAGTTGTAACGTGCTGCGCAAGGCGTCGGTCAACGTAAGTTTCCCGGTAATCGCGGCCAGACTGTTTTCGGCCACGGAATAACCTTGCAGTGCCGTGCCCAGGGAACTGACCATCACGGACATGTTGGCCAGCGCCGTCAGCGAGTCCGCGTTGATGTACAGGGTGTTGGTGGCGGTCGTGGTGTTGATGGTGTTTCGCATGGCGGTGACGCGATCCAGATAAGCCTTCACATCCGTGGCCGTGCTTTTCAGTTGTGTCGCCATGGTTAATGGGTTCAGGACCACCGCGCGCATGCGCGTCACGAGCGCGTTGCCGTCGTTCAGCAGGGTCTGCAAATTGGGGTTAAATGTACCCGTGTCGGTCACCTTGACCAGGGCCAGCGCATTTTGCTGCGTGGTGAGGATGGAGGCCTCGGTCAGGGCCAGATTGGCGCTCTGCAACTGCTGGGTGGTCACGATGCGATCGGCCATGAGGCCGATATTGTCGGCCATGACCAGAATCTTGTCGGCCATTTCCAGAATGCGGTCGGCCATGGTGCCGATATCGTCGGACAATTGCAGCATGGCCACCAGTCCGTCGCTGATGGCGTACATCGGCGTCGAGCTCGGCAGCCCGCTGAGATTCCCCGATAAGCGCACGTCCTGGGTGCCGAGGTCACGGTTGATATAGCCCAGTTGATCCAGCGCGTTCATGACATCGGTATCGAGATGCAGGGGCGCGGCCAGGCCGTTGCTGACCGTGGCGATGCCGTCGATGTAGGCCTTGGCCGCCTTATGGGCGCTCGACAACTGGCTGCACAGGTTGTCCGCCGTCAGGGTGATGCCGGTCAGTTGCGTTTTCAGCGCAGTGCCTTGGGTGACCAGGGTCTGCAACTGGCTGGCCAAGGGCGAGACCGACGCCGCTCTGCCGGCGAACGCCGGGTTTGTCAGCAGCACCGCGAGCAAGAGAGCGATAAAGGTGATCAGGGGTTTCCGCAGTAGCGTATTCATTTCAGCAATCTCCAGAAAAATTCGTGTCGGCGATTAACGATTACGGCGGCTCAGAGCCCGGCCGCTTTGATGACGTTGACGGTCACCGTCGACGCCGATAACAGCGAGTTCTGAGTGAGGGTGAAGTTGCTTTGCTGGAGCGCCTCAGTGTCGACGACGCGCCCCGACATGGTGCCGATATTGTCGGCCATGACGATGATCTTGTCGGTCATCTCCATGATACGGTCCGACATGGTGCCGATGTCGCGCGTCAGGGTCAGCATGCTGGCGGTGGCGCTCGACAAGACCGGAATCGTGGTTAACGGGGTCAGCTGGTTGATGGCCTTGGCGTAATTGTCCAAGGCGAGGGCCAGCGCGGCATGGATACTCGACAAGTCGCCCAGCTTCGTGAGCGTGTCGCCATCGATATAGAAACTGGCGCTGGCACTGTTCAAGCTCATCAGCGTGTACAAGGTCGTGACACTGTTCAGGTAGGTGGTGACGCTGGTCTGGATGCGCGCCAGCTCCGTGCCCATGTTGGTCTGGGTCAGCGTAACGCCAGTCATATTGCTGGAGAGCAGATTGCCGTTGCTGACCAAACCACTCAGGGAGCTGTTGTACCCCAATGTGCTCACCACGCTGCTCAACGCCACCATGTTCTGCTGTGTGGTCAGTATGGAGGCCTCGGTCAAGGCCAGGTTGGCGCTCTGCAACTGCTGGGTAACCAGGATGCGATTTGCCATGGTGCCGATGTTGTTCGCCATGAGCAGGATCTTGTTGGCCATCTCCAGGATGCGGTCGGACATGGCACCGATGTCACTGGAGAGGCGCAGCATGGCGGCCAGACTGGCTTGGTAGTCGAACAAGTTCGCCGTGGAAGAAATGCCATTGACCTGGATTGACAGGGTCTTGGCGCGACCGCCGATGCTCACCGCCAGATTGGACAGGCTGTCCAATGACGTCAGGCTGGAGGTATCAAGCGTTAACGGCGCCGTGATACCGGCGGAGACTTTTTCAATGCTGGCCCGGTAATCGGTCACCGACTTTTTGGCGCTGGCCAGCTGGGTACAGGAATTGTCGATAGTGAGACTGATCGCCGCCAGCGTGGCATTAACAGCGTTGCCTTGGGTGACCAGGTCCTGGAGTTGGGTGGAGAGCGGGATTACCCTGGCGATGGCTGGCGAAGCAGAAAATGAAAACGCGATGACGAACAAGAACGCCAAGAATCCCTGGCGCCGGGTGTTTGGTGCATACATGGAAAGTCTTCCTCCTACAAGAGAAATTAAGAATAGAATAATATTCTTATATCTATGCTTTAATAATATTGATCCTGGTCAAAAAAACGCGCACTGACCCTCATTTCGTGGCGCTCGTTTGGGCCTTTTGAAGACAAAATTGATTGACGGGTTAGAGGTGCCAGAGCAGAAATTTCTCGTCCAGCACCCTGAGTTTCTAGTACTTTTCCTTGGAATTTGCCGACCGCGTCGGAATGTTAGCGGCGATTGTTATTTGCCACCGCTGACCAGTTCCACTTTCTGAATCAACACATCCTTCACCGGTACGTTCTGAAACGGCCCGACGGTATGGGTCGAGACCGATTCTATTTTCTTCACCACGTCCATGCCCTTCGTTACTTTCCCGAACACGGCATAACCCCAGCCCGGCGTTGTTTTATCGCGGTGATCGAGCGCGGGATTGTCCGCGGTGTTGATGAAGAATTGCGCCGCGGCCGAGTGCGGGTCGGGCGTGCGTGCCATGGCGATGGTGCCGACGAGGTTCTTCAGTCCATTGTCGGCTTCGTTGCGGATCGCCGGGCCTTTGACCTTCTCGTCCATGCCGGGACGGAAGCCGCCGCCCTGGATCATGAACCCGGGAATCACGCGGTGGAAAATCGTGCCCGGGTAGAAGCCGTTCTTGATGTAATTCATGAAATTTTTCACCGTGTCCGGCGCGTACTTCGCATCCAGCTCGATCTCGATCACGCCGAGACTGGTGGTCATGCGTACGCCCGGGTTATCCGTGGTAGCAGCGAAGGCCGCGAATGACAGGACGATGGTTAGGGTCAGCAGGGCGGCAAATAATTTTTTCATGTTCATTCCTCCGGGGTTGATTCGACAATTTTTTCCAATTTCAGTATGGCGTTCCATTCCTTGGCGGTGACCGGCATGACCGACAGCCGGCTGCCGCGCTGGACCAGCCGCATGTTTTTCAGTGCCGCCTGCGCCTTGATGGCGGAGAGCGTAACCGGCCGCTTGAATTCGCGCTGGAAGCGCACGTCCACCATGTCCCACAACGGCCGTTCCGGCGTGCTCTTCGGATCGTAATGATGGTTTTCCGGGTCCCAGGCGGTGGGATCGGGGTAGGCCGCGCGCGCGATTTCGATGATGCCATAGACGCCCGGCACTTCGCAGCTCGAGTGGTAGAAAAACGCGTGGTCGCCTTTTTTCATGGCGCGCATGAAATTGCGCGCCTGGTAATTGCGCACGCCGTCCCAATGCTCGGTTTTTTTCGGGCGCGATTTCAGGTCGGCGATGCTGAACGACTCCGGCTCGGATTTCATCAGCCAGTAGTTCATGCGTACGGCTCGAACTGCGGGATAACCTCGGTTTCGGCGCGCGCGTCCGCGACCCATTGCTGGATCGCCGGCAGCGCGGTGATGGTCTGGACATAGGCCGCGGAAACCGGGTCGAGTTCGACCGCGTAGGTCACGAAGCGCAGCGCCACCGGCGCGTACATGGCGTCGGCGATGCTGAATTTTCCAAACAGAAAACCGCCGCCCTTGCCGAAATGCGCGCGGCAGTCGTTCCAGAGAGTGGTGATGCGCGCGATGTCCTTCAGCACCTCGGGCGTGCGGCCCTTGCCGGGCAGGTGTTTGCGGCAGTTCATGGACATATGCTGGCGCAAGGCCGAAAACCCCGCGTGCATTTCGGTCGCCACCGAACGCGCCATGGCGCACGGCGCCGGGTCGGCCGGCCACAGATGCCTGTGCGGGAATTTGTCGGCGAGGTATTCGCCGATCGCGAGCGATTCCCACACCGTGATTTTGCCGTCGATCAGCACCGGCACCTTGCCCGAGGGCGAGTACTTTCTGATCTCGGCGCCCGAAGTTTCGGTGTAGAGCGAGACGGAAACTTCCCGAAAAGGAACGCCCGCCTGTTTCAGCACCAGCCACGGCCGCAACGACCAGGAGGAGTAATTCTTGTTGCCGATGACGAGGGTGAGGTCCATCCCGGCCGGCATCCCGAAGACTAGGCGACCCGGATCTTGGTCTGAGAGATGCTTTCGTTGACCCGCAGGCGCGTGATGGTCCGGCACAAACCGGTGCTTTCGTCGAGGTCGAGCAGCACGCCGCAGATGGTGCCGAGGCCTTCCGCCACCTCGAAGCGCTCGGGCAGCTTCTGCACGAAACGCTTGAGGGATTTCTGCGTGTCCATGCCAATGACGGATTCATAGCAGCCGGTCATGCCGACGTCGGTGATATAGCCGGTGCCGCGCGGCAGCAGGCGTTCGTCCGCGGTCGGCACATGCGTATGCGTGCCGACGACGGCGCTCACGCGCCCATCGAGATACCAGCCCATGGCCATTTTTTCACTGGTGACTTCGGCGTGCAGGTCCACGAGCACCATCTTGACGTCATCCGGTTTCGTCGCGAGCGCGCGTTCGGCGGCGGCGAACGGACAGGCGAGGTGCGGGTGCATGAAGACGTTGCCCATAATATTGAGAATGCCGACCTTGTGGCCTGATCCGAGCGTGGCCACGAACCAGCCGGTGCCAGGCGTGCCGTCGGGATAATTGTGCGGACGCAGCAGGCGTGGTTCGGTGGTGATGTATTCGAACGCTTCTTTCTTGTCCCAGGCGTGGTTGCCGTTGGTCAGCACGTCTACGCCCGCGGCGAACAGTTCATTCGCGGTCTTGCGGGTGATGCCGGCGCCGTCGGCGATGTTCTCGGCATTGGCCACGACCAGATCGAGCTTGAAGCGTTGGCGCAGGGTCGGGAGTTGATCGGAAATGGCGCGCCGTCCGGGTTGACCGACCACGTCGCCGATAAAGAGCAAATTCATGACGCTTACCTTTTCAAATGAATCGATGAACTGTTAGTAAAGATAGACCGCCCGGTCGGTGATGACACCCTGCAGGGGAATGTCCCAGGAATCGGGCGTCAATCCGTTGACCCGCTGGAAATCATACGCGATTCCGAGCACCTGTGGCTTGCGCCAGTGGCGGCGGTGACGCAGGAATTCCAGGCTGCGGTCGTAGAAACCCCCACCCATGCCCAGCCGGTTGCCATGGTCGTCGAAACCCACCAGCGGCATGAGGATTAAATCCAGTTCCTGCGCTCGCACCAGGTTGCGCGCCGGCACCGCCGGTTCGGGGATGCCGAAGCGGTTCGGGACCAGCTTGGTCTTGGGATTGGCTTCGGCGAACCACAGCCGGTCGTGCGCCAGCGGCGAGAGCACCGGCAGGTAAAGAATTTTGCGCAGGCGGCGGATGTGCTCGATGACAAGGCGGGTGTCGATCTCGCCGTCGTTGGGAAGATAACAGGCGATGCGCCGGCTCACGAGAAACAGGCGCGTGCCGGCTAGGTTCGCGGCAAGCGCGCGCGCCGCAAGCTTCTGGTCTTCGGCGGACAGCGATTGGCGCTTGGCGCGGAGTGTGCGGCGCTGGTCGGATTTTTCTGTGGGCACGGAAATCGTCAAGGAAAAAAGAAAGGCGCCCTCCGCAGATGCCGTGTTGCTCCGTAGCCTTGAACCGTGAGGTCCAAGTGGGTGCCTCAGAGATGCATCAGGCTTCCCGCACCGAGGCGGGCATGCACAACAGCATCTGCAATCCGGCTCCCGTGAAAAACACTTATAGGTTCAGAGGATAACTGGAGCAATCACGCACACCGCAGGGGGCGCACTACAAATATATACCTATTGGCGGGTTTGTGCATCCCAGCGCAACGCGGCGTCGATCTTGGTCTGGAGGAATTTAATTTTCTGGACGGTGTCAATAGCCATGCCACCGCGGTTGCGCAAGTCGAGGAATTCATGCGCGATGTTGAGCGCCGCCATGACCGCGGTGCGCTCGGTACCGATAACCTTGCCGCTCGTCTGAATCTCGCGCATCTTTTTGTCGAGGTAGCCGGCCGCCGCCACCAGCGCGGCGCGTTCGTCCTCGGGACAGGCCACCATGAACTCCTTGCCGAGAATGGTGACGGTTACTCCGTCGCGCGATTCCTTCACGTCAGCTGCGCTCCAACGCCTTGAGGCGGTCGATCATGGTTTCGATGCGCGCGCGGGCGACACGGGTTTTCTCCATCAGCCGCGCGTGCTGTTCGTTCAGGTTGTTCTGCTCGGACTTGAGCGAGTGATTCTCGCTCTTGAGACGCCGGCAGGTCTCGATGAGTTCATCAATGCGGCTTTCCAGAATCTTGAGGTCCGTGCTTTCCGCGCGATCGTCGTTAGCCATATGCGCCCACTATAGGACCGACGCCGGCACGGGTCAACGCTTCCGGACCCGGCTGCACGGGTGTAGACTTTCCATCCCCCCATACGGACCGCCGTTTGGCGCCGCGTTCGCGCACTGTGGAAACCACCCCCGATCTTCCCGTCTATGAACATGCGGCGCGTCTGCTGCACGAAGCCGGCGTCACCACCGGCGCCGCCGAGGCGCATGGCATCATCACCGGCGTGCTGTGCGCGCCGCAAGGCGCCGGCGTGGCCTGGCAGGAATTGGTCCTCGGTCGCGAGACGGGAAAAATCCGCGAAGCGCCAGAGGCGCTGGCGCAGTTGCTGGCGGCAATGCACCGATCCGCCTACGCGCACCTGAGCGGGGTGGAATGCGATTTTGTGCCGTTGCTCCCGGGCGATGACCACAGCCTCGCCGAGCANATTGAGGGGCTGACCGATTGGTGCCGTGGTTATCTCTTCGGTCTGTATGCCGGGGGCGTAAAGGAGTCACAGGAGTTGCCGGGCGATGCCGGCGAGGTCGTGCGCGATATTACCCGCCTCTCCGAAGCCGAGCTGGATGGTTCGCTGGCGGACGAGGAAGAAGCTCGGGCGCTTGTCGAGATTGTCGAATACCTGCGTGTGGGCGTGCAGCTCGTGTTCGAGGAATTGCAGCCGCCCGCGGCGCGTCACTGAACCGTATTCTGCTGTAGCCGCGAGTCGATCTGCTTCAGGGTCTCGCGGAAGGTTTCAATCTGCGGCCCCCCCAGTTCCACGGCGCGCCGCGCGGCGGCGTGCGCTTCCGGCCATTTGTTCCGATCCGCCAGAGATTGCGCGAGATTGTTGAACGCTACCGCGGCTTCGGGATGGTCCTGCGTCGCCTGCCGGAACGCCTCTTCGGCACCTGACACATCCCCGAGCGCGTAGCGGCTGTTGCCCAGTCCGACCTGTGCCGCGAGACTCTTCGGCCAGCGCTTGAGCGCGGTATTGTAAGCGGTGGTCGCCTCCGGCCAACGCGCGAGCCGTTCGAGCGGCGCGACCGCCTGCAAGTACGAAATTTCCTCGGCCGTGAATGGCAGCCGGTCTGGCGGCAGGACCACCATCGCCCAGTAATGGGAGCGGCGCCAGGTTCGTTCAAATATTTCAATGGGGATGTCATGACGCTGCTCTTTCCCCGAGCGCAGCACGATCCGGTCGTGCGGCAGGTCGAATCCCACGACCACGGCGTAATGCCACTTCGGATACCACCAGAAACTCAGATTCTGCAGTATCAGCACCGGGTTGCCGGAAGCCACCTCGGCAAACAGCGACTCGAGCTCCGGCCGCAGCACATAGGGAATGCGCCCGTGGCGGCGCGCGGCGCCGATCATTTCCAGCTGCAGGCTCCCTTTGCGTTTGGGCAGGTAAACCTGCTGCACCAGTTGTTCGGGCGTGATCGAGACGCCGACCTCGTTGAGTACCGTTGCCAGTGCCGCCGGACCGCACTGGTATTCCTCCTGCGGGAAGAATGGAACGGTCGTGAGCTCAACCGGCTGCGGGAAAGCATTGGCCGTGGCGCGGACCCGGTCGGTTTGCAGCGTGGCACAGCCTGACGCGAACAGCATGACGGAAAAGATAATACCGCCCGAGAAAATCCGGGCGGTTGGGACGTCAATCATTCGGTTAACGCGAAGAACTGCGAATTAATAACGTTTTTGATGTTTGACGAACGGGAAGATGTTGGTGAGACCGAGAATGTCGGTGATCAGCAGCACGATGAAGATGAATACCAGCGCTCCGAGTAAGCTGTCTCCGCCGGCCGGTAGCTGATTGATTTTGCCGGACAGGGACTGCACTTCCTGATCGGTGAGGCTGTCGACGCGCGCCTGGACCTGCGCCGGATCGACGCCGCGAGCGAGAAGTTCGGCCTTGACATCGTCACGGTTGATGGCGCTGCGCAGACGCTCACGATCCTGTTGCACCTGGGCCGCGTTGACCACCGCCTCGGTGCCGATCATGCCGGCGTGGGCCGCGGGGAAGTGCAGGCTCAGTACAAGCAGACCCAGGACGACCAGATGACTGACGGGTTTGGTGAGGCGACGAAGTTTTTCCATTATTCAGATCTCCTGAAGGTCGAAGGTAAGTAATTCAATCAAGGCATAAATCAAATCAGCGCTGGGGATGTTTGACGAACGGGAACACATTGGTGAAACCCAGAATGTCGGTGATCAGGAGCACGATGAATATCAACACCAGCAGATCGAGAGCGTCACCGCCGGCCGGCAGTTGATCGATCTTGCCGGAGAGGGATTGCAGCTCCTGGTCGGTGAGGCTGTCGACGCGCGCCTGCACCTGCGCCGGATCGACGCCGCGGGCGATGAGTTGGGCCTGTACGTCATTGCGGTTCAAGGCGCTGCGCAGATGCTCACGATCCTGTTGCACCTGGGCCGTGTTGACCACCGCCTCGGTGCCGATCATGCCGGCGTGGGCCGCGGGTAAATGCAGGGATAGCGCCAGAATACCGAAGGCAAGCAGATGACTGACGGGTTTGGTGAGGCGACGAAGTCTGTCCATTACCGGGTCTCCTGAAACATGGAATGAAGGTGATACAGCATAATTTAACCGGATTGGACCGGGCCATGGCGACGGCCATATTCGGTCATGCGAAAGATACCGGCTGTCGGATATCCACCCGATGGCGCGGGGATTATAGCAAGCTGCTGGAATCACACCAGCGGGCCCCGATTTTGGCATAATGCCCGATATGGACATGAAGGTTTTTGAAAAACGCCGCGAGACGCTGATGAGTCACATGCGCGGTGGCGTCGCCATTCTGCCGACCGCGCCGGTACGCGTGCGCAATCGCGACGTACATTATCCGTTCCGCGCCGACAGCGACTTCTATTACCTCACGCACTTTCCCGAGCCCGAGGCGGTGGCGGTACTGGTGCCGGGACGCGAACACGGCGAGTACATCCTGTTCTGCCGCGAACGCAATCCGGATAAGGAAACCTGGGAAGGCCGGCGCGCCGGGCTGGATGGCGCGCGCGAGCTTTACGGCGCGGACGACGCCTTCCCTATCGACGACATCGACGAGATCCTGCCGGGCCTGCTTGAGAACCGCGAGAAGGTGTTCTACAGCATGGGGCGCTATCCGGATTTCGACGCGCACCTGATGAACTGGGTCAACGAGGTGCGCGGCAAGGCGCGCAACGGCGTGCACGCGCCGGGCGAGTTCGTGGACCTGGATCACATCCTGCACGAGATGCGCCTGTTCAAGGGGGCGGAGGAAATCCGGCTGATGAAACGCGCGGCGAAAATTTCCGCACAGGCGCACCGGCGCGCCATGCAAGTGTGTCGGCCGGGCATGATGGAATACGAGATCGAGGCCGAGCTGCTGCACGAATTCAAGAAAGGCGGCAGCGCGTTTCCCGCGTATCCGCCGATCGTGGGCGGCGGCGCCAACGGCTGCATACTGCACTACACCGAGAACAACGCCGAGCTGAAGCCCGGGGACATGCTGCTGATCGACGCCGGCGCCGAGATCGACGGCTATGCCGCCGACATCACGCGCAGCTTTCCCGTCACCGGGCGTTTCAGCGGCGAGCAGCGCGCGGTTTACGAGCTGGTATTGGCGGCGCAAAAGGCGGCCATCGAGCAGGTGCGGCCGGGCAAACACTGGAACGATCCGCACGAGAGCGCGGTGCGCATCCTGACGCAGGGCCTGCGCGACCTCGGCCTGCTCAACGGCAGCGTCGACGGCCACATCGAGAGCGGCGACTACAAGCGTTTCTACATGCACCGCACCGGGCACTGGCTGGGCCTGGACGTGCACGACGTCGGCGACTACAAGCTCGACGATACCTGGCGGCTGCTCGAGCCCGGCATGGTGCTTACCGTGGAGCCGGGACTTTACATCGCCGACGCCAAGGATGTCCCGGCGGGCTTCCGCAACATTGGCGTGCGCATCGAGGACGACGTGCTGGTGACGCGCGACGGCAGTGAGGTGCTGTCGCGCGACGCACCCAAGGCCGTCGATGAGATCGAAGCTTTGATGCGGCACTGATGATCGTGCGCGCTGATTATGATGTCCTGATCATCGGCGGCGGTCTGGTCGGCGCCAGCCTCGCCTGCGCGCTGCGCGCGAGCGGCCTGCGTCTTGGCGTGATCGAGGCGGTTCCGCTCGCGGCTTCCTCCCAGCCCGGCTACGACGACCGTACCCTGGCCCTGGCCTATGGCTCCAAACGTATTTTTGAAACCCTGGGCGTCTGGGACGGCATCGTCCCGGAAGCCACATGCATCGACCGCATTCATATCTCGGATCGCGGCCATTTCGGCGTCACGCGGCTCACGGCCGCCGAGGCCGGATTGCCCGCGCTCGGCTATGTCGTGCCCAGTCGTGCGCTCGGCGCGGCGCTGCTCGATGCTCTGAAAGACTCGCGCCAAATCGACTGGTTGTGCCCGGCGGAAATGCGGGATATTCGCGTTACGCCCGACTACGCCGTGGTCACGATCCACCACGACGGACAGGACAAAACGCTCACGGCGCGGCTCGTCATCGCCGCCGATGGCGCGCATTCGGCGGTGCGCCAAGCCATGGGCATCGAGGCGCTGCGCACCGAATACCGTCAGACCGCCATCGTGACCACGGTCACGGCCAGCCTGCCGCACGGCAACACCGCGTACGAACGCTTCACCGACACCGGCCCGCTGGCGCTGCTGCCACAGCGGCAGAATGACTGCGCCGTGGTGTGGAGCGCGCGCGCGGAAGAGGCGAAAACCATCCTCGGCTGGAGCGACGCGGAATTTCTGCGCCAGCTTCAAGAACGTTTCGGCGACCGGCTCGGGAGCTTCACACGCCTCGGCCGTCGCGCCTCCTATCCACTCGCGCTTACGCGTGTGCCGGAGCAGGTGCGTCCGCGCCTTGCGCTCATCGGCAACGCTGCGCACATGGTGCATCCGGTGGCCGGGCAGGGCTTCAACCTGGGCCTGCGCGATGTCGCCGCGCTGGCGGATATTCTCGCGGACGCGCAGCGCGTCGGCGACGACATCGGCGATCTCACGGTCCTGCGCCGTTACGCTGACTGGCGCCGGCGCGATAACCAGGTGATCTCGCTGTTCACCAACAGCTTGATACGGATTTTTTCCAACAATATTTTTCCGCTCACGCTGTTGCGCAATGCCGGCCTGCTCGCCGTGGACCTGATGCCGGGCGTGAAGCGCGGCTTCGTACGCGTCACCAGCGGGCTCGCCGGCAAACTTCCACGCCTCGCACGCGGGTTGCCGCTGTAGGCTATGGCCGCCACGAAGCAAAAATCCGCCGCCTATGACGTATTGATCGTCGGCGGCGGCATGGTGGGCGCGGCACTGGCATGTGCGCTGGGAAATTCCCCACTCAAGGTAGCCGTGCTGGATCGCACTCCGCCCGCCGCGCCGGACACGGGCTACGACCAGCGCGTCAGCGCGATCACGCTTGCTTCGCAGAGTCTTTTCGAAAACATCGGCGTCTGGGACGGCATGGTCCAGCAGCGCGTTTCGCCGGTGCGGGAGATGCAGGTGTGGAGCGAAGGCGGCAGCGGTGCGATTCATTTCAACGCGGCGGAGATCGGCGAGCCCTGTCTCGCGTGGATTATCGAGAACCGCGTCATCCATGCGGCCCTGATCGAGCGGCTGCACCAGTTCACCAACATCCATTATCTGTGCCCGGTCGAGATTGCCGATATCACGCTCGCGGACAATGGCGCGATCGTGATGCTGAAGGATGGCCGGACCCTGAGCACGAAGCTGCTGGTGGGTGCCGACGGTGCAGATTCAGAGGTGCGGCGCGCGGCCGGCATCGAAACTCAGTCGCTCAATCTCAATCAGAAAGGCATCGTGGCCACGGCCACGACCGAAAAGCCGCACGAAGCCACGGCGCGCCAGCGGTTTCTTACG
>JGI1358J11329_10002108_pt1 | contig 15753 bp, 19 predicted proteins | sample Subgroupgradi54m_FD_11329 | JGI IMG/M metagenome (IMG submission 11329)
CGATAAAACCCGGCGCCTCGGAAAGCTTGCCCGCCGCACTCGTGAGTTTCGGCCAGTCCGTATGCGAGAGATACCCTGTGCGCACCTTCTGGGCATCCACGCGGGCATGAGAGCAGAGGAACCTCTGGACCAGCTGTTCCTTGCTCATTTCCAGGGAAAAAAAAGCAACCGGTTTGCCGAGTTGTACACCTACATGTTCGCAAATACCCGCCGCAAGGGCGCTTTTTCCCATGGAAGGCCGTCCGGCCACAATGATCAAATCCGAGGGCTGAAGGCCGGCGGTCTTGATGTCAAAATCGTGATACCCCGTGGCCAGTCCAGTGACGTGCTCCTTGCGCTGATAAAGCCGGTCAATGGTTTCGATGCTGTCCTTGATGATGTCCTTGAGCTGTATGAAACGGCCCTCGATTTTAGACTGACTGATCTCAAAAATAGATTGCTCCGCGCGGTCAAGAAGCGTCCCGGCATCGGCGCTGCCTTCGAAACTTTCCTGAATGATTTGCGTGGCCGCATCGATCAGATGGCGGAGAATCGCCTTTTCCCGGATAATGCGGGCATAATGCTCCACATTGGCGGCCGTGGCCACTTGCGCCGTGAGCTGCGCCAGGTAACTCGCGCCGCCCACCCGGTCAATCAGCTTTTCCTTGCGCAATTCCTCGGTGACCGTCACGAGGTCCACGGGCTTATTTTTGTCAAAGAGATTCAAAATAGCGGAAAATATTTTCCGGTGCGCGTCCGCATAAAAAAAGGACTCCCTTACCAGCTCGATCACGCGAGGAACCGCCTGATCATCAAAAAGCATGCCTCCCAAAACCGCCATCTCGGCCTCAAGATTCTGAGGCGGGATCTTTTGAACTGAACTCACATGGGTTGTAACCGCGTCCGCCATTTAGGCCCCCTTGACCACCTTGAGTTTGAGCGTGCATTCCACTTCGGGATGCAGTTTCACTTTGACCGTGTACGCTCCTGCTTTTTTGATGGGCTCTTCCTCGGAAATTTTCTTCTTGTCAACCAGGAGTCCATTTTCCTTTAAAGCATCCGCAATTTGCTGCGGGGTCACCGTGCCGTACAACTTATCCTCTTCCCCCACCTGAGCAGCTATCGTCACGGTGAGCTTTTCGATTTTTTTGGCTATCTCCAGGCATTTTTCCTTTTCATCTTTTTCCTTGGCCGCCTCCCGGGCTTTGCGAAGCTCCAGCGCCCGAAGGTTGCCTGCATTGCAGGCAATAGCTCTGTTTCGCGGAAAAAGAAAATTACGGAAAAAGCCGTCCTTCACCTTGACGACTTCCCCCTTTTTACCAAGTTTTTCCACATCTTCCGTAAGAATGACTTCCATGGCGACTGCCTCCTTCGTTTCACTACGGAGACTGCGCAAAATTAAGAAATTGCAACGGCCTCCTCAACAATTAATCGGTCTGAAACGGAACCAGCGCGATAAAACGGGCGCGCCGAATTTGGCAAGCCACTGCCCGCTGGTGCTTTGAACAATTCCCGGAAATCCTGCGTGGAACAATTTTTCCCTTTTCCGTCATGAATTTCAGGAGAAGCTCCGGCTCCTTGTAATCGATTTTCATTCTTTCCGTGCAAAATTTGCAGACTTTCTTTTTAAAAAACCGCGGGCGCGAACCGCGCTCGTCTTTACGCTTGTCACTGCTGCTCCTCGTCGGTGCTTTTCGAGTCGTAAACAACTTTTATCCTCCTTTTAAATTAGAATGGAACTTCATCATCCGGAGACAGTTCCTCCTCGGAAACCTTGATGGAGTTGTCTTTGGGCGCAAAACTATCATCCACGACGGCCTCCGGCGCATCGGCCTGAACCGCATCTGCCCGGGCGCCTGCTTTGGGACTTCCGAGAAACTGAACGCGGGCCGCAATCACCTCAAGCGTGCTCCGCTTGGAGCCATCCTGCGCCTGCCAGCTCCGACTCTGAAGCCGGCCTTCCACAAACACCTGGCTGCCCTTTCGCAGATATTCATTGCACACCTCGGCGCTCCGGCCCCAGGTCACGACCCGGGTAAAACTCGCGTCTTCCTTTTTCTCTCCTGCCGGCGACATGTAGGTACGGTTCGTGGCCACCGTGAAACTGGTCACGGCTTGGCCTGACGGGATATAACGCAGCTCCGGATCCCGCGTGAGATTACCGATTAAAAAAACTTTGTTAAAACTTGCTTGTGCCATGGTGATCCCTCCGGTTTTTTACGCTGCTTTTGCAGGCTGTGGGGCGTCCTTTTGTAGAATCATGGAACGGAGAACCTCGGTTTCAAGAAGCCGGTAGGCTTGTGAAATCTGCTTAATAGCTTCGGGCTTGGCCTGAAAATTAAGCAGAAGATAATACCCTTCCCTTTTTTTCTTGATGGAGTACGCCATCCCGCGCTTTCCCCATTTAATCTCCGATTGGATAACGCCTCCGTATTTTACAATGATATCCTTCACTTTTTGAATGTCCTCCTGATTTTTCTCCGGAGTCACATTCGGTTCCAAAATAATCACGGCTTCATAATGGTTCATTCTTCTCTCCTTTAATTGTACCGATTCATCACAGCCTGGGCACCCTGTTCCACCCATAACAGGACCGCTGCCACGGCGCACCTCAAAACCTCCGGCACCAGATTTTTTTCCTCTTCCCTGGAAAATTTCCCAAGTACATAATCTTCCAATGGCATGAGCGGTGCCGGAAGAACAAGCGGCCGATCCCCGTCTGAGCAACCGGCACTCGCGGCTCTAGCAGGCCGGCCAACGCCGATCCGCAGCCGGTTAAAACCGGATGTGCCGCAAATTTCAATGATGGACTCAAGGCCGCGGTGGCCTCCCGCGCTCCCCTTTTCCCGCATGCGAAGCTTGCCCAGCGGCAGCTCCACATCATCCGATATCACCAGGCAATCTTTAGGCCAATCCATCCTGTAATCGCCGGCCAGTGCTTTCACAGCCTCACCGCTGCGGTTCATGAACGTGACCGGTTCAGCAAGCACCAACTTCTCATCCCCTTTGAGACACTCCATCACCGCTGCGGATGCTGTTTTTCTTTTCCGGACCGTTTCCAGCTCTTCTTTCAATGCCTCAATCACCCGGAAACCGATGTTATGCCGCGTGCGTTCAAATTTTTTCCCCGGATTTCCGAGTCCGACGATGAGCTTACAACCCACGCTTATTTACCGGCTGGCTGGGCCTTGCCTTTTTCAGGGCCTGCCGGGGCCTTGCCTTTTTCAGGGCCTGCCGGGGCCTCGCCCTCAACCGGCTCTTCCTTCTTCTTGCCGATCACTTCGGGCTCCTTGGCCGGCTCTTCGGTCGGCGCCACAACCTCTTCCTTCATGGGAGCCAGAACCGTGAGAATCACTTCTCCGGCATCCAGCGTGCAAACCACGCCCGCGGGAAAAGTCAGGTCGCTCACGTGAAGCGAATCTCCGATATTGAGTTTATCCACCGACACTTCAAATTTTTCCGGAATCTCAGTAGGAAGACACTCCACCTCAATTTCGCGGTGCACGTGCTCGAGCACGCCGCCTTCCTTCACGCCCGGCGCATCGCCCTTGGCATGGACCGGCACATTCACCCGGATTTTTTCTGTGAGAGAGATGGCGTTAAAATCCACGTGCGAAAACGCCTCATCCACGGGATGCACCTGAATGTCCTTGATGATCGCCGTGTGTTCATTATCCTTTTTGAGACCCGCGATCTTGAGGGATAGAATCACGTTACTGCCCGCGCCCGTCTTCAACACCTTCTGGAATGACTTCACATCCACTTCCAAAGTAATGGGCGCAAGCTTGAGCCCGTAAAGAATGGCCGGAATGCGCCCCTCCTTGCGGATCCTCTTGGCGTATCCTTTTCCCAATGTTTCACGGTGCGTGACTTTCAACTCCACAGTTTTCATTGCCTTATCAACCTCCTATGCTTCTACCGCTGAATGCGCAAAAAGCAAACTCACGGACTCATTGTCATGAATCCTTTTAATGGCCTCCGCAAGAAGCGGCGCAACGCTCATGATCTTGATTTTGCGGCTCTTCTTTTTCTCGGGGAGAGGAATCGAGTCTGAAACCACCATTTCCCGGATCACGGAACGCTCGATTTTTTCCACCGCATCGCCGGCAAGCACGGGATGAACCACCGTCGAATAAATATCCAGCGCTCCCGCATCCTTAAGCGCCTGCGCAGCCTCGACCAGCGAACTGCCGGTCGAAACCAGGTCATCCACGATCACCACGTTATGGCCGGCCACTTCTCCGATAATATTCATCACCTTCACCTGGCTCGCGCTCTCGCGGCGTTTGTCCACAATGGCCAGCGGCGCGTCCAGAATTTTGGAATAAGCCCGCGCCATCTTGAGCCCGCCCACATCGGGTGTGACCACTACCAAATTTTTCAAATTTTTTGAAATAAAATATTCACAGAGCACGTTGATGGAATAAAGATGGTCCACCGGAATATCAAAAAATCCCTGAATCTGCCCCGCGTGCAAATCCATGCTCAAAACGCGGCTGGCGCCTGCGGAGACAATCAGATTGGCCACCAGCTTGGCCGTGATCGGAACGCGCGGCCGGTCTTTCCGGTCCTGCCGGGCATAACCATAATAAGGAAGCACAGCCGTGATGCGGCGCGCCGAGGCACGCTTGGCTGCGTCCAGAAGAATCAAAAGCTCCATTAAATTGTCATTGGCAGGCGCGCAAGTCGGCTGAATGATAAAAACGTCCCGGCCGCGTACATTCTCATCGATCTGCACGCGGATTTCACCTTCCGGAAACTTGCCGACCTGGGCGGATCCCAGAGAAACACCCAATTCATCCGCAATGGCCTGAGCCAGCGCCGGATGCGCATTGCCGCTAATAATTACAAGCCCGCTATTCACCGTTTTTTTGCTCCTTTCTTTTCGCTCAACCTTTTTTTTGCCAGCCATCAATCCTGCCTTACTTTTTTTTCTCAAGAACCCGCGCCGGCACGCCAGCCACGGTCGCATTGGCCGGAACATTCTTTCCGCTGGGAACCACAGCCCCGGCGCCGGTTTTCGCTTTTTTGCCCACGGACACAGGCGCGATCAACACCGTGTCGCATCCTATAAACGCGCCGTCTCCGATGCGAGTCTTGTTTTTATGCTTGCCGTCGTAATTAGCCGTAATAGTTCCCGCGCCGATATTGACGTTGCGGCCCACTTCCGCATCTCCGAGATAGGTGAGATGTTTGACCATGGATCCTTCTCCCACGGAGGAACGCACCACCTCGACAAAGCTCCCGATCACCGCGCCATCCTTGATGCTCGATCCCGACCGGATCTTGCAAAACGGGCCGATCTGACAATTTTTTCCGATCGTGACGTCCTTCTCAATGTAAGTGAACGGGAAAATCACCGTGTCTTGCCCGATTTTTACGCCCGCCTCAATGTAAGTATTCTCCGACGAAACCACGGTGACGCCGCGCTCAAGCTGCGAATCAATATTCCTTTTCCACAAAACCTTGGCTGCCTCTGCCATATCTTTTCTGGTGTTAATTCCCAAAAGCTCATCCCCTTTGGCCAGCGGATAGGCTCCTACCCGCCACCCCCGTTTCACAAATAATCCGATGACATCCGTAAGATAATATTCTTTTTTCCGGTTCGCAGGCTTGACCTCTTTCAAGGCCTCAAAAAGCTTCTCCGCCTGAAACACATAAATACCGGAATTAATTTCCCGGATTTCCCTCTCAAGCGGCGTGGCATCCAGTTCCTCGCGAATTCCCGTCACTTGGCCCGAATAATCCCGGAGAATGCGCCCGTAGCCCTGCGGGGCATTAAGTTCGGCCGTCAGGATACTCGCGCTTGTGCCCTCTTTAAGGTGTCTCTTGATAAATCCGGAAAGCGTTTTGTCGAGAATAAGCGGCGCATCCCCGGCCAGCACCACCACCTGCCCCTTAAATCCCTTGAAGCGCGGCTCGCAGCACCGCACCGCATGGCCTGTGCCCAGCCGCTCGCTTTGCAGGACAAATTCATTTACCTTTGTGTCGAGAAGCGTCTTCAAATCCTGCGGATTTTTTCCAGCCACCATGGTGACATGCGCGATTCCAGTGGCGCGAACCGCATGCACCACATGCTCGATCACCGATTTTCCAAAGAGCCCGTGAAGAACCTTGGAACGGGATGACCGCATCCTTGTTCCCTCGCCAGCCGCAAGAATAACCGCCCGAACGTCCTTCACTCTTCCTTAACCTTTAATGCCCGTCAGCTTGATGCCTTCGACAAAATACCGCTGATTGAAAATAAAAACTAAAAGAATCGGCGCCAGCATCATCATAGAGGCTGCCATGAGCAGCGTCCAGTCCGTGTTATGCAGACTCTGAAAATACGACAGCCCCACCGGCAGGGTAAATTTTTCCTGCGAATTCACCACCACCAACGGCCACATGAAATTCATCCAGGTTCCCATGAATGTGAAAGTCGTCAGCGTGGCCAGGGCCGGCTTGGAAAGCGGCAGAATGATGCGCCAGAAAATCCCAAAATAGGAGCACCCGTCGATTTTGGCCGCATCCTCAAGCTCCTTGGGAAGCGTCATGAAAAACTGCCGCAGCATGAAGGTGCCGTAGGCTGTAAAAATGCCCGGCAGAATCAGCGCCTTGTACGTATCAACCCAGCCCAGCATGCGGAGCAGAATAAACACCGGGATCATGGTCACCGCGCCCGGAATCATGAGCGTGGCCAGATATCCCAAAAATATTTTGTCCCGGCCCGGAAATTGGAGCCGCGCAAAAGCATATCCCGACATTGAGCTTGTCATCACTTGTCCGATCGTGGTCAGTAGCGTGACCACAATGGAATTCAGATAAAACCGCGCAAAAGGCACTACATGCCCGGCCTTCACATAGTTCTGCCACACAAAGGACGTGGGAATCCAGTCCATCCACCAGACACGCTGATAGGAAAAAACCTGGCCCGGCTCCTTGAGGGAAGTCGCAAGCATCCAGAGAAAAGGCGCCACCATGGCTACCGTTCCCAGGGAAAGCACGAAATAGCTTGCAACAAGCTTCAGCGCTTCAATGCGCCTGCGGCCTGTTTTCATTTTTTCCACTGCAAGTTCTAACGCCATTTTCTCAGCCATCAATTCTCCAGGGCTCAGTAATAATGAACCGACTTACCCACCACGCGCCAGTAAAAAAGTGTCATGATAAAAATCACCACAAAAAGAAACCACGAAATGGCCGCCGCATACCCCATGTTGAACCACTGAAACGCGTTGTTATAAATGTAGTACATGATCGTCGTGGTCGAACCACTCGGTCCGCCTCCGGTCATGATAAACGCGGCATCAAACCCGGCCTGAAAGCCGCCGATAATGCTCATGATAGCGATAAAAAATGTGGTCGGCGAAATCATGGGCCACGTCACCGCCCAAAATTTCTGCCAGCCATTCGCGCCGTCAATATCTGCGGCCTCGTAAAGATCCCTCGGAATCCCCTGCAACGAGGCCAGATAAAGAATCATGTTATGGCCGCCAATGCCCTGCCAAAGCCCCATGATAATCAGCGCCGGTTTGGCCCACTTTTCATCCGTGAGCCAGTTCGGCCCCTCGAGCGGCACGTGGATCAGGTCGCCGAATTTCCGTATGGCCAGATTGAAAAATCCAAAATCCGGATTGTAAATCAGCCGCCAGAGAATGAAAATTGCGACTCCCGAGCAAATGGTCGGAAGAAAAAAAGTAGTCCGGAAAAAAACAATCCCCTTGATTTTCTGATTCATCGCTAAAGCGACTATGAGCGACCCCATCATGCCGAGGGGAATCCCCATCATCATATAAATCGTATTCCAGCAGAACTTCCAGAAAAACCTGTCGTGAGAAAGATCGATAAAATTCTTCAGCCCCACAAATGCCGGCGGCAGAAGAAGGTCCCACTTCACAAAGCTGAGAAGGAGCGACGCCACCACCGGAAGCGAGGTGAAAATAAGAAATCCCGTCAAATTCGGCAGCAGGAATAAATAACCCGCAATGGCCTCTTTGGTGCTGTTTTTGAGACCGGTCTTGATTTTCCGGTTCTTTTCTATCCGGTCAACGTCCGCCGAGACGTCGGCCGTTTGTATTGTTTGGCTCATGAGTTTTCCGAAAATCTGCTCGTTCAGACGGCCACCCGCCGCCTACTCAAGCGGTCTTTGCCCGTTCCTGGGAGGACACCCGAATCAAGTGGGGCGGTTCCTGCTTGTTCACAACTTCCCGGGTGATCACGCATTCCACCACATCATCCTGCGAAGGCAAATCATACATGATATCCAGCATGAGATCTTCCAGGATGGAGCGAAGCGCCCGGGCGCCCGTTTTTTTTCTAATGGATTCCCGGGCAATTTCCTCAAGCGCCTCGGGCGTGAACTTGAGGTCCACATTTTCCATCTTGAAAAATTTCTTGTACTGTTTGACCAGCGCATTTTTCGGCTCGGTCAGAACCCGCACCAGATCCTTCCCCTCTAATCCGTCCAGCGTGGCAAGAACCGGAAATCTTCCGATAAACTCCGGAATAAACCCGTATTTCAAAAGATCCTCGGTTTCCACGCAGCTCAAGATTTCACCGATTCTCTTACCCGACCAGCCCTTCATTTTGGCGCCAAAGCCCATGACCTTATTGGTCACACGGCGCTCAATAATTTTTTCCAGATTGGAAAAAGTTCCGCCGCAAATAAAAAGAATATTCCGCGTGTCAAGCTGGAGGTATTCCTGCTGGGGATGTTTGCGCCCGCCCTGGGGAGGCACATTGCTCACCGTGCCTTCAAGAATCTTGAGAAGCGCCTGCTGGACGCCTTCGCCCGAAACATCGCGGGTGATGGAAACATTTTCGCTGGTCTTGGCAATCTTGTCGATTTCGTCGATATAGACAATGCCGATTTCGGCGCGCTTGATGTCATAATTGGCGGCCTGGATAAGCCGCAACAGCACATTCTCCACGTCCTCGCCCACGTAACCCGCCTCGGTCAGCGAAGTGGCGTCAGATATGGCCAAAGGAACATCGAGAATCCGCGCCAGGGTCCTGGCCAAAAGCGTTTTGCCGGATCCCGTCGGCCCGATCAAGAGAACATTGCTTTTCTCAATCTCAACGCCGTCTTCCGCGTCCTTGGAACGGATGCGTTTGTAATGGTTATGCACGCCGACAGCGAGCTGTTTCTTGGCCCGATCCTGCCCGACCACATACTGGTCAAGCTGCGCCTTGATCTCCTGCGGCTTGGGAATCTCGAGAAAAAGCTCCTCATTGGGTTTGAAAAGCCTACGGGCATCTTTTTCCAGGATGTCATGGCAAATTTTGACGCAAAGGTCGCAGATATAAACTCCGGGTCCCGCAAAAATTTTCTTCACATCCTTGCGCTTGTCGCGACCACAGAATGAACAGCGTTCCGTCATATCAATTTTCCTTCCAAAGCGTTAGAAGTCATTTGTCCGGCCAGCACTTGCTTCCTATAAAAGTCCAATGATGCTTAGGGCAGGACAGGCTTTTTGCAATTCTAGCTACCTCACATCCCCTGAACAAATTGCCCGGCCAGGATTCGAACCTGGAATTTGGGCTCCAAAGGCCTCTGTGATACCGTTTCACCACCGGGCAGCTAAACCGAGCGGGGCGCCCGCTCGGCCGCCGAAAACCAAGCAATCCCGCGTGGCTGGCGCGGGCAGCGTAACGGTCTGATCAGCCCATGCTGCCTGCCCAGGTCATCAAACCCAAACTTTTTGAAATTTTTCTGGCGGCAGACCTTGCCTCTTTGATATTCTCAGCCAGTGTGAAAAGGGTCGGGCCGCTTCCACTCATGGCGGAACAGGGCCACTCGCTTCTCAGAAATGATAAAACCCGCCCAATAGCGGGTTTTATCCGGCAAGCCGGCTTGAAAAGATCATTGCGGAAAAAAGCTGAAATCACCGGCAGATCTTTTGCGGTCAAAAAAACGGAAAGCATTGTAGCATCACAAGTTATTTTTGTCAAGCTGGGGGGATTGGGGGCCGGCTGGAAGTGCCGGTATACAGATTTTGTGGAAACACCTTCCGGCAAAAAGGTTAGGCAAACCGACAATTTTGTAGCAAAATCCATGGTAATCATCTCATCTCCCCTGCCTTTTCCAATGGCCTGCGGCGCATCCAAAATAAAAAAGGGGACATCCGCTCCCAATTGTCTGCCCAGATTCATGAGTTCATCCTTCCGCAGCCCAAGCCGGAAAATCTGGTTCATGGCCACAAGCGCCGAAGCCGCATCGCTGGATCCACCGCCCAGGCCTGACGCCAACGGAATTCTCTTCTCTAACATGATTTCAATGCCCTGGCTCAATCCGGTATGCCTCTGAATTAAACGGCAAGCCTTATAAACCAGGTTGCTTGAATCCGCCGGAAGCCCGGGATGGCTGCAGCGCAGCATGATTCCACTTTTGATGGGCCGGAACGAAAGCCGGTCGGCAAGGCTAATGCGCTGAAACACGGTATAAAGTTCATGATAGCCGTCCGGCCTTTTGCCAAGAACACACAGCGAGAGATTGATTTTTGCGGGCGCCTCAAGGGTGAGAGATTTCATAAAAACACGGAGAAATGAAAAAACTGATTAGACAAAAAGTCCCGCTATCTCTGATGAGGTAGCGGGACTGCCGTGAACTGTGAATTGAAAAACTACCAGCGGATCTTCTTTCTATGCCGGTGCTTGCGGAGCCACTTCTTCCGCTTATGCTTATTCATCTTTTTCCGGCGCTGTTTTTTCTTGGTTCCCATGATGAACAGCTCCTTTAGTCAATCACTTTGTTAAGAGGATATTCAATAATGCCCGAAGCCCCCGCCTTTTTGAGCTGCGGAATCAGCGTGCGGACAATCTTTTCATCAATGATGGTTTCCACATCAAACCATCCTCTGGTACTTAACGGCGCCACGGTCGGATTCTTGAGAGCAGGCAGGATACTGAGCACATTCTTCAACATCTTCTCCGGCACGTTCATCTTGAGCCCCACCTTTTCCTCCGCCGCCATCGCGCCCTGAAGAAGCATGGCGATATTGTCCAGCTTGTCCTTTTTCCAGTGATCCGCATGGCTTTTTTTGTTGGCAATCAATTGGGTGGTGGAAGTAAGAACTGTGTCCACGATGCGGAGATTGTTGGCCCTCAGACTGGATCCGGTTTCCGTGGCCTCCACGATGGCGTCTGCAAGACGCGGCGGTTTGGCCTCGGTAGCGCCCCAGGAAAATTCCACTTCTGCATCCACATGATGCTTTTTGAGGTAATCCTTGGTCACATTCACCAGTTCTGTCACGATTTTCTTTCCCCCAAGATCCTTGACGGATTTAACGTGGGAATCGTTATGAACCGCGAGCACCCAGCGCACCGGTTTGTTGGTCTGTTTGGAGTAAGTAAGGTCAATAATTTCAACCACTTTGGATTTGTTTTCGAGAATCCAGTCGCCTCCCGTGAGCCCGGCGTCAATGACGCCTTCTTCCACGTAACGGGACATTTCCTGCGGCCGGAAAAGAATGATTTCCAGTTCTTCGTCGTCCACGGTGGGATAAAAGGAACGGGAGGCGGTGGTGATGCGGAAACCCGCTTTTTTAAATAAATTGTAAGTCGCCTCTTCCAGACTTCCCTTGGGCAGGCCGAGTTTTAATTTTTGCATAAAGAACTCCTTCAAAAAGGGCCTGATTCTAGCGTTTCCATTTTAGCGTGTCAACTTCTAAGAAAAGGCGGGGGCTGGAAGAGTTAGAAGAACGTTCTGAAGAAGAGGAGGAGGTAGTTTGATAAGTTTTTGCCACTCGCGGTACCGGGCGGAAAAACTGCGGCGCGCCATACGGACCATGAGTTCAAAATCGGGTTTGGACATATTTTGCTGGTATTGATGCACCGCGATTTCCCATTTTTCAAGACTCTGCCTCACAGAAGCGTAAATTTCCTTGAGTTTTGCGAGGGTTTGCAGAGTAAACTCGCCGGCACCGAGGCGCTTGAGAGACTGGTCCACCCAGCGCCTTTCTGTCTCCAGTTTGGCGGCAAGGATGCGCGTGTTCGAGGCCCGGGTCAACTCCCAGGTCAGCCCCATACGGCTGAGGAGATAAATCACCCATTTACTCGGATCCCAGTGATACCACCTGATGCCGTTCCTGTAATCGCCCGGAAATTTATGATGAAAATTGTGATAACCCTCACCGCCTGTGAGCAGCGCCACGATCCAGTGATCCCTGGCAGACGATTCGAGATCATAGGTGGCCCGGCCGAAACTATGACAAACAGAATTGATAAAAAATGTCACGTGATAAACCACCGTAAGCCGGGTGCAGAAACTGAAGATAAATGCGCCCAAAAGATGCCCGGTCAAAGCCCCAATGGCGAGCGGCACCAGCATCCCGGAAACAATGGCCCAGCCGATATAATACCGGTGCTGGTGCATGACCAGACGGCTCTTTTGCAAATCTCTGACATTGCCAAAATCCGTGATCTGCCTCCAGAAAAGAAGCCATCCGATATGGGCATGGAAAAATCCCTGTTTGATGTTATAAGGATCCTGCTCGGTGTCCACATACCGGTGATGACGGCGATGCTGGGAAGCCCATTTTAAAGCGGATTGTTCATAGGCCGCCGCGCCGAAAAAAAGCGCGAGAAAACGGACCAGCGGATGCGCCCCGAAAGTCACATGCGCAAAGAGGCGGTGATACCCCACCGTGATCGCAGACCCGGTCACAATCGTGTAGAAAACAGCCAGCGCAATTTCGGAAGGAGAAATGCCGAAGCGCCAGATATAATAAGGAGCTCCGATCACTCCAAAAAATGTGGTGATGGTAAAAAAGATGATATTGCGCCATCTTATTGTTTTTACAGGCAAGGTATCGGCTTTCATATTTTTTGTTCTCTCATTTCTCCCGCCAGCAGACGCGGCCCCTTGTCAAATCATACGGTGAAAGCTCCACTCTCACCGTATCCCCGACAATAATTCTAATCTTGTGCCGCTTAAGCTTGCCGGCCGCATAAGCCAGCACTTTATGCCCGCCTTCAAGGATAATCCGGAACTGGGCATTGGGAAGCACATCCGTTACCGTGCCCATGACTTCAACGGCCTCCTCCTTCGGCAAAGCATTTCCTTTCTACTTTTTACGTCCGGTTTTGTCCGGACTAAAGTTTAATAACGATTCCGGCGATTGCCTCCTCCAAACCCTCCACCTCCCGAACGCCCACCACCGCCGCCAAATTTGCGCCCCTCTCCCCCGCCTCTGGAATCCTTGTTCAGCGGCCGCGCTTCGGAAACCGTGATCGTACGGCCCTTGAATTCCTGGCCGTTCTGTTCCAGGGCCTTTTCCGCCTCGGCCGGCTCGGACATTTCCACAAATCCAAATCCTTTGGACCGGCCGGAATAAGCATCCCGGATGATAGTTGCGGATTTGACGGTTCCGTACTTTGAAAAAAGCTGCTCAAGATCCCCTTCGCTGACCTCATAAGGGAGATTGCCTGCATAAAGCTTCGTCTGCATGAATGTCTCCTTGCCGTGAATGATTAAACTTCTTCTTCAAAAATCTGCTCGTGACCAAACCACAAAATTGAAGAGAGAAGGGTAAGTGATCGGAATGGATGATCCTGGATCTAGACTCTCAATTTTTTTAGGCCTTTATAGCGTAACAGTTTTTACCGTTCAAATCAAGCAGTATAAGAGATTCATAAATCCTTTGGTACTAACGGGTATCTCGATTATAATGCGGGCCGAAATGATTACCTTTACACAAAGTTGTATAGCATTGCTAAGTGCTACGATGGGAGCCATCCTCGCGGTTTCCGTGGGCGTATCGCATCGGCGCTTGTGCGCGCTTATCAGTTTTGCAGCCGGCACCCTGATTGCCACAACTTTAATCCACATCCTACCCGAGGCCCGAGGCGTTCTTTCGCTTCCGATTCTGTTTTCAGCGCTTTTCTCCGGCTACGGCCTGTTTTTTCTCATCAGCCGTTATGTCTTTCATGTCTGCCCCGCGTGTTCGGCCTCTCATTTTGAAGAACACACCGCCTCCGAAATCAAATCAATTGCCATACTGCTTTTCGTGGCCCTGGGAATCCACAGCACCCTGGACGGCGTGGCCATTTCAGTTGGACATGAAATGAAACGCGCCGTGGATTTATCGATTTTCATGGCCATCACCATTCACAAATTTCCCGAGGGGCTGGCTCTGTGCGCGCTTCTTCTCAAAGCTGGTTTTGACCGGATTAAATCCCTGGGGCTGACGCTCCTTCTGGAAAGCACCACGTTGCTGGGCTGGGTATTAGGAAATTATGTTGTCAGAAGCGGCGAAGAAAGCCGCTGGTTTCAATGGATCCTGGTTCATATCGGCGGCGGGTTTATCTATCTCGGATTGCATGCGGTTTTGAACGAATCCAAAAAACATTCGCCGCGTTTTATTTTTTTCTTTTTTCTGGCAGGAATTCTTACCATCTCACTTACCTTGGTGCTTCGCGGCTAGAAGCCCGAGAGCCCTGTTTTTCGCTTCCCCGTAAACGCTTCTGAAAGCCATTCCACGTTTCAACGCGATTTTTTTGCAATCTTCATACTCGGGAGAAACGATATGCGGATGCCCATCCATACTTCCCACTTTGACGGGTATTTTCCCGAAACGGGTCGGAATTTTAACCATTTGTCTTTTGAGAAGGAATCGGTCCAATTCAAGAAACCGGACGCCGAAAGTGGTTGAATTTTTAAAAACCACCTCTGAAATTTCATTCTTGCGTGAATGTTCCAAAAGAACCGAGAGTTTGTAGGCCGGCCGCATTTTTTTCATTAGAATGGGAGTGACGTAGACATCCAGAGCGCCAGCCTTGAAAAGCCGCGGGTAAAGAATTTCAAAACCAAGGGGGTTCATGTCATCCAGATTGGCTTCAAGCGCAAGAATCCGGTCTTGCGCGAAACCCTTGGAAATCTCGCCCAAAGTGACACGCAAAAGATTCGGGCGGTCTTTGAATTCCATGGTGCCGGCTCCATAGCCAATGGCCTGTACATCCACCGAAGGAAGATCCTCGGTTTTTTCCGCGAGCGCCGCGAGAATCGCCGCCCCGGTAGGTGTCACCATTTCAAAATCAACAGGTGCGTGCCGCAATTTAAAACCTTTCAGAAGCTCGAGCGTGCCGGGGCTCGGGAGCATCATCCGGCCGTGATGATGGGTCTTGATATTGCCCTGCCCCACATGCAGATTGCGCACAAAAATTTTTCCAATGCCGAGGTGATGCGCGCACACCGCGGCTCCCACAATATCCACGATCGAATCAATAGCCCCCACCTCATGGAAGGAAACTTCTTCCGGTTTGATACCGTGCACTTTGGCTTCAGCCCGGCCAATAACTTCAAAAATCCACCGCGAAATTTTTTTGATATCGGGATGGAGCCGGCTTTTCAAAATCAAACGCCGGATCTCGAAAAGATGGGTATGCCCATGGTGGGCATGTGTTTTGATATGAACTGTGAATTTTGTTCCTGAGAAAACTCCCCGCCGCGTCTTTTCATGACTTACGGAAAAACCGGAGAGATGGAGTTTCTTGAGTTCTGATTTGAGAAGAGAAAAATCAAAGCCGGCGTCCAGAAAGGCGCCTATCGTCATGTCACCCGCAATGCCGGAAAAGGCGTCAAAAATGGCGGCCTTCATGGAATCATGCTGGCAAAACAGGCGGCGCCAAACCCGTTGTCGATATTCACCACGGCAATGCCTTGGGAGCAGGAATTGATCATGGCCAGAAGCGCGGCCATGCCTTTGAAATTCGCTCCATAGCCCACGCTGGTCGGAACCGCGATCACAGGCTTGGCCACCAGGCCGGCCAGCACGCTGGCCAGAGCGCCTTCCATGC
>JGI1358J11329_10002114_pt1 | contig 15737 bp, 18 predicted proteins | sample Subgroupgradi54m_FD_11329 | JGI IMG/M metagenome (IMG submission 11329)
ACTCGTAAGATTTTGGTTGTATCACATCACCAATTATGATAATTGCAGTTCTAGTAATTTTTTCATCCCTGACTTTTTTTGTTATATCTTTGAGTGTTCCAGTAATTATTTTTTGATCGCTCCAGCTTGCACGATAAACTACTGCAACAGGAGTAGTGGTAGAATATCCACCTTCTATGGCCTGTTTTACAATACTTGAGAGGAGATGAACACTGAGATAGAATATCATGGTAGCTTTATGCTTTGCAAGCTCTGAGATTCTCTCTTCTTTAGGAACTTTGGTTCGTGATTCGGCTCTACTAATAATTATGGTTTGAGTTACACCAGGAAGTGTTAATTGTGTACCAAGTGCTGCAGCAGATGCCAAAAACGACGTTACCCCAGGCACAACTTCTGATTCAATACCCTCTGGTTGTAGATTGTCTATCTGTTCTTTTATTGCACCATATATGCTTGGATCACCATCATGTAGTCTTACTACAATTTTGTTTTTCTTTGCATTCTCCTTTAAGATTTCAAAAATCTCTTCTCGGACTAGTTTTGAAGCATCATGAAGTTTTGCTTTTTTACAGAGGTTAAGAATTTGAGTTGGAATTAGTGAACCAGAATACACTACGACGTCTGCTTTTTGAATTATTTTTTTTGCTTTGATTGTAATTAGATCAGGATCCCCTGGGCCACATCCAACAAAGTAAACCTTAGGCACGTTTTACCACCATGATTGAAAAGTATTTTGTAGTCATCGTATCTTTGGTAACTTCGCCTAGAGTTAACTTTTTGATTATTTCATTTTCAGTCCCTAAATCTTGACCAATTGCAAAAATAGAGTTGTCTGGAAATCCAGCTTCTTTTAATAATTTTATTACCTGATCAAAATATCTTCCATCTTTTAGAAAGATCATAGTATCACAATTTTTTGCAGTCTCCTTAACTCTTGACAAATCATAACAAGATGGAATGACTGCCATTGTTTCTGAACCCTCAGCAAGACTAATTCCTACTTTGGATGCAAAAGTGAATATTGATACAATTCCAGGTATTACACTAATCTTGATCTCAGGGTGTTTTACTTGCAATTCTCTATGAATGTAAATCCATGTACTGTAAAGGTACGGATCACCAACTGTAAGATAAATTACTTTTTTTCCAGAAAGAACCTTTTCCGCGATAATTTGAGTATTTTGTTGCCAACTGTCTTCTAGAGTTTCTTTCTCCTTAACCATTGGAAATACCAAGTTGACAACTTCTGGTTTTTTTGACTCGTCAATAAGTGATGATATTATAGAATAAACAATGCTGGGCTTTCCTTCTTTAGAGGTAGGACAGACAATTACTTCAGCGCTTTTTATTGCTTTGACTGCTTTTATAGTTAAAAGCTCCGGATCCCCAGGACCACATCCAACACAAATAAGCTCAGGCATTAATGGCAATCAAAATTGTGCCTAATTAAAAGCTAGATTTTTGTTGCAGAAATTATGGTGACTGGATTTTTTGCAAGCATCATTGTACCAGTAGAGGTTTTACGACTCTTTGAAACTGTAATTTGTGTGATGTCTATTGATGTGAATTTGAACTTTTCAACTACATCCAAAACTGCAAACAGAGTTTCAATCAGGATAGTCCCTATCACTATCCTCCCACCTTGTTTAAGTTTGGATCCACAAAGTTTTAAGATATCAGCTGTGTCACCACCTGTGCCTCCTATAAAAATTGTATCAGCCATTGGCAATTCTAAAATTTTTTCTTTTGCGTTACCTAAAATCACCGTAACATTAGAAATTTGAAATTTGGCAAGATTTTTCTTGGTTAATTCTATTGCATTGGGATCAAAATCAATTGCAAATACTTTGCCTGATTGTTGTACTTGGATTGCAGCCTCAATTGATATAGAACCGCTTCCACAACCAACATCATAGATTATCTGGCCTGGTGCAAGTCTTCCTTTACTTATCTGAACAGCCCTTACCTCCTCTTTAGTTATTGGAACTTCTTCAGCCCTCTCAAAAAATTCATCGGGAATTCCTGGAGTGCCATATTTCCACATCTGGATGAATGAAACAGTCTTGATATTTAGTGCTACCTAATAACTTGCAAGCCTACTTCTGGATGAATTATGGTATTTACAAGAATCCAGCTAAATATGAACATGAAAAAGTAGCTTCCTATCCCAGTCATGATTAATTTTTTCTTATCAGAGGAAGGAATAGGTATTCGCATGGCCTTTGCTATACCATATGATACAATAAACAAAATAATTGCGATTCCAAATCCCAAAAATAGTCTTGATGTCTCTTCAATAGAATATCCAAGCTCTGCTGAGAGTGCACCTGCTAGGATACCCATTCCTACACGAAGCCAAAAAAGTTTGTCAAGTGGATTTTTTATCTTAACTCCTTCTGTCTTATTTGATTGAGGCACCTCTGGAGGTACGTCCTTCGTGTTTGGATTATTTGGAGCAGGTTTTTCTTTTTCTTTTTTCTTTGGATGTCTAGTCAATTAAATTTACAAAATGACTCACAGGCATCCTTGTTTAAAATCTTTGGTTGGTTCCCCAATAGTAACAGTATAATTTTAGAGGAATAACTCATCATTATGACACTAGCCGGGATTGAGCTACGTTACTTAGTAAATGAAATTTGTAAAAAGACAAACGGGTACTATGTAAGTAATATTTACGGAATAAGCCGTAACAGTGTTCTTTTCAAGTTACATCACCCTGAAAAACCAGATATCTTGCTAATGTTTTCCACATTTGGATTATGGATAACTACAAGAAAGATAGAAAAAATCGAAGAAAATAGACTGGTAAAGCGATTACGAAATGATCTTCTAAGATCCAAAATTTCTGAAATAAAACAAATTGGTACAGAAAGGATTGTATATATTACATTTAGTGGATTAAATCAAGAATTTATTCTTGTAGGAGAATTTTTCAGTGATGGAAATATTGTTTTATGTAATAAGGAAATGAAAATTCTTTCCTTATTGCATTCAATTGATGTTAGACATAGAAAATTAAATGTAGGCCTAAATTACGAATTACCACCATTAAGTGGTTTAAACATTTTTGAAATTACTTTAAAAGATATTTCAGATATTCAATCCGTTCCAACTGCTGCAGTAAGATGGATAGGGAGGACTCTTGGGCTTCCTACAAAATATACTGAAGAGATAATGAAACTTGCAAACATAAATCCACAGTCATTTGGAAACAGCCTTTCTGGTGTAGATATTGAAAAAATTTTCTCTGCTACAAAATTGATTACAGATAAAGTTGTAAACGGAGTTCATGAGCCATTACTAGTACGTGGTGAAAAAATATCAGATGTTTTACCATTGCCACTAGGAGATATAGAAGATAAAAATTGTACTAGAGTAGCAAGTTTTATGGAAGGTCTTGATTTGCTTTTTACAGAAAATCTTCTTGAAGAGGGTAAAACATCACAGACAAACTCAGTAACTCAAAAGATAGAAGAATTTGAACATAGATTAGAGGAACAAACTAAAGCAATTTCTACAGTTAAGCAAAGAACCAGTTTAATCTCAGCTATAGCAAAATCTCTTTTGGAACTTGCTTCCAAGGGAGTGGCCTCACTTGAAGATCCTAAGATTTTACAGATGTTTAAGGAACAAAACACCTCACTTGTAAAAGAAAGAGGTATTTTGTTTTTAGTAGTTAATGGAGAAAAAATCAAAATAAATTCAGATTCATCCATGCCAGCAATAGCATCAGCCTTATTTAATGAATCAAAAAAACAACTAAAAGCAATTGCGACTATAGAATTAGAAAAGAGAAAAACCGAAAAAATCTTGGAAGGATTTAGAAAGCAAGCTAGTGTTGCAAAAGATTCTGTTGTTTTTACAATACAAAAAAAGAGAGAATGGCATGAAAGATATAGATGGTTTTTCACTTCAGATGGTCTTTTGGCAATAGGTGGTCGTGATGCGTCATCAAATTCGTCAGTCATAAGAAAACATCTTGAAAAAGATGATAAAGTATTTCATGCAGAAATTGTTGGATCACCTTTTTTCATACTAAAAAATAGCTCGGATAATACAGTTGAAAGTGTAAAGGAAACTGCACATGCTACAGTTTGTTTTAGTAGAGCTTGGAGAGAAGGAGTGTATGGATTAAATGCGTATTGGGTAAATTCAGATCAGATAAAAAAAGCGGCGCCAAGTGGCCAATTTATTGCAAAGGGTTCCTTCATAGTTGAAGGAACCAGAAATTTTGTTAAAGTGGCTACACTGCAACTTTCTGTAGGACTTTTTCAAAAGGGCGATAGCTATTCATTGATGTGTGGACCATCAGAGCCAATCAAAAAAAATTGTATTTACTATGTTACTATTGAGCAATCTGGCCATGAGATAGTAGACGCAGCTAAAAAAATCAAGCTTGAATTTCTAAAATTTAAAGAAAAAGAAGAAATTGTAAAGACAATAAGTATCGACGATTTTATTCGAGTTTTACCTGCAGGAGACAGTCACATAGTGGAATCAGGCACGGGGCAGGTACTAATTGAGTGAAAAAAGACCTAATTTTGTAGTAGATGCAATGCTTGGTAATCTAGCAAAAAAATTGCGAATTCTTGGATATGATTCAAAATATTTTTCATCTATTGAAGATGATAAACTCATTACAATAGCAAAAAATGAAAAACGAATAATCTTAACAAAGGATGCGCAACTTACCAAAATTGCTGAAAAGCAAAATGTCGATGCAGTTCTTATCAGAGGAAATGATGAGCTTGAACAAATTGCTCAGATAAATACAAAGATAAAACTTGACAGATTTGTAATGGATACAAATAATTCTCGTTGTATTGCCTGCAATGGAAATCTACAATCAATAGAAAAATACCGAATCATAAACAAAGTTCCCGAAGGAGTGCTAGAAAGGGAAGAAAAATTTTGGATGTGCGATTCGTGCAAAAAGATCTATTGGGAAGGTACACATTTTGAAAAGCTTCAAGAATTTGTTAACAAGTTAAACAATAGATTACAATGAGTCTATCAAATGATGATGGTGAAATATTAGTAAGGACAGCCAGACAGGCAGTGACAGAATATCTTAAGACAGGAAAAATTATTTTACAGGAAGACTTCAAATCAAAATTTTCGTATAATTCTGGTGTCTTTGTAACTTTAAACAAAGAAGAAAATCTTAGGGGATGTGTTGGATTTCCAACACCGGTAAAAAAACTCTATCAGTCTATTGTAGATGCTGCTATTGCTTCTGCTACCGAAGATCCGAGATTTCCACCCCTTCTATATGAGGAACTAGATTACATTTGCTTTGAGGTAACCGTTTTGACCACTCCTGAAGAAGTAAAGGTAACAAATCCTCACGAATATCTTAGCAAGATTAAGGTAGGCAGGGATGGTCTTATTGTGAAATGGGAATTTGGTTCTGGGCTTCTTTTACCCCAAGTTCCAATTGAGTATGGTTGGAATGAAGAGGAATTTCTTAATCATACATGTGAGAAGGCAGGGGCTTCACCTGATTGCTGGAAGGAAAAAAGTACAATGATACTACGGTTTGAAGGAATTGTTTTCAAAGAGACAAAACCCAATGGAAATGTTGTGAGAGTTTCTCTATAGAATTTTTCCATTTTCAGCATCAAGTAGAATTTTTTTTCCATCTCTGATGGAATTGTACTCGTCTTTTGATGCTACAACTAGCGGTATATTTGCAAGAGCACATCCAGAAGCAGTGGTAAGATCAGCTTTTAAACAAACCATTGCTTGTGGTGCACATTTGTTTGATTTCAGAGAATATATGGTGTATGCACCCACGCTACTTCCAACACCAAAAGGGAAAACAAGAATTTTTTCTGCTAGAGATTTACCAAAGAGGTCATGCTTTTCATCTCTGACTTTTCCCGTTTTTTTGTCAACAGCCCCAAGAAAATTTATGGGGTTTTTTGCAACAAGTGTAATGCCCTGAGCCTTACCTTTTACAATTATTTTGAGTGTCATTTTGTTTCTTCCTCTATAATTTGGCTAATGCTTTTGAGGTTAACATCTACTCCATTTGAAGTTCGCAAATAATACGCCCCTTTTACACTATTTGTAATGACACCATTTTACACTATTTGTAATGACACCGTCAACATCTTTCTTATCAATCAAAGGGGTAAGACAGATGCAACAATCGTAAAGAAGTTCACCGCCAGCACGTTCAATTTCTTTTGCATAACCAAACTTTCTTGCTTGTTCCTGAATTGCTCTTGGGCAAAAAACCATACAACGTTTCTTGAAATTTTTACCCTTAAGCATACCTCCAAGATCTGATATCTCATCAAGACCAAGCTGTGGACTACCTAGAGTTATAATGTCACCAGAATCTGCAGTATTTAGCTCGTCATGAATTGTCTGCATTTCTTTTTTGTCAAAATCAACAGTTTCACCTTTAGCATCCCCAAAAGTAAACATTCCACACGTACCTGAGGTTCCCATACCAGCACAAAGTGATTTGCAGCTTCGTTTATCAGGAACCTTTACTCCCGAAATGGAAACTGAGCTTCCGGCTACTTTTCCTGCATAATATCCTAGTAATCCAAACACAAGTTCATCTTTTTTATCTACTGTCATGCGGATTGTGAGATTAGGGTCTCGTGTTTCGTCTTTTCGCAAATCAGAAAATGGACTTTTGCCTGTTAATGCACTTGCAAGTGCACTAAAAGCACCTTCCTTGTTTGTTTTAAGCTTTGAAATAGAATTTGCATAAATTACAGCGTTGCTTTCAGCAAAAGAGACATGAGTACCACTCTTTGGTAAATCAAAAATCTCATATGGAATGCAAGAAAAGGATGGGATTGCACCCATTTTTTCATAAGAATTTTTTATGCTCTTCTGTTTTTTGATAAATTCATCATCTAGATCATATTTTGAGACAGTATCAAAATCAAAGCCCATTGGATTTACGGTGGTCTTGATTTTGAACTTGGCATCTTTACTTAATCTCGCGAGAAATTCCTCACCTGCATCTCCTATAGTATTGTAGTTTATTCCAGAAAGATGTGCCCATTCTACAGGTAGTAAGCGATCGGCATTAGTTGCTTCACCTATAGCTACGAGTACTCTGTATGCAAGAGCAAGAATCTCTCCTTGTTCACCCTTCAATGCCGCTTCTTCATCTTTTGTTAAATTCAATATGCGTCCTTATTCTAACAGATATAATACTTGTATGGTCTAAAATATGATCAACCACAATTGGAACATATGAAAAAAATTCTGCAAGGTATGATTGGGACAATGAATTCTGTTAAACCCCCCAGAATGACTGCATTAAGAGAATTGCATGAAGCTGAGATGGGCAGTCCTCTTAGCATCCTTATTGGTACTATTCTTTCTGCAAGGACAAGAGACGAGAATACTTCGTCTGTTGTAAAAAAATTATTTTCAAAATACAAATCTGCCAGATCACTTGCACAAGCCAAAGTATCAGACGTTGAAAAAATAATCAAGTCAACTGGATTTTATCATGTAAAGGCAAAGAGAATTATCGAAGTTGCCTCACTTATTGATTCAAAATATTCTGGTAAGGTTCCAGACACTTTGGAAGAATTACTCAAGCTCCCTGGTGTTGGCAGAAAAACTGCAAATTGTGTTCTCGTTTATGCGTTTGATAAGCCAGCAATACCAGTAGACACTCATGTTCATAGAATTTCAAATAGGCTTGGTCTAGTACAAACAAAAACTCCCGAAGGAACCGAACTTGAATTAATGAAAAAAATTCCAAGAAAGTACTGGCTTAGAATAAATGACACGTTTGTGATGTATGGCCAAAACATCTGTAAACCAATATCTCCAATGTGTGATGTTTGTAAGATAAAAAAAGAATGTAATTATTACAAGACTAGATTCGCTTCTTAGTTTTTACTAGTACTATTATCAAAGCTGCCGTTACTGCAAGGACGATCATTGGCATATAAAAAATTGGATTTTGGCCGGGATCCCCGGAGAGAAAATTCAAAGTCATGCTTCCAGAGTTCATTGCCGGTGGGTCACTAGAGGAACTCATACCATAAACAGCAAAATTCTTTATTGTAAAGCCTGCAACATCCAATTGATCTACAACCGTTTTCGATCCTACTGTGATGGAAAGGCCGCTGTTGCTTGAATGTTGAACTGTTATCATCTTATCTGGAGACCAACCATTCATTCTATCTTCGTGAATTACAAAATACCCATCAGCAGGAGTATTTACGGCTACCCAAAATCTGTAATCGGGTTGACTACCCATTCCAATCTCAAAATATTTTTCTGTGTTCAAGTTATCATAGACTCGAATTACAGCATTACCATTTGGATTTGCATAGAGTAGTTTGTTTTGAATTTCAATTTGCCAGTTTGTGGCGTGTTCATGTTCAAGATAAAAAACAGTTGTATTATGAATAACTACATTGAATGCACTATATGGAACTTCAACAGAATCTAGATGTTCTGATTTATTCATTGGAGATTGAGCATGTGCCGGAAGATATGGAATTGTTAATAAAAGAATAAGTATAGCAATACGGTTAATAAAACCAGCTGAAGGGATTTTTGATAAAAATTTATTCAACAAAGGGTTTATCCCAACCCATTATTATCTTTGAGACTTCGGGTCTAATCATGTATTCTGATGGGGTTTGTTTATCAAGAATCATTGTTCTCAGTTTAGTACCACTGAGTTGTTCTTGATATTCTGGTCCATGTGGACAACTTCTCTCACTTGCAAATGAAAGACATTTTTTGCAATAGAAAAAGGCAGGATAAAAGACAGGTTCTATTTCAAGATCAAGATAATCATCAAATATCCTTTGAGATGCAAAAGGATCATAAAAAGTTCCAACACCTGCGTGATCACGACCTATTATAATATGAGTACATCCAAAGTTTTTCCTCATTATGGCGTGGTGGATGGCTTCTTTTGGACCGGCATATCTCATTTCTGTATGAAGGGTTGCTAGCAGACATCGATTTTGTGGATAATAATGTTTGATCAATGTTTCATAGGCACCCACTATGACTTCATCCGTAAAATCGCCAGATTTTTTCTTACCTATCAATGGGTTTACAAAAAGACCGTCATGTATGTTAAGAGATGCCTTTTGAAGCATTTCATGAGCTACATGTGGTACGTTTCTTGTCTGAAAAGCTACAATAGTTTTCCATCCTAACTTTTCAAAGCTTGCTCTGGTTTCTATTGGTGTTTTTCTATATTTTCGTATAGATATTTCAGACGGTCTCTTGATGTAGTCTATTTTACCACTAACCAGATAGTCCTGCATTGAAATAGTTTTTGCTACACCTGGATGGTTTGGATCTGTAGTGCCATAGACCCCCCTTGCTGTTACATTTTTATCAAAAGTATACACCTCTTCAACGTGTAAAATCGCAAAATCGTTGCCTTCAGGATTTTTTAAATTAACATCTCGTGCATCTTTCATTTTAGCAGCAGTTTGTTTGTCAACATCCAGTACAATTGGAATTGTCCATGGTATTCCATTTGATAGTCTTCCTTTGCTAATTACTGTCTGAAAGTCTTGTTGTAGTAAAAATCCCTCAAGTGGACTAAAAATCCCATCTGCTATGTTTTCAATGTCATTTGCAAGATCAGTATTAACGGATATTGAATACAGTCCAGTAGGATTTTTAGATGTTATTCTGTTTATTAACTTGCCACCGTGTGGTCTAGCAATTCCCTTACCTTGTTCCAAAAGATCTCACTTGTTACCATGATCTGCGTGTAAACCACATTCTTTTTCCGGATCAGTTTCCCACCACCAACGTCCTGCTCTTAGTGGCTCACCAGGTTTTATTGCACGTGTACATGGTTCACATCCAATGCTAGCCCCCCAAGTTTGTTCCCAACTCCAGTCTATTATCGGGTTTATTTTGATCATACCATTGTGCTGGTCGTCTATCTCGATTTTTTTAGCATCTGCACGGTTTTGTGTTTGATCGTTTCGTAGTCCCGTTATCCAGCCATCTAGTGTTACAAGCATTTTATTTAAAGGATGAACCTTTCTTATTCCACAACAAAGTTTTCTATTCCCCATACTTTGGTAAAACAAGTTCATTCCATTTACTCTAACCATTTGTTCTACTTCGTTTTGGTCTGGAAACATAACTTCAATGTTTATGTTGTATTTGTTTCGTATTTCGTCCATTACATCATATGTTTCTTGATTAAGCCTTCCAGTGTCAAGGGTAAAGATTCTAGCCTTTGGATTTATCTTCATCATCATATCAATTACTGCTACGTCTTCTGCACCAAAACTTGATGCCATAGCTATCTTTGGGTGAAGATTATCAATTGTCCATTTAAGGATTTCTTGTGGAGTTTTTAAATCGTTGTTTAACTGATTAATTTGTTCAGCGGTAAACTTTCCCATATGGAATTGTGTTCCCTCTGGTCATATAATTATTACTGGATGCAATTAGAAAGAAAACCCATTCTAGAGTTATAAAGAACTTGAAACAAATAATGTAAATGACTGAAAGAACAGTAATTGTCGTTTTTCCTTCCATATTTTCTCTAAACAAAATTGATTCCCTTATTTCAAACATATCCAAAATTCTTAAATTGAAAAACCAGAGTTATGTCAAGATACAACAAAATGATTCAGTAATAATAGTAGACGCAAAGGATCCTGTCCTCGCATCTTCCATAATAGGTACACTTTTTGGAATTGAAAAAATAGTAATTGCAACAGAGGTAAGGAATAATTTTGAGGCTGTTCTTTCTAACATAGTTAAAATTGGTTCAACCCTTCTTCTCAAAGGGGAAAAATTCCTAATAAAAGTAGAAGGACAAGCAATCGAATACTTACCAAAAGACTTGGAGCTAGCTGCAACATCATCACTTATAGAAAAGACTACTCACCTACAAACAAAGCCTGGTTCAGAAACTACCTATGATAAACTTCTTTACACATATCTTACGAAATCACATGCATACATCGGTATTTTTATCGATAAAGGTAATGGAGGAATTCCCTATAATTCCCATAATGAAAAAATTCTTTGTTGTGTACATGATGAATTTTCAGCCATCTCATGTCTTCAGATCATCAAAATGGGTTTTGAACCTAAAATTCTAGTTTGTTATCGAAATGAGTCGGATCTTCTAAACATATCTAAGATGATAAATCAAATATTGCGACACATGATACAAGATAAGGTAGAACTTGAGTTCTGTAAACTTCCTCTAAAATCATCAGGGAGTTCAAGTTTTTTGCTTAAGATCGCAACCATTACAGAAATACTTTCAGATATTGCAAAACAAAATAGAATAAAGCGGATCTCAGTTGCAATTTCATCATTGATATTTCCTTCTTGGTTTATTGAGTACAATGCCAAAGTTGTCTTAAAGAAGAATCTTGTACCGTGGTTTCCTCTTTTAGCAGTAGATAATAGTATTTTTGAAAACGCAAACGAGTTAGGATTAGAAAAATACATCTCCAAAATCCAAAATTTATGCAAATTGAAATTCAGAGGTAATAATATCCAAAAAGACAAAATTCATAAAATTTCACAGATCGCAATAAAAACAAGGAAGAGAATCGTAGTTAAAACAGGTACAAAAAACGTACATGATATTATTGATTTACTAAAATCTAATCATTGAGAATTTAAACGGGGTAGATTGATTTTATTCAGTGTTAAAGATAGGCGAATTCATCTATGCGTGGGGAAATGGCCATTACACGAGAATGATGGCATTAGATGCCGCCCTACCTAAATATATGAAATCAGAGTTGGAAATCCACTATTCAAGTAAAGGTGAAATATATCAAAAGCTGCTCCAAAAATTTCCTACAAAAAAACAACACATACATGAAATTTTTATGCCAACACCGATTGATGGTAAAAAAGGTCCAAGCATTACACGTTCACTATGGAATTTTCTACTTCCAGTTTCAGGAAATCCTCCACTAGTTAAACAAATTTCAAGATATCTAATAGAAGAGGCAAAACTATACGATACCCAAAAATTTGATCTAGTCATAAATGATGGCGATGTTGGATCTAATGTATTAGCAGAAAAAAGAGGAATCAACTGTGTTTTTGTGACAAACCAGTTCAAACCAAAACTTTGGAAATCACATTCTTATTTTTATCCCTCTTTAATTTACATATCAAAACAGATAGCAAAAGCTACAAAGATAGTGGTAGCTGATTCTCCTCCTCCAAACACAATTTGTGAGTACAATCTGAACTTCCCAAAGAAATTAAAAGAAAAAGTGATCTATGCAGGTCATTTTTCAAATGGACTAGTAACAAATCCAAAACCCAGATCAGATTTAGAAAAATTAATTGAAAATGAAGATTTTGGATATTGGATGCAAACCGGGAACAAATCTACCAATGATGCAACGAATAAAAAATACCATCAGGTTTTTCATGCGGATGAGATGCATAAAGAAAAGAGAATAATATCTCATGCTAAAAATGATCCAACTATAGACAAAGTTACTGGAAAGGACGGTAAAATGTATTCTATTTCTGATGCTCTTAGTAAAAAGATAGATTGGATTCAAATTGATGTTGGGTTTTTGTCAGAGCAGGAAAAGAACACAGTTTTGGATTTATGTAAGTATGCTGTGATAAATGGCTCCCATACGGCAATGGGCGAGATACTTGGAGCAAAGGCAAAGCCAATCATAGGCATTCCAATCTATGATGAACATACAAACCAGCTAAAATGGGCAGAAGAAAGACATCTGGGGATCCTTGCAACAAGCAAAAAACAAGTGATAAATGGTGTTCATAAAATACGACAAAATTATGAGGCATATTTAGAACATGTTACTGAATTTTCTAAAAATTTTGATAGAAATGGTGCACAAAACACTGCAAAGATAATTTCAGAAATGCTAGAGAATTAGAAAGAATTATAATTTTTGTTTGTTCAATTTCAAACCTGGTACGCGGCATTTTCGATGGGCGAACTGACCGAAAGGGATGACGACATAGACCGCGTACCAGAAAATTGGCAAAGGCTTTTATGGATAATTTTGATGATTGGCGTCATTGACTGATTGTCCGGAGTGCGCAGCCAAGGAGGTTCAAGTAGAGATGAAGTATGATATTAACACAAAACATTTTATCTGTAAAAAATGTGGTCTTTATGCAACCAGAGAACAGATAAGCGATATCAGAGACAGATTAAATCGCCGTGAGAAAACAAGAGAAGACAAACATGATGAATATCTAGACTGGTGGCAATCAAGTAAAAAAGAAAAACAAAGTTAGTTTTTTAGAGCGAAATCAACATGGCAAAAGAACTTTCAAAATGGGCTCAAGATGAAATAAACAATGCAAAATTTGTCAAATCTGAATCTCTGACTAGGAGGGTTACATACTTGAGATCTATGACAAGGATAACAAAATTGATGCTCAATTATATGAAGAGGTCGAGGATGGAAGACGCATCATAACACTTGATTTACCAAAAAAGTTCAAACCAGCAGATCTAATGAAGGGTGCGGTGTACGAATTTACATTTAATTCTTCAAAGGCACCATTAAGCAAAAAACTTGTAGAGTTGTTAAAAAAAGAGATGGAGATTGATATGGATGCGATATACCAGTTTGATCTTACAAATCTTGAGTTAATGGATGTGGGTTCTGATACTGCTAGTTCGTCAGAATCTGAAGAGTAATAATTTCCTATTATTGTTTTTTGTAGGTAAAAATTAGTGCATTTTTCTGGTTTTCATTGCCTTTCGAAATGCCGCACCTAAAATTGGATTTATCAGATAAGGAAATGTTTGTTTAAACCATACTGCTCCTCTAACAAATGATGGGACTATAATTTCGAGTCTTGGCGAAGATGATGCTTTTACCACTGCTTTGGCTACAGTACTAGAACTAAGTGACAAAGATGAATATTTTGGAAAAGATTTGAATGATTGATGTTTTAAAAAATTAGTCCTGACCATAATAGGGCTAACAACTGTTATCCCAACTCCAGTACCTTTTAGCTCATGATAAAGACTTTCTGAGAACCCTAACATGGCAAACTTGGATGCGCAATATGGTGCAATTCCAGGAATACCAAAACTTGCAGCAACNGAGGCCACATTTACTATATGCCCTGATTTTTGNTCGAGCATTTTTGGCAGGAATGCTTTTGTACAATATACCATCCCAAAATANTTTGTCGCCATTTGAGATTCTATTTCTTCAATTTTTGATTCATTTACTGGACTGTAAATACCAAAACCTGCATTATTTACTAAAATATCGACGCTTCCAAACTTATCCAAAATAGTTCTGCTCATTTGTTCAACTTGGTCTTTTTTGGATACATCACAAGGATAAACCAGAAATTCAGAATTGTATTTTGTAATTTTTTTTGCTACAGCTTCAAGATTCTGCCTGGTTCTAGAAACCAATACCACCTTGCTTTTCCTCTTGGAAAATTCTATTGCTGATTCTTCACCTATACCGCTAGAAGCTCCAGTAATTACAACTACTTTATTGGTATAATTCATCAAACAAAAAAGAATCTCTGAAGATAAAGTGGTTTCTATACAGTTCTTGTATTTTTTATGCCCGGGTATACAACTTTCATCAAGAATAGCCAGCTTATAACAAGGCCGACATGATAGGTTGCAATACGCCACGCTATCACTATATTCCATTGAAGACTGTTTTTAGCTGCCGCAAAGGTTAGTGTATTAAGATGTCCCAGATATGCCCAGATTGCAAATTCTGTCAGACCAGACCCTCCTATTGTAACCGGTAAGTTCCCTATTGCGTTTGAAGCCATGGCAGCCATAAGTGAATGAAAAAAATCTATAACATAACCTGCACTGTTTGCAATTATCATAAATGATAATCCATAAAATCCCCAAGTAAACACAGAAATAATAATTGATACAGTAAATGCTTTTTTTGCTTGCTTATTATGTAAAGTCTCTCTACTCATATCGCAAATCTCTTTCATCCAAAGATTTGCTTTATCAAGGGAGTTTACTGCACGCTCCTTTCCTATTCGTTTTGCAATTTTTGTTGCCCATGATGGAATTTGAAAAGTTCTTTTAGAAGATAAAAAAAATAATGTGGACCACAACCCAGTAACAGGTAGGCTTATTGCAACTATTGCGATTCCTATAACATAAGCACCATTAAGAAAAGAAAATGCAGCTGCAATTAGAGCAAAAACTCCAGATGCTATTACTTCGGTAACAATTTCCATAATAGTGACCCAAGAGGCTTTACCAATTGGAATGCCTCTCTTATTTAACCACATTATTCTAGCCAATTCTCCACCCACAAATGATGGGGTAGTAGCTGTAACAAACTCGCTTCCAATTCTTACTGAAATTGTTTTCCAATTTGCCCCTACAGGTCCAAGAAATTTTTTTACTAAATAATTGAATTTTAGACCTTGTGTAAACAGCTTACTGCACATAGCAAGTGCAGCACCCACAAAAGGAAGAAGACCTATTGCAAAAAGAGAATTAAGATTAATGTTAAAGGTTACAGCAATTAAAACAAACGGAATTATACTTACTGGAATTGCTAGGATTTTCCAATTCATTGTCTGCTTTATTCAGGGATGGAAATATAAGCTGAACATAAAAATAGCTATTAGACAAAATGAAGGCTATTTTTATTATTGGTACTGCTGGATCCGGAAAATCATTACTTACATCCAACGTATTTGATTATTATACAAAGAATGGTAATTTTGTCGGAGTTTTAAATTTGGATCCAGGAGTAGAAAATTTACCT
>JGI1358J11329_10002116_pt1 | contig 15731 bp, 18 predicted proteins | sample Subgroupgradi54m_FD_11329 | JGI IMG/M metagenome (IMG submission 11329)
TTTTCGCCGACACGAAATACAATGCAACACATTAACAGATTATTCAATGGTGACAGTTCTACTTTGCTCACAGGGTGACATTTCTATTTTGCTCTAACAGGATTTCTTGTGTAACTGTCCACACCTCAAAACAAGAAAAACTTTATTTTGAGCCGTATCTTGGAAAAATGACAAAAAACACGCCCCCGTAAAGTGTCTCAACAAAGCCATTTATCGACAGGTGTGGACACTTACTTTCTTGTTAAATTGCACTATCAGATTCTACGCCAAACCAAGCTCCACAAAAAAAGTGGCGCCGAGGCCTTCGCCCGGGGATTCCACCCAAATGCGACCGCCATGCGCTTTTATCATTTGGCTTGCGACATAAAGCCCGAGACCCGTGCCTAGAATGTTTACTTTGGAAGCGTCCTCGGCGCGAGAAAATTTTTGGAAAAGGTGAGGAATGGTTTCGGCTCGGATGCCGACACCTGTGTCTTTAACTTGGAGCAAAGCTTTGTTGGTCGTTCTGTCCGCCGTAAGCGAAACGCTGATGCTTCCTTTCGGCGTGTACTTCACGGAGTTGTCTATGATATTGCCGACAACTTGTTTAATTTTCCCCCTATCGGCTTTAACCAAAACCGGCTTGGGGCAAATGATGGCGGAAATTGTAAGGCCTTTTTTCTCAATAATTGGTTGCGCCTCGGTTATCACTTCGTTAACAAGGTCGCGCAAATCAAACGATGTGAAATCATATTTCATTTTGCCTTGCTCTATGCGCGACACATTCAAAAAGTCCTCCACGATAACGACAAGCGATTGGCTGGATTCATATATTGTGTCAATCGGCTCCTTAAAACTCTTCGGCAGTTCGCCGTAATCGCCTTCAATGATGAGCGAGGCGTAGCCTTTGATAGCGGTGAGTGGCCCGCGAATCTGGTGAGTGGCGAGCGACACGAATTCGCTCTTGAGCTGATCAAGTTCTTTCAACCGCTCGTTGGCCTTCTCCAAATCTTCCGCCAATTTCTGAATCTTCTCGCGCTGTTCCACTTCTTGCACCACCGTTCGCATAAGAAAAATGCCAACAACAACCGTGAGCACAAAAAGAACGAGGTTGCTTATAAGTTCCACGCGGTCGTTCGCCACAAGCATACGAATGAGAATAAAAATCCAAAGCGAGAATACGAACAGTTGAGTGGCAATGACTTTGATGTTGAGAAGCCCATATCGTAAAATTGCATACGAGGTAAAAACAATGAAAGTGGAGACGAACACCGAAGTGAAATTTATTGAAACCGTGATATTTAATAAAACAACAAACACAAAATTAAAAACCAAAAAGGAAGAAAGCATAATTCCCGCGCCAACCAAAAAGTAACCAATCTGACTTTTCTCCACACTTTTCGCTCTTTTATATTTTACTATCAGCCTATACAACCCATAAAACACAAAATAGAAAACCGCAATGCCAAAAATTATAATGCCCGGTTCTGCTTTAGGACTGGGTACACCGTCAACGCTAACACCTGTGATACCGGAAAATACTAATGGGGTTAGTGTTAGAATGCCAGCTAAAATAGCGACCCCCGTGGAAAAAATCGCATCAGGAAAATTTATGTCAGTTTTGTTGTTTGGGAAAGTTTTAGCTAGAAGATAAAAAAGATAACCTAGACATACAGCAGAAAACATAACCATTCTTACCCAAAATAATTTGGTTGTTAAATCGGGAATATATGTACCCAGCAAATTTGAAGAAATCAGAAATACTGTCGCCAGATTGAGTAAGGCAAAAATAATGTTGGTGGAACTTTTTCTGTTATTCAAATACACAACAACGCCGAGAATGATATCAACAAAGATAGTAAGCACGCCGACGGCAAGTATTGGGGGTATGTTTGAAATTTGTAACATATAAAACTTACACCTTTGAACACTTTAATAAATAGTGAGATGTTTTGAAAAACCTCGTATCACATCTCACACCCTGACTAGAAATTAACTCTACATTTTTCAGCACCTCATTTTTAGAGCAATATCGCAAGCCAGAAAGTATCGCACCATTAAGTAAAACCGGACTATGCCATGCTGTTAATGATTGCGGAATAAGCTGGAAAAAACTATGATAACCGTCGTACTCAAAATAATTCTTGCCGATATACAAACAAATCCTCTCAATGTTTCTCGTCTGTTCTGAATTTAGGTGATGCTTAAATAAGGAATTATACACCACATCAAAATAATTTTCCGAGAATGTTTTGTCCAATGCGAATATATTATTTTGACACTGAACAATAGTATAGTTATTTGCGTTTGTTTTTTTCTTCACACCCATCAAAAAATCTGTAGTGATATTTTCAGTGGAGTAAAAAGTGATTTTTGCAGAAAGAGAATTGAGATTTTCCCTTGCAATTTTATGAGCCAAGGGAGATTTATCGTCAGCAATAAATATAAGATTATTCTTAAATTCTCGTTTAACTAATTCTGTGATGACTTGTCTCTCCAGCTCCATGCTACCGCTACCTATGCTTAAAAGAACCAAGTCTTTATTGGAAGACACTATAAATTCAGTGAGAGCATTCACTATTCCCTTAATCAGTCCAGGAAATTTCTTTCTCTCAACGACCATTAACTGTTCATGCATTTCAGAATCATACTGTGGCAACAAATCGTTTATCTCAAGAAGTTTTTTTGGGTCAAGATGTGGAGCGACTTTTATGAGCCAAAAAATATATTTTCTGATTGATTTCAGAGATTTATAAAAATCAATGTTGGCGTTAACCGCGTAAAGAAAATCGGCATCCTTCACCCGCAATTTTAATTGCTCCAGTTCAGAAAGTATTTTTTTTATTTCTTCTTGCCTGTTCATAAAAATAACGCCTTAAGGACTAGGCTTTCATTACCTCCTCAACCGACATCCTTGGAGAATGTTCAACAGATTTAACAGGGTAACCAATTCTGAAAAAAATCTGCGGACGATAATTGTGAATGCCGAACACTTTTTGAAATTCCGCGCAGTAACTGTCGCTTTGTATTGTCGCTGCCAGAGGAGAAACGGCGATTCCCGCTTGTTCCGCTAAAAGCCAAACTTTCTCAAACAACCACCCGCTTGCGATGTATCCATTTTTATCATCTATCCTACTGCTAATAACACCGAACACTGGTGTAAACTCCTTCAAAAGCGCCTCGTCCTGCTTTTGATTTTTTTTGGAAAGGTTTATTTTTTTGATGAGCGATGATGCGAAAAGTGAAATTGGCGCTGGTATTCCCAATGTAAACCCGGGCATGCCAGTTTTGGATTTCGTATAATTTGATTTGATGTAGTGTGATAACTCTTCTCTAAACAACGGGTCTTCCATAGATTCAACTTGCGCCATACTCACGATATTGATAATTTCGTCTTTCTTGTTTTTGTCTGTAATAAAACCAATTTTGAGATTATCATCAGAATTTTTTTGGATAGTCTGCAAAAACTGCTCGGGAAGTGGCCTACTGAAATATTTTCCGCGATTTGTCCGTCGTTTGGCAATGGAAAAAATTAAATGGTTTGGATTATTTTTAGTGTTGTCTGTTTTTTTCAAAGAAATCCGAGCAACAAGGTCGTCATCGCTTACTTCTGGAAAGTATTTAAGCTCCGAGCGGAAACCATAGTAGTCGGAAGCTAGCAAAATATTTTCTATGGCGCATCCAATACCGATTAAAAGTTGTCGGCGTTTGGGGTCGCTATAAGCCAAAGACCTTTCTTTATTAACTCGTATAAAAATACTGTTTTCTTTTATTTGAAATTCCCACGGCTGACTATTGTGTCCCGATGGCGCTAAAATCGCAAAACGTAACACAAAAAGAACCTGCTCTGTTAAATCAGCGTGTTCCGGAAAGTCGGATATTTTTAGATTCCATGGTTTGTAGTTTAGAGCTTTCATGCACTAAAATATAGCATGAATATGGCTGAAACTGAAATGTGTAAACCCTAGCAAAAACTTAACCCTGTGGGATATTCTGGGGGAGATGAGATTACACTTAAAATAGCAGTTTTTACAAAAGAAGATTGACAATCTAAAAAAATTGTAAGAAAATTGGGTTATGAAGCTAATAATTATCTATGGAGCGCCAGCAGTCGGTAAATTGACCACCGCTAATGCTTTGTCTAAAAACACCGGGTACCCTGTGTTGCACAATCATATGACAATCGACTTGGTAACAAGTTACTTTTCTTTCAACAGTAAGCCTTTTTTTCGTTTGCTACGAAAAATACGTCTGGATATAATCAAAGAACTATTGACCCAAAATGCTCCTGGTCTTATATGGACGACGGGGTTGCCTGATACACCGGACAACAGAGCGTTTTACAAAAAATTAGATAGTTTGATAAAAAAAAATGACGGAATCATATACTATATTAAACTAATTTGTGACCCAGAGGAACAAAAAAGAAGAGTGCTGAACGAGGAAAGAAAAAAATATAAAAAACTTGATAATGTCATGGCACTTAAAAAAATTATGCAGGATTTCGATTTTTCTACTGTAACCCCAAAAGACCAGACGCTTGTTATTAACAATACACACCTATCCTTGCAAAACACAGTATCAAAAATAACCAAGTTTATCTCTGCAAAGAAAAATTAAAAAGACACCGACAATTATCCCTCGCGCCTTACAAAAAAGAAAAACTTCCCGCACGGGAAGTTTTGGTTACTTTTCTGTTCACATTATTCATGCGGATGCAGAAAAACCGAATATCAACTTGGTTATCGATGAAGAGTCCCCCCTAAAGAAGAGTCTGTGCATTTTGCGTGGTTCATCCCTTGGAAATGCAGTTCGTCCGTGCAGGACACTCATATTGTCCGTTATAAGCACTTGTCTTTTCTTCAGAACGAATGACATGCAGTTTGCTTCGTCTTCAAGAAATTTCTTCACTTCGACAATTGCTTTTTGTACGGCATGGTTTTGGGAAAATGTAGTTGTTTCGTCTGAACGGTATCGAATGAATATGCGGTCACATTCATATCGAAATACAGGTTGACAAGTTTTTTTCCCAGCCCGCTCAACACGCAACGCATCAGACGCGAAAAGTGCCTCCACGGACATCTTATCCCTCTCGAATAACCAATCGTATATAGCTTTTCCGCTCGCTAATTTTGTGACTCCGCCACTCTTTGCCACAACTTCGCAGCGTAGAGCAACTATACGAGGTGGAATTTCTTCATATGCCCCGTCCGTGTGGAAAGGATGCTCTGCATTAGATGTTCCCAGGTAACCGCGAAAATTCTCCGAAACAGCGAGGAATGGGGTCAGCCACCTTTTCTTGTGATTTTTTGAGCTAACTCAAATTTTTCTTGGGGAGAAGTTTTGAGATACCAAACCCGAGAAGCCACCCCACAAGGCCGAGGGTGATTGGGACATAGAGATGCGAGAGGTCAAAGTAGAGCTCAAACCAAAGAGCGGGGATGAGGAGAATGCCAATCCACCAGTGTTTGTGTCTGTCGCCGAAGGCGGTGAAAAGGAGGGTGAGAAAGAAAATGTAAGCGAGAGGAAAACCAACAACAGTACCAAGATCAACCCATGTTCCGCCTCCGAAAAGTTTTCTGTAATAATCGCCAGCCATGCTAGACAAAAACAAAGCTATCAAAAAACCGACAATAAAAATTAAAACATTCTTAAAAATTTTCATCTAATTATTTATTAACCAATTAATATCCTCCGTTAAAGTTATAGCCAACCTCGTTCTTTCTTTAGCTCTGGCTCCCCTTTTTTTCAGGATACGCTTGCACAATCCGGATAAGAGACACAATCACAAGAATGGAATAAAAAATACCGAGGACGAGAAGTTTAAAATCCTGGTCCAAACCGAGTGTCCCTCCGCCACTACCAGCATTTTCGAGCAGAATTGTAACTACAATAATCACTGGTACCCACCAGCGAGCAAAATTCCACCATGCTCGGAATACTTCGTCTTTCATGCGGTAGGTGATGAGGGAGAGGAGGAGGGGTGGGGTGAGAAAAATCAGAGAAAAAATGATATTGTCTGCAACAGTATTATCAATAACATCAATAATTCTAAAAAAGAAGCTGGGAAGTTGCGGACAAGTAGTCCATTGGTAACAACTAATACTAATAAAGAATAGTATTATTAAAGGTACCGTACCAATCACCCCCATCCCCAACACAATTTTTTTTGTATTCATAAATTTAAATTTAATTAATAATCTACCTTGACCACCCCTCGCTCCGTCACTAGCGCGGGAATAATGAAGCCTGGGAGTTTTTGTTTGGTTGGTCGGGTATCGGATTCGTCATCATCCTCATCATCGTCAAGGTCGACTGGTTTCGTCATGATAATAGTGATGTTCTTCTTGGGACGATAGTGGGATTCTGTCGTCGTAGCTGATGTTTGCAGATGGGAAACAAACATACGGTAACTGCCGTCCGGCTTATTCGCCCACTTGTATTTGAGCGCGGTGTCGGCGAGGGTGGTTGTCGCGTTGTTGTAGGTTAGGGAAATGAGATTGATTGCGTCGCGTTTCGGGGGTGACGGAAGTTTTTCAGTATAGATGAGTATCGTGGTGTTCCCTGTTTCATCCATAATCGTTGCGGTGGTGGTAGCAATGCCTTTGTATTGTTTTTGATTCTTTTTGAGGAGCGGGTATGTAGTGGTGGAGGATATTGTTGTGAGACCGCTTTCGTCAATGCCTTCAATGAGAAGTTTTTGGGTGCCGGTGGCAAAAGCGATGCGGGCTTCGGGGGGCGTAATGTCAAAAGTGATAACGACATTAAATCTTTCCGTCCTTTTGCGATACTTTTGAAATAGGTCAATTAGTCTTTCAAGTTTCTTGAGCTAATTAAGCTTCTTTTTGGCGCGGAGACGGAGAGATTGTACGACTGTTATGAAAAAACTCACTACAAGAAAACCCACATCCCAAAACAAAACAACCCTCTGTTTATCGAAACAGAGATGGAGAGGTGCATTACATTCTACTGGTGTAGTTATTACCCAAAAAAAGCCGACAATAGAGTAAACTAAGGCAAACTTCCACCAAAGTTGGAAAATTTCCCTGCGGGAAAAAAGTAAAATGGAAAGAATAACAGAAATTGGAAGAAAACCAAAAACAAGCGGAAACCCAATTGATTCAGAAAAAATACCACTACAACTGAAATTCTCACTGGGACTACAAGGCAACATAAAATATACACCAGCAAACAGGACAACAAGAGAAGAGAATAATAAAATCAATAAAATCTTTCTATGATTCATATATCAAAGATTATACAGCAAATTATTAATCATGTTAACAATGATAGCGGCATCATTGGAATCAATCTTCTTTTTTAGCTTCTTGTTCGGATTACTAATTCTCTTTTCCAGAGCAAGCAACTTCTTATTCAGTTTCTTGATCTTATTCTTTTCGAACAGCTTAATGGCGTTATTAATTTTGTTTACAAGCGTTTTCTCAACTTTCTTGTCCAAACCGAGACCGAGAATTACTTTTTTCATGGATTGGAGATACGCAACAGGGTCAAAATCACCACCGGAGCTTATGGTTATATCGCTTTCGCCATCACCGTCTATATCAAGCGTAATAGGAGCTATAGTAAGCGGTGTCGTAGTTGAAAGTGTGATTATGGCAATGCTCCCCGGCAAGACTGGAATATCTGTGACAACTGAAGAAGTTTTTACAGTATCGCCGGAAACAATTTCCGTTTCAAGTGTAAATATCCCAACGCCGGTTCCGCGCAATACCGCAGTTGTTGAAGCGTTCGGCTCAAAGCCTACATATTTCCCTTCTCCGAATTCCATGTAATAGCTATTGGGAATGTTTTCTTCTGTCAACTGAATATCTGAATTCGGGTCCGGGTTCCGAATAAGTCCGGTGTGATTGCCAAAACCGTCATATACATCAATGGAAACTGGGGAATGGACGCTTAAGCGAAGCGCATCTTGACTGTTCTTTGGATCAGGCTTAGTTGTATAAACAAAATTGGGAAAATCAAGAATGTCCTTTATCTTGTTTTCAAGAAAATCAAGAACTGATTTCACTTCAAAAATATCACTATGATTTCTGTGAATGTTAAGACCAAAAAACTGACTGTTATACTTACCCATATCCACATAATACTTATCCCCCACACTCGCCATCGCGCTTGGGTACACAACTGTGCCATCCCCCTCCGCTGTAAAAATTGGCCTATAATCCAACACCGTTTTTTGAACACATCCCGAAATTTCCAAACCCGCTTGGTCGGTAACTGGCACACATTCATCCTTCCCAATATATCGAATACCTTTAACCGTTTGAAGTCCCCACCCTGCAACTTCTATAACCTTGAGGGTTGCGGGCGGTTGCCAATTGTCAATATCATCGTGAAGCGTGTCAGCACGATTAAGAAGCGTCTCGTTCAACACATTTGGCGTAACAATATCAGCTTGAACTGGTTTGAAACGATGATCCGTCTGGCCAAGCAAGAAAGCCTTCAAAGAATCGTAGCTTGAAATTGAACCCCCGTATGCTCCGAAGCTCGGCATCGCTGTAAGCGATGACGAAGCGAATACAATTACAGGGTCAATCACATTTTCAAAATACTTTCTCGACGGCAAGAGTCCGTAGGCTCCCGGCATATTTTCACCGAATGTGCGGGCTGTCGAATTTTCAAGAATAAAACCTTTCGCGATACCTTCATCATCACCATGAAGAAGCGACGCGACAGCTTTAGGCGTGCCTAGCTGGGGTGATGCTACGAGAATAAGTTTGTCAATAAGTGCCGCCTCACCTTTCAATTCAAGTTTTTTCAAAAGCTCTTTTGCAACTACACCACCGTTACTGTGAGCTATGATGGTTACCTTGCCGGTTTTTGAACTTTGGGCCAAAGCTTCTATTTGAGGAATAAGGTACGAGACACTGCCATCGGAAAGTGCTACCCCGCCGTCAATCACATCTCGCGGATCAAACCGCCAATCGTAAGGCAAGGGCTTCCACGCGGCAATAGTATTGTCAGATACGAGCTTGTTCATAAGCGTCCCAAAACTCTTGTAAATATTCGGCTGGCCTATGGGACTGATATTTATTTCGTCAATAATGTCGCGTGTATAAATTGAGGAACCGATGCTTGCGCCGTCAGAGTTAAGAAAAAGATTCATCACATCCTCATTTCGATTTGGCTCCCATAATTGGTTTTCGCAATTAAGAAAAATGCAACCAGGCTCCCTGCGGTACAAACGACTGCCTTCAAGGCCGGGAATGAACATGATATTTGAAAATCCTTCGGCTTGTTTCGTGTTGGTAAAAGTACAGGTAACAGCGCTGAAAATAGAAATAGGGAAACTTATGCTCCCGCCCGTGGATGTAGCTGAAATTTGCGAATCAGCGCTTGCGCAAGAAATATCACGGCTTTGCCAACCGGGGAGAGGATTTTCTGTTATGGAAACACTGCCACCAAAAGGAGGAGGAATACTGTCAAAAGAAAACAGGCCGCTGCCGTTTTCGGTCTGGATTTGGAAAACATCAACAGTAGAACTGACTCGCCCACCCAGATGATCAAATACTTCTACATGAAAACTAAACTCTCCATCGCCTCCGATCGTATTTTTTATGATGTTGACAGAAAATAATTGAAATGCGAATCGCGCCTCGGCAAAATCATGCCAAAAAAACATGACGGAAAAAACGGCCAGAATGAGTAATTTTTTAGGCATGCGTGTATATTACCTTAATTCTACTCTCGCGACAAAAAATCACCAGACGACTGGGGATAACTTCACATACGCGCGGTGTTCGGCATACGCCGCATTGTATTTTCTTCCTTTTCTCGTACGCTCCGAAATTTCGTATGAGAGCGCGCTTTCCGCAATCCCGATTTCTTCGGCGATTTCCTTTTGAGAAATGTTTCGCCTTAAAAGAGATTCTATTATCTTGCGTTCGCCGGGGGAAATGTGCTCACCATTTTTTCTTTTTTCATCACGCCAGTATACAGGAAAATTCGAATTCTATCTTTAAGTTGCCAGCGGTAATTTAATAAATTCCCCTCACACATTTATAATAAGCGACCGCTTATTATAAATGTGTGAAGGAAATAGGGAAAATAGTCCGACAAAAGGCAAATTAAAGATAGTCCGACAGAATGTGGCCACGGCGCCGCTCGCTCGTCGAAATAAATAAACGAAGTGATCGCGGATAAAACGCAGAACTTTTTGGATTACAAATTAAAACCCTATAGGATTTTAATTTGTAATCCCTTAAACCACAAAGGGGAACTTTTCAGCAAAAAAATTCGGGCCCGAAAAACCTGCTAAGATTATGGAAATGTGTAAAGCGCGCGGAAGAATTTTATATTTCCTAGCGAGTCCATAGGCGAAAACTTGTTTTCATCTAGGGCGAGCGACGGAAATTCAAGCGATTCACGCTCCGTGACATCGCTTATATTTCCTAGCGAGCCCACAGGCGAAAACTTGTTTTCATCTGGGGCGAGCGACGGAAATTCAAGCGATTCACGCTCCGTGACATCGCTTATATTCTCCTCTAACGCGTATTCGTTCTCGCATTTCCCTCCCGCCTTAAGCGCCTCCAAATCGGTGAGAATTTCATCCAACTGCTCCTTTTTTTGTTGTCTCGTAAGTGATGGCACAGCAGAGTAATTGTAACACAAAATTTAGCGTTTAATGTTGCTTGACCTGCAAGTTCAACAATGAAATGCAACGCCTGCGGTTACAAGCTAAACCATAGGAAATATGAAAAACATAAGAAAGTAAGGGCCAACCAGCATTCTTCACCTTCAGCCTTCCTGTTTGTCATCCGCTTTTTAAAACCCTTTTTTGATATTGCGCAAATGTTTCCATTCCCAATTTTTTTCTTCTTTTATCCACATTTTTCATATCTTCAATATCAAAAAAGGAAATCCGTCCGGCATTCGCATTTTTGTATTGCGTGCCGTATATTTGCGGGAGTCCTTTCAAAACTTTTATTCTGTCAGTCAAATACCCCAAGTTGCTTTTATCTACTTGCAGGTCGTTAGAATTAAGAAAAATATCTTTCACATTTTCCATAAAATCCAAGTCATCGGAGTGTTGCACAACCAAAAACGCGGAAACATAGGCCTTTTCAGAAGCGACATTTTTAAATGGGAAGCCACGCTTGGTAATAATTTTTTTCAAAATGCCTGTCTGCTCAAGGTTTATTTTCTCAAGCGCCAGCCCGGACAACTTTCCCGATTTATATAGTCGTATAGATCGCTGGTCTACATCATAAAGGGATTCAATTTTTTTAATTAGCTTTTTTGTGTACATACATACTGATATTAATTTTTATGGTTGTTAATGCAAAGCACTCCTGCCTATAGTATCATGTACACACGATGTTAAGATTCGCCTTAAAAACAGGGGGTACGGTCGCCTCATCAAAAACGCTGGCCAACACGGCTGAAAAACTCATTGAAACATTTATTGAAAAGTGTCCGGTGACAACTGATTTTGATTCTGTAAGACACGCTTTATCTTTAATCATCAAGCGACACCTTCCGTTACACTTACAATCCATTGTACAAATAACCGGAGATGAAAAATTTAACGCATATATTGATGTATATATAATTCCAGCAAAAAAGGACAACTGGAAACCGGGATGCGCATCCTCGCGTCTTCATCTGCAGCCGCTTTGGCGTACATATAATGATCAACTGACAAAAATATATGAGCAGAGACACTTTCCTTCATCTGACACCAGCGGTGGGCATAAACGGTCTTTGGAAAGCTTTATGCAAAAAGTTCAGAACAGGGTTATCGTTTTTTGTCGAAAGCATCCTGATGAGTTAGCGGTAATTTCGAAGTGTGATGTTAATCCTAAAAGGCGCGCTATCGCCAACACTTTTTTGAGGTTTATAGACAACAAAAAGGGCATAAAATTGTTACTCAAAGCCACGCGAGACTATGATCATTTCGCCCATAATATGGCGTGGCAAAGTCTCCTAACTAAACTTGAGATATTTAAGGATTCGGAAAATGCGTTCATGATTCCAACCATACTTTCAAAAGCTTATAAACTGTTAGCCCACCCTTCTACTATATGTAAAAATAAAGCACTGCAAGTCATCCTTTATTTTTTGGAAAATAATTTGCTGCCCAAAAAAATTCCCTCTCGGGTACGCGTCATTGTTAGAGAAGCGAGTAATTTTAAAAATCCAATTATTCATGAACCGGCAGGCTCAATCATAAAACTCTGTCGGTAGCCATGCAAATAAAAATGCCACCACAAACAAGTTGTGGTGGCATGATGCGGAGAAGTTTCTCCGTAACAACCCAACATCAGTCGTCAGGGTCCTGATGGTTACGCCCAGTCGTCATCGTGGCACATACCACCCCGGGTTCAAGCTCTGGCGTTGGAATAGCGCAAACTGCCATAAAGATCTCAGCTGTTTCGTTTTCGTTCATTCAACTCACCTCCTTTCTTGTATAATCGTCGCACGAAGCGAGCGTATGAGCTATACTAACAGAAATAGGTGCCTTTGTTAAACGCTCAAGCCAATACCACTGACCGTTTGGGTTCACTTCCAAAAATACATAGCGTTCGCTTAAATCAACTGCAAAGTCAATCGTTGCAAACTGAAGTCCGAACACACTCATCATTGTAAGGCACTTATTGTGTACAACCGAAGGCAGTTCTATTACCTTATGCGGTAATTGCCCGACATGGTTTGGATGCCGCCAATCAACTGATGTTTCCGGGCGAGTTTGAGAATCAATGCGTATCGCGAACACCTCTGGCCCAACAATTGTTACACGCACATCATACCGCTTTTCAACGAAACCTTGAAAAAGGGAGGGTAGTTTACGGACAAGTTCCAGTTGGCCTTTGTGCGCGTCGGTCATAATTGTAGCCGGAACAATGTAGCTTTTATCTCCATAATCCAAAAACCCAGATTCTAAGGGCTTGAAAACAACCCTCCCTTTTTGGAAATCCATGAATTGTTTCGCCGTCGATGGTGAGTTGGTGATAATTGTATCGGGAATGTCAAAACCGAGTTCCCGCGCAACCTTGAGTTGATAGACTTTCTTCCGAGAGCGCTCGAGACTGATTGGATCTCTAATCCAAAATGCGTCTGTCAGACTTTGCCAAAGTCCCTCAAGGAAAGTTTTCAGTTCGCGTTCAGCAAATTCTTTCTGCACCCGATCGGTAATTTTGAAATCGAAGTTATTTGGTCGCCGGTACCAAACACTTTTTACCGAACGAGAGTCCACCGTTCCATGAGTCGTCTCATAGACAAAAAAACAGGAATCATTATCACAATAAAACGAAACCGATGTTTCTCCTTTTGACAGCAGGTCGATGTCGAGCCGAAAGTGTCTCTCGCCCAGTTTTTGCAAGTGCGTAATTACACTGTCTGTGTGAATGCCATCCTGCGTATTTGTTAAAATTAGTATAGTATCTTTCACTTGAAAATCCTCCATACCGTATTAGTTTTTGTTGAATTCTTTCACAGCCGTTGCATGAGCAATTAGAACTTCCATCTTCGGAATGTGAGACGGTAAGAACCTTTTTCGTTTTCATAGAGCATGCTTTACTTTCTGTGGGTGTTGGAAACTTCATCTACCCTATATAAAGTGGCCCAAGTTGTCAAGAAAAATATACCTATTTTCAACTTTCAAGTCTTACCTGCACCATGTCACTAAAAAAAGGGAGGTGTTGCAATTGTTATTGAAAGCAAAGAAATAGCAGAGGTTATGAAAAGTGTTTTTGATTTGGCTTGGGAAGAGGCAAAACGGTTAAATAAGAAAATGAAAAAGGGTTGACCTGCAATCCGAAAATTTTACGGAAGAATTTTATATTTCCTAGCGAGCCCACAGGCGAAAACTTGTTTTCATCTGGAGCAAGCGACGGAAATTCAAGCGATTCACATTCCGAGAAATCGCTTATATTTTCTTCCAAAGCGTACTCATTCTCGCATTTTCCACTCGCCTTGAGTCCCTCCAAATCGGAAAGTATTTCGTCCAGTTGTTCTTTTTTCTGTTGTCTCGTAAGTGATGGCACAGCAGGGTAATTGTAACACAAAAACAATCTGCTCTGTTAAATCAGCGTGTTCCGGAAAGTCGGATATTTTTAGATTCCATGGTTTGTAGTTTAGAGCTTTCATGTTAGATTTTGGCACAATCCTCATGCACTAAAAATATACCACAAATATGGCCGAAACTGAAATGAAATGAACCCGCGAGTTCAATGTAATAATGCAACACCAGAAAGTAATGGCCAACTAACATTCTTCATCTTAAGCCTTCCTGTTTTCCTAGAGGTCTGAGCGTAAAATGGCTGATTCAATTCTCCCGTAATTTTGTTTCAATCCAAGATATACTTGACCCCTTTACTCGCTAAAACTTAGGATTTTTTGCTCCAAAATTTTCTTGAAATCCCGCAGGTGCATTATATGGCTAGCGGGCAATAATTCCTTGAGTTCATTTCTAAAATTATATGTGGTTTCCGTTAATAGCTTACGCGTCTTTGCTAAATTGTCTTTCTCTTTTGCCAACGGATAATTACCCGAGAGCAGGAAAAAATAGTCATAAAAATCCCTCGGCTTGTGGCGATTCATGAGTGCGTCAAGCTTGCCTTGAATTAACAATTCTTTTGACAGATGAACAAGGGTGTACGCGGGAATATAATCGTTTTCAATGAAACTGTTTATACCCTTTACCTCTTTACCATTTCTTAGAGAAACTTCAATCTGAACCTTAACGCTTCTATCGTACGCTTGAAATATGGCGATACCCAAATATCCCCCTGTGGTGGGCTTACCCTCTTCCAGTTCTATGCGAATGCCCGTATTTTCTATATCAGCGAGCGTATTGGTAAAAATCTCTTCCACTTCTCGTTGGGTTATGTTGACCCCAGTAAAATCCAAGTCCTCTGAATAGCGAGGGCTATGGAAAACAATCCGCAGAGCCGTGCCACCCTTAAAGAGCAATCTTTCCGACCCTGCCTGTTGATACAGATACGACAAAAATAAATGCTGGCAGTATTCCCTGACAACATTTTGGATTGATGTCTGTGACTGGTCAGTAAATTTCTCTAGGTTTTTTATACTCAACATATATATCATTGACCAATTTAAGCATGCTTCCACGCTCAAACAATTTAACAAATGCGATAAGTTCAGATTTTTTTATATGCTTTAACTCCAAGCGATCGTTTAAGGACACATGCTTCAAATCCACAAAATAGAGGTAATCGGCAAGGGCTTTTTCGGGTGTCGCTATCAAAACTTTATCCTTGTCAACCAGTCGAAGGTCATAGCCGGTGAAAGCTTTCTTCTTGATACGCTGATAGATGAAATTGCCTTTGGGCGTGGCATACTCCCGCGAGATTTTTGTGGTAATAGAAGTGATTGCATACACCACCTCGGGAATAATACTGTAGTGGGACAGGGCGCTATTCAAGGAAATATAAGACGGTTGATACATTTTATTCGCAATCAGATACCGGGATGGATTGCTGTCTTTGAGCGTATAAAAGTTATTGCGCAATTTCACAAACAAACCGCCTATATTAGAAGTAATGAATCTAGAGGCTGTGTTTTGGGACACGCCAAAAATCCTCCTGAATTCTAGCGGGGTGAACACCTCCAAACCCATGGATTTAAGCTTTTCCTCAACTTCTATGCGTTTCAGTTTTTCTACCATATGCTACAAAAAGTGAAATGGTTAATAACGCCATTTTAGCACCTCTTTAGAAAAATCGCAAAACCTGGCTAATTTCGGATACCGGCGGGCGTACCAAGTTTCT
>JGI1358J11329_10002117_pt1 | contig 15726 bp, 18 predicted proteins | sample Subgroupgradi54m_FD_11329 | JGI IMG/M metagenome (IMG submission 11329)
GTTGCTATCCGAATATTGACGACGCCTGCGGGTTACTCAGCCGTTTTGCACATCCGGGTCAAGGGTGGGCCCGGGTATTCCCTACCGGCGACCAACGCGAAAGCGGACGCCATTCCTAGAATCTCATCGCCGCCACCACTGCTATTCTTCAACGCCTCAGCTGCCTCCTCTTTTTTGGACCCGCGTGAGGGCCACCGGCTGCAGACACTCTCCCTGGTTCCTTGGTCTTCGGTGTGCTGGGTACTGGTGGGCATCTGCGTGTACGTGTATTTAGAGCCTCGAACAAAAAGACCCGGATAGCCTGCCCGTCGCCATGTTAGCCTCTGCCGGAATCGTCCCAGAGAGAGGAGGCCTGCATGGCGAAGGTCCTCGTGGACGACCGGTTGTGGCGCTGTCTCGCACCGCTGCTGCCACCGCCCAAGCGCCGGCGGCGACGGGCTCCGGGCCGCCAGCCCCTGGACAACCGGCAGGTCCTGACGGGGATGCTCTTCGTGCTCAAGACCGGCATCCCGTGGGAGGCCCTCCCGATCGAGTGAGGTGGTGGGTCCGGCATGACCTGCTGGCGCCGGCTGCATGCCTGACAGCGCGCCGGGGTCTGGGCGAGGCTCCATCGCGTGTGGCTCGCGCAGTTGCAGGCCGCCGATGCGCTCGACTGGTCCCGGGCGATCGTCAAGTCCTCCGCCATCCGCGCCCTGCGCGGGGGGAAACAACGGGCCCGAACCCGACGGATCGACGGAAGCTGGGGAGCCAGCCCCACCGCATGACGGATGGGGGTGGGATCCCCTGAGCCGTCCGGCTGACGGCAGCCACCCGACACGATGTGACGCCACTCGTCGCGCGCGTAGAGGCCATTCCGCCCCTCCGCGGGAAGGGGGGCCGCCCATGGCGTCGACCGGAGCGCGTCCAGGGTGACCGCGCCTACGATTCGGAGCCCCACCGCCGCCAACTGCGCGCGACGGGCAGCACCCCCGTCCTGGCCCGCCGCCACACCCCGCATGGCAGTGGCCTGGGCGTCTTCCGCTGGGTCGTGGAGCGCACCATCGCGTGGTGGCATCAGTTCCGGCGCCTCCGCATCCGCGATGAACGGCGGGAGGATCTCCATGAAGCCTTCCTGCAATTGGGCTGTGCCCGCAGCTGCTGGAACGTCCTGAAACCGTCATGATGTGAGGCGCTCTTAGTCTTTCCGCCGCCTGTCCTCTTGACCTCGCCCCTCTGGGAAGCGGGAGCCAGCGCTGTGGTCATTATAGCATCCGCAAGAATCTAAGCGAAGCCTGGCTGGAGTTTCCTGAGTGTTCCGATGCGAATCGGCACCTCAACGGCAGAATCAATGGCTACCCTCCCGCGAAAAACCCATGACGGTCTCATCTTTCGGTCCCGCATACTCCCCACCGAGAGTCTGGTACATGGAAATCGGTGCGGCTCTATTCCTCCTCGTCGCGTCCCCCGTGTGATCTGCGTTGAGCAACCACCAAGAAATAGGTAGGAATCCGATACAGGGAGTCGGTCTCGTGGACGGACTCTAGGAGCCGCTTCACTTCAGCGTGAGTAACCATTGAGAGATCAAGTTGAGTCTGCTTGGCTTGTATTGGATAGCAGCCGAGCTGATGAAGACCGAGTGAGTGATACAGCTCAACAAGCTGTTCCGGCGTCTGCCAATTGTGATATACCCCGTCCGGAGAACGACCTTCGACCCGTGTGATGAGCGATGGAGCCTGATCAGCCTGAGCGCGCTGCAGGGCACACGCCACATAGTAGAGGGTTGGACGGTGGGACACAAACAGCAGCCCATCCGGTTTGATCGAATCCGCGAGCTGCTGGAGGAGCTGTCGATAGTTCCGGCACAGGTACAGGACCTCCGTACAGATGACGACTTTTACACTGGAGGGCTGAATCCAGTGTCTTAGCTTGGTGAGGCTGCCTCTGTGGAGAGGAATCGACAGGTGGTGTGCTTTCGCATGTCGACGGGCGCGCCGCAAGGCAAAGATGGAGGTATCGAGGCCCGTCATGTGGTGACCGTCTTCGGCAAGCGGGATCAACAATCGTCCCGCTTGACAGCCGGCATCCAGGATCGAAAGCCGTTGCTGCCCGAAGCGCTTCTGGATGTGGCGTCTGATGTGTCCAAGGTACTCCTCGCCAGCTTGCCGAGCCGCGGCGTCCTCGTACAGGTCACAGAACGATGGATCGTAATCGAACAGCGCCCGGCAAATCTTGCGGATGACGTTCGTCATCTGAAAAGAGGCCGTGTGACGTTCCTCCTTTGTTCCGACATTCCTCGATGACTTCTTTGGGAATCAGCTTCCAGGCCGCTATGACGAGGACGGAGACAATCACCCGGTCATTCAGCTGGCCCTCTCCGAGAGGGACTCGGACTGACAGAGAGGTGACGACAGCGAGACACCTGTCTATCGGAGCGCCTGGTCGATCTCCCGCATGCTCTGAGAGATTGGCCGTTGAGCCAGAGGTGGTTCAAGCGACAACACCGCTGAGGGGCAGGCCGTAGCACAGTTGACCGTTGGTTGTATCGTATACAATGGCGGATCAGATGAACAACGCCGTCTCAACGGACAACCCCGGTCCAAACGCCAGCGCCACGCAAGGTCGCGGGGCTGCTCGATGACACAAGCGCTCCAGGAGGAAGAGGATCGTGGGCGAGGACATGTTGCCGCATTCAGCCAACACCTCGCGAGAAATGGTCGTCGCGTTCGGAGGCAAGTCCAAAGAGGCGGTGACGGCGGTGAGAATGCGAGGCCCACCCGGATGGATCGCCCAGGAACGAACCTGTGGGACTGTCACGCCATACTGGATGAGCCAGGCTGCCAACCATGATGGAAGGTGATTGGTAATGAGGCCGGGAACACACGGCGAGAGCGTCATCTCAAAACCATGATCGCCAATCCGCCACGTCATCGCGTCTTCGGAGTCTGGAAAGAGGCACGAGCCGGCTGCGGCCAACCGCCAGGCGTTCGTCGGTGCCTGGGCGGCGGATCCGGCCACGAGTGCCGCCGCGCCGTCTGCAAAGAGGGCATTCACCACAGCCTTCTCGGGATCACCGCCGTACGAGAAATGCAGACTACACAATTCCACAGCGCACAACAAGACTCGAGCATCTGGATCAGCGTGCACGAGCGCCGAGGCGACGCGCAGACCGTTCAAGGCGCCGTGGCAGCCCATGAACCCCACGTGCGTGCGGCTCGCGGTGGGAGCGAGCTGCAATGCCTTCATCAGCGTGATATCGACACCAGGCGCAACAAATCCTGTGCAGGACACGGTGATCAGATGGCTGATCTGTGCTCCTGTCAGCCCAGCCGCCATGAGCGCCCGCTGTGAGGCAGCCAGGGCCAGGGGCACGGCCTCTTGAGCATACCGCTGCATGCGTTGCCCCGTGCTCGGGCCGCGGTCGGTCCGATCTTCCGCTGGCGGAAAGAATGATTGCCGTGGGCCAGATCCGTCTGGTGCCTCGAGCAAGACGCTCCCTCTGGTCTGAATCTCCGTACGCTCATACAGCGTGGATAGTCGACCGGTCTCCACACCCGGGAGGCCACTAAAGGTCTTCGCAAGCTCTGCGGCTTCCTGCTGCGTGATCGACTGACGTGGCACTGCTGTTCCAAAGCCGAGAATGGCTAGACTCATGCGTGAGATACCTGTCTCTCCTAGTTGAAGTGGACTGGCAACGGGGCGTTCACGTACTGCACCATCGGTGCGGCAAGTGAAGGGACCCAAGAGAGTACTTCAATCGCCGCATGTGTCAGCGTCGCTCGCCTCAACATCGTTGCTAGCAGTCGACCAGCCCACTGTCGACGGCTGACCTGCTCTCGGTACAACGCCTCCCAGCGATTCGACACGGCGGGTGTCCAGCGTCGAATGGCTTCCAAAGCCAGTGGCGTCACCGCCACTCCGCACCACAACGCCCAAGCGATCCCCTCGCCGGTGAACGGCTCGACATAGCCAGCGGCGTCCCCGATGACAAAGAGCCGCTCCTGAGCCAGACACACGCTGTGTTGCGTCAGTCGAGGTGTCCCTCTCCACGACCCCTCTTTGAGCCCGTTAACCTGCGGCAGACCCGCTTGGGCGATGAGTTTCGCTACAGCCGAACCCGGTCCTCTTGTGGACCGGACGAATGTGGGATCAAGCGCCGCGGCGACGTTCAGCCGTCCACCTTCAAGTTGCACGAGGCCGACGTAACCGCCACTCCCGCAGACCATGGAGATCGTTCCGCCGCGGTACCAGCGTGGCACTTCGTCAATAATGGTCCCAACACCGATGCGTGAGCGGTCGACCTGCCTCGGCTTCGTGGTGGGGCCGTGTTGCACCATCCCTCCGCCTAATCCATTCGCAACGAGGACGACGCGTGCCGCCACACCGATCTGCTGCTCGCCACAACGGAGCGTTAGCTGGTGGAAGCGTTCTTTACCGCAGTCTAACGTTGCAGCAGTGTGTGGCAAGAAGCTAGCTCCTGCCTGGATCGCCTGCTGGATCAGAGCAGGGTCAAGCACCTCACGCGATAACGCGACACCGGACGGTAAGGCAATCCTTACACGTCGCTGTCCTGCCACGAGCAAGAGTTCGTGAAGCGGCCTCGCCCCGAGCTGATCTGGAAGCGCCTCAAGTCCGACCGTTCGAAGGATCCCCAACGCCGCTGCGTTCACACAGCAGCCACACACCTTTCGGCGGGGAAAAGCTGCCTTGTCGATCAGGAGGACCGAAGCACCACGACGTGCTAGTTCGCGAGCTGCCAGCGCGCCAGACGGACCAGCACCAACTATCGCCACATCCCACATGTGGCGAGCAGCTTGTTGGAATCCTAAGCTCGGCGCAATCGTCCCGGTTGTCGTGGTCATGGTCTCTTCCATACCAAGAGATAGCGGCATGCCCAGCGCGGCCACACTGCCGCATTCTCCATTCCTGCCCGCGTAGCCAGTGCGCGGGCCTCACCAACGGTGTAGGCCGCCCGAACAGATCGTGGCCCGTCAACATGTACGACGGCGGAAGTGGACAGTAGACGCGTACCCAGGTACGCCAACGCAAGACCCGCGCGGCTTCTTACGAGGTCGCTGACGATCACTAACCATCCTGCCGCTTGGGCCATAGATCGCAGCAGATGTACCGCGTCTTCGTCATGGAGATGATGAAGAAACAGGGAGCAGGTTACGACGTCATATCCCTGTGGGATCTCGTTGGTCAGTGCGTCCCATTCGAAGAAGTGGACATCGGCTCGCCTCTGTTTGGCGCACCGCTGAGCATACGCGATCGCGACGGGGCTACGGTCGCACCCGTCAACTGCGAGCCGCACGCCAGCACGACGGGCTCGATGCCAGATCTTGATGGGGACGTCCCCCGCCCCCGTCGCGATATCAAGCACTCGGAAGGTTCGCCGCGACTCCTGACCTGCCAGCGCCTGAATAGGCGACCAGAGGGCGTGCACGCTCGCGCTCCATTGATTGATTCGTTCAAGGCCATGCAACGCGTGGATGTGCTGCTCGACGTTGAGATGGGGGTCGTCCATGAGTTCAGCCTGACGGTGTTGCTGCATCGTGAGTTCCGGGAGCCTTGCCATACGCGCTGATTTCCGCATATCCGTCATCTACTCCATTATAGCGCAGTGCTTCTGTGCAACCGCTCTGTCCTGCCAATAGAGAGGTTGCAGCCAATATCGCGCGCTCCAGTGCGGAAAATATTTAACGGTACTTTCTATGAATGCACACTTGCTTCGTAATGTACGGTTCCCATCGCTGTGGGTGTTAACTTCCCGCCAGCTGACATCGTCAAAATCCGAGAGGAAGAGAAGCAAATGTAGCGCAGGGTTGGCTGTCTGTGGGTGGCGTACTACGCCTAGTGAACACAGAGAGGTCTGCGCCACGTGGACGATGGATCACGCGACGCCAGATCTGGCCACGACGTCGCGAGATATAAAAAGCCCTGATTCTCCGTCGAGAATCAGGGCTCCTGACCTCTCTAGCAGTCTGCTGAAAAACCCTGGGTTTTGAGATAACGCTGAGGCAGTGAGATGTGTTTTCGCATTTGGAACCGTTTGGCAGAGGATCACGCAAATCTCCTGGGTGGGCGCATCACCCGACTCCAGCGACCGAAAGGGCTGCCAACCGCTTCAGATTGAGCAGCCAGCCCATCATCCACGCCTCCTGGCGGACGTTGGCCAGCGTTCGCCGGAAGAATCGGCGGAATCCGTGCTCCTCTTTGGCCTCGCCCCACCACTCCTCGATCTTCTTCCGGGCTCGTTGGCTCCACTGGTAGCCCGCACCCCGCTGCCGCTGCGGACCCGTGTGTGGGCCCGGCTCTTGCCCCGGTCATAGACCGCGATGTGCGGCTGGATGCGCCGACGCAACAGCCCTTGGATGAGGCCCGCTCAAAGAAGCCCTTGTCGCCGCCGACCGTGCTGGGCTTCAACTTCAAGCGTCGTTTCGCCCGCGTCAGCAGTCGGAGGCTGCCCTCGCGCTCGGCATGTGGTCCTTCGGCCTGCTCGACGCCAATCCCCACCAGCAGCCGATGCCGGTTCTCCATGACCCCGTTGACCGTGTAGGCGGGGATCGCGCCCTCGTTGGACGACTTCCGCGCCAGCCGCGCGTCCGGGTCGGTCGTGGACCGGTGGGTGGCATTACTCCGCTTCTGACCCCGCCAGTTCACCGTCGGGTTGCCCGGATCCGTCGGCGGCGTGGCCCGCAGCGCCTGACGGTACTGCTGCGGCGACTGGTAGACTTCAATCGGGGCGAAGCTCTTGTGACTCGCATCGGCGCGCACCAGCGTCCCATCGACGCTCCAATGGGTGCTGACCAGCCCCCGCGTGATGGCGACTTTCACGGTGTCGTCGAACAGCGCCTCCAAGACGCCCGATGCATCGAACCGATGCTCCCGGTTCTTCGAGAAGGTCGAGGCGTCCCAGACGGGATCGGTGATGTCCAAGCCGACGAACCAGCGGAAGGCCATGTTGCACTGCAGTTCCATGATGAGCTTCCGATCCGACCGCACGCCGAGCAGATAGCCCCCTACCAGGGCCAGGAACAACTGTTCGGGTGGGATGCTAGGCCGTCCGTTGTCGGGACAGTAGAAGGGGGCGCAGAGCTGCCGGATGCGCGTCGTCTCAATGAGCGGGCGGATCTTCCGCAGCGGATGCTCGGCAGGCACCAAGTCTTCCAGCTGGACGGTATGACACATCTCCGGCTGTGCATCCGCAGTGCCCATCATGCGCATCGCCCTCCTTGTGGTGTGGCTGGTGCGCTCATTTTATCACCCGATGAGAGAGGTTTTTCAGTAGACGGCTAGTACACCGGGTCACAAATTCGAATAGGGTTTTGACGTCATGAACCAATATGCGCTACAGTGGGTCCAGCGTGCAGAAAGCGAGGAGGCGTTACCATGCCGCGAGGACCCAAGCCAGCAGAGCCGATTGCACTTACGCTGGAAGAACTCAAGGAGTTGCAGCGGATCGCTCGGCTCCGAGAAACGGCCAGCCATGGCCGCGTGGTTCGGGCTCAGATCATCGTCACCACCTACGAACATCCCGACTGGAACAACGCCCAGATTGCCAGGAAGCTGGGGACCACCGTGGGCACCGTGCAGAAATGGCGCAAGCGGTGGAGGACCACCCGGACGTTGGCCGAAGCGCGGCGGCCCGGCGCCCCGCGCCTTTTTTCCCTCCACCGTCCGAGCCCAGATCACCGCCCTCGCCTGTACGTTGCCCCGCGAGTCGGGCCGCCCGCTCTCCCGCTGATCGACCGCTGAGATTGTCCGGTCCGCGCTCGCCAAGCGCATCGTCACCGCCATTGCCCCCTCCACCGTCAAACGCTGGTTACGCGAGGACCACATCAAACCCTGGCAGCACCGCTCGTGGCAGCAGCCCACGGATCCCCGCTTCTTGCAGAAGGCCACGGTCGTGTTGCGGCTCTACGAGCATGCCCACGTGCTCGTCGAGCAAGGCGCGATCGTCGTCTGTGCGGATGAGAAAACGTGTATCCAGGCGTTGAGGGTCACCGGTGGGGTCATCGCTGCCCACCCGGGTACGCCCCTGCGAGTGGGCGCGCGCTACACGCGGCAGGGCATCCTGAACCTCTTCACCGCGCTGCTGGTCCATAAGGGGGAAACCCTGGCGCGGTGTTTTGAGCGTAAGCGCTTCGTGGACTTCCAAGGGTTCCTCCAGATGCTCCTGGGCAGCCTCTGGTGTCAGAAGATCCGCCTCGTGCACCTGAGCTTGGACAATGGGCCGACCCATGCCCCCAAACAGCTCAAGCCGTGGCTTCGGACTCTCCGGCTCCCGTTCAAAGTCCGCATCCATTGGCTGCCGATCAACGCCTCGTGGCTGGATCAGGTGGAACTGGTCTTCTCCACCCTCCAGCGGCACGTCCTGACCCCTCGGCACTTCGAGAATCGAGAGGAACTCGAAACGCAGATGCTGCGCTACTTGGCCGAACGCAACAGGCATCCCAAGCCGATCGAGTGGAGCTACACGGTGGCCAAGCTTCGGAAACAATTTGCACCACGGGCTCCTGTAGAGCTTGCGTTACGCTCATGAGAAACCTCTGGCGAATTTATCGCCGCGTGTACTAGCGCACACCCATCCCGCTCGGCAAACAGCATCGGAATGCCCTTGTAGTCGCCCACCCAGGCGGTATTACCCATGCCATGGTTAGCGAGATGTGGCGCAAGCAGCACGTAGACGTGATACTTGGCAAGCGGCCCGTTCAGCGGGACAAATTGCGTCCACTGAAATACGACCGGTCGGTCGGGGTCGGTGAGGATCTGTTTTTCGATACGGTAGCGGGTCTGCGTGCAGGTCGTCGTTACCCGGTAGGCCGGCACCCCCTCAGCCAGCGGCACTGTCTGCGCGGTTGCATGGCGTTTTTCTTCTGAAAAGAACGAGTCCTCATCCGTGAAATGAGACCCATATCCCGCGTGCAGGCCTGATCAAGCCGCGGATAATCGATCTCGTTCAGGATGCCGTGACTGAGCGTAAACCAGACATGGCTGGCTGGATTCAGTGCGGTTCCCACACCCTCTTTCGCGCTCGAGGTCCAGCGCGGTGGGATGCCTGGCCATCCCGGTGCCTGCGCCGCGCTGATCAGGTGTTGGTCCATTCAATCACCGCTTTGATTTCATCCGCGGGATGTTGGCTGAAGGCTTGTTGGAACTTGTTGAGGGGGTAGCGATGGGTAATCAACCGTTCAAGATGACCCGGCCAGCGGGATCGCGCGTAGGCCAGGTCATCGACGGCCATCTGGAGATGATCGTGGGCAGCGTTGACGCTGCCCAGCATGACCTGGTTCTTGAGCACGAGTTGGCGGATCAACTCATCGCCAGGGAGTTGCAGACAACGATCTCCACCGGGAATGCCGGTGAGGACGTAGACGCCGTTGACCGCCAGGGCATCGAGCAGATTAAATGCCAACCCCGCGACACCCGCCGCCTCGAAAATCAGCTCCATGGGTCCTACGGTCTTCTCCATCTGGCCAGTTGAGACTCGCCGGCCATCCACGTATGTTCCCCCAATCTGCTGGAGCCACACGGGACGCGCGCGCTGTTCTCATCCACGATATCCAACCCATAGACCGTGGCCCCGTGTAAACGCAAGAGGACTGCGGCCAGCAATCCAACAGACCCGAGTCCCGCCACCAGACACCGACGATTCGAAAGCCAGGCGAGGTGCGCCGGCGCATCCGGCAGGCGCGCCAACTGCAATCGCACCGCTTCCGTGATGGCTTTTTCAACGATTGAGAGCGGCTCGACGAGTCCCCCAATTTCCACCAGTTCGTGAGGGACACGAACGATGTAGTGCTCCGTATCCACGACACACTCCGCGTGATAGCCGTCGAGCCCCCAGATGCCATGCTCGCGGTACCGACCCGTCTGACACATATCAGAGCGGTGCATCGTACACGGCAGGCATTCGCCGCAGCCTCGGCGCACCGCGAAGACCGCGTAATCGCCCGGCTGGACGCGTGTCACCTCGTTGCCAATGGCGGCTACTTTCCCAAACATTTCATGTCTGATTGACCCACCGAGAGGTTTCACCGACCTCCGCCTACTTGGGAGCGTATTTCAGTTAAGAATCTTCCAGGATGGGATCCACTTTGCCTGGAATCGGCGAGCCATCGTCGCTGGAGCCGTTCAATTCACGCCGTCCACTCTCGTAGACATCCGAGAGGACGAGAAGCGACTGTCGCTCAGGGTTGGCTGTCTGTGGGCAGGGTGTTGAGCCTGTTGGCACCAGAGAGGTCTGCGTAACGTGTGCGACTGATCGCGCTACGCCGCATCTGGCTATAACAGCGCGAGAGGCAACGAGCCCTGGTTCTCGATGGAGAACCAGGGCTCGTGACCTCTCTAGGCCAGAACCTAGAGCAGTAATGAACGCTCCCCTAGCTGGACGAACTTCGCAACTGGTACTTAGAGCGCGTCCCAAAACCATGGAGTGGTCAAGTGGCCCAGTGGCTGAGTGGCCGTCGCATCGATGCTGTGGTCACGTTGCCACCGTGCCACTGGGCCACTGAGCGGCGTTTTGGGCTGCGCTCTTCAGTGCCCCGACCAAGGAGACTACGGAGTTCACTAAATTCTTCTATCCGATACGGTCATCCTCATACACACCGCGACAAATAACCCCTCGACAATTAATGAGGCGACACCGAACGGCTCCAGCCATGCATCGGGCTCAGCGGGAATGTGCGGTAATCCCACCGTACGACTGGCCACATAACCGATCAATGAACCTAATGCGATGAGGAGTCCTAGATTCCACCCCCAGCTGCGCTTCCCACGGTAGATGCCATACGCAGCCACCAAGGCGCCCATCCCGTTGGCATAGAAGAGCCAGCCCTTATACGCGGCCTCTTGAAAACTGTCTGACGCATTCATCACATGAATGAGACCCGTCGTGACAATCAAGGCAATGCCGAACCAGGAAAAGATTCTTGGTGCGTTACTCATGACGTTCTCGCCATTCGCAAGAGAGATCTCATGGCACGAATTGTACCATTAGAAGTTATCGCCATGCACTGAACCGTCGAGAGCGAATCATGATGTCGTATACTGTGGTGAGGCCGTGGGAGCCAGGGAGGCCGTGGGAGGCGCGTACCCCAAGGAGGTGGACGGCCCATGCCCCACAAGCCGCCAGACCCCGCGTCGGCCATCCCGCCGGGCTGTGAGAAGCCCATCCGCAAGACGATGCGCGTCGATCTGTTGAAGACGACGCGCCTGTTGTTGGACCATGTGACTCCGGCCCTGTGCGAGGCTGTGTTCCAGCGCGCTCGCACCACCGAGCGAACGCGCAAGTGGACCTTCGACGCGGTGAATCTGTTCTGGGCGGCGATGATCGTCCGCCATCCGCCGTCCTTCCAGCAGGGCTTGGACGAAACCCGCAAGGGCCGGGGCCGGGACACGCTCTGGCCCCGCGCCTTCTTCACCAAGGCGCGGGGGCTGCGTCCCCACCTGTTCCAGGCGCTCGACGACGCCTTCACGCACAGCCTCCTGCCCAAGGCCCGGCCCGTGTACGCCTCGTGGTTGGGCGCGGTGCATCAGCGGTTCGCCGAGGTCCTGGTGGTGGATGGCTCGCGCCTCGATGCGATCTGTCACCGGCTCAAGCTGCTGCGCCACGATCCGGCTCAGATTCTGCCGGGCTGCCTGACGGTCTTCTACGACCTCTTCCGGGGGATCACGCGCCACGTCGTGTTCTTCCCCGACGCGGCGGAGGCCGAGCTGCCACGCGGCCAGGCCGCGTTGGCCTGGCTGGCCCCAGGGGCGCTCCTGTTGGGTGAGCGGCTCTACGCCTCGATCCAGTATTTCCACGCGCTCGCCAGCCACAAGCTGTACGGACGCTTCCGCCGCAACCGGCGACTGACGCTCAAGCGACGGCAGGTGGTGTCGGTTCAGCAGGGCAGCCGTGGGCGCTTGGAAGACGTGCTCGTCGAAGCCGGCTCTGTGGGGTCGGCCAGCCCACGCGCACCCTGCGGCTGATCCGCTACCGCGGCCAGGGGCGTCGCCTGGACCTGCTGACCAACGTGCTGGAACCGAGCCGGTTGACGCCAGCGGAGGCCTTGACCCTCTACCGCCTGCGCTGGTCCGTCGAGCGGCTGTTCTTCGACCTCAAGGAGACCCTCAATCTGCATGGCCTGTACGCTTCGCATCCCCATCTCGTCGCCCAGCAAGCCTCTGCGGCGGCGATCATCCACACCGCGTTTCGGGTCGCCCAAGCGGGCATCGCCCGGCAGGCCCGGGTGCTGCCGGAGCCACTCTCCCCGGCCAAGCTCTTCCCCAAGCTGGCCCGGGCGGCGAACGACCACTGTGTGGCCCAGGTCGTGGTCCTGAAGACGCGGGTGCTCAATCCGGGAGTGGCCATCAGATTCCCCGGGTGGCACACGATCCCCGCGGCCTACACGACGCTCGGGGCGATCGTGGTCCAGCATCGCCACGGCCACCGACGGCGCCGGACGTTCTGCGCCGCTCGCACGCGGTGGCAATCGTTCGTGCACGTCACGGGCGGACCGCGCCTCGTGCCATCTGTCCTCGACGGTTCAGTTCATGGCGATAAGCCTGAGGGCGACCGTGAAGTCAGTCAAAGAACCCCCATACGGTCAGGGGGGGGCATGAGGAGAAGGCGGGGCGGCATGCGTCAGGGTGGAGAGAGGATGCTTTCGCAGATACTTCGGAAGATGTCGAAGGTCCTCTTTGGCCACCATGACCAGAATAAGCAGCATGAGCGTCCCAAAGGTACTCCGCTCACTCCAGAATGCCGCCCGCCACTGGTAGGGAATGGCGACGCCTTTGGACCTCTGACGTCGCCAGCGTGGAACCCACCGAGGCACCTGCTGGCAATAGGCTGCGTATTCTGGTCCGAACTTCTCGGCCAAGACGCTTTCTTCCCAGAGGACAATCGGGACATACTGCACCACGAACAGCATCACAACCACCGGCACCATCCACAGCAGTTTTGAGATGAACGTGGCCCCTAACGTCAGGAGAACGTTCCCCAGATAGAGCGGGTTGCGCACATACGCGTAGGGGCCATACGTTGCCAACCGTCCTACGCCGCCTCCTCGCGTCCGACTCTCCTTTCCTACGACAGCCACCCCCCAGACCCGCAACCCCTCGCCGCATACGAGGAGAACGAGTCCGGGCACCCAACAGAACACGTCCTTGGATTCTCGAAATGAAGAGAGGGCGAGTACCAGCATCAAGGGAATCGGAGTCCAACTCCGCTGGCGAAACACCCATTCACCCAGCCCAATCAGCCGCATCTTGATTGTTGGTGTCGCCATGTCAGCTTCCGTCAGGTTCACCACGACACTTGGTACTTCCGGCGTACTGTCCCGGAGGTTCAGCACCCCACGTTAGCCACGGCACGTGGTTCCTTCTGTGGATACAACGTAGTGTACAGGATCAACATGACAAGGATTCCTCCGAGAATGACAGATGAGCCGATCGTCCCGAAGTTGAGTCCACCTTTTTCTGTTGATTTAGTGAGCACATCGCCCATGGTCGCGCCAAACGGACGGGTGAGCACAAACGCCATCCAAAACAAGAGGGTTTTAGAAATTCGGGTGGAGAGCATGGCGAAGGCGGTCAGTGCTAGTAACCCAGCGATGAGAAGCGCTCCGCCTGCAAATCCAAGACCGGAATCGTCAGCCAGGAAATCACCCAGCGCGGTGCCTAAGGTATTTGAGAACAGGATGGCGGTCCAATACAGCAATTCACCTTTGAACGTTCGAATATGTTGAATAGAAAACGAATGCGCGGTAGAACGCCAGTACACGAAAATCGCCGTCAACATGGCGGCTAACATGAGCGCGCCCTTGGCGTAGCCAAGCCCTAAGGTGCGATCCATGTAATCCGACATGGTGGTGCCGGCCGTGCTGGTGGATAGGATGACCGTCCAATACAGCGCCGGGTGATACCGTGTCGACCTCAATTGCGTCACCAGACTGACCAAGAACAGCCCAATCAAGATCATCGAACTCACCGCGTAGCCGACCTTCAACGTCATCGACACCAGGTCGCCGGCTGTCTCACCTAACGTGGTGGCCGCGATCTTCATGATCCAAAACAGCAGGGTGACTCGCGGGAGTTTGTTCATCTGAGCTAGTCAATTATAGAGCATGGCGTGCCTGTCGAAGCACCTGAAATGACAAGCCCCTTATTCCATCTTGCCTGCATCGCCATGGAATGCCGGGGACAATACTTAAATGAAACGGCCCAGCGGGTCATCAGACCCATTGGGCCGAAAAACTCCCCTTCGTGTACTTATTTAGAACTTGGGTGACCCTGCCGCCATGGGAGGAAGAACCTGCCCTCCGACCGCTCTTTCAGCCAACCGGCGAACTGACCGACTACCGCGACCGAGGCAACTGAGGAACTGCTTGGGGGAACATACGGTACTCCCGCCACGTCAACCACGCGACGCCCGCATCGAACACGGTCAAGAGCAGCCAGCCAAGCGCCTGGCTGATGCTATACCGGTACAGTTGGTAGCTCATGAACAGCAATAGGTAGCCGATCATGGCCCGATACGCCCACAATGCTCCTCGAAGGAGCGAGCTGGCGAGGATGATTTTGAGCAATCCGTGCACGCACAGGTAGACTGCTCCGAATGTCTTCACATCCCCAAGTCGTTGCGTGGCCGAGAGCAGATGCAAGGCGATCCAGTCTCGCGGATCTTCGGTCAGCTCACGTTGCGTCAACAGCACCACGAGGTGATTTATCGTGCCGGGCTTCAGGAAGTAGAGGAGCGCGGCACCGACCATTTGCAGCGCGCCGTCAACGCCTTTGACGACAAGCGTCATCTTGAATGACTTATTCAGGGGCGGTCTCAAGTTCCTAGCGCAACCGGTAGGTGATAAAACGCCTCGCTGGGGGTGCGCCAATTCAGCCCCGTGCGCGGGCGGCCGGTCATGAGGTCCTGAACAGGCGTGATCTCACGACGCGAGACCCTCGAGCAGTCGGTGCGCTTCGGGAAGCACTGCCGGAGCAGGCCGTGCGTGTTCTCGTTGGGGCCCCGCTCCCCCGGACGCTGCGGATGCGCGAAGTAGACCTGGATGCCGGTCGTCTCGGTGAAGAGCCGGTGCTCCGCCATCTCCGTGCCCCGAGCGTACGTCAGCGAGCGCCGCATCTGCTGCGGCCACGTGCGCATCTCGCGGGCGAACGCTTGCCGGACACTCGGGGCATCCTTCGCCGCAAGCGGCACCAGCCGCGTGGTGCGGGTCGTGCGCTCCACCAGCGTTCCGAGGGCCGAGGCCGCCCGTCGGCCCATGAGCAGAGCGCCCGCCCAATGGCCGGGCCCCGGGCGGTCTGCGACTTCCGCTGGCCGCTCCTCGAGGCGGATCCTGTCGGGCCGCTGCCCCCGACGGTCGTGGCCTCGGCTGTGCCGGCGTGCCCGACGGCGCTTGTGGCGCTGGCGCACGTACGCCAAGCGCTCCCGTCGCAGCTGGCCGCGGGGCCGCACGTCCAGGGACGTGTCGATCGCCTCGTGCGAGATTCGCCTCGTCGCATCGTCAGGCGACGCCGCTTCCAGCCGCGTGGCCATTGGCTCCGGCGACCAGCGCTGGGCCAGGCCGGCCACCACGTAGGCTCGCAGCCGCGGGTTGACGACGAGTGTCCGCGGACGCCTGCGTCGACGTCCCACCCGCGTCGCCAGCCGCTGCGCGGGCAGCGCCCGATACGGGGCTCGCCGAGAGCCCAGCCGCCGTCGACCCGTCCGGCGCAGCTCCCGCGAGAGGGGGCTCGGCGCTCGTCCCC
>JGI1358J11329_10002118_pt1 | contig 15709 bp, 11 predicted proteins | sample Subgroupgradi54m_FD_11329 | JGI IMG/M metagenome (IMG submission 11329)
CACGACCCGGTGTTTCATTTCAAGAAATTCTTCGTGCAACGCCGCGCGCGCCGGCGCCTGGTGAAGAAAGAGGAATTTGAAAGTTTTGCCGAACTGGACAGCTGGCTGGCACAAACGCTCAAGCAGGCGGCACGGGACGCTTCCGACCGCGAACTGGCGGTTGCCGAATACGGCGGGCAGCTGCTCAAGGATGAAAAGGCCCACGCCGAGGCCATCGAGAAACTGACGCGCTGGTGTATCCGGGCGCTGACCGTCCCGGAAGGCAAAGCCGCGGTGAAAGGCTGGGTCAGCTTCCGCCTGCCGGAAGGGATCGATCACCAGAAGCTGGTCCCGATCGTGCCGCTGCACGACGATGTCGGGCGCGTCGCGGGGCCGCCCGAGCATCTGCGCGCGCGCGACGGCTTCAAGCTCACCGACCTGCGCATGAACGCGCGCGAGGTGCAGAACGAAATCCATTACTGCATCTACTGCCATGACCACGACGGCGACTTCTGCTCCAAGGGTTTCCCGGAAAAGAAGGGCGAGCCGGACAAGGGGCTCAAGATCAATCCGCTCGGGGTAGCTCTTACCGGCTGCCCGCTGGACGAAAAAATCTCCGAGATGCACAGCCTGAAAAAATCCGGCTACGGCATCGGCGCGCTCGCCATGATCACGGTCGACAACCCGATGTGCGCCGCCACCGGTCACCGCATCTGCAACGATTGCATGAAGGCCTGCATCTACCAGAAACAGGACCCGGTCAACATCCCGCAGGCCGAAACGCGCATCCTCACTGACGTGCTCGACCTGCCGTGGGGCGTGGAGATTTACGACCTGCTGATCCGCTGGAATCCGCTGCGTCCGCGCCAATGGCAGCCGAAACCGTACAACGGGCTCAAGGTGCTGGTGTTCGGGATGGGCCCGGCGGGTTTCACGCTCGCACACCACATGCTGATGGAAGGCTTCGCCGTGGTCGGCGCCGACGGCCTGAAGATCGAGCCGTTGCCCGAGAAGCTGGTGCGCGAACCGATCCGCGATTACACCGACCTCGAGGAAGCGCTCGACACCCGCACCATGACCGGGTTCGGCGGTGTCGCTGAATACGGCATCACCAACCGCTGGGACAAGAATTTCCTCAAGCTCATCTATCTCTCGCTCGCGCGCCGTCCGCATTTCCAGGTATTCGGTGGCGTGCGTTTCGGCGGCACCCTGACGGTCGAAGACGCCTGGAAACTCGGCTTCGATCACATCGCCATCTGCATCGGCGCGGGCCTGCCGCAGGCGCTGCCGGTACCCGGGAGCCTCGCCCCCGGCATGCGCCAGGCGAACGATTTTCTCATGGCGCTGCAGCTGACGGGCGCGGCCAAGCACGCGAGTCTTGCCAACCTGCAGGTGCGTCTGCCGGCGGTGGTGATCGGCGGCGGTCTTACCGGCGTGGACACCGCCACCGAAATCCAGGCGTATTACATCGTGCAGGTCGAAAAAATGCTCGAGCGCTACGAGACGCTCGTCAAAGAAAAAAGTGAAACGGCGGTTCGGACCGGGCTCGATGAAGGCTCGGCGGCGATTCTCGATGAGTTCCTCGCGCACGGTCGCGCGGTGCGTGCCGAACGCGAACGCGCGCAACAGGCCCGGACCACGCCCGATTTCCTGAAACTCATCCGCCAGTGGGGTGGCGTGACCATCGCCTACCGCAAGGGCATGAACCAGTCGCCCGCCTACACTCGCAACCACGAGGAAATCATCAAGGCCTTCGAAGAGGGCATCTACTACGCCGAAGGCCTCGATCCGAAAGAGGCGCGCGTGGACAAGTACGGTCAGGTGGAAGCGCTGGTGACCCGGCGGCTGCGACCCAACGAAGACGGCAAGTGGATGGAAACCGGTGAAGAGGTGGTCATCCCGACGCGCGCGATTCTGGTCGCCACCGGCGCGCGCCCGAACGTGGCCTACGAATTCGAGCACAAGGGTCACTTCCTCAAGGAACGCGGCCACTACCAGACCTATCATGACGTCCACGGCAAGCTTGAACCAATACCGGTCGCGGCGCATTGCAAGCTGGACGACTTCGGGCCATTCACCTCGTATGGCGCCAACGATCACCGCGTGAGTTTTCTCGGCGACACCCATCCGGTGTTCCATGGCAGCGTGGTCAAGGCGGTCGCCTCGGGGCTGCGCACCTATCCCAAGATCGTCGCGGCACTCGGGAACAAGGTGGAACAAAAAGGAGATACCAGGGAGTACCAGCATTTCCGCACGACCATGGACGAACTGCTGGCCGCGCGCGTCGAGTCGGTGAAACGGCTCACGCCATCGGTGGTTGAGATCAGCATACGCGCGCCGATGGCGGCGAGACAATTCAAGGCCGGCCAGTTCTTCCGGCTGCAGAATTTCGAGACACGCTCCGCGCTCGTGGGCGGCACGCGTTTGCAGACCGAGGCGCTGGCCATGACCGGCGCGCGCGTGGACACGGTCGCGGGCACAGTGTCGCTCATCGTGATCGAGCGCGGCGCCAGCTCGCGTCTGGTCGCGGCCCTCAAGCCCGGAGAGCCGGTGGCGCTCATGGGCCCGACCGGCGTGCGCGCGGCGATTCCCAACGGCGGCGAAACTATTCTTTTCGTCGGCGGCCGCCACGGTGCGGCGCATGTGCAGTCCACCGGCAAGGCACTGCGTGAGAATGGCAATCGCGTGTTGTTCGTGGGTTGCTTCGACACCGCGCAGGATGTCTTTTGCCAGAATGAAATCGAGGCGGCCGCCGATGCGATCCTGTGGATCACCGGGAATGGCGCCGCCATCAAGCCGCGCCGGCCGCAGGACCGCAGCGTCACGGCACCGGTCGTGGATGGCATCGCACAATACGCTTCGGGCAAACTCGGCGAGATGCCGATCAAGCTGGAAGATGTCACGCGCCTGCAGGTGGTCGGCAGCAACCGGCTGGTGCGCCTCATCCGCGATGCGCGGGCGAAACAACTGGCGCCGTATCTCACGAAAAAACCGGCGACCACCGCCTCGATCAACACCCCGATGCAGTGCTGCCTGAAAGGCGTGTGTTCACAATGCCTGCAGTGGCAGATCGACCCCGCCACCGGCAAGCGCACCAAGGCGGTGTTCAGCTGCTCGTGGCAGGACCAACCACTCGACGTTGTGGATCTGGATAACCTTGACGAGCGCCTGTCGCAGAACCGGGTGCAGGAACACCTTACCAACCAGTGGCTGGAATTTCTGCTCGAACACCATAATATAGCGCGGGTTTAGCCATTTTTGCCTTGGAACTTGTCAACCTGTTGGTGTCTCTAACGTTCATTCCTTAACTTAACCATTGCGTTTTTAATTGGAGACTTAATATGCGTTATCTCTTTCCTGTGAGTGTCATCACTGTCCTGCTGCTTTCAGGCTGCGCCAGCGGTCTTGGCAGCGGCGATTATGTGCGCGAACAGGCGCGCGGGGTCCAGGAAGTTCAGATGGGCGTTGTGGAATCGGTGCGCGAAGTAAAGCTTGAAGGCACCAAATCCGGTATCGGTACCCTGGCAGGCTCGGTCGTCGGTGGTGTCGCCGGTAGTGAAATTGGGCACGGCAAGGGCTCGGTAGTTGGGTCCGTCCTTGGCGCGGTTGCCGGCGGTGTCGCCGGCGCGGCGGCGGAAGAAGGAACCACCCGTCAGAAAGGTGTTGAGGTCACCGTCAAACTTGACGGCGGACGGATGATCGCAATCACCCAGGCCGCCGATGACAAGGAGACATTCAAGGTTGGCGACCGCGTGCGGATACTATCCGGCGGCGGCGTAACACGGGTCACGCATTAGTCGACATTTCCGCGAAGGCGGCAATCCTTAATGACCAAAAGCCGCCGAAAGGCGGCTTTTGTCTTAACCCAGCGTAACCAGAATTCGCGTCATGTGGACGACGTTTCCAGAAACCGCAGAATCTCCTCCTTGCGTCGCATCGCGTCCTGGTAACCCAGATCGATCAATTCCCGGCAGTAGGGTTTCTCGAACAGCAGGTAACTGATCAGATTCGAGCCGTTACGGTTGAAGGCGCCGAGACCGCGCAGCAGGAAGCGGATCGATCGTGGGAGGTGATGGGCGTGGCGCGCGGCGATTTTTTCCAGGTCTTCGCTCGGTGAAATCACGAGCACATCGACATTGCGCAGGGTTACACCGCTTTCGCGCAGGTGGTGCGCCGGGATGAGGCTGATGGTTTTGTTAATGCGCTGCAGGCGTTCGAGATCCGCCTCGAGGCTGTCGAGAAAAATACTGTTCAGCACGTGGCCGGCAATCTGCGCAATCGAAGGATATTCATCGGCCTCGACGCGCACCGCGGTGGACGTCGCCTCCTGGCGCACGCCGACCACGAGCACGCGATCCGCCCCCAGGTGCAGTGCCGAGCTGATCGGCGCCATCTGACGCATGGAGCCGTCGCCGAAATACTCGCGGTTGAGCTTCACCGCGGCGAACACGAACGGAATGGCGGACGACGCCATAAGATGATCGAGCGTGATATTGGCCGCGCTGCCCACGCGCCGCGCGCGCTTCCACGTCACCAGCGACGGCGCCCCCTGGAAGAACGACACCGACTGGCCCGAGCTGTAACCCGAGGCGGAGACGCTCAAGGCATGCAGGGCGCCGGCATTGATGGATTCCTGGATTTTGGCGAAGGGCATGGTGCGGTAAAGCAAGCGACGCAGCGGCGTACGGTCGAGCAGGGCGTGCGGGTTGCGCCGCCCGAGTCCGGCCGCCACCATGGCCGCGAACCAGCGCAGGCCGTTCGCCATCACGCCGGGGACATCGGCGCGGAAAACCTGGTCCACGTGAAAATTCTGCCACACGTGGACGAGACGCCGCACACCTTCGTGAAACCGCGTGGCATAGATGGCGAGCGTGGTTGCGTTAATCGCCCCCGCCGAGGTGCCGCTCAGGATCGGGAACGGGTTGGGACAATCCGGCGGAAGCATCTCGGCGATCGCCTTGAGCACGCCTACCTGATAGGCCGCGCGCGCACCGCCGCCGGCCAGGATCAGCCCCACCTTGGGTTTGTCCGCAATATCCGTCATGGCGCTGTCGCGCGAAGTCCTTGTTGTTGACGATGTGCGGATAGCGGCGATGGCCTGCCGTGAGCATTTATATCCGACATCTTTGCTCCATCATTATAGTCAACCTCGGTCAGGGCCAGGCCCGACGATCCGAACCGTCTGTCCAGGCGCCATACTCGCTATGTTAAGGCCAACCATCGGATATGCAGTACAGCCGCAGCACGATTTGCTAGACTTTGCCCATCGCATTCAGAAAAGGTCGTCCCGATGAACTCACCCATCACTGAAACCATGGTCTATGACGCACTCAGGAAGGTCATGGATCCGGAATTGAGACATAACATCGTCGAACTGGGTTTTATCCAGGAAATCGACATTGTCGATGACTATGTGCATCTCGAGATACAGCTCACCACGCCCAATTGCCCCTACGCCGATACTATCGTGGCGCAGATCAAGCACGCCGTGGAAGGCGTGCAAGGCGTAAAGCGTGTCGAGGTTGAACGCGCCTGCATGAAAGAGCTTTAATCACCGTCCCGGCCGGCACTGGTTGCTTGCGACGTGTTCGCCGTTGCCTGGTGTAACTCCGGCGCCCCTTAAGCTTGGCCCCGGTTATCTGCGTCAAAACCGCCGTCCATGAACAGCTCGTTTACTGATCGAACGCTCGCTCTCGCCGGTCTGTTTCAGGCCGCGCGCCTCGCGCAAGAATTGGCGCGCGAAGGCCGCACCGATGCCCCCGCCTTCGTCGCCAGCATTCAGGCCCTGATGCTGATCGATGCACCCACTACCGAGGCGGTTTACGGAGGGGCGCAGAGTGTGGCGCTCGGTCTGGACCTGCTGCGCAACAAGCTGGGCGGTGTCACCGACTCAGGCGATGTCGAAATCGCCAAATACGTCATTTCCATGATTCACCTCGAGGGTCAGCTGCGACGGCAACCGGATATGCAGGACGCCATCCGTCGTGGCATCGAGGCGATCCAGTCGCAGATGAAATTCTTCGAGGCGGAGGAAAACGGCGAGGCGGTGCATCCGCGACTCGTTGAAAAACTCGCGGAACTCTACAGCCAGACGATCAGCACGCTCACGCCGCGCATCATGGTCAATGGCGAACACGGCCATCTGAGTAACCCGCTGATCGCCGCCAAGGTGCGCGCGGCCTTATTTTCTGGCATTCGCTCGGCGTTTCTCTGGCGCCAGCTCGGCGGCAGCCGCTGGCAATTGTTGTTGAACCGGAAAAAAATCGCGGCCGAGGCGGCAACAATTCTCGATGGCCTGCGCGTAGCGTCGACGAATTAACCGGCTATACGAGTTTTTAGCCGTGTTTAGCTGATATCATGAGCGGTCTTGGCACGCCCCTTAGCGCGGTTGCGGGTCCGGCAACATGAGAGTAGTGTGCGCGCGCATTCGCCCTTTCCCGGGAGATTTGGATTGGAAAACAATAACAGCGAAGCGCAACCGCAGAAATCCTCCACCGCCGGACTCACCCTGCTTGCTCTCGGCGTCGTTTACGGCGACATCGGCACCAGCCCGCTCTACGCCGTCAAGGAGACCTTCGCCCCGGTTCACGGCATTCCTCTGAGCACGGAGAACATCCTCGGCGGGCTCTCGACCATTTTCTGGTCGCTCATGATCGTCGTCACGCTCAAGTACGTCACGCTCACCATGCGCGCCAACAACAGGGGCGAGGGCGGGATCATGGCGCTGCTCGCGCTCGCTTCCTCCGCGGTCAAGGACCAGCCACGCTGGCGCATGCTGATCCTCGCGCTCGGCGTGGTCGGCACGTCCTTGTTCTACGGTGACGCCGTGCTCACACCGGCGATCTCGGTGCTCTCCGCCGTCGAGGGGCTCGAGGTCGGTACCCCGGCATTCAAGCACTACGTGATCCCGATTGCGGCGATCGTGCTGGTGACACTGTTCGCGTTCCAGCGCCAAGGCACGGCGGTCATCGGCGCGTTCTTCGGACCGATTTGCGTGCTGTGGTTTCTCGCGCTCGGCGCGGTCGGGATAGACAACATCGTCCATACCCCGGTGGTGCTGAACGCGCTCGACCCGTTGCACGCGCTGCGCTTCGTCACCGGGCACGGATTGGCATCGTTTGTGGTGCTCGGTTCCGTGCTTCTCGCCTTCACCGGGGCCGAGGCCTTGTACGCCGACATGGGACACTTCGGCAAGCGCGCGGTGCGTCTCGCGTGGTTCGGCCTGGTGCTGCCGGCGCTGGTGCTGAATTACTTCGGCCAGGGCGCGCTGCTGATCGCCAATCCGCAGGCCATCGAGAACCCCTTCTACCTCGCTTACCCGGATTGGGCGCTGTATCCGATGATCGGCCTCGCAACCGCAGCCACCGTGATCGCTTCGCAGGCCACGATCTCGGGCGCCTACTCGATCACCAAACAGGCGATCCAGCTCGGCTACCTGCCACGCATGAATATCCAGCACACCTCGGCGCAAGAGATGGGGCAGATCTATCTCCCGGCGGTGAACTGGGTCCTGCTCGCCGCCGTGATCGCGGCCGTGGTCGGATTCGGCTCGTCCACCCGGCTGGCCTCGGCCTACGGCGTGGCGGTGATGGGCACGATGCTGATCACCACCTTTCTCACCTTCTTCGTGATCCGCTACAACTGGGGTTACAGCCTGTGGCTGTGCCTGCTCGCCACCGGTTCTTTCATCGTCGTGGACCTGGCGTTCTTCTCCGCCAGCCTGCTCAAGGTCTTCGACGGCGGCTGGTTCCCGCTGGTGATGGGCGCGGCGGTCTTTATGCTCATGGTTACCTGGCGGCGCGGGCGCGAAATCCTGCTGGCGCGCCTGCGGCAGACTTCGGTTCCGCTCGACGTGTTCCTGGAATCGCTGATGCGCCATCCGCCGCTGCGCGTGCCGGGAACCGCGGTGTTCCTGACCTCGACGCCGGGCGCAGTACCGCACGCCCTGTTGCACAACCTGGTGCACAACAAGGTGCTGCACGAGCGCGTGGTGTTCCTCACCGTGGTCATCAGGGACGTACCCTGGGTGCCGCCGAAGGAACGTGTGAACATCGAGGATCTGGGGAACAACTGCTTTCAGCTCACCGTTTACTTCGGCTTCAAGGACCGGCCCGACGTCATGCAGGCACTCGAGCAGTGCCGCGAGCAAGAGCTGGAATTCCGCCCGCTCGAGACCTCGTTTTTTCTCAGCCGCGAGACCGTGGTCGCGAGTATCCGTTACGAAGGCATGGCACTGTGGCGCGAACGCCTGTTTTCCGCGATGGCGCGCAATGCCGGCAGTCCGGTGGAATATTTCAACCTGCCCACGAACCGCGTCATAGAACTCGGCACGCAGATCGAGATCTGACGTCGCACGAATGTATTCATGGTTGTCCGCTTCCGGTCAGGAGCTGATGTCTGCTCGACTGCGCAGAAAGGTTTGATAAATGAAAGAACGTGATGTAACCAGAGTTTACGAGCGCCTGGGCCCCGGTCTCATTACCGGGGCAGCCGATGACGACCCAAGCGGGATTGCCACGTACTCCCAGGCTGGCGCGCAGTTTGGTTTCGGCTTGGTCTGGACCCTGTTCCTGACGACGCCGCTGATGATCGGCATACAGATGCTGTCCGCCCGTATCGGCTGGGCGACAGGCGAAGGGCTGACAACCAACATTGGCAAGCTATGCCCCAAGTGGCTGACTGTTTTTTTGGTCTCGCTGCTGGTTGTCGCCAACACTATTAACATCGCCGCCGATATCGGCGCCATGGGCGAAGCGGTGCGCATTCTGATCGGAGGCAAGCTTGCTGTCTACGTCATCGGGTTTGGCGCCGTTTGCATCGCCACCCAGGTCTTCTTTTCATACGAACGCATTGTGCGCATTCTCAAGTGGCTCACGCTGGGGCTTTTCGCCTATGTCGCCGTTGTCTTAAGTGTCTCGGTGCCTTGGCGCCAAGCGATCTCGCAGTCGTTTCAGCCGTGGGCCCACATCCCGGCGAATGTGCCGCTCGGCGCCTATGCCGCCATGATCGTCGCGGTGCTGGGAACCACCATCAGCCCTTACCTTTTTTTCTGGCAAGCCGCCCAGGAAGTCGAGGATAACAATCGACGGCCGCGTGCGGCTGAACTAAAGGCTCACCCGGTGTATGCGGCCGAGCACCTGACGCGAATCAAGGAAGATACGTTCATTGGCATGGGGTTTTCCAACATCATTGCACTTTGCATTGTGGTGGCGACCGCCGTCACCTTGAATCAGCAAGGCATCACGGATATTCAAACTTCGGCTCAGGCGGCGGAGGCATTGAGGCCGATAGCCGGTGAATTCGCATTTGAACTGTTCGCGTTTGGAATTATCGGAACGGGGTTGCTGGCGGTTCCGGTTCTGGCGGGGTCCGCGGCCTACGCCGTCAGTGAAGTGTTCGGCTGGAAGACGGGCCTGTCCCGCGGATTTCGCGAAGCCCGGGGGTTTTACCTCATCATCGCCGTAGCCACGGGCGTGGGCACTCTAATGAGCGTCTTTGAAGTTGACCCCATCAAAGCGCTGGTTTGGAGCGCGATTGTCAACGGAATCATCTCGGTACCGATCATGGCAGTGATGATGGTGATCGGGCAATCGGAAAGTCTGATGGGACGCTATACGATCAGCGCACGTCACCGGGTATTCGGTTGGGCTGCCACAGGAATCATGGCGGTAGCCGTTGCATTCATGTTTGCGACGAGTTTTTGATCATTCGGGGTGGCGCGCAACGCTGGCAGTCCCGTGGAATATTTCAACCTGCCCACGAACCGGGTCATCGAGCTTGGGACGCAGATCGAGATTTGATGTTGTTTGCACGTAGCGCCTCACATCAGCGGCCGGGCAGCGGCGCGAGATGTGTCTCGAACTGTTCCTTTATCAACATATCCCGTCGACCTCCTTCTTGATGCCCAACGTTTAAATTGAAGGGCGCGCCGCTTTTGGCGCGCCCCTCTCAAATACAGTGTTAGGCTGTCTTAAGGTCACTGGCATACTCCTTCTCCAGTTTCTCTAGCGCACCAACAACAACAGGATGTTTTCGTAGCGCCCGAATGTCCTTCAGCGCGAACTTCTGCTCTTCGAGTAACATTGAAATGTCCTGTAACTGACCGATAAAGAGATGGAAGCGGTGTGACTTGGCATCGAGGTCTTCGAGTACCTTCATTGCCTCGTCAACCATTTCTTGTCGACTTGCTCGGATTTGATTGGTTGTTAGTTTCATCTTCAATACCGCTGGTATCTCATCGCGAGCGACGGAACAAGCAGTCTGCGCGAATGAAATGACCAACTGAAAAACTCGCCACACCGTTGGTGAGTCGATAATTTGGTTGACGCGGTAATTGGCTGTCAGAGCAAAACGATCCGTAGGCAACTGCAAAAATCCAACATCCAACTCCTCGGGCTTCATTGCCTCAACGTCACGGAATGACTTGAGTAACTCAAGGCACCGAGCCCAGTTGTGGTAATAAGTGTTAAGTGCGTTTTCTGCCGTTGAGATAATCACGTCCAGCCCTTCTTCTAAGTAGCGCTTCTGGACGAGCTCGTATTCCTTTTGGCGGAAGAAGCCCCATATACCGCCGCCTACGGCGAGCAGCGCGGCAAGAATGGTGGCTCCGCCGGAGATGAGATCAGGTATGTATTCAGACCAGCACATTTGTTCAGCCTAACGTTAACCGGCGCAGCGCTGTTTGCCGCGTCCAGTTGAATGACGGATTAGCCAGCTTACAGCTCATCATGTTTGGCCACGTGGGTGCGCAAAAACTCAGTGTCTTTAATAAGCTGCTCAATATTGCCGTGGCTTGGCTTTATGAATACGTACGACGCTTCTATTTTTTCGGGCTTTGCGGTACTGAATCTTATGAGATGTTGGTGGTACCCACGACCACCGTGCTCATACCACAGAAATGAGGCGGTGCTCGTAACGAAGTAGCCCAGTATTCGACGAGTAGGAACTCCTTCTTTAACTATATCTGTTGCGTTAAAGGGCTGGCCCATTTCGGCAATATCCCCTTTAAATTGTTTGGCACAGAAGTCTGCAATTACGCCCGGTGGTTGATCGCTAGCGTATACGCTGATAACAACAAGTAAAGCTGCGACTGTCGTTATGTGTTTATACATAGTCGTGACGGCTAACGTAATTTAGATGTCGCATTCTGACGTATAACTTGGCCTCATGATATCTAACTTGACAGGGTCGGTGGGCTATAAGAGGTTTGCTAACAGGTGCCTAGGTCATATGCCAGCCTGGCAAGACAGCATTAACCATCCGACAAACCCTACAGCTCGGGACGAAAACGGACAGACTGAGGTTAGATGCACACGTCGGGCGGTGCTGCCTAGGCGCTGAGCTTTTTCCTGAGCAGCTCGTTGACCTGCGCGGGATTGGCCTTCCCCTGGGTAGCCTTCATCACCTGGCCGACGAAATAGCCGAACAGCGTTTCCTTGCCTGCGCGGTATTGTTCCAGCTGCTTGGGGTTTTTCGCGATGATCTCGTCGATGACCTTCTCGATCGCGCCGGTATCGGTGATCTGTTTTAGACCCTTCTTCGCGATCACGGCATCGGCGTCGCCCTCGCCGTTCCACATGGCCTCGAAGACTTCTTTCGCGATCTTGCCGGAGATGGTGTTGTCGGCGAGACGCTTGAGCAATCCCGTTATCATCCCGACCGTGACCGGTGAAGCGCTGATGTCCTTGTTGTCACGGTTGAGGAACGCCGCCAGTTCCCCCGTGACCCAGTTGGCCGCGATCTTGGGGTCGGAACCGGACTCGCGCACCAACTGCTCGTAGTAATCCGCCAGCTCGCGCGACGCGGTCAACACGCCCGCGTCGTAGGCGGTGAGGCCGTAATCCTTCATGAAACGCGCGCGTTTGGCGTCCGGCAGTTCCGGCAGGGTTTTTTCCACGCCACGGATAAAATCCTCCGTGATCACCAGTGGCGGCAGGTCAGGGTCGGGGAAGTAGCGATAGTCCATCGCCTCTTCCTTGCTGCGCATCGAGCGCGTGACGTCCTTGTCCGAGTCGTACAGGCGTGTTTCCTGCACGACTTTTCCGCCGCCCTCGATCAGGTCGATCTGGCGCTCGACCTCGAATTCGATGGCCTTCTCGACGAAGCGGAAGGAATTGATGTTCTTCAGTTCCGCGCGGGTGCCGAATTTCTTCTCGCCTTTCGGACGCACCGAAACGTTGGCATCGCAACGGAACGAGCCCTCCTGCATGTTGCCGTCGCAGATTTCGAGGTAACGCACCAGTTCGTGCACTTTCTTGAGATAGGCCACGGCCTCTTTCGACGAGCGCATGTCGGGCTCGGAGACGATTTCCAGCAGCGGCGTGCCGGCACGGTTGAGATCGATGCCGGTCATGCCGTGAAAATCCTCGTGCAGGCTCTTCCCGGCGTCTTCCTCGAGATGCGCGCGGGTGATGCCGATCACTTTTTCCACACCATCCACGTCAATCGTGAGCTGGCCCTTGGCCACGATCGGCAGCTCGTACTGGCTGATCTGGTAACCCTTGGGCAGGTCGGGATAGAAATAATTCTTGCGCGCGAACACCGAGCGGTGATTGATGGCTGCGCCGATGGCGAGCCCGAACTTCACCGCCATGCGCGCGGCTTCTATATTGAACACCGGCAGCACGCCCGGCAGCGCAATATCCACCGCGCACGCCTGGGTGTTCGGCTCGGCGCCGTATTTCGTGGCCGCGCCCGAGAACGCCTTGCTCTTCGTCAGGAGCTGGGCGTGGACTTCAAGACCGATGACGGTTTCCCATTCCATCAGTCGAATCCCTTGGGCATGCGCTTATGCCAGTCCGTCACCTGCTGGTAGCAGTGCGCGGCGTTAAGCAACCTGGATTCATTGAAATACTGCCCGATCAGCTGCAATCCCACCGGCAGGCCGTCGGGGGCAAACCCGGCGGGGATGGACATACCCGGCAACCCGGCGAGATTCACGGAAATGGTGTAGATATCGCTCAGATACATGGCCACGGGGTCGTCGCTTTTTTCGCCGATCTTGAACGCGGTCGTGGGGGTCGTGGGGCCCATGATGACGTCGCAGGACTCGAAGGCCCTGCGGAAATCCTCGGCAATCAGGCGGCGCAGTTTCTGGGCCTTCAGGTAATAGGCGTCGTAATAGCCGGCCGAGAGCGCATAGGTCCCGATCATGATGCGGCGCTTCACCTCGGCGCCGAAACCTTCGGCGCGGGTCTTGCAGTACATGTCGAGCAGGTCGGTGTAATCCTTGGCGCGGTATCCGTAACGCGCGCCGTCGAAGCGCGACAGGTTCGACGATGCCTCGGCCGGGGCCAGCACGTAATAGCAGGGAATCGCCAGCTGGCTGTTAGGAAGGCTTATTTCCACCACCTGCGCGCCGAGTTTTTTGTATTCGGCGATGGCGGTCTCGATCACCTTCGCCACCTCGGAACTCAGGCCCTTGCTGAAGTATTCCTTCGGCAAGCCGATACGCAGTCCCTTGAGATCGTTATTGAGAGATTTCGTGTAGTCCGGGACCGGTTCGTCGACCGAGGTCGAATCGCGCGGGTCGAAGCCGGCCATGACGTTTAACATCAGGGCCGCGTCCTCGGCGGTGCGCACCATCGGCCCGCCCTGGTCGAGGCTGGAGGCAAACGCAATCATGCCGTAGCGCGACACGCGCCCATAACTGGGCTTGAGCCCGGTCAGATTGGTCAGCGACGCCGGCTGGCGGATGGAACCGCCGGTATCGGTGCCGGTCGCGGCCGGCGCCAGGCGCGCGGCCACCGCCGCGGCCGAACCGCCCGAGCTGCCGCCGGGGACGACGGCGGTGTTCCACGGATTCTTCACGACACCATAATAGGAAGTCTCGTTCGACGAACCCATGGCGAATTCGTCCATATTGGTCTTGCCGAGACACACGGCGCCGGCTTTATTGAATTTTTCGATAGTCGTCGCGTCGTAGGGGGCGACGAAGTTGGACAGAATCTTCGAGCCGCAGGTGGTCAGCCAACCGTCGGCGCAGAAGATGTCTTTCTGGGCGATGGGGATGCCGGTCAGCGCACCAGCCTCGCCCTGCGCGATCCGGGCGTCGGCGGCCCGGGCCTGGGCGAGCGAGCGCTCCGGCTCCAGCGTAATGAAGGCGTTCAGGTCCTTATACTTATTAATGCGCTCCAGAAAGGCGCGGGTCAGCTCAACGCTCGAGATTTCCTTCCGGCGCAGGGCGACGGAGAGGGCGGCGACGGTTTTATCGAACATGGCGGGGTTCCTGGCGTCCGGGGCGTGAAAACTACTCTATGACCTTGGGCACCAGGTACAGGCCGGCCTCGACCGCCGGGGCGATTTTCTGGAACTTGTCGCGCTGGTCGGCTTCGGTGACCGCGTCCGCGCGCAGCCGCAGGCCCGCCTCGTTGGGGTGGGCCATGGGCGCCACGCCCGCGGTATCCACGGCGTTCATCTGCTCGATCAGGCCGAGGATGCGGGACAGGGAATCGGCATAGGCCACGGCCTCTTGCTCGGTGATTTGTAATCGCGCAAGATGCGCGATCTTGCGTACCTGCTCGCGGTCCAGAGACATGCTGTTTCTTCGCGGGATGGGAATGGGAACGCAAATTACCACATTCGTCCCGCCGGTTGAACCGCCCGACCGCGGTTGATACAGTTAGCGCCGATTCAAGTACAATCGTGCCAGGTCAATAACGCCTTCAAGGACTGATTTCTCCTCATGTTTCTCAAAAGCTTCCGTGGATTCTTCTCCAGCGATATCGCCATCGATCTGGGTACCGCTAATACCTTAATTTTCGTGCGCGACAAGGGCATCGTGCTGAACGAGCCCTCGGTCGTCGCCATCCGCCAGGATTACACCAGCCGCAACAACCGTTCCATCCTGGCCGTCGGCACCGAAGCCAAGAAGATGCTCGGCCGCACGCCGGGATCGATTCAAGCGATACGGCCGATGAAGGAAGGCGTCATCGCCGACTTCACCGTCACCGGCGAGATGCTCAAGTATTTCATCCGCAAGGTACACGAAAATCGCTTGTTCCAGCCGAGCCCGCGCATCGTGATCTGCGTGCCCTGCGGCTCGACGCAGGTGGAGCGGCGCGCGATCCGCGAGGCCGCGATGAGCACCGGCGCGCGCGAAGTGTTTCTGATTGAAGAACCGATGGCCGCGGCGATCGGCGCCGATCTCCCGATCATGGAGGCGACCGGATCGATGGTGCTCGACATCGGCGGCGGCACCAGCGAAGTCGGCGTGATCTCGCTTGGCGGCATCGTGTACTCGCATTCGCTGCGCATCGCCGGCGACAAGATGGATGAAGCCATTGTGAACTACGTACGCCGCAAATACGGCCTGCTGATCGGCGAAGCCAGCGCGGAGAACGTGAAAAAAGAAATCGGTACCGCGTGGGAAGGCAGCGAAGTCAAGCAAATGGACGTCAAGGGCCGGCACATTGCCGACGGCGTACCGCGCGCCCAGGTGCTCAACAGCCAGGAGATCCATGCAGCACTGTCGGAGTGTCTCGCCGGCATCATCGGCGCCATCAAGATCGCGCTCGAACAAACACCGCCGGAACTCGGCGCCGACATCGCCGAAAAGGGACTCGTGGTGTCGGGTGGCGGCGCGCTGCTGCGCGACATCGACCGCATGCTCGCGGAACAGACCGGGTTGCCGATTATCATCACCGAAGACCCCCTCACCTGTGTGGTGCGCGGCTGCGGCCGGGCGCTCATGGAGGCCGAAACGCTGGGCGATGTTTTTGTGTACGAATAA
>JGI1358J11329_10002120_pt1 | contig 15698 bp, 16 predicted proteins | sample Subgroupgradi54m_FD_11329 | JGI IMG/M metagenome (IMG submission 11329)
TAACCAAAGTCTTTAATGATTATGGTTACACCATGGATCCCCACGGCGCCGTGGCCTACTTGGGATTACAAGAATTTCAAAAAAAATCTCCAGGTTCGATAGGTATTTTTTTAGAGACCGCCGACCCGGCCAAATTCGCGGACGAGGTACAAAAAGCCATCGCCCAGCCAGTGCCACTGCCGGCGCGCTTCAAATCCCTGGCTAATCGCCAAAAACAGGCCACTTTAATAAACAACGATTTCTCCGAGCTCAAAAAATTCCTGCTAAATTAATAAATGGTACCCCCGGCAAGGTGAGCGCACATCTGCGCCTCATGCTCGGAGTAAACTCCTGCGCGTGAAGCTTGATGACCGAACTTGCCGTTCGTCCGCCTAAGGCGGACTCACTTATCAAGTTCTCATCTTGCCCGGAAAATAAAAGCGATGGCAAAACGAACCTGAAGGCTCATTGTGCCACCGCTGGTACCCCCGGCAAGACTCGAACTTGCGACCTTGAGCTTAGAAGTCTCCTGCTCTATCCAACTGAGCTACGTTCGCCATAACAGGGGTGATTATAGCATCAAGTTCGGGATAAAACTACAAAATACTTACGCGGCCGAGATGCAAGAGGAGCTCCTCATCAATTTCTGTAGCTTCCATAGTCTGATCACCCAATTCCGGATCAACCCAAAGACGAGGAGGCCATTCAAACTCAAGTTGCCCCGGCACTTGTTTTTCAATCATTGGTTGATGAACCAATAAATAGTCTAAACAATCCAGGAAGTTTTATAAACACAAGAACAATGTAGAATTGTCTGTAAAAATGGTACTGCATGTTGGACGAAGTTAGGGCCTGTTTAAGGTACGCCGCAGATAGAAATGAACAAATCTTTTCCAGATGAACTCCTGATTTCGTAGCCTGGACAGAGGCTAAAAGCTTATGCTAGCATGAAGGTATGCGGCGTCACCATTTTCTAGCCGTTGGAGCGATAATCATTCTTGGTTTTTTAGGCATATTGTGTTTGTCCTTAATAAAAACTGCCACGGCCCAGGATAGTAATGATAACCTTATTTTAGCACCTACGGCACCGATAGGTATTACAGCCACATATATAGGTTCGGGTGTAAAGCTGGAGTGGCAAGCTGCCCAAAGCGGTACTTACTCTATCTGGCAGTATCATATTTGGCGCCAGGACAGTGCCGGCGACTTTAATGAAATAGCGGTCACCGACGCCAGTGCACTAACCTACAATGACGCCGATGGTGTGCTCGGCGACCACTACAAATTAACGGCCGAGGACAATCAAGACCCGGCTGACACTTCTGCAGACAGTGAGGTGGTAGCTGCCAGCCAGCCGGCTCCAACCGTGGCGCGGAGCGATTTACCGGCTAAGGAACTGAATAATCCTCAGCCAATAGATCTGCCCCAGGGCGTAACGCCACAAGAAGCAATGGTGTCCAGTACTCAGGCCCTTGCGACCCAGCTCAATAATGTCAGTTTAAATCCCAGTAATGGTCTAAATACGACCGAAGCAAACAGCCTGATCCATGCTAGCGAAGTCCACGTTGCTCAGCTGGGAAGCACCATCTTGGTTGGCAACAAAGACCTTGTCCAACCGATACTTAATAGTTACGCTTACGAAAAGCAGATATTGTATCAGCACTATAATAAGCTAGCACCAGATCAAAAAGCAGCTGCTAAGACCGGTTGTCAACAAGAAATCCCGTTATTAGAAACAAATATTCTCAATCTGTCTGAAGCTTTCCAAATGAACGCCATCATTGCCATGGCTAGCTGCCATTTGGTTATAGGTCAACCATGAAAATCCAGCTTACAAAAATGGCCGCCGGCTTGGGCCGGACCTTCATAATTGCTCGGCGACAGCTGCGACGCCACTGGCTAAAGACAACCCTTATAACGGCAGCCTTACTGATGCTCATTCAAACGACGGTTCTAGCTTTGAACACCCTTCACCGCGCTCATCCAATTATCGGTTTGCGTTTGCAGCATCAACCGGTGTCTAGTCTTGAAGGCCAGGACTTGCTGCACAAAATTAACCAGCTGATCGTCCAAGCGGAGGCTAAGCCTGTGCTGCTGGTCGCCGGTTCAACCAAAGAACATATCATCCCCAGGCAACTCGGCGCTCACTACAATCCAAAACTTATAGCCAGTCATTCTTTAGTAACCGGTCGGCAAGGCTCAATTTTACACAGGCTGGTTGATCAAGACGCGGCCCTACTTGGGCGGCGAAACGTTAGTTTAAGCTTCGACACCATAGACCGGTCTATAGCTTTAGCCTATTTTAATAACCTTAACCAGCAGATTAGCCGGCAGCCAGTCGATGCCCATTTTGATTACCAAAAAGGCCAAGTAGTCATTGTAAACGAACAAAACGGCCAAGAGCTAAACATTGCTCAGGCCGAAGCTATTATCCAAAAGCTTGGACAACAAACAAACCAGCCGGCCCGCCTTGACCTACCGCTAAGTAGTTCTCAAGCTGCAATTACTGCCCAGGATTTAAAACCGCTGTTGCCGGACGTCCAAAAAATCATTAGCCAGCCGATTGTACTTCAAGCCGCCGGTAAACAGGTAGATGTCAGTCCAGCTGAGCTCTCCCAGATTGTAATACCGGTCAAACAAGCTGATCCCAAGCAGCCTACACAGACCAAGGTCAGTATTGGGTTTAATGATTCTAGGCTGAGCGCGGCGATTGATAAATTAGCCGCCCAAGTAAGTGTCAACCCGCAGCCTAAAATTGTGTCTGGTAATACTGTGATCAGTCAAGGTGTGTCTGGCACACACGTGGACGGTACGCACGCTAAGGTAGAGGTAGTTTCCGAGCTTTTAAAACGCGTCCAGCCAAACCCTGGATCAACCACGCCATCAAAGTCACCAACACCGGCATTGACACCAACGCCGGCACCGGCAGCAATATCGACAAAGCCACCGCCGTCCACAGTCACCCCAACAGCCACAACCCCAACAGCCCCAGCCCCAGNCCCAACACTTACAGCCCCAGCTCCAACCCCAACACCCACAGCCACGCCACCATCAGCAAATGCGCCCGTTTCAGCCACAGCACCGGCTCCAGCCTCAACCCCAACAGCTACTCCAACGGAGGTGTCGATTGAAGTCGGAGAAATAAATCCGCCAGTAGTTAACCTATATGCTGAAACTAACCCGGGCGGCCGCTACCCAGCCTCCAACCAAGATAAAAAAATGATTTATCTAACCTTCGACGACGGACCCGGCGGCTACACAGCACAAATACTGGACACGCTTAAGAAATATAATGTCCACGGCATTTTCTTCTTGGTAGGACGTAATATGACTGTTTATCCTAACACCGTTAAGCGCATTAAGGCCGAAGGTCACACTATTGGTAATCACTCTTACACCCACGTGGACTTGAGTAAACTGAGCGACGCCGGTATTAGCGACGAACTGGCCCGTACCCAAAATACTATTAAAGATTTAGCTGGGGTCCAAGCAGATTTGTTCCGACCACCATATGGCAGCATTAACTCCAAGGTTTACACGCTTATGACCAAGTTGCAACTTAATCTAATGATGTGGAGCATTGACCCTCGGGATTGGTCAAAGCCAGGCATCGCCGAAATTACCAAGCGGGTATTGGATGGGCTAAAGCCCGGCGGCAATGTCCTGCTGCACACGCTCCATCAACAAACCGTCGAGGCTCTGCCGGCAATCATTGAAGGCATCAGAGCCCACGGGTATACACTTAACTAGCTGAGGTGTCAGCGTCAACAAATTAAATTTCGTGACCACTCCAAAGCATTCAGGCCAAATTTACTTTTCAGTTCGTCTTACACGTTAATCTTAGCAAAAGAGATCACTAACTCCCTAGCCTAAGCATAGGCTTGGTACAGCGTAGTGAAGGAAGTAGGAATCTTATCTGCCAATGTTATACTAGAACCATAAGCTTAATATGATTGGGTAATGCTTCATGTACATCAGGAAAAGTTTAGTAACGTTAAGTATTGTTGCACCTCTTGTATTCGCGGGTGTCGCATATGCAGTTACTGTACCCAGTGACTATGCCCAAGATGTGAAGGATGGAACGAATCAAGTAAAAAATGACACAGGTGCCCAGTCACAAGCTAATGAAGTAAAGGGTGATGAAAGCATTGAAGGTCAAGTTGATGATGGGCAAGTCCAAGTTAATGAAACGGTTGGCGACCAAGAGAATAATATGAATGATAGTCAGCAGGGAGAATCACATGATTCTCAAAATAAGACTAACGTTAACTCCTCGAGTGATTCTGGTTCGACAACACAACCCACTGGAAATACAAACGGCAGTTACTAATAAGAGCTATGAAGTCTGAACAAGGATTTACCCATTTAGTACTCATTGCCCTTATGGTACTTATTGTAGGGGTGGTTGGCTTTTACGTTTTTAATAATACGAGGTCTAGCAAAACTCAATCACCAACTGTTCCAACTCAAGCTAAAAAAATATCTCATCCCGGTATCATACAGTCTGAAGTTTTTGCCTCTAGCCTTGATACAAGTGGAGCAGCAGTTCAACCAACCAATGCGTTTCCTAGTGCCACTCCGAAGATCTATGTAACAGTAGGCCTTAAAGGTGCAAAAACAACCCAAAAGTTTGAATATACGAGGTATCTTAACGATAAGTTTGTGGATAATGGCAGTATTGTAGTCACTAAGGATAGTGCGAAATACGCCTCATTCGCTTTTGTAGCCAAGCCGGGCAAAACTCACGTTAAGGGCATCTATTTAGTGAAAACATATACCAATGGTGTATTTGAACGCTCTGCAATATATACTGTGCAGTAATTATATTGTGTCACTACTGAAAAAGCTCTAGCTTTTTATTACGCTTATGCTTGGTACAGCATAGTCGGGGAAGTTGGAATTAACGACAGATTGTCATAAACTTGGTACTATAGGGCTAGTTAGAAGCTAAAGCTTAAAACAAAAAAATGAAAACGTCGACGGCAAAGATTCCTCTCGATCTCCCCAAATACCACTTTCACCACGAAAGAGGCCGGGCTCACCTTCATTTACCTGCCTGGCTGATGGTCCTAATAGTTGTTTTTATAGCTTTTACCTTAACCATAGCCATTACCGTGTCTTATAAACTGGTAAGCCGCGCCGCTTTAGAAAATGTCCGTGCCACCAAACGCTTGGCTTTAATACAGCCACCTACGCCACTGGCGCCAAAGCCAGCAAAAGCGCCTTCAGCGCCTAGTGCTTCTACTACCCCTCCACCGCCGGTTAAAATAGACGCCTATAATACTGCGCTAATGCAAGATCCAGGATTACAGAAGATTTTAGATTCGTATAACGCTCTCACTCCTCCCACTGGCATAGTTGTGCTTGATATTACCGATAAAACTTATGCGGNAATCGAACCAGACCAACCTCGCACCGCGGCTAGCCTATACAAGCTTTTTGTCGCCAGGGAGTTATATGATTTTAGGGCTCAGGGAAAACTCTCATTTGACCAAACAGTTACAATCACTCAAGCCGCCGCCGACCAAACTGATAACGACCCAAACCTACCTGTTAACACATCCGTGCAGGTATCAGAATGTCTGCGACGCATGATCGTGATCTCTGATAATGCTTGTGGGTCTTTACTCGGCAATCTTATCGGCTGGGATAATGTCAATGAAACCCTTCATGTTAAAGGCTATTCACAAACCAGCCTCGGTTCTGAACAATTGACCTCAGCCGGGGATATAGGACTGCTTCTTCGCCGAGTTGCGGAAGGTCAGATGATTGACCCAGAATCTTCACACAATTTAGAAGCGATCCTTTTTGAACAGCAAATTAACACGCGTTTGCCTGCGCTGTTGCCTCCTGGTGTTATGGGGCATAAAACTGGAGACTTAGACGGCCTGGCTCACGATGCCGGCATTGTTCGCACTAAAGATAAAGTGTACGTCATAGTAGTTCTTTCTGGTCCCTGGAAGAATGTAGATGAAGCAAATAACTCAGTTGCCACGTTTTCTCGCCAAGTATATGACTACATTCTTAGTTTCAAGTCCGCATCAGCTAATTAATAAACTTCTTAAGGCTTATGTCTTGGTACAGCGTAGTTGTCGAAGCTAGGACGCTGCTGCTCAATTATTCTACAGCGTAGTAGAGAAAGTTGAAATTATTGTGCCTGTTCGTTTTCAATTGGACTCGCCATACTAAAGCGCCACACAGCACAATTAGGTATTCTTTCGTCAATCAGGTCTTCGAGTGCTGCATTCCCTAAGAAAGAACGAATCACTCGCATGGGGCCACCATGAGTAACGATGAGAACCTTGTCGTGTGAGTGCTTTGGATAGATATTATTCAGAAGAAAGACAATGCGTTGGCTTAAATCCTGCCAAGACTCCCCATCTGGTACCTTGCGCGTTAGTCGGCTACCTGGCAAGGACTCCCAATCTACTGAGTCCGATGGCTGACCTTGATAAGCTCCAAAACTAATCTCTCTTAGCATAGTATCATATTGCAATGGAGTGCCCGGGTGATAGGCATGAATACACTGGGCAGTAGCTATACAACGATGCAAGTCAGAGCTATATATAACATCAAATGATTCTCGACTAAGTTCTTTTGCTACAATTTCAACTTGTTTCAGCCCATCAGAGGATAGTTTACCGTGAGCTTGACCCTGAATAATTTTATTACGATTTTCTTCCGTTTCTCCGTGACGAACTGCAGTTAGTTCCATGTATCAATCATAACAAAAGAGACCCTCCAGCACATCTGTATAATGTTTTTAGGATGATTGCTATTATTACGACTCTACACAAAAAGCAAGATGCTATACGCATTGGTAAGGGTCTTTTAGACAAACATTTAATTGCTTGTTACAACCTCTGGCCCATAGAATCGGCTTATTGGTGGAAAGGTAAACTGCTGGAAGAGAATGAGACCATGATGTTCATGAAGACTCAAAGCAAACACTTTGAAGGCATTAGGGATTTTATTAAAGAGCAATCTGGTTATGAAATACCTGAAGTTATTGCCCTAAACCCTGAACAGGTTGATGAGTCATTTGCAGCCTGGGTGGAGGCTGAGACATCATCCTAAAATGCTTATGCTTGGTGCAGGGGGAGGGGTTCTGACCCAAAAAAATGGGAGAGATTCGAGTTTTTTGTCTGGCTCGATTTCAGTCTCGCCTTCGTCCTAACTGGACTCCAAAGGAAAACTCAAACAGCCACCGGCTGTTCTCGCCTACCGGTTCTCATCCTGCCCAGGAAATAAAAGCGGCGGCAAGACGATCATAAAGATCATCGTGCCACCGCTGGTACCCCGGGCAGGATTCGAACCTGCGGCCTTGAGCTTAGAAGTCTCCTGCTCTATCCAGCTGAGCTACCGGGGCTTCGTCGGAATCGACGTATCGGCTTCCGTAAGTCAGTATAACTAACTTACTTCCAGCCTCAAGTCGCTTCCTCCTCTTCAATTTTGCAAAATACTGCTACGCACGATTTCACAAAATTGTATTAGCTGCATGCACCAGAATCTAGTGATTCTGGTGCGGGTGGCGAGAATCGAACTCGCGTTTCCTGCTTGGAAGGCAAGCATAATAGCCACTATACAACACCCGCAGGGTGTTCTAACTATAGCAAATTGACCCCTGTTTCCCTAGATGTCATAGGCGATGCTGATGTTGGCGCCTAGGTCGTTAAGCCGAGCCGCCAGCTCTTCGTAACCACGGTTGATAGTGTAAACGTTGCGCAACATCGACATACCGGGTGCGGCCAGCATGCCAATTAATAAAATCACGGCTGGCCGCAGCCCGCTTGGTGCCACCATATCAGCCGAGTGCCAATTGGTCGGTCCGTTAATAAATACACGGTGCGGGTCGGCCAGTTCCAAATCGACGCCCAATTTTTTAATCTCGGTATACATCATCGCCCGATCCTCATAAACCCAGTCATGGATCAGACTGCGGCCTTTGGCACTAGCTACAATCGGCACGAAATAGGGCACGTGATCAATATTTAGGCCGGGGTAGGGCCGGCCGTAAATTTTATCCTCCGGCGCCACCAGACTGCCGTTATGCTTATAAATTTTAATATCAACCAGGTTGGTGTAGCCGTTATCGGCTTTGTACGGGTCAGAAAGTGTAAACTTGAGGCCCATCTTTTCTAGTTTCAGAAGTTCCAGTTCCAGAAATTCAATCGGCGCCCGCCGGATCATTATCGAAGAATTGGTCGTCACCGCCGCGGCGATAAAAGTCATAGCCTCAACCGGGTCCTCACTGGGGGTGTAAGTAACGTTCTTGCGGATATTTTTGACACCTCGGACCCGCAGGGTGGTAGTGCCAATACCCTCAATCTTAACGCCTAATTTTTGCAGGAAGAAGCACAAGTCCTGGCCCATGTAATTGGCGCTGGCCATTTTAATAATCGTTTCGCCTTCTGTGCGGGCGGCTGCCAAGAGCGTATTTTCGGTGGTGGTATCACCAGACTCGTATAGCACCACCGGCCGGTGAGGTAGATGACGCTTAACGTTAATATGGTAGTTGCCTTTATGGGCTTCAATATGCACACCAAATTCCTCGAGGGCATAAATATGTGGCAACACTGTGCGTTTACCAATTTCACAGCCGCCGGCATAGGGGATTTTAAATTCACCATAATCGTGCATTAGCGCGCCGGCCAGCAATATAACAGCCCGTGTTTTGCGGGCCGACTCCTTGTTGATATTTTCCAGGTCTAACTTAGCCGGAACTTTAATCTCTAAATCGCTCTCGCCGGCCCAACGGACAGACACACCAATGCTAGTCAAAACTTCGATAACCCGGTTAACTTCCTCGATCCGCGGGATATTTTTAAGCCGGGTTGTACCTTTATTGAGCAGGCTGGCACACAGGATCGCGACTGCTGCATTCTTGCTTTTTTTAAGCGTAATTTCACCTTTAAGTTCGTGGCCGCCCTCAATGCGCAGGTTCACACCTTCACTGCCCAAAGTCACAATCGGCCGGTGCAGGGCGTCACTGATGCGGCCCAATGTATCTAAACTCAAATTTTGCTTGCCGTGCTCAATCCGGTTGACGGCCGACTGGCTGGTGCCCAATTTTTTAGCAAAACCAGCCTGGGTAAGGCCTCTTTCCTGGCGTATTTGATAAATTAAACGGCCAATCTTGGCGTTGGTATCGTGCATAAAACTTCATGATCATATCACACATGATATAACCTCACAACTTCACACCGTCCGCCCTATTGCTTGGCAAAGCCAAGCATGCCGGCGGACTCTTGGCGCATCACTGTGTCAGTGACTGCGATACTCCCTCAGCGTATTTGAAATACGCCTCGGTCCGCTTCTCATCACTTCCTTGTGCTGCATCCAAGTGCGAAGCTGTGAAAAGTTTGGTTTTGGAAAAATGATAAAATGATTATATGATCTAGCCACCTAAAAATCTTTCACAAATATTAAAAAGATTTAGGAAGCTATTTAAGCACCTACCTCCGTTCTGCGATCCAGATTGAGGGAAATCTTGTCGATTTTTACTCCGCGCCGTATCAGCAGATACGCCTTGTCGCAAGAAATCACCAATCTCTCACCTTAATCAGGCTCTCGAACTCCGAAGGAGGTACTGAAATAACTTCAGGGAGTTTATTATGGACGACAAAGAGGTAGAGAAATTAATTATTGCCGAAGAGCGGCGTCAAAGCGAAGGCTTGGAAATGATTCCAAGCGAAAATCATACTTCGGTTGACGTGCTTAAAGCACTAGGCTCTCGACTAACCGATAAATACTCAGAAGGCTATCCCGGAATGCGTTATTACGGCGGCTGCGAAAATGTTGACGCCGTCGAAAATCTGGCTCGCGATCGAGCTAAAAAATTATTTGGCGTCAGTCATGCTAACGTTCAGCCATATTCCGGCTCACCAGCCAATCAAGCTATTTATTTTGCACTGGTAGATCCTGGTGACACGGTTATGGGCATGCACTTATACTTCGGCGGTCACATGACCCACGGGCTAAAAGTTAATTTTTCCGGGACTATTTACCGCTCGGTGCAATACCATACTGGTAAAGACGGCTACCTTGACTACGATGAAATGACTAAGATGGTTAAAGCTGAAAAACCCAAACTTATTTTTGTCGGCGCAACCGCCTATCCGCGGATATTTGAATGGGAAAAGTTACGCCAGATTGCCGATATATCCAAAGCCTGGCTGATTGCCGATATTTCGCACATTGCCGGCCTGGTGGTTGCCGGAGAGCATCCTTCACCGGTCGGCCAGGCTCACGTAATTATGACCACCACCCATAAAACCCTGCGCGGCCCAAGAGGTGCGATCATTTTGTGTAATGGCAATCCCTCCAATCCGCTTAAAGCAGTTGAAAGAACAGAGGAAAATTTGCCAACTTTAATCGATCGGGCGATTATTCCAGGCCTACAAGGCGGACCGCATAACCATCAAACTGCTGCCATTGCTGTAGCCTTACGTGAAGCGGCCCAGCCGAGCTTCAAAACATATGGCCAGCAGATCGTAAAAAACGCCAAGAAATTAGCAGAAGAGTTGCTGAAGAAAGACTATAAATTAGTTACCGGTGGCACAGACAATCATCTATTGCTAATCGACCTGACTAACAAAAAGATTATCGGTGCCGACGCTGAAAAAGCCCTCGGTAAAGCCGGTATTACAGTCAATAAAAATACTGTTCCATTCGATCCGCGCTCGCCATTTAGCCCGTCGGGCATTCGGCTGGGTACGCCGGCACTCACAACGCGGGGAATGAAGGAACCAGAAATGGTTCAAATTGCCAGCTGGATTGACCAAGCTATCCGAAATGCCAATAATGCCAAAAAGCTTGACTTGTTAAGTAATGAAGTCCGGGAGTTCTGTCTGCAATTCCCTCTCCCCAGCGACAAATGACATACGACCCATATAAAATTATCCCGGCAATCTTGGTCGCGGCCTATAAAGACGACGAAGTTTTATTAACCAGACGAAAAAATACTAGCTATATGGATGGTTGGTACAGCTTGCCTGGCGGTCACTTGGAAGAACATGAAACGCTACAAGAAGGTGCCGCTCGCGAAATGGAAGAGGAAACCGGCATAAAAATCAATCCAGAAAACCTAGAGCTATTTCGTATTTACCAAAACAAAAACACGCCAGATAGGCAATACATTGGTTTTATTTTCAGAATCAATAAATGGTCGGGCGATGCTGGTGTGGTCGAAGAAAAATCAGACGATGTGAAGTTTTTTAGTTTAGGTAAATTGCCAGAAAAAATTATTCCCTACCACCGCGAAGCTATAAACTATTTAAAAAGCTCTCCAAAAATAGATATAACGTTTACTCCACTTGGCTCATTCGATCCGAGCGGCAGGTAGCTATTAATTTTTAAGGCAAAAGTTCTGGTTCTTGTTCGAGGACGATGCCAAACATTTGGTGCACTTTGCTTTGAATTTTTTGCTTGAAGGCCAGCAGGTCGGCAGTGGTCTTGGCGTGCTCATTGATAAGTACTAAGGCCTGTGCCGGCCAGGTAGCCATGCCGGTTTGTTTGTCGTGCACACTCACTAAGGCCTGTGCCGGCCAGGTAGCCATGCCGGTTTGTTTGTCGTGCACACCCTTAAAGCCGGCCTCTTCTAGCAACCAGCCGGCCGAAATTTTGACTTTATCACCGTGCGGCCAGCCTTTGATATTAGGATATTTTTGCTCCAGCTGCTTAAACTGGTCCTTATCAATAACCGGGTTGGTAAAAAAAGAACCATTGTTGGCAACCCTGGTAGGACTTGGTAACTTAATGGCGCGAATGGCCACCACGGCTTGGCGGATTGTCCGAGGCGTGTATTGCTTGACTTTATGATCTGTTAAGTACTTTTCCAGACTTTCGTAGAAAGGTGGCTCTGGCAGAGTTTTGCCAAGCTTGAGCGTTATTGAAGTGATTATAAACCGGCCTTTATCACCTGTCTTAAAGCGGCTGGTGCGGTAGGCAAAGCCACAGGCTCTGTTTTTAATAACTATAAAGTTGCTGCTTTGACTATCAAAGGCCGTTAGCTCAATTAAAGTTTGAGCTATTTCGGCGCCGTAGGCACCGATGTTTTGAACCGGTGCGGCGCCGGCCCGGCCGGGAATAGCCGATAAAAATTCAATGCCGGACAAATTCTTTTTAATCGTCCACTCAACTATTTCATCCCAATCTTCGCCGGCGCCCACACGGACGGTCGCGCCTTTTTTATCTTCATCCAGAACTTCCCGGCCAGTAATCCGGTTGGCAATAAGTAGTCCGTCAAACCCCTCATCGCGCCAGACAATATTACTGCCGTCGCCGATAACAATCAGCGGCAGGCTCTTTTGGGTGGCCCAATCAATGGCTTTTTTCAGATCATCTTCGCTTTTGACTTCACAATAAAATCGGGCCTTACCGCCCAAACGCATAGTGCTGTGTTGGTGCAAGCTGATGTTTTCCACAATCTGCATTTATTCCCATTATACCGGGCGTGCCTGGTCAATGTTATAATTAGTGCCAGATGGATAAACCCAAATCCGAAACTCCCTTCAAACCACTCGGGAAAAAACTCAAAGAGCTGCGTAATCAGGCCAACGAATCACTCGCCGAGGCATCGGGCGCGGTGGAGATTGATGTCCGGCAGCTAGCCAGTTTTGAGTTGGGCCAATCCCGCCCGACTGAAGATGTATTGTTGTTACTACTCAGCCATTTTGGCGTTAAAGATGATGAAGCAGTGACACTTTGGGAAGTTGCCGGCTACAGCATGGCCAAAATCCCGGCCGTGCACATGATAAGCGACCCCGCCAACAGCCACAGCGCCACAACCGATGGCCATGTCTTGTTTACCGATATTGTGGACGTGATTGTTAATAATTACGGCGTAGTTATGAACTTTATGCAAAACACCGGACCAGCTGGCCAACCCTCAACAGTGGCTAGGGTTGGCATGAGCCGCGAACATGCCAAAAGTGTTCTGCAAATCTTGCAAGCCACACTTTCACAAACCGAACAGCAAAAAAGAATCAATGCCCCCGGCAACTCTAGCGAACCCCCCCAGCACTAAAACTTGATGCTCCGTAATCTGATTGCGTACTACTTCGCTCAGGTTTTAGTGATGGACAAGCCAAAAACTGATATAATTACCCCTGTTCTAACGTGCGCCCGTAGCTCAGTTGGATAGAGCGTTCGGCTTCGAACCGAAAGGCCGGGGGTTCAAGTCCCTCCGGGCGTACCAGGCTTTTTGCAAAGCAAAAAGCAATTATCAGTTTACAATTTTCAATTATCTATCAAACTCGGCCTGGATCATTTTTCGGGTTTTTGCCAGGGCATGTTGTTTAGAAACGGGGCGAAAAGATCCTCATCGACCATTGATATATAAAAATCGTCCAACTCTTTTTTGGTCGGATTGCGGTCTTGAAACTGTACAAACGGCAGATCTTCCATAATTGCTATTGGTGTAGCTTCATCGCCCTCGCCCATCACTAATACTGCAGCGGCCGCTAGGCCGCCGGCGATGCTGGAAATACTAACTTTGAATTGACGGCCGAATAAATCTAACTTGCCCCTGTAATCATTGGCCGCCACAAAACCACTGTGCGCCAGCACAATACCAAAAGTGCCATAGCGCAGAGGTATGGCTGTACTGTCGGTTATGATCACGCCGACTTTTTTTAATCCAAAGCGTTTTACTAAGTATTCATGGATCTGGTTGGCCGATCTCTGTGGATCAATCGGCCATAAGACGTAGTTACCATTACCGTTAGATTCATCAATGCCGGCCATCGGGATCAGAGTATTTTGGGTAATAGAAAAACTTATTCCGTATTTGCCTATATCACCAGGCAGATAGTAATCCGCTTCCTGCTCAATCAGTTTTTCTTTGTCAATATTGCCAATCGGCACAACTCGTCCTTCACAAATCGAAACCACCTTCGAAGTAATCGCGATGACACTACCTTCATTGATTTTGGGTAAGAACTTATCCAACAGTTCAAATAAAGTTTGTTGGCCGGCTAAAATTTTATTGGTTTTTACAGCTTGGACCTTCATCGCACTTCATTGTAGCACTTCACAAAACAGGGGTGAAATGCTAGAATTCAGGAGTTCTGCAGCTCTACAATTTTACGAAAACACGCATCGTGCAGGTTTTTGCAAAATTGAGAGGAGCGACATAGCGCTAGGCCGAAGCTTTTAATATCCAAGCAAAACAAGGCAGGCGCGTAAGTCGCGACGAGGGCCCATAGCTCAGTTGGTTAGAGCATCTGCCTCTTAAGCAGAGTGTCGTGGGTTCGAGTCCCACTGGGCCCTCCAGCAAAGTGCCCCATCCTTGCGGTGGGGTATTTTGCTGGCATGGTTTTAGGGATTCGAACCCGAGAGGGCGAGAATGTCCAGTGGACATTCGAGTTTTCCTTTGGAGCCCAGTTAGGGCGAAGGCGAAACCAAAGATCGAGCCAGACTAAAATAACTCGAGTCCCACTGGGCCCTCCAATGCCGCTTATGCTTGGTGCAGCGTAGTTGTCGAGGTTAGGATAGTGCTTTGCTCAGCTAATATATTGAATGATTAACATTCCTGTGGTTTGATTTTGTTATGGAGATGGACCCATCAGACCCGTACGCAGCACTAGCTGCTTTTCTGACCGCGGATTATAGGTCAGATGAAAATCGTGCTATTGACGAAGACCCGGAAGCAAAAGCCTTCGATAAGTTCCTGGCGAAAGCCCGTACCCACGAGGATATAGAAGAGAGGTTGATGTCTACGGAAAATGTCCAGATAGGGATAGAGGTACAAAAGCTTCTTGAGCGAGCAGCAATCACAGAGTCTTTTAAAGGTTTTATAGTCAATGCTGTAAGACATGCTCATGCCAGCGAAAGACAAGTAACTGAGGCGTTATCACCTGACAGACTCGGCATAACTGGCTCTGGAGAGATATTTGACCCAGAGGTGGCGCCAGAGATCGAAGCACAGGTTTTAAGAGGTTATTTGCACGATATTATTAAAAAACACGTAGTAATCGTTACCGAAGATGGGATAGAATCAACACCAATTATACTGCAACTGTCAGATTACACTGAAGCGATGATGACACTCATCATCTGGATAGGCGATTATATGCAAACATATGATGGTGAAAGTCCGCTTGGAGAAATGGACATGGAGGCCTTCATCGCTGCTGCCGATCGTGCAGAAGTACAACCTCCGGGTTCTGAGTGGAGCCAAATGTTTGAGAGATTCCAGCAGCTAAGAGAACGTGAAGAACCTGGCAAGGAACAATAGTTGGTCATCTACCCTGTATATAACCCGATTGTCGAAGTTTTTTAGCGGCTGCTTCAAGTGCGTTAGCCACAAGCTCTTGTTCTACTGGTCTGCTTGCACGTTGCAAGACTTCGGCCAGAGCAGCAATAGTTACAGGTGTTACTTGAGGGCCTAGTTCAGCATTGTAGGTCACAGCAATTTCCTCTAAAGCACTCTCTTCTCTCTCATTAGCAGCCCCTTTACCTTCCCTTGATTGATGGTATAAAGCTTTTAAAGCTAAGCCCTCAGGACTTGGGATCTGCCCAGCCAAACCAGCACCTGTCATATCCAAAATTCCTTGGAACACTTCGCTAAAGTCACCTGATTGAGCTAATTGCAGCCCGTCTAATGCAACATCCTCTATTGGCCTTCGTCCTTCGTGGCCACCTTCATGTCCTCTAGGCGTATCACTCATATTATATATCCTACTTAATCGCCACAGGTTTGCAAGGACAAGCAGTAA
>JGI1358J11329_10002127_pt1 | contig 15676 bp, 18 predicted proteins | sample Subgroupgradi54m_FD_11329 | JGI IMG/M metagenome (IMG submission 11329)
TATTTTTTTGCATGACAAATAATTCCTTCCCCTTTTAATAGTTAATATCGTATCACGCATGCTTCATGTGAATAGATGTGTATAAGCAACAGACCATAAGAATTTTCCATTGTACAAAGTGTTGGTGACCATTAACAAGAACGGCATATGTGTCGCTTCATATAATCAATAACTGTTGGAGGGGGCTGACAAAATTTTCAGTCACGAATTATGCGCACATCTTCCCCGTCGAATTCGATGATGATGGAAGGTTTTCCTTCAAGCTCTTCGCCTTCGACATAGAAGTCGACATCGGTGCCGAAATATCGGCGTGCTTCGGTAACGTTTTTTGCCGGAGGGAGTCCTTCGATATTTGCCGAGGGGGCAACAAGAGGACCGGTCATGGTAAGGAGGGTTTGGAGTTTGAGCATATTGGGGCGACGAAATGCGATGGTGTTTGTACCGCGCGAAAGGTATTCAAATTGCTCGTCGATGATGGGAAGGACGATCGTATAGGCCTCTTTCGACGAGTCCCCTTCGTCTATTTCATCGGGCCAATAGGTTTTCAGTTGTGCGATCAGGCGTTCGGAAAGTTCAACACCGAATTGTGAAAGCGCTTCCACGTGAGGAATAAGTACGATCAGCGGTTTCGTCGCATCCCGACGCTTCAACTCGTAAATACGATCGACCACATCGGAAACAAGCGCGCTTCCCACAAGTCCATAGAGCGTGTCGGTGGGAATGACACCCACCTCCCATTCATAAATTTTTTCCGCAATCTCTTCTTGATCCATGATTATTGAAGTTTGGGATTTTCCGGAACAATAAGAAAACTCTCCGGTTTCAGTTCTTTTTCGGTTTTTTCATCTTCGTATTGTCCGCGTTCAAAGAGATATTGGGCGTGGAGTTCCTTGAGCTTTACTTCAGTATTCCCCATGCGTTTTGCCAGAGTATAAAACTCTCCGCTCGGGTTGCTTTGTTCCTCTGCGATCTGTTTACTCAACTCAAGATATTCTCGCAGGCACTTTTCAAATTCAATCCCGGTCAATGTGGGATGTGCTTCATTGTGCTTGCGAAGCAGATCAATATCATTTTGCATGAGGGCAAACGTCTCCTCATCAATGCCGTAGGTAGCTTCTTCCTTTTCCAAAGATTCTTCGTTCGACATAGGTAAAAAATTAATCGGGAGTAATTATTGAACCCACTTCTTCCTTGAGACACTGATCAATGGCATGGATGCCGACAATTTTGATTGTGAGACCGTGTTCTTTGGCGAGTGCGATTGCGGACTGATCGGCAGCCTTGAGATTTTGCTCCAAGACCTGTGCACCGCTAATTGTGGAAATAAATTCGGCATTTGTGTCTTTGTCTGGGTCGGCGGTGTAGAGTCCGTCAACGCCGTTTTTTGCCATAATGAGCATGTCCGCTTTGATCTCAAGCGCGCGCTGCACCGAGGTGGAATCGGTGGTGAAGTACGGTGCACCAAGTCCTGCGGCAAAGATGACCACTCTTCCCTTTTCCATGTGGCGCAGCACTCGCCGCGGCATGTATCCTTCGCAAATCTGAGGCATGTTGATGGCCGAGGAGACGCGTGTCTCGACACCTTTTGATTCGAAGTAATCACGCAAGACGAGGGCGTTTTGCACGGTGGCGAGCATGCCGATATAATCCGCTGTGCCGCGCTCGATTGCCAACTTCCCGCTCAAATCGTGCCCACGAAAAAGGTTGCCGCCTCCCACCACCAGCGCGACTTGATGCTTTTCTTCCAAGAGCTTTTTGATTTGCCCGACAATTCCTTCGAGGGTCTTTTCGTCATATTTGATACTTGAATCCGCACTATCTCCTTTGAGGCTTTCTCCCGAGAGTTTGATGACGAGTTTCATTATTGTGAGTATATAGGAAGAAAGAGTGAGCGGCAATCTCCGAATTCTCTAGTCAACAGAGGTTAAAAAGAGGATAATCCGGTGCGCTCCATCATGCGATACACGGAAGATTTCCACAATGTGCCATCCTGATAAACGTTATAATCGGTCGTAAATTGTCCGCCGGTATTGTCCCATGCGCGATCGAAATACGCCTTCGCATCTTTCCATGCGGTGAAGTCTTTTTGGCCTTCGGCGAGGATGTCCGCNTCCAAATTGAAATTGCCAATATTGCGTCGCGTGAAGTTCGCCGAACCGAGCAAAAGCGCACTTGAAGTGGCGGTTTTCACGAGCAGAAGCTTGGTATGACATTGCTCCCCGTGCGTGTCGCACCAACGGATGCGAATGTCTCCGCCGGAATCGTTCCGTAATTCTTTTGCGACGGGACGGTTGGGTATTCCATTTTTGGTAAACCCGAATGCATCCTTGTTGGGGTCGAGAATGATGCGCATTGTTACACCGCGATTGGCGGCATCAATGAGTGCGTTGATCACCGGGCGGTCGCTTAAGTAAAACATAAAGAGATCAACCGTATCGCCTTTTTTTGTTGCGGCCAAGAGCTCAAGAGTTTTGGTGCGTATCCATTTTTCTCCCAAAAGGCTGACACGAATGGTTCCGGTCGCATCATTGATCGTGCCGATGTTGTAGGAGGGAAGATTCACATCGCCCAACTTGGCGATCAACGTTTCACTTTGAATGGCGTCCACCCAGAGACGGTCATCCACTTTGAGGGCCACATTGCTGTGCGCGCTTGATGCATCGTGAGGGTTGGAAGATGTTACCATGGTTACCATTTTTTGCCCTTGCGCTGTTGGTTGGTCGGCCACAAGCAGTTTGCGATGATTGGCTTTAAAATTCATGAGTGTAAACCACGAACGCAGCGTTACTTTATTGCCGTTAAATTGAAACGGATGCGGGAAGATGCCTCCCTCGGCGCTATTTCCCCACCACGAAATGAATGGCCTCCATGCGGCACTCCAGAGAATATTGCTGTCCGGAAGTGCCGAGAGATTTGTTTCGACGACAAAAATACCGGCTTTGCGCAAGCGTGCCAATAGCAGATTTTCCGTTCCGCCGTAAACCCCGTTAATGGGATCGGTGATGACGGTAATGGCGATATGCTTCTCCGAAGCTTTTTTTGCGAGCAATTTCTCGACGAGTTCTCCGGAAAGTCTGCGTGTTGTCTCGGGAGTCGGACCTTGGAAATCATTAAAGAGAAACATATCAAGAATAATGGCATGCTTCGCCCGGTCGATGGTGGCAAATATTTCATCCCAAATATGCTGCTCGCTTTTGCGATCATTTTTTTTATCACGAAACGTTTCATCGGCGAAAAAATGGACACCTGCCTCGGGGACCATGTGCGTGTTCGGCGGTTTGGTCAAGAGCTCCGGCATCGGTCGCCACCAAAAATACGCAAATGCGAATACATAGATTGCGAGTGCATAGCGAAATAATTTTTTAAAAAGTTGCCACATGAAGAATGAGTTATTTTTTTACGTTTGAAATATTGTCGCGATGATCCCCCTCGTCTTCAATCTCTCCCATGATTTGCTCGAGGATATCTTCCATGGTAACGACACCAATGATGACATTGGAATTTGTCGTGTCGGAAACCAAAAACATATGTGAACGCGCGCGTGTCATGAGGCGGAATACTTTTTCAATATTCATTTTTTTCTCTACGCACCGTAGAGGAAGCACGAAGTCCATAATCGGTTTATCGCGGTTGTCGGAGTTGAGGACACGCATGACATCGTTGGTGTGGACATATCCGACATACTCATCGATGCTCCCGCTGTAGACCGGAAAGCGCGAAAAGCCGGATTGAGAGACACGATAGGCGATTTGTTCAACCGGGACTTCCCCGTTTAAGGCTTCAATTTTTTCTTTTGGAGTCATAATATCCCCCACCGGAATATCATTGAATTGAAAAATATTCTCAATCATCTGTCGTTCATGATGGTTGATTTCCCCGTGTTCAAGCCCAAGCTCCGCCATAATGCGGATTTCTTCTTCGGAAATAACGTTGGGGGTATGCATGTGCGTATGCCGCTTGAACCATTGCTCCAGCCAAACAAAAAGCGTTGAGATGGGGTAGATCAATATATAAAAGAGATAAATAATGGGTGCAGTGAATTGTGTTACCCGTTCCATATAGGTAAATGCGATGGTCTTTGGGAAAATTTCACCAAGCAGCAATATCACCACTGTTGAGGCACCCGTTGCAATACCCGCACTAAAGGAGTCGAAGTAATCAATGGCGAGCACGGTCGCAAGTGAGGCAATAGAGAGGTTGACGATATTGTTGCCAACAAGAATGGTTACGAGAAGCCGTTGAGGATCAGCTTTGAGTNTGGCGAGAATGTTTGCGTTGCGAACTTTTTGGCGCACCATGAGTCGCACTTGGCTTTCGCGAATACTGAAAAGTGCGGTCTCGGCCGCAGAGAAGAAGGCAGAAAAAGAAATGAGCACAACAAAAATAAGAATGTCAGTCATGAGCGTGCGTTCGTTTTAAAGCGGGAGGCTCTTGATATATGCACGAAATTCCGACCCGATATCTTCACGGGCAAGGGCATATGAAACGACCGCCTTCAGATAATTGAGCGGATCTCCGGTAGTGAGCCATTCCCCGTCCTTCACTTCTTCGACCATGAATTTCCCCCCTTGCTTCACATACTCGCTGATGGCGTCCGTAACCCAAAGTTCATTTCCTTTTCCGAGTTTGGTATTTTTAAGGATGCTTACTATTTCGGGAGTCAGAATCATGCGCCCGAATTGTGCCAGTGTCGAAGGTGCTTTTCCGATTTCCGGTTTTTCAACGACAAGTTCCATTTCCCTCGTTCCCTTTTTGAGCTTCACGATACCGTAGCGATTGACATGATCTTTCCGAACTTTTTGTACCCCGATCACCGGTGCACCATGCGTGTTGAAATTCTCAATCAATTTTTTTGTGAACGAAGTTTTTGAAAGTACGAGGTCGTCTCCCCATGCGAAGACAAATGGTTCTCCATCAAGCAGGCTTGCGGCGGAGAGAATTGGGGTTCCGTTCCCATAAGGGCCTTTCTGTCGGACATAAATAAAGTTTGCCATCGAAGAAATGCGCCGGATATCATTTAAGACTTTTGTTTTCCCGGCCGCTTCGAGGGCGTGTTCAAGTTCGAATGAACGATCGAAATGATCTTCGAGAGTTTTCTTGTCCCATTTGGTAACAAGAATAATATCCTCGATTCCGGCGGCAACAAGTTCTTCCACGACATATTGCACAATGGGCTTGTCGACAATCGGGAGCATTTCCTTCGGTTGCGCTTTGGTGGCGGGAAGAAATCGTGTCCCGCTTCCTGCAACGGCAATCACCGCTTTTTTGATCTTTTTATTCCCCTTCGTGGTCATGATGTTGTCGCGGCTTGCGAGCGCTTTCGATGAATTCTTCTTCGAGGTCGGTGCGGGCGGTTTTAATAAAACGTTCTTCGATATACCACAGTGCTTCAAAAATAAAGAGCGTCACAAAGGTGACGAATGTGGCGATGGAGTAAAGACCGTAGCCACACGCCGCCCCGATGCCCGCGACGACCCACAGTCCCGCTGCGGTGGTGAGCCCGGTTAAAACTTGGCGCTGCACGAAGATGACTCCCGCACCGAGAAATCCGATACCCACCACGACTTGCGAGAGGACACGGAGCGGATCAAAAACAAACGTTTCCGAATATTTGTCCGAGATTGTTCCGGAGATCACAATAAAGAGTGCGGCTCCGAGCGAGACGAGTCCATAGGTGCGCATGCCGGCGCGCTTCCCGACCCGTGAGCGCTCCGCACCGACGATGAGGCCGAGGAAGAGCGCGATGGAAAGACGGATAATCAATTCCCCGTCGGAAACAGCAAATAATTCCATAGATAAAGTATAGTATACCTTTTGCCGCCCTGAAAAGAAAACCCCCTCATATTTAAGGGGATTGGATCTTCCGGCTTACCGCTCTCAGACTTTCAAACAAAGGCTGAATCTGTTGATGAAACCTTTCCTGGATTTCAAGGGGTACGTGGTGGGCGATCATTGATTGATATGCATGATAGGCTTCAATGATATTCGCTTCAGCCTCTATCAATTCAAGCTGAATCTGCGATACGCGCAGGGTTTCCGCCAGTGCTTCTTGGCATGTGAGAGGCACTTGCGGCTTTTTCTCCGTTTTCTTGCTTCCTATCGGAATAATATTGTTCGGCGGTCCGTCCTTCCCTGTCGGGGGCTTTCGGTCATCAGTACTCATTGTGTCCTCCTACGCTTCTTCTCTTATTGAGTATAGAAAAGGAAAAAAAATTAGCAAGTGAGACTGATGCGTTTGCTTTTGTGTCAGATAATCGGACAGAGCGCACCTCCTTCCTCGACGACGTCGGTGATGCGTGCCTTGTTGATACCGATTTTTTCCAGGGATTGCGTGTTCGCAAGCACATCACGGCATAAGACTACTCCTTCTTTGAGGAGTGCACTTTTCTGCTTGTCGGAAAGCGTGGTGAGACACGTGATCGGGTGTGTTTGCGTTCGTTGCACCAAATCTTGGAGCGTATGACCTTTGGGGTAATTCCATCCGGTAAGTGCCAAGCCGACACAATTGGCATACTGAATTGCTTGGGTGGTGAAGCTTGTATTGGTAATGAGCCATGCGCGCGTATAGTATCCTATTCCCGCGACGGTCGTCTCGATGCGTTTTTGAATGTCTTCAAATCGTGCATGTACATAGAGTGCAACTTTCACATCGGACTTTGTTTCGGGAGAATTGTGATATTTCGCCTCAACGAGGATGCGTTCTCCGGGTTTTTCGGCAACAATGTCCACCTCATGGTCGACGCAGAGACCATGTTCAATAATTCCCACTTGCGTATGGAAACCTTCGCTCTTCAATATTTCCGCAATGAATCGTTCAAAGGGAAATCCCGAAGGACCCAACTGCATGATGGCTTGCTTCAAACTATATTGCGCGGCGGCGGGACGATTGTACTGTTTGAGCAATTCAAACGCATGTTCATAGATATCGCGAGTGTGCATTCCGTCTTGAATATCTTTTTCAATATGTGTCGTAATTTCACGAGTGAGCGCAGGACTTATCTTTGCGGCATGAAGTGAACGCTCAAGTTTTTTTGCATCCCATAATTCCCGTTCACCGGATGCTTTAATGATGACAATCGGCTTGCTTCCCATATGCGTTGATTAAAGAGGAGGTGTGGTAAGCATTGTCCCCTGCGCTCCTTGCCACTGTGTTTCGACAAGACGAAAAGGGAGATCATCACCATCAAGCTTCACGGTAAGGTGGAGCGTGCTGATGTTTGGGGTATCCACCAGTGCTTCAAAAGAATAGTTTGTTTGAATTTTTGCACAAAGGCGCTGCTCGAGCATGCGGTCGGTACTGGTCAGCACAACGGTAACACTCGAGGGATCTTTGGCGTTGCGGATCACCCCCGTATCGAGTGAATAGCAAGAGTGAGGAAGCTTCACATCGCCGGTGTAGCGATGAATACCATCCTTAAAGGAATGGAAAATACGTATCTCGGAAGCTTTGGGAATTGTGGGAACGATAGTCGAGGGAATTTCGTTTTCAAACGATGTTCGTTCCAGTTCGTAATAAAAATAACCCAACAAGGAAGCCGAGATGAGGAGAACAATGAATGCAATCCATTTACCCATATGTAAGTTCGTTAATGGTAACGTAATTATTTCAGCGCAATAAGCTCGACGTCGAAGGTCAGTGTTGCATTCGGAGGAATCGCCCCGGGAAATCCTTCTTTGCCATAGGCCATCTCAGGCGGGATGATCAATCGGCGTTTTTCTCCCACTTTCATGCCGAGCAACCCTTCTTCCCATCCGGGAATCACTTGCCCCGCGCCCAAGGTGAGGGCAAATGGCATTCCGCGCGGAATACTCGAATCAAACACGCTGCCATCGGCAAGCATTCCCGTGTAGTGTACTTCGACTTTCTGACCTTTTTGCGCTTCGGGACCTGTTCCTTCTTTTACTATTTCGATTTTCAAACCGTTGTTGTTTGCTGTTTGCATAGGGGTGATGTGATTATTGTTTATTGCTGAGTTTACTTGCCTCGGTTCGACGCGTGAGGGAAAGAAAAAATATTCCAATACGCCGATAATGAAAACAAGAAATGCGATGATGATATTTCTCCACATTTTATCATTCTCCATTCCTCCAGTATAGCGTAGTCGCTTGCCGGTGACCAGACGGAGAAACTAGAACCCATCTCAAAATAAACATGAATAAACAAAGGCAACGGAACTCATTTCGCTACTCACGCACGTCATATTCGGCTGAAAATATGAAAAACACCCGACTGCACCGTGCCTCGGCACGGCTTGGGGTGTCTTTTCAGATTTTCATCTCGAATCTGACGCACGGAAGTTACGCGATTATTTTGAGATGGGTTCTAGGAGTATGTGTTGATTGATGTTTGTTCTTCAATAATTCCCCCTCCGAGGCACTCCTCCCCCGCATAAAAAACAATTGACTGACCCGGAGCAAGTCCTTCGATCGCTGTCGGAAATTGAACTCGCAATTTCGAATTCTCGTATGCTACTGTTGCGGGAAACAGTTCGCCGCGATAGCGAATACGCGCAACAATGTCGTTTCGCTCAGTGAAATTTTCTCCAATCATGTGTAGATTGCTCACCGCGATACGTGCGGAATTCTTTGCGTTCACCGGCTCGCGATGCCCCACTGTAATAGTATTGGTTGTAAGATTTTTTCCAACGACAAAATAGGGTCTTTCGTTGACCGTTTCTTTGTCAGTGCGAAATCCGTGTCGTTGCCCTATGGTATAGAGAAGTGCTCCCTCGTGACTGCCGATGACGTTTCCTTCTTCATCGTGCACCTCGCCGGGAGAAGTGTGGAGATAGTGCTTTAAAAATTCGGCCATATCGACTTTTCCCATAAAACACAATCCTTGACTGTCTTTTTTTTCGGCATTGGGAAGTCCGAATTGTTTTGCGAGTTGCCGCACTTCGGATTTTTGGAGATGTCCCACGGGGAAAAGCGTGTGAGCGAGCTGTGCTTGGGTTAATGTCCACAAAAAATATGACTGGTCTTTTTCTTTATCGACACCTGCAAAAAGTTTGTATTGATTTTCTTCATTTCGAATACTGCGGGCATAGTGTCCGGTTGCAATGAAATCGGCGCCCTGACTCTCGGCAAATTTAAGAAATGCGCCGAACTTCACCTCTTTATTGCACATCACATCGGGATTGGGGATGCGCCCCATTCCGTATTCGCGAATCATATAATCGACAACGCTCGTCTTGTATTCTTTCTCAAGATCAAGGGTTAAAAATGGAATACCAAGATGTGCGGCGGCACGCATTGCTTCACGCCGCTCTTCGCGCCATGTGCAGGGAAGGAAATCCGCTTGCCAGACTTTAATGAAAACCCCAATAACGTCATGACCTTCTTTTTGAAGCAGCGCGGCGGACACTGAAGAGTCGACCCCACCGCTCATTCCGACAAAAATTTTCTTTTTTCCTTCGACCATGGTGAATAAGCGCTCTCAAGAGAGCGCAAGCAATTTTTTACACACCTCAAACGTCGCGCGCGCATCGGAGAGGGCGGTATGCGCATCGTGGTTTGTCACACCAAAATATTCGGTAAGTTCGCGCAAGCTGAATTTAAAAAGCTTGGGGTCATGATAGAGTTTACCGAATGCCATCGATGCGAGATCAAATTTGTGATAATGGACGACACCCTCAAAAATAACATCATGATTCTTTCCCGAATTTAAAAGAAATGCCCAATCGCCGGCCACATTTTGTGCGATAAAGACGCTCCCCTCAAGGAGTTTTGCCGCTTGCGTCAGTCCTTCTTTTTGCGGAAGCGCATTGCTCCAATCTCTCAGATGATATTTATTCACTTCAAGACCTTTGGGGTCGGCATTTTCAATATGCTCCGGAGTGAGTTGGATGTTGTATTCCGAAAGAAAGACAAGTTCTTTTTTGCCGTTTTCTCCCGTTTTTTGCTCGGCAAGCACAATACCGATTTCGATAATTTCATGATTGATGGGATCAAGTCCCGTCGTCTCAAGATCAACAAATGCAAGGCGGTGATTTTTCATTTGAGTAGTCGTTTCGCCAATAAGTCGGCATCTCCCGCCCCCACCACAAGCATCACGTCAAAGTCATTCTCCATTGTGCGTGCGATCTGTTCCGCCTCTTCGAGATTGGACGCGAAAGAAAGATGCGCATTGGGATTTCGTTCGAGCACTTTTGCAATCATGTCTTTTGAACTTATTGTGATTCCTTCTTCACGACCGGGCACGTCATAAATTTCGACAAGAATCATATGTGGGATGTTTGCGACCACCGCAAGAAACTGATCGAAAAGTTTTAGTGTGCGGTCGCGATGATGCGGGCGAAAAATTGTCAGAATGCGTTTGTCGGGAAAGCGGAGCGCAGTCGCTTCGGTCACTGCGGCAAGTGCGGTGGGGTGATGTGCGTAGTCGGATATGATGGTGGCATTTCCCAACTTTCCCAACACTTCAAATCGCCTTCCAATCCCTTCAAATTTAAGCAGTATCGGCGGTATCAGATCACTCTTTCCTCCATAGGCAAGATATACGGCGGTTGCTGCAAGAATATTGTAAATATTGTAGAGTCCGGGAAGTGTTGTTGCCAATACTCCGAGCGACGTTCCCTTCCATATCAGCTCAAATGTTTGACCGGACTCGGTCGCCTTGATGTTGCGCGCGATAAGGTCAGCTCCCTCGCCCACGCCATAGCGGACAAGTATTCCGTCAAAATTCTGCACAATATCGCGAATGTTCGCATCGTCATTATTGATGACCAATAAATCCTCTCCGGAAAGTTTTCCGATATATTCGCGAAAGGCATTCTTTATGTCCGCGAGATCTTTGTAGTAATCAGGATGATCGAGTTCAAGATTGGTCAGCACTATGGTTTGCGGCGAGAGGTTCATCATGGCGCGTCGATATTCGCATGCCTCCACGATAAAAATCCCCGACTCTTCGGGTGATTCCTTTTCAGGAAGCCGAAGATTTTTTTGCCAACCGGGAACTTCGGCACCAACGATCACAAGGGGATCAAATCCTCCCGCTTCAAAAAATTTCCCCATAAGTGCCGTCGTGGTGGACTTCCCATGTGTTCCCGAGATGGCGATGGTGTGGTGCGTACTTCCAATCAGTGCCAATGCTTCGGGGTATGAAAGTTCGGGTATACTCATTGCGCGTGCCGTCATGCGCTCGATATTTGACTCCGGCGCTGCGGGAGAATAGATGACGATGTCTGCATCAGAGGGGACATATTCCGCATCGTGTCCCTCGTGGTATTCACCTGCGGGAAGCGTGCCCACATCCGGAAGAGCGAGGTCGGTACCCGAAACGACAATTCCGCGCGATGCAAAAAGGCGCAACAGGGCCGAAACGCCTATTCCGCTTACTCCGATAAAATGCGCTTTTTTTATTTTCTGCAAATCCATGTTTTGCCATCTTACTCCAAATACTTCTTTTTGTTGAGCTTGTGTTCGGCGAAAGTTTTTGCATAGTGCATCACGCCGTTTTTGTCCGACAGATAATAGAGATACGATGAAGGCGTGGGTTCAATTGCCGCAAGGATCGCATCATATCCGGGATTTGAAATCGGGGTGGGTGGAAGCCCCGCATTGCGATAGGTATTGTAGGGAGAATCCTGATTCAAGTCTTCATGAGTGAGCTCTAGCGACCCTTTTCCCAAGGTATACATAAAGGTCGCATCAACTTGCAGCCGCATCCCTTGCTTCAAACGTTCCATGAGAATGCCGGCGACGATGCGACGATCAAGCGGTGTTGCCGCCTCTTCTTCCAAAATTGATGCAAGGGTGATCACGTCATTCCAGTTTCTTCCTTTTGCCAACGCATCGGCTTTCAGTGTTTCGGTCTTTTGAATAAAATTTTTCTCAAGGGTGAGCCGTATCGGGCCCGATGTTGCGACTGAGTAAAAAAAATACGTATCGGGAAAAAGATACCCCTCTTTTCCTTCCGTCTCCTTGAGAAAATCTTCTTTGGTAATGTGTTGAAAATCACGATTCAATATCTCGCCCATCTGTTCTCGCGTTGTCCCTTCGGGAAGCGTTACTTTGATCATGGTAATGCCGTGATCTCCTTCCGCAACGCGCTTCCCCACCTCGATGACGGTAAGCGGGCGCCGAAAGAGATACATGCCGCCGGAAACGGCATGCTCTTTTCCGTAGTATTGAATCAGTAATTTGAATACAAGCGGTGAGCGGATGACTGATTTCTCCTCAAGCAGTTTGGTAATATCATCAAGTGTATATCCTGAAGGAATTTCGATGGTCGTGTTGGGAATAAATTCCTGAGGAGGTTGGAGTGTGTAATATCCCCATCCGAGAAGCGGGACAAGAAAAAAAAGCAATGCCGCAAAGAGCACTCGACCGCGAGCGGGCGATCCGGAGGTGCTCTCAAGTTCCGGCTCCAGAGAAGAAAACGTATCCATAGGTCAGAGTGGAAGATTTGAAGGAGGTTCGCCTTTGCGCGATTCAATGCGGTTAAATGTGGGCGTTTCCGCAACACCTCCCGGGAAGTGATAAATTGTCGCAAGTTCTTCGGTGTTGAGTACGTAGGGAATCTTTTTGTAGGGGGCATAGAAGTACGCACGACGCACATATGCATCAAAAATTTTCTTTTTCTTTTTATTGAGACGGATATCACGAAAATCTTGCCATGGGTAATCAAAGCCCGTTGTGCGTGTCGGCTTGAATCCGTTTAAGTGCTGTGAACTATATTGGCGAAACGCTCCGGTGATGCCCGCAATATTGCTCGGATCATAAAATTCTTTTTTTGCGATATAAATTGCGCGAAAACCGCAGTCAAACGCATGTTTGCCCAGTGAGCGTTCAATCGCATTCATGACCTCGCCTTGCTCTTTGGTTGCTTTCGACCCGCCCTCTCCGGAATATTTCTCTTGAAGTTCTTTGATGAGTTTCTTTCCCTCATCTTTCCAGTCATGATGGGTAAACCACGTATCGGGGGTTTTAAATCGTTCTCCGGTTGCTTGCACAAGGATCTGTATCCATATCTGTTGACCGCGTCCGACATTGCCCAAAAATTCAATTGTTGAAGTAATGGGGTCGCTCTTTTGCTCTTCTTTGGTTTGCGTTGAATCAAGTTTGTAGTCGATATACGTTTTGATCGGATACGGATCGGGCTTGGTGAGCGCAAATTCACAACCCCATAAGCCCCATTCGTTTTTTTCATGAATATAGGGTGCGAGAGAAATGTAATCCGCCACCTCATGAACTTCCGTATCGGGATATTGTGCATAAATGTGCGATTCGATAAGTTTTTTGAATTTTGCCGGCGTACGAATGAGGAACCGCACGTTCCCCTCAATGGAAACAAGCTCGAGGGAGAACCATGGCTTCACCTTCCCTTCCCACCACCGTTCATACCAGTTGCCCGTACTCGACTGATACAATGCTTGGAGTACCAATTCCATGGCAAGCGGAGTTTTGTCGATGGTACGCGGGATCTTCACCTCAAGGAGAATGAATTCATAATTTTTTCGAATAAAGACCATACGGACATATTCCAACCACAGTTTCGCCGCGAGCCATACAAAAAGCACCGGTGCCCAAAGAAATGCGGTGAGCGCAAAAATGTGATACACCTGTCCGAATATATGAAAAATCGGACTTTCCCACAGTGCGTTAATGGCGGTAAACATGATGTTCAGTATAACGTACGAGCTCGGAATAGGAAATATTCAACGATCATTGAAAAAAACAGGATCACGCCAGTGATCCTGTTTTTTTGTATTGTGCAAAGAAAATTATGCAAGCGTATATCGACCATCCTTGACCTTCTTGAAGTATTTGGGGTTTTGAAGATTGACTAAAATGGTATTTGGCTTTACGTAACGTTCGCGGAGGACTTTTTCAACAATGTCTTCCTTGGTCAACGGGCCGCTCTTTTTCAAAATTTCAGTTACCACGTCGCGGACAACTCCTGTCGAGTATCCCCATTCGGTGAGGGCATAGAGTCCGCGACCGACCAACACAAAGCGCTTATCTTTGATGAGTTCATTGTGCGTTGTCGCAACATGCGCGCGCTTATCGAAGTGTGTACCGATTGCTTTTGCAACTTCGGTGAAATGCATGGGAGAACCGTGTCTGCGTAAAACGAGAAACGCATAATCGCGTACTCCGCGTGCGGAAATATTTGGAGAAGCGGTGGGACCCCACTCACCAAGCGGATTCTTCCCGATCTTCTTGGAAATGGAGAGCCATCGGCGAAGCACTTCTTCATTTTTGTAGGCCTCGGAGACATCCTTCAAATGATTGAGAAAACGCTCAATCATTTTCGACTCTTCGAGCAGCTCATCGTCGCCAAGCGAAGCGTAGAGTTTGCGGAGGGAATCATGAACTTTGGTTGCGGTGGTGGGATCAACACTCCAACGATGGCTGAAGTCATCGTCTTCTTTGTGTTTAACGAAAAGCTCACCCAAGACAAGCAAAAAGTGAATATTGTTCTGTGTCGACTTGTCCGATGCCACACTGGCAAGGAAGTCATGCTCGGGCACGAGTCCTCCTTGCGAGGTCATGTGACTCTCCAATTCTTCAAAAATCGCACTTTCTTTCTTAAAGGCATCGGATTTACGAATCGTCATCAAGGCAAAATTCTCAATTTGGCGTACGCGCTCGCGCGTGATGCCGTATGTTTCGCCGATCGCTTCCAACGTCATCTTCTTGGTCGCTGTCCCGAGACCATAGCGTTTGGTGATAACATCTTGTGCTCGCTTGGGGAGTACCGAAAGAAAGTGTTTGGCCACCAACTTCGGTTCAAATGAAATACTTTGTGTGCTCGTAACCATAATAAAAAATTAGAATAATAGACGATATTGACAGTTTCCCTCCAATATTCGGTTATTTATAGTTTTAGCACCCTATGGATTATTGTCAAGGGATTGACGCGGATCTTACAAAACGATACTGAGAATTTTCCCTTCAATGTAGATAATTTTTTTCGGTGTTTTTCCATCAAGCCACTTCACGACTCCTGGGCGTTTGAGCGCTTCTTCTTTTACCTGTTCGTTTCCACTTGCTCGACTGATTTCGATGGTATCGCGGAGCTTGCCGTTAATTTGAATACCGATCGTGATCGTATCGGAAAGAATTTTATCAGGGTCATATTGAGGCCATACTTCACGATGGATTGAAGCCGCATTTCCCCTGTTTGCCCATAACTCTTCGGTGAGATGCGGTGCAAACGGAGCAAGCAGTTTGAGAAAGTCTCCAAAAATTTGTTGCGGGATTTTTTCTTCTTTTTCCAATGCGTTCAACAAAATCATTAACTGGGAGATTGCCGTATTGAATTTGAATTCTTCAATATCGTCCGTTACTTTTTTGACCGTCTGATGATAAAGAGTTTCTCGAGTGAACTCGGACATCCGATGTCCAAGTGAACGGCGCTTCCGCTTCCGAGTTTCCAGACACGTTCGACAAAGCGTCGTGCGCCAACTAAGTTGTCGGTCGACCATGGGATTGCCGCACCGAATGGCCCCATGAACATTTCATAGACACGTAATGAATCCGCACCGAACGTGTCGATAATGTCATCGGGATTAATAACATTCCCCAACCGCTTGCTCATCTTGACTCCCCCTTCGCCAAGCACGAGACCGACACCGCGACGGCGCGTGAATGGTTCAATGGTCGACACAACTCCGATGTCATAAAGAAATTTATGCCAGAAGCGCGCGTAGATCAGGTGGCGGGTAACATG
>JGI1358J11329_10002131_pt1 | contig 15668 bp, 16 predicted proteins | sample Subgroupgradi54m_FD_11329 | JGI IMG/M metagenome (IMG submission 11329)
CCTCGATCGAGCCGATGGTCAATGATTATATCGCCAAAAACCCTCTCCCCCCAGCCATCATCGTGAAAAGCACGGACATTGAATATCCGAATCAGCAGCAGATTAATTGCGCCCAACCGAACCAGCGTCAGGTGGAGTTGCGTGTGACCATCAAGGCAACGCAACCGATGTTGTTTGAAAAAATTTGGAACCGTTCCACCAATGATCTGCAAGCCTCGTCATGGCAGACGATGAATCTCTGCCCATAAACAAAATGAAAATGCTTTCTTGGTCAAAAATTCAATTACTTACTTCGATCGTCCTCGCGATCGCTTCCTTTGTGCTGTTCGGGTATTGGGCGCTCCGACTCGCGGATCAATCCGAACAGGTGCGTGTGGTCGTTGCGGCACATGATCTGACCGCGCCTACCGTCCTCACCGCTGAGGATGTGATGATGGTAAGCGTACGTCGCGACGCCGTGCCGAAAACGGCTGTGGCTGATCTCGCCAAAACCGTAGGACTCACGCTCACGCACACGGTTTCACAACATCAAGTTTTGACCATCAACGAGTTTGCCGGAAAATTAAATCCGGATCTGGCCGGCTTTAGCGTGCCCAGTGATCTCAAAGGATTTTTACTCTCAAGCGCCTGGTTCGCCTCGCCTCTGCCAAAAGTGAAAAAGGATGACACCGTGACGATCCTTGTGAGCGTGGGCGGACGGGAAGGTGGCCGAAACACCGGCATCCTGGCGCAACACATCCGCGTGCTCTCGGCGGACGCCGCATCTGACGGAACCGTGTCACGCATGCTCGTCGCCATTGATCTTCCAACCTCAATGCAAATTCTGCAAGCGCGCGCCAACAATTTTTTGCTGCAAGTGCTGATCGACGGTCTCGCTCCTCCAGAATTTATGGTAACGACAAGTACGGAGTCAATAACGAAAAATCAGTAATTAGTCATTTGACACTAGACATTCGACCGAACTAATTACTAATGTCTAATGACTAATGTCTGACCCCCATATGTCCCTCGCTCGCGCTACTAATGATCTGCATCGCGCCCTCATCCAACATCTGGAACGGTCCGGCGAAACCAGTTTGGATGAGACGCGACTTTCCGCGCTGGCCGATCAGTTGATTCGTGAGCAACGGTTGGATGTACCGCCGACGGAGATCGAGCATTTGATCAAAGGCGTCGTGCATCGCATGATCGGTTGGGGGCCGCTCACTCCCTTGCTACAAGATCCGCACATAACGGAGATCATGGTCAATGGGACACATAGCTTGTATGTCGAGCGTGGCGGAAAATTGGAAGCGCTCCCCAACGAATTTTTTGACGACGACGAAATTTTACAGGTGATCAACCGCATGGTGAGCCAGGTCGGCCGCCGCATTGACGCTTCGAGTCCGCTCGTGGATGCGCGTTTGCCGGACGGTTCACGCGTCAACGCCATCATCGCTCCCCTTTCCCTCTCCGGACCCGTGCTGACGATCAGACGTTTCCCGGCGGAACCGCTCACGCTCAACAATCTGGTGGAACGACAAACTGTGAGCCGTGACATGGCGGATTTTTTACGCGCCGCCATTGAAGCGCGACTCAACATCGTGATCTCCGGCGGAACGGGCAGCGGCAAAACCACGACGCTGAATGCGCTTGCCAGCTGCATTCCGCCGACCGAGCGCATCATTACGATTGAAGACGCCGCGGAAATGCGCATCACCCATCCGCATCTCGTCGCACTCGAATCACGTCCGCCGAACATGGAAGGCAAAGGAGAGGTCCCGTTGCGATTGCTTTTGAAAAATGCGTTGCGCATGCGGCCGGATCGCATTTTGGTGGGGGAAATTCGCGGAGCAGAAGCACTTGATATGTTGCAAGCCATGAACACGGGACATCAAGGATCACTCACGACTGTTCATGCCAACGCGCCGCTTGAATCGCTCTTGCGTATCGAGACCATGACGCTCATGGCCGACGTCGAGCTTCCACTCCCCGCCATCCGTGAACAGGTGCGCCAAGCCATCCATCTCGTGCTGCAACAAGAACGGTTGAAGGATGGCCGCCGAAAAATCGTGGCCATTGATGCGTTGCGCACGGAACGGAATCCGGAAGTCCGCACCCCGTACACGCTTGAACCATTGTTTACGTACGATAAAACAGAAGATCGCTTCCAACCGACTGAAACATTTTCAGCCGCCCGCACGCGACTCCTGGGCTTATGACATCCTTCATGATCCTCCTACAAATTCTCGCGTTCGCCATCCTTCTGGCGCTCGTCACATTTTTATTACTTTATTCCATTTTTGATTTGATCAAAAACCGAACCTCCAAAGCCCCTCCCATCAATCTCAAGCTACCGGCTACAAGCTACAAGCTATCCCGCACAACGGGATCCCGCTACGCGGGACAAGCTGTACCCTGGCCAGCCCTGAATGACCAAACGCCATCTGCATGGAAACGAAACGTGTCCTGGTCCGGTTTACCACAGGCATGGGTTGATAAAACGCTGGTGATGTTGATCATATTTCTGGTCGCGTCCGTGATCTTTAACGCCTCCCGCCTCCTCTTTCTTCTTGTCATTTTGACGGTGCTCGTCGTCGGAAGCGTTCTATGGAATGCAACTCAACGCCGAAAAAAATTCAGCCAACAACTTCCCGATGCTCTAGATGCTCTGGTGCACGGCTTGCGCGCCGGCTATGCCCTCCCGCACGCGCTCGCCCTCGTAGAACGCGAAACGCACGAACCGGTCTGTCTGGTGTTTCGGGCTCTGGCTCGCGCCCAGGATTATCGTCTCAATTTTGAACAGGCCGTGAAGATGATGGATCATCAACTGCAACTCGCGGAGTGGACGCTTGTAGCCGAGGCCTTGAGCCTGCAACAGCGCCTGGGTGGGAACATCATTCCGGTACTCACAAAAATCACCGAAGGGTTGCGGGATCGAATGCGCATGGAACAAGAAATTCACACAGCCACGGCTTCAGGAAAATTTTCCGGACTCATGATTTCCGCCTTAGCTCCTTTCTCCTTTTTTCTGTTTTATTTTTTCTCTCCGGATTATGTCGGAGTGCTCGTGCACTCGACCATCGGCATTGCGCTCTTGACCGCCGCCGCTCTTTTGGAGGTTGTTGGTTTTCTCTTTATCTGGCAAATCGTCGCTCTGGATTATTAGTATGTTGATTCTCCCTTTGATCGCCAGTCTTTTGATCGCCGTTGCGATATTCCTTCTGACGCGTGTGTTGTTAAAATTTTGGCACACACGCCCGCCCCTCTCCCCAAAACTTTTTTGGAGGTTGGTTGATCGTGTCCCCGTGCCAAGCGTGATCGCGCTCGCCGGTCGAAAACGAAACCTCACAAAATCCGTGGAGATCGCCGGACTTCCGCCTGAATGGACCGTGCACCGATTTTTAGTTCTCAAACAACTCTCTGCCCTCATCATTATTTTATTTTTCGCGCGCCTGCTGGAATCCGGAACACCCTTTACGCGTGTGACTTTGCCCGGACTTATTTTGATCATCGTCGCTTGGGTGTGGCCGGAACTTTATCTCACACGCCACGCCCTGTTCCGAAAACGCCAAGCGCTAAAGACGCTCGCGTCCGTGATTGATCTCTTGCGTTTGCAAATTGAATCCGGTACGAATCTTGAATCCGCATTGCGCGCGCTCGCTCATGAACGGACGGATCTGTGGGGCATCGAACTTTCGCGCACCGTCTTTTTGCTTGATCGCGGCGTACCGTTTGATCAGGCGCTTGATTCGCTTGCGCAACGTTTTGGCATGGATGACGTCAATCGCTTGGTGCTCGCCATTAAACAAGCTAAACTTTTGGGCGCGTCTCTCTCGGACACACTCACCATCCAAGGCGATATGTTACGCACCCGCCGCCGCCAACAAGCCGAAGAAAAAGCGCGCCTCGCATCCGTAAAAATCGCCCTCCCCTTGGTGTTCTTTATTTTTCCGGCGCTCCTCATCATTTACCTCGCTCCGGCAGTGCTTCATATTTTGCAATCGTTTTGATCATCACGTAACACGTAGCATGGAACACGTAGCATCAAATCTGATTCTATCCATCTTACTGCTGGTCGCTGTTGTCTTTGATATTCGTGGTCATCGGATTCCGAATGTGTTGACGTTTGGCGGGATGGTCATCGGCCTGATCGTTAATTTTCTTACGACGGGCCTCCCCGGTCTTGAACAGAGCTTGATCGGACTTGCAGTGGCAACTATCATCGCCGGAATTTTTTGGAATGTGCGTGCCATTGGCGGAGGCGATCATAAATTATTGATGGCCGTCGGCGCGTTTGTGGGATATCCGATGATCGTGCCCGTGCTGATCGTTGTCGCGCTCATGGGTGGAGTGCAGGCCATCATCTGGGCTATCGTTCACCGCGCTCGATCGACCACACCACTTTCCTGGCGCCAAGCCTTAAAACAAACCGCCATGCCCTACAGCTTAGCCATTGCCGCGGGGACGATTCTTGTGATATTGACAAACCCGACGCTTTCTTCTATCCTGCCCTCGCTCGTCAAGTAGTAATAAACCAGAACCATTCACGCAAGGAGCCCGCATGAGAAACGGGAACGATGGTGGAATCATCGAAGTGAACGTCGGCGGTGCGCGCAACTCCCAAATCATCGCTCGTACGGTGGCGGCGAGGATGCGCGAGGAGACCGGATTGACCCACGTGGCGCTCGTCGCAGGAAAAACGGCAACCATGGAGGAGGGTTTCTTCCGAACGCTTCACCGCGAGCTGGGACGAAACGGCGAGCTCACCATCCTGCCCGATCGGCGTGATCGCGAGACGTGGCACCGCGCGCTCGATGGGAGGTCCTCGCTGGTCCTCCCGAACGCAGAGAACCTCTCGGAAATCCATCAGCGCGCCGTCTTCGTGGCGCTGGCCGACCAGCATCACCGTTTCATCTATACCATCACGGCCCTGTCGCCGAAGGACCTCGTGCACCGCGGACAGTGGATCGCGGCCTTCAGAGCGCTCTTCACGCCCTGCACGGTCCATCAGACCCTCGGGCGCACCCACGGAAACGGCCGGCCCTCGCGCGCCCAAGTGCGCGCCTGATCCTTCCCGCTTCGACCTGCATTCTCGACATCCCTTCTGCCCATCGCGGCCGAAGGGAATTTTTTTATTCAACTTTCATTTGACCTAAAACAAAGTTATCTCTAAGATAGAAATGCGATCAACAAAAGTCGCAGAAAGGAAGAGAAATCGTGAACCAGCCACTCTGCACTCGTCCCACTGAAGAGATCGAAGCCGCCCTCGCGCGACTCGATCTGGAACCGATCATCTTCAAGCTGACTCATTCTGGCGAAGGACACGAATGGTCTCGGGAGAAGGCCGAACGCATCGCCGTGTGCTACAGGCGCTTCCTCTTCCTGACCGTCACCGCTGGCGAGCCGATTGTGCCGACGCTCCACATCGACGACTTCTGGCATGCCCACATCCTCGACACCCGCAAGTACATGGTGGACTGCGACGCGACCTTCGGCTTCTACCTGCATCACTTCCCCTACTTCGGACTCCGAGGAGACCAGGACGCGGCCAATCTCCGGCACGCGGCCGAGCGCACGGGCATCCTCTACCAAGAGCGCTACGGCGAACCGTACTTTCCGCAAGGCACGGATGTGCGCGCCGCCGGATGCAGCGACTGTAAACAGTGCAGCGCCTGTGTTGGCGCCAGCTGTGTCGAAGTCCAAAAGGCCGCGTGATTGAACCGACTCACAGCGTCAAGCTTCTCAACTTGGCGTTTTTTTATTTATTTATGAAACAAAACTTTTTGACGTTTCGTGATTCATAATTCATAATTCATCATTCGTGATTCCTCCCCATGTCCACCAACTCCCCTCCCATCATTCATCAACTGGTCATGTGCGCGAACCTCTTTGTGCAAAAAGACGGTCGTTGGTTGATGTTAAAGCGCTCACCGAAAAAAACATTTGCGCCAAATTGGATGGCTCCTGTCGGAGGAAAACTTGAACAAAACGAAGATCCTCTTTCCGGTGCAAAAAGAGAATTGTTTGAGGAAGCGGGAATTGTAGCCACAAACATCCGCCTTGGCGCCGTGATCCTTGAAATCGTTCCGCACAAAGAGCTCCCCGTAAACTGGCTCATTTTTCATTTTGTCGGTGACTATGAATCCGGTGAGTTGTGTGCGACGGAAGAAGGAGAATTGATCTGGATAAAACCGGAAGAAATCGACCCAGCAAAACTCTATCCGTCAGTGAAAGAAACAATAAAGATGATCCTTGATCCAAAACATGGGACTGTGTTTGCAAAATTTGAATATGATGATGGCGGCCGGATCATCCAAAAAACGAAATATGTTGGTGGGTGTGGACGGTAAAATCACATAACGACCACAGACCCCTTGACCTCCATAAAACTTCCTGCTATGGTTTTCGGTCATTGCAACTGAAAAAGGAGGTGCACGATGACACGCGCCCGTTCACAAAAGAAAAACAGCGGAAACCAACGAAACGCTCACAAGAGCAAGTGGCCTGTCTTGATCTTGGTCTTGTTGCCTTCCATCGGATGTGCCCTCGCTCTTGGATACCCGACGCAGGCGACGAAAGTCGAGAAAACGCATGAGGCGAAGCCAATGCCTGTCCCACTATACGTACAGAAAGCGATGCAGAATCTGATCCGATCGCACCCTCATCCGGCAATCCGCAACACCTTGGACCAGCTCATCATGCAAGGCGATGTGTGGCCGATATATAGCCCGATGGCGGGCATCCTGGCGCACGAAGCTTCCTTCAGCATCAGACCTGACGAGCACGGGATCATGCGACCGATTTTCAACTATCCCGCAGAAGACCTGCTTAATCCGCAAACGTCAAAGCGGCACAAGCAGCTCGTCATCTACCACGAGTGGATCCACTTTGAACAGCAGAGAAATCATCGCTTTCCGGCATGGCTGGCGGAAGGAACCGCGCCCGTTCCAATGCCAGACGACATGCGACAAATCTGGTACGAATCGGAGGTGGACGCTTCTCTGGCAGAATGCAGGCTTGCAAAAGAACTCAAAGCCGAAAGCGAAGTGGGGTACTGTCAGACTTACTCCAAGGGTGGCGAGTCTGCGCTTCGCAAAGCATTGGCACCGATCTACATGGGAGTCAGGGTTCAGAAACCGCGTTGAACCTTTCACGACACAGCCGTCCCGAAAATTTTCGAGACGGCTTTTTATATTCAGATAAAAACGCTCAAGGATGCTTGAGCGGAGAGGAGGGAGGAGGGCTGGGAGGCAGCTCCTAGTGAAGCGCTGCAGAGAGTGCGGAGAAGCATTTGGACGAATGACAGCAGCCCAAGACCATAAAGTTTTTCTCCATGGACGGGGGAAAATAGACCGTGACTCCGTATCCCTTCCCGACCACGACCATTCTTCCCAGAATCCGTGCTTTGGTTGGCGCCATGGCGTGCTGTAACTCCGTGAAAGAGTATTGTCTCAAGCTCTTACCCGGCAGCAGTCCTGACAGGCACAACACGAAAAACGCTCTTTGCAGAAAGATGATCATCGCTGGTCTCCTTTTTTGTCTCCTCAAGGGAGGATGGTTGTGCTCACTATCAATGATACCGATTCTTTTTCCTTTGTCAATAGGTTTGTGTGGATAAAAGTTGGATTTTATGTCATGGCAGTAGAACTCGTAGCCGTAGAGCTTGAATCGGTAAACGTCGGCGTCGGTTCTGTCGAGGAGGTTGTTGATAATGCTGGGACGTTTGGCGTTGAAGTGCTATCGGATGAAGGCAAAACACTTCCCGTCGTTGTGGGAGCGATATTGTCTGATGGGATTGCGGGTGTCGGACTGGTGGTTGTTGATGATGCCAAGAGATCAGCTGGATCAGTAGGGACTTGAACGTCCACAAAATCCGCGGCTGTCATATTGCTCAAAAGAGTGGTAGCCTCTGCGGCGGAAGAAATACCCACCTTGTGAGAATAGGATTTCGACTGTTCAATCATGACCGTACTCGCGCCGATGACTTTGATTCCGTAGTCAGCGTTGCGAAAAGCACTCGTCGTGATCGTGACTGAACTATTTTCTGCCAAAAGCACCGATGACGCAGGAAAGGGAGCCGTGGAAATATCAACATTTTCTAAACGAAGCGCCGGTGTTCCACCCGTCCCTTTGCTGTCTTTTACCAACAAGGCTTGCGTAAAACCGGCGGAACGGATAGTCACATGTCGCAACAAAGACAACTCTCCTGTTCCCTGAAAACTCATTCCCGCCCAATTGCTCGGGCCAATAGTTAAAGCGGACCTCGGAATAGAATTTTTCGGAAGCAATTCCTCGTCAAACCAACTTGTAAAAAACACGGGAGCATTTGTCGTTCCTTCAGCCAGAAGCCTCCCCTTAACCATAACTCCCTGATAACTGGAAAAGATTTTAGTTCCGGCTGGGATAGTTAATGTGATCCCTCTGGGAACTTCCAAATCACTTTGATCTAAAATCCAGTAGATGGAAGGATCCAACGAAAAATCTCTTGGTAAGGCGCCACCAATGAAAATGGCCTGACTCATTCCTTGGCTCTCCAACTGATTCCCTTCTAAAGAGGCAATGGAGTTATAAAATTTTATGGGTGTGATCATGCTGCCGCGCAAAATATTATTTTTGATCGTCGGCACAGCCCCTGACTCCGCAGCCACGCCATAGACCCCTCCCTCAATCGTATTTCCTTCAATCATCGGGGATCCCCCTTTTACGTGGATTAAGGAAAAATTTGCATACCACAAAATTCCAATATCACTCGGCCCTAACTTATTGGAACGAAGATTATTTCCTTGGAGAAGTGGTTTGGCGTCACGAATTTGAATTCCATCCAATACGAATTCTTCGATGATGTTGTTCGAGATTTGTACCGGATCAGAAGCGATGGAAATGACAGTATCATCAAATTCATGACAGGTCCGATCCAGATCAAATATGCTCAATGGCAACCGGCAACGAGAGCCGCCGTAACGGATTACGGCATGATCAATCAAGGATGCATCTGCGCCACGCTCAAAAATAATCTTTTGCCAATCGCCACGGCTTGGCTTTTCTTCTCCTTGTCCGGGCAACACTCCTCCATACTCATCGTCATACCACGAGGTAAAAATGATGGGGCGTAAGTCACTCCCTTTGGCTTCCAGCCGAGTCCCCCTGCTGATCGTCACTTTTCCTTGACGAACGGGCAACAAGCGCAGCACTGTGCCGGGCAGAACGGTTAATGTCACTCCTTGAGCCAGCGTCACATCGCCAATCTCATACGGACCGGCCTCTGCGGTCAGATTCGTAGATCGCACAATCGTTCCCTCGAGCCGCACCGGTTTGTGATTCACTCGTGCGGGACTCCCTTGAATCAAGTTTGTATCACGATCTTTGGCGTAGGCCACAAAACCGTCATACGTATCCGACCAATTCATAAACCAACTTCCGGATTCGGAAAATGAAGTCCGCATGATGGAAAATCCCGCCGAGGCTCCAGGCGTTGGCCATCCACGACTCCAATCCACTCGATCGATGATTTGCCCTTGCGGATTTTTCAGAAAAAGGTCTTCGCCGTGATCATCAAGACGACCAACGTAGATTTGATTTGAAGTCACGTTTGCAAGCGTATTTTCATCGCCTTGCTCAAGCAAAAAATAATTGTATGGTTTTATCTTTCCCATTAAATTGACGGAAAATGTTCCGCTCTCGTTCGAGAGCGTCCAACCAGTCACATCGATCGGCTTGCCCGTAGTGTTCATGAGCTCGATCCATTCATCTTCCGGATGATTGTTGGTGCCCTGTGGCGCAAGCTCGTTGATCACCACCTGTTTTGGATAACGGACAAACGTGATGGCCGAGGACGTAACAAAAGAATTTGTCTGACCGTTTGTCTCTATGACGCCTATGCGCAATATGGGTCGCGCAACATCTGGTGGAGCTTCCCAAATCAATTGGGAGCTGGTCGTATCCTGAAAAATATCAATCCAAGTCCCACCCTGATCGGCAGAATATTGAAGACTGAATCGAGGCGTACCGGTCGCAACACCCGTCGCCATCCACTCAAGCTCAACAAAACGCGTGTCTGGAATGGGGCGGAACAATGTGAAAGCGACGTGAGGAGAGGACGGAGTGGATGTTGCTTCCGAAGGAGTGGAAATGAGTGTACTGGAGGTGACTGTAATGACGGACGATGGAATGACACTCGAATGACCACCTCCACCGCCGCCAGAAGCAATAACCGGGGGCGGATCCTGCCACACGGGTGAGGTGGGAACGATGGAAGGTGATGGGGCTATCGGAGAAGGCGAACTGATATCGGATATCGTTGGTGATGGAACCGAAACCGGTTGTGGAATCAGCCCCGCTGGTTTGGGTTGGTTTTTATTTATGCTGGGAGAATTTTTCACAAGAGCAACCGAAATAACTTTCGATGGCGCCGGAACATAAAACACAAACCCTTTTGGCGTGCCGATCTCACCCGATGACGCCCTATCCATGGAAGTAAAAAGCTCCCCTACCGGCAAATTCTGCGCCTGCGCCGGCGGTCCAAGCAAACTCACAAACCATGATTTTGTATTGTGCCAAACGGAGGGGAACCAGCCTAACAAATTGAAAAACCATGAGGATGATTTTAGTGAGGGAGGAGATGAAGAAAGTGTTGTCGGAGTAACTTTTTGGCTCTGGACCGATGGCGTTGGCTTGGCTAATTGTTTCTCGTACTCCAGTGCGGTTAGAATATGCGCGGCGGTGGTAACATTAGGGGTGCCATCAGTGATCCAAAGATTTTCGGAAAAGGGGTCGACAGGCACCCAATTTTTCCCTTCCTTTTTACGAATTTCAAAATGGAGATGCGAACCATCAGAAAACCCGTTATTATCAGATTTTGCGATCCTGTCGCCACGCTTAACATGATCACCTGCTTTTAAACCGATTTCAGTTATACCCTGCGCCTGTAAATGGCCATAATAAGTATTACTTCCATCAGCCTGTTGAATTACTATTAAATTTCCATACGATCGGGTACTAAACTCGTTATCCTTCCAGCTTGAAGTAACACTGATGACCTCGCCTGACGCTGCAGCGACTACATAAGTACCTGTTTTTGTATGAAAATCAATGCCTTTATGCCCATCATACGCACGGCCAATTTGCCATGGGCACGCTTTTTTAAAGGCCTTGTTAAAATCTGTGTCATTAATTTTATTATCATTATTTAGATCAGTAACTGTGCTGGTAGCCATCTGGCATTGCCAGCCGCTAACATCGGTGATTGACCATTTATTTCTATCTAGATCAAAATAGGTGTTAATTAACGCATGCGACTCTAATGGAAGTGTAAAATGTTCGCTTACAATATTGCTCTTGGCATGGACGGTCCATGGGAGTAATAGCAGAGCTGTAAACAGAACCAAAAATGATTTTGAATTCTGCATATATTAATGCAAAGTAAGACTTGACCGTAAAATGCTCATACAATCATTCGCATATTGCCCAGCACTTTTTTCTAACTGGTTGTTATCTATGTAAACTGCGCAGCTTATTTCATAAATTGTTGACGTTGTTTTTCCTTTCGCAAAATATGTTTGACTACTATAATCTTTTTCTACTGTTACGATGCCTAACGCGCGGTTTCCATTTAAATCAACTTCTGAACTTTGATACTCTGTTGGATGACTTTTATAATAAGGGTTACGATCCAGGAATTGTTTTAATCGTATTTTAAACCATTCTTCCAATGATAAAACCTGGGGGTTATCTTTTTTAAGAATTATCAAATCTGTGTGCTCAGATTCTACTTCATCGCCCTCTTCTGTAATAGATAACGACGCAGTCAAAATACGACTTTCAACTTTAGGTAACAATGGCGACACCTCCCACGAGTCAGGCGTTCGGACACTTACCATCTCTTCTGTATTTGAAACAACCTTTTCTCCAGCCTGTTGTTGAGTTGTAATGGTATAAAAATCCAATTTTTTGCTACCAACCGGTAATTGTTTTGGCAGTGCTTCTACAGCCGAATTTTGCGGTGTGGGTGATATGTTTTTTTTGTATTCAGTCATCCACACCCAACCACCAGCCGCGACAAAAGCCAGTAGGATGGTAAAAAACCATATCATTAATAGTTTGCGTTTATTCATAAAATTTTGGGTTAAATATTTTCTACATTAGATGAATCATGGGGATTGTCAATCAGCAATACGCCCGACGGTGTGTCACCCAGAGAAGTAAAAAGCTCCTCTACTGGAATGTTCTGTACTCGCGTTCGTGTTTCTAATCAGATTTTCAAGATAATTCTGATTGTCGCCAGTAAATTCAAATACTCCAGTATCATTCTTGAAAACATAGTAATACCAACTATACCCCATTGAGTCTTCAATGGTTATAACCATGACATCATGGTTACCGATGCGTCGAATTTTTTGTATATACAACTTCTCTTTTGATTCTAGGATGGATTGACTAAGCAATTCCTTGTATTGTTGAATCCAATCTTGTAGAGGGATTTTATCCTCATATACGTTCAAACCTACTTCCTTATTATCTTTCACGGAGACAATATGAAACTGTTGATTGCTGTAGGATACCTTCATTCCACCCCATTCCGGAGGCGCTTTGACCTCAAAACCATATTTATCATTTTTATAAACCTGAACGATTTGGTCTTTTTCTGATGGTGAAGTAATCGGGGGCTGTTGTGTTGACCCTGAACGTAAGAATAGATGTGCCCACCAACCAATTCGAGTATTTAGGTACCACCCACCCGCAACGATCAAAATCGCGACAACGATCAAAATGATCCATCCCTTCCTTTTGTCAGGTGTTGGCAAAGGAGAATTTTGAGGTGTTGGAGTATCCATAAAAATAAATTAAGGTTTAATTAACAAAGACGCCAAGCATAGGCTTGGCGTCTGAACCTTAGCCGAGAGAAAACCAGCGGTAAGGCGGAATTTATCATACAATCGATGATATCTTTACTTGTGCTTTCACCGTAGCAAACTGTGGGGGTTTGTCAAGCTATTGGCTTAAATTTGATCCAAATTTTGAGTATTGACAGAATTCTCACGTATTGCTTTAATGTGGAATTTTATGAAACATCATCTCTTAGCCCGTGTCTGTTTTTTTGGTGCCGTTGTTATCCTGTTTGGCGCCGGCTGTCAGCGACTCGTGTCAAATCCTAAATCTTCTCCCGCCGTTTCCGAAACACGTCCCGCAAAGAGCGCTCTCTGCACAGCCAATCCGACGGAAAACGCAACGGGCGCACGCGTGTATCCGATCGCGCCTGCTTACAGCAGATTGCCTCACCTCGGCCAAATTTTTACCGCGATCGACTGCGGCAATCGCGAACGCGCCCAGCAGGTCTTCGGATTTGTGAATGGAATTTATACCGCCGGCGCGCGACTGTCCTTTAAGACAGAGCTGACCGCGGCTACGGCGGATGCGCTTAGCACATTAGGATTTACAAAAACGTCCAAGGGAAAAACGGAAATCTGGACACATGCGTCACCGCTCACCTTGGATGCCTTGGAGACGCTCAAGCGTTTGCTCGCAAATCCGCAGGTGTATGCATCTCTTGAGTCAGAAGACTGCATCCTCTGTGGCTAACGAGAGTGAATCAGTTTAAGAAACTTTTTGTGCCAGGAGAATCATCCTTCTGCTATTTTTGCTATGAATAGACTTGCCGGTGCACCAACGAGCGTAGAGGCTTTTGCCTTCGGATGCGTTTTCAGATACGCGGCCACAATATCATAACCGAGGGTGTACCCCGTCCATCGAGGGATGGCTCTTTTTTTGGATCCAAAAAACCATGCGCGATGGATATAAATGCTCTCGATTGGATCATGAAAAATACGTTTTGCTCTTTTCAGCATGACCTGTTTTTGTTTGACCGTTAATGCATTAGACCATGGCGGTATCTTGCATCCCGTTGCTTCCATTTCGAAAATAACAGCAAGTCCCTCGGTAACAAGTCTTTCAAATAAAGTCGATCCGTATCCTGGTTTACGCCAGCGAATGATATGATGAAATTCGTGAGCAAGTGTGCCAACAAGTTTTCTGGAGATGGCTTGCTTGAATTTTGGATGACGAGGATCAAGCGAGATAAACACCGTGTGAGCATTTGCAGTCATTCCTCCGATTCCGATTTCGGGAATAACAAATTCGGGATAATCACTCAATACGATGTCGATGTCTTGAAGAGGTAAGAACTTTTTTACAAGTTTCACTGCCCTCAGGGTTACAGCTCTTAATCGCTTCTCATATGGCCGCATCTCTTTTGATGCCGCGAGAATGTGGATGTTGATGGACATATTTTTAGAAAAAAATTCCCCCCCCCATGACGCTTTCACAGTCCATGGGGTTTAAGATTGGGCAAAGGTTCACGATTTTTCACAAATCGATCAAACCACTGGCGCGTCAACTCCATTGTTTCCGATTTGTATTCTGTCAATCCATGATCTGCACCTTCAAATAAGACCAATCGATGAGGAATCTTGTTTTGATAAAGTTTTTGTGACAATTCAAGCGAGTCAAGCGGGCTCACTCGCCAATCTGCGGTGCCGTGCATGATGAGGAGCGGTGTCTTTTTACAAAAGCGATGAGTCCAAAGGATTGCCGATCGTTTTCGTTTTTCTTTCACGCTTCCTCCAAACAGCCTGCGAAAAATTTTTGCCATTTCCGGTCGCAGACGCGCATTGCGGAGCAAATTTGATACACCACCAACGGTCACAACCGCGCTGATCCACTTGACTTTTGTCACGGCGAGATAAGTCATCATACCTCCTCGACTTCCACCATACATTCCTATGCGAGTAATATCCGCATGAGGATATTTTTTTAAAATTTCGTATAACTGTAAAACATCTTTTAGATCTCCACCGCCAAATTCATCTTTTCCCTCACTGCCCCCATTTCCGGAATATTGTGTGGTGATAACGATATACCCCCATAAAGCCATGCGAGCTAATCGGAGAAAGAGCAGAGACTCATGAATAGCGCCGAATTCTTTTGAACCTCCTCGGTTATAAATAATGCAAGGCAATTTTTTTGTTTTTAGCTGCTTGGGACGAATCATAAAACCAATGACCGTATGTGCCTGCGAGCGATACCAAATTTTTTGAATCTGAACAAGCTGACTATTTTGTTTTGCCTGTTTTAAAGCCTCGGATTTTAATTGAGAGCGAATCGATTGCTTCACCGATCTATTCCAGATCAACGGTTCGCTGTTTATAATAATATTTTTAGTTTTTATCATAAGTTTATTCTATCGATAGATAAAAAAGATGCCAAGCAGGAGCCTTGGCATAGATCGAGCGAGATGAAGGTGCTACGCAGTTGACTGGTTCAGGCGGCGCGTGCTGCGAGAGGTCTCGTGGGAGACACATCCGGCCATGCGCAGGCCTGGCAGCTCACATCGCAATTGGCCGCCTCGCCCGCCTGATAGGACTCTCCGTAGCGCTCGAGGTAGAGGGCTCTCGTCCGCTCGGCCGCGTGCCGGAGGTTGGCGGCATCGACGTCTCCCCGCAGACCGAAGTAGGGGAAGTGATGCAGGTAGAAGCCGAAGATCTCGTCGCAGTCGGCCATGTACTTCCGCGTGTCGAGGATGTGCGCATGCCAGAACTCGTCGAGGTCGAGCGTCGGCACGATCGGCTCGCCAGCGGTCACGGTCAGAAAGAGGAAACGCCTGTAGCACACGGCGATGCGTTCGGCCTTCTCCC
>JGI1358J11329_10002136_pt1 | contig 15648 bp, 15 predicted proteins | sample Subgroupgradi54m_FD_11329 | JGI IMG/M metagenome (IMG submission 11329)
CTCTGCCGCTGCACGCCGATCTATGAGTCGCTCCCCGGCTGGCGCACCGAGACGGGGGAAGCCAGCCGATTTGAGGAGCTCCCCGCAGCCGCCCAGCGCTACCTCAAGCGGCTGGAGGCGCTCCTGGATGTGCCGATCTCCCTCATCTCCACTGGCTCGAAGCGTGAACAAGCTTTTAGAGTCACTCCATGAACTTGACGGTTCAGGAGCCCTATGTTAGGGTACAAGACTTAAGGAGGGAGACGATGCGTCGTAGCGTGAGTGGCCTGTTAGGATTCGTGTTCGTGGTGACGACGGGGTGCGCCATTAACTTCGCCAAGCGCTCCCCGTGGGATATCCAACAGTTAGCCGAGCTCAGCGATCAGCTCGAGCAGTTCAAGACGCTGGCCCGGCTCAAAGCCGACGAGGCTGACCAGCTGCGGCAGGCGAAAGCGCTCTTGGAGCAGCGGCTCAGCGACGGCGAGGCGGCGATCGGCTACGACGAGCGCGGCCTGGTGACCCGCATGCTGGATCGGGTCCTCTTTGACTCCGGCAAGGCGCAGCTTCGCCGCAGCGCCTTTCCCGTGCTGGACAAAGTGGCGAAGGTCCTGCAGAGGTTTCCCAACCAGCCGATCGGCATCGAAGGCCACACCGATAACCAACCGATCAAGCACTCGAACTGGGCCGACAACCGAGCGCTCTCGGTTGCCCGCGCCAACGCGGTGGCCGACTATCTCGTCAAGACACATGGGATCGATCGAGCACGGATCACGACGATCGGCTATGGGGAAGATCACCCCATCGCCTCCAACGCCGCGGCGGCCGGCCGACAGCACAATCGGCGGGTGGAACTGGTGATCCTTCCACAGGAATCAGAGCAGTCGTACCACGCGGAGGCCAATCGGGTGTCGCAGCAGGCGGGGGCGTATTCGAAATAACCGAGGAGCGTCATGCGTCGAGGAATCGTCATCGCGTTGTCAGTGCTCGGAGTCCTGGTGGTCATCTTAGCGGTGGCCCTCGCCTCGGTGGGGACCCGATTCGATAAGGTGGCAATCGAGCGGGACGACCTCCAGTTTGAGGTGGGCCAACTCGAGCAGGACATGGACGGCATCACGACGGATCGGGACACCCTCAAGCGCCAGACCGAGGACCAACTCAAGGCGATCGAGCAGCTCAAAGCCGAGCTCGAGCGGGCGAAGAGCGCTCAGGCGGCAGCCGCCGTCAGCCAGGCGAGCAGCGAGGGGCATTCCCAGACGTCTGCGCCCGCACCCGCGAGCCCATAGGGTGAATCCACACCCCGGCCCGCCTTGCACGAGAGTCGGGGCGGACAGCCGCTCGTCCACAGCCCATCAGCAGCTGTCTCGGCGGATCGCTGACGGGGCTGTGGACGTTCTTGTCATGGAAGAGATCCAGACCCCGCAGCACATTGCGATTATCATGGACGGCAATGGCCGGTGGGCCACGGCCCGCGGCTTGCCTCGGGTCCTCGGGCATCATGCCGGGGCGCAGGCGGTGCGGCGGATCGTCGAGGCCTCGTGCGAGCTTGGGGTCAAGGCCCTGACGCTGTACGCCTTCTCCTGGGAGAACTGGGACCGTCCGGCCGACGAGATCCAAGAGCTCATGAGCTTGCTCGACGAGTTCATCCGCCGGGAAACCCCCACCCTCCTGGCCAACCGCATCCGCCTGCGGGCGATCGGCCGCCTCGAAGAGATGGAACCGGGGGTGCTAGCGAACCTGCGCCGCGTCATCGCCCAGACGGCGCACGGCGAACGGATGACGTTCACGCTGGCGTTGAGCTACGGGGGGCGCCAGGAGATCGTGGACGCCGCGCGTCACATCGCCCGCGACGTCCAGGCAGGCGTCCTACGCCCTGAGCAGATCAACGAGGCGCTCTTCGCCCAGCACCTCTACGCCCCGGATCTGCCTGATCCGGACTTGCTCATCCGCACCTCCGGGGAGCAGCGGCTCTCCAACTTCCTCCTGTGGCAGTCGTCCTACACGGAGCTGTACGTGACCCCCAAGCCGTGGCCGGATTTCACCAAGGATGATCTCCTCGAGGCGATCGCCGAGTACGAGCGGCGGGATCGCCGGTTCGGGCGAGTCGCCACACAGGTCTGATGGCCAATCTCACGAGCCGCCTGGGAAGTTCCGCGATCCTCATCGGGGTCGTCCTCGCCACCCTCTTCTGCTTGCCCCTGTGGACCTTCGCGCTGGTCATCACGAGCTTCGTCACCGCCGCCCTCTATGAGTTCTTCACGATGGTGCGCCATCGGGGGATTCTGGTCCATCGGCCCCTCAGCATCATCCTCGGAGTGACGTTCACCGGCTTGGTTGCGTGGCGGTCGCTGGTGGAGCCCGGCCTCGTCCCCACGCCCATCCTCGGTCCGGGAGCCACCGCCATCAGTTGGATGTGGGATATCTTCTGGCCGGCGACGATCGTCATCATCTTCATCCGGCAGTTCACGCGCGAGAATACGTTCGAGGCGCTCGGCGGATTGGCGACGACACTCTTTGGTCTCGCCTACATCGCCGCGCTCTTCAGCTACTTCTTCTACATCCGCACGATGAATGCGGCGCAGGGCGCGTGGCTGATCCTCTACCTCATCCTGGTGACGAAGCTGGGCGATGTGGGGGCCTATGCGGTGGGCAACCTGCTCGGTCGGCGCGTCCTCCTGCCGCGCATCAGTCCGAGGAAAACGGTTGAGGGGCTCGTGGGCGCCATCGTGTTCAGCATGGTGGCGGCGCTGTTGGCGCAACCGCTGCTCGGCGGGCAACAGATTTTTGGGCAGCGTCCGTCGCCGATCCTGAGTCTGACCCTCGGATTCATCCTCGGGATCTGCGGGCAGCTGGGCGATCTGGCCGAGTCGCTGCTGAAACGGGATTGTCAGGTGAAGGACAGCGGGTCGCTCTTGCCGGGTCTGGGCGGGGTCTTGGACGTCCTCGACAGCCTGCTCTTTACCGCCCCCATCTTGTACGGCATCTTCATCTATGGTTGATTTGGTTCAGGGTTCAGGGTTCAGGGTTCAGGGCAGTTGCCCCCAGCCCCCAACCCAGAACCCCCAACGCTTTTCATGAAACGGGTCGCGGTGCTGGGTTCGACGGGGTCGATTGGGCGCAGCACCCTCGAGGTCATCGCGAGCCACCCGGAGAAGCTCCAGCTCGTCGGCGTGGCGACTCGCGCGCAGATCGAGCGCTTGGCGGCACAGGTGGCGCAGTGGGACCCGCCCCTCGTCGCGGTCTGGGAGGAGGCGAGCGCGCAGGAGTTTGCCCGCCAGACGGGACGCCGGGATGTCCTCGTTGGCCCCGAGGGGCTGCTGCGGTTGGCCACACACCCCGACGTGGATGTCGTCGTCGTGGCGACCTCAGGCCGCGAGGCGCTACTGCCCCTCGTGCGGGCGATCCAGGCCGGGAAGCGAATCGCGCTGGCCTCGAAAGAGCTCTTGGTGATGGCGGGTGAGCTGATCATGCGCCTGGTGCGAGAGCATGGTGTGAGCCTCGTGCCCATCGACAGCGAGCACGCCGCGCTCTTCCAGTGTCTCCAGGGGGTGTCGACGGAGCAGGTCGCACGGCTCGTGATTACCGGAAGCGGCGGGCCGCTCCTCAACGTGCCCTCGTCCCACCACCACGCGGTGACGAAGGCGCAAGTGCTCGCGCATCCCAAGTGGCAGATGGGCCCCAAGATTACAGTGGACTCCGCCACGCTGATGAACAAGGGGCTTGAGGTGATTGAGGCTCGATGGCTGTTTGGCCTGCCGCTGGATCGCCTCCACGTCGTCATCCATCCCGAGGCGGTGGTGCACGGGTTGATCGAGTTGGTGGATGGGACGTGGTTGGCGCAGATGAGCCTCTGCGATATGCGCCTGCCGATCCAGTACGCGCTCAGTTTCCCAGAGCGATGGGGCTCCCCCTGGCCGCGTCTCCCGCTCTCGCAGCTGACCTCCATGCGCTTCCTGACGCCCGCCTTCGAGCAGTTTCCGTGCCTGCGCTTAGCACTCGAGGCGGCCGCGCTCGGCGGCAGCGCCTGCATTGCCTTGAACGGAGCCAACGATGTCGCCGTCCAGCGCTACCTCCAGGACCAGCTGGCCTTCACGGACATCCCGCGCGTGATTCGCGAGACGTTGGATCAGCATACCGTGATTCCCTATCCGACGTTGGATGACATCTTGGCGGTGGATGCGTGGTCGCGCCAGACGGCGCAGGAGTTGATGGAGTCATGGTCTCTGCGCTAGTGTCTATTTTCATCCTGGGCCTGCTCGTCATCCTCCATGAGTTCGGCCACTTCGTCGTGGCCCGTCGCTCCGGCGTCAAGATCCTGCGCTTCTCCATTGGGTTTGGGCCCCGGCTGTTCCGGTGGACCCGCGGCGAGACCGAATACGCCGTCAGCGCGATTCCGCTCGGCGGCTACGTCAAGATGGCCGGGGAGCAGGAGACGGAGCAGTCCCACCAGCCCTGGGAGTACCTCTCGAAACCCATCGGCACACGCGCCACGATCGTCTTCGCCGGGCCCTTCGTGAACTACCTCGTGGCGCTGGTGAGCCTGTGGGTCGTGTTCGTGATCGGCTACCCGGAGCTCCTTCCGATTGTCGGGAATGCCGTCGAGGGCACGCCGGCGCACGCGGCGGGGTTGCAGTCCGGAGATCGCATCCAGTCCGTCGACGGCCGCCCGATAGGCAGTTGGGACGAGATGACGCAGCTCATCCACGCCTCCCCCGGCCGCTCGCTTGCGTTCGTCATCGAGCGCGGGACCGAGTCCACGACGATGACGATCACGCCGGAGCCGAAGGCCAGCCAGGATCCCTTCGGCCGCTCGAGGATGATTGGGCTCATCGGCATTTCGCCCAGCGGCGCGTTCCACTCGACGCGCGTGGGGCCGCTGACGGCTGTTGGCCGCACCTTCCGGCAGCAGAACGAGTGGATCGGCCAGACGATGATGGCGCTCTGGTCGATGCTCACCGGAAGGCTCTCGATGCGCGACTCGGTCACCGGCCCCATCGGGATCGTGTATCTCACCTCACAGGCGATCCGGATGGGCCTGGCCCCGCTGCTCTTTCTCGTGAGCCTCTTCAGCTTGAGCCTGGCCATCTTCAACCTCTTCCCGGTCCCCATCCTCGACGGGGGGCACCTGTTCTTCCTCGCGCTGGAGAAGCTGCGCGGCCGGCCGGTGAGCATGAACGTCCAAGAGCGAGCCGCCCAGGTCGGCTTCTGCATGCTCATTGCGCTGGTCGTCGTCGTGTGTGTGAACGATGTCAACCGATTCGGCTTGTTTGAGAAGCTCTCACGCTGGATCAAGTGACACAGGATGATCCCACGACGGACGACGAGACAGGTGAAGGTTGGCGCCCGCCTCATTGGGGGAGATGCGCCCATCTCCATCCAGTCGATGACGAAGACCGACACGACCGACGTGGAAGCGACGGTGCGGCAAATCCGGGCGTTGGCCACGGCCGGTTGCGAGATCGTACGGGTGGCTGTGCCGACCATTGAGGCGGCGAAGGCACTGCCGGATATCCGGCGCGAAGCCAATAAGGTGCCGCTCGTGGCGGATATCCACTTCCACCCGCAATTTGCGCTCGCCGCGATCGAAGCGGGGTTCGACAAGATCCGCTGGAACCCGGGCAATATTCGCAATCCGCAGCGGGTGCGCGAAGTGGTGGATCGGGCCAAGGAGCGAGGAATCCCGATTCGCATTGGTGTCAACGTAGGATCACTGGATCCTGAGTGCGAAGCTCGTTATCCTGACCATCTCGTTGAGGCGATCGTGCAGAGTGCATTGAAGTCCGTCCGTTTATTGGAAGGGTTTGGATTTTACGATATCGTGCTCTCGCTAAAGTCTTCAGATGTTCTGCAAACGCTTGCGGCCTATCGTCGTATGGCGCAACTCTGCGACTATCCGTTTCACCTAGGGGTGACAGAGGCTGGATTACTTGAGGCTTCGACGGTGAAATCATCGATTGGTATCGGAGCGCTTCTAGCTGAAGGGATTGGCGATACGATTCGCGTGTCGATAACTGGTGATCCGATTGATGAAGTTCGCGTCGCCCAGCAGATTCTATCTTCACTGGAGCTACGGCGTTTTACGACGAATGTCATTGCGTGTCCTTCCTGTGGTCGTTGTCAAATTGACGTCGTGGGGATTGCGAAACAAGTGGAGCAGCGGTTACAGGCGCTCTCCAAACGCGAACCGCGTGCACTCGAGCTTACGGTGGCGGTCATGGGGTGTATCGTCAACGGGCCAGGAGAGTCTGAGCATGCCGATATTGGCTTAGCAGGTGGTGGTGGCATGGGCCTGATCTACCGAAAGGGTGTCCAAGTGCGCCGCGTCGCCGAAGCCCAAATGGTTGATGCCCTCCTCGATGAAGTCGAGCATCTACTCCAAGATCGCTCAAGGCTCGAGGTTGAACCCGCCACAGGGCTTGGCGGGTCCGCCGCGGGTCCGCCAACGCTCTTTGGCGGAGGCTCAAGGGAAGACGCCGCTGCCTACAGCCTAGAACCTTGAGCCTTGAGCGTTTTTCAACAAGCGCCTCTCTTGACATCCCCCGCCTGTCATGATATGTTTAATTTAGTAAACAATTGTATAGAATTTGAAACATACGATGCACTGGCATCAACCCTTGGATACGCTGTTGGACAACGCCGCCAAAGTGCGGATTCTCCGATTCCTCTGCCGGAAGGGCGGTCAGTGGAGCGGCCGTCGGATCGCCGCCGAGCTACGACTGAACCCGGTAACGACCCATCGGGCATTGAAGGCACTCTCCCTCGCGACCATCGTGGAGTTTCGTCGAGTGGGCAACAGTTTGCTCTACTCGCTTAGACATGAGCACTACATGGTGCGATCCCTCCTCGCACCACTCTTTCAGGGAGAAGGGCAGCGTTGGCAACACCTCACTGACCTTCTCCAACACCATTTGCAGGCTCGACTCCGTCGTGAAGTCGTGGCCATCGCGCTCTATGGCAGTATCGTGCGTGGGCAGGAGCGGCCCACGAGCGACCTTGACCTCTTCGTTCTTGTGCGAACCGCACAGAGCAAGAGGCCTGTGCAAGAGTGGTTGGATCAGTTGTGGGAGCCTGTGACGAGAGAATTCGGCAACTCACTTGCCCCATATGTGCAAACGGTGGAGGAAGCTCGGCAAAAGTATCGTCGCGGCCTGCCCCTCCTACAGGACATCCTCCAGCATCATCAACTCCTGATGGGCCATCCCCTCCGAAAGGTCCTCAATGGCCGCACGGCGTAGTCGCGTGCGCCGCGTTGAGCGCGCTGCCACGACGAGATTTCTGAAGAAGGCCACTGAATTTTTCGACTCCATGCACGACGCGAAGGCGGCCGGGCGGTGGAATGCTGCAGGCTTGAACGCAGTGCACTGCGCCATTTCCGCCTGCGACGCGGTGCTCGTCTACTATACGCAGCAGCGCTCTGCGAGTTCCGATCATGAGGCGGCCGTGTATTTGTTGAGTGCACTCTCCAGCGTCCCGGACGTGCGGCAGAAAGCTGAGACGTTACGACGCATCATCCACGAGAAGCATCTGATCGAGTACGAAGATCGCTCGTGCACCGCGCAGGAAGCCGCAGAGCTGGTGAAACTCACCGAACGTTTTTATCAGTGGGCCAAAGAGGCTGTCGAATCATGAGACGTGGATGAAGTGGTCGCACTATTTCCTCCCGACGCTGAAAGAGGATCCCAAAGATGCGCAGGCCCTCAGCCACAAGCTGATGGTGCGCGCCGGGCTCATCCGCCGGCTCGGCTCCGGCGCCTATTCCTACCTCCCGTTCGGGTTGCGAGCGCTCCAGAAGGCAAGCCAGATCGTCCGCGATGAAATGACCCGCGCCGGCGCCCAGGAGCTGTTGCTGCCGGCGCTGCAGCCGCTGGAGCTGTGGCACGCGACCGGGCGCGACGCCCTCCTCGGCGACGTCCTCATCCGGTTCAAGGATCGGACCGGCAAGGAGATGGCGCTCGGCCCCACGCACGAAGAGGTCGTGACGGATTTGCTCAAGGAAGTCCGCTCGTACAAGCAGCTGCCCGTCACCGTCTACCAGATCCAGACCAAGTTCCGCGACGAGCCACGGCCGCGCTCCGGGGTCATCCGCTCAAAGGAGTTCCTCATGAAGGATGCGTACAGCTTTGACGTGGATCGCGAGGGCTTGAACCGCAGCTACCAGGCGATGTATGACGCCTACCAGCGCATCTTCGCGCGGTGCGAGCTCAACGTCCTCGCGTGCGAGGCCGACCCTGGCATGATGGGCGGGGAGGTGTCACATGAGTTCATGGCGCCGGCCCAGATCGGGGAGGACCGGGTCGTCCACTGTCTCGCGTGCGGCTACGCCGCCAATCTCGAAGCCGCCAAATGCCAACCTTCAGCCTTGAGCCTTGAGCCTTCAGCCGAGCGGCCAAAGCCGCTCGAGATGGTGAAGACGCCGGGGAAGCACACGGTGGAGCAGGTGAGCCAGTTCTTGAAGGTGCCGCCGGCGACGCTCATCAAGACGCTCCTCTACGACGTGGAGCAGGACCACGTCGCGGTGCTGGTGCGGGGCGACCACGAGGTCAACGAGACCAAGCTCGTCCGGGCCGTTGGCTCGCCCCACGTGAAGCTCTCCACGGCGCAGACCATCGAGCGGCTCAGCGGGGCACCCATGGGATTCACGGGGCCGGTGAAGCTCGGCGGGGTCCGGTTGCTCGCGGACCACGCGGTCATGGCCATGGTGAACGCGGTCACGGGCGCCAATGCGCCGGAGGCCCATCTCGTCAACGTCAATCCCGGCCGGGACTTTCAGCCGAGCGCGATGGCCGACCTGCGGTTCGTGACCGAAGCAGACCGCTGCCCGACATGCCGGAATCCCCTGGCGTTCATCCAGGCGATCGAGGTCGGCCACGTGTTCAAGCTGGGGACGAAGTACACCGAGGTGCTCGGCGCCACCTTCCAGGACGCAGACCGGGCGGTCAAACCGATGATCATGGGCTGCTACGGGATTGGGATCAACCGCATCGTGGCCGCCGCCGTCGAGCAGCACCACGACGACCACGGCATCATCTGGCCGGCTGCGCTCGCACCCTTCCAGGTGCTCATCAGCGTGATGGAGGCGGACAACGCCGAGCTCTCCCAGGTTGGTGCCCAGGCGCACGAAGCGCTCTCCAAGGCCGGTGTAGAGGTCCTACTCGATGACCGGGAGCAGTCCCCTGGGAGCAAGCTCAAGGACGCGGATCTGCTGGGCATTCCGGTCCAGGTCGTCATCGGGAAGGTCTGGCAGAGCGATCACCGCGTGGAGGTGGCCTGGCGGGCCACGAAGGAGAAGACCAAGGCGAAACTCGAAGAGCTCGTCGAGACTATTCGGAAACTCCTTGACAGGGGCGGGGTCTCGTAGTACGATACAAAATCGGGTATTAGGCAGCGAAAAAGTGGGTGCCCCCCACTTTTTTTATTCTATGGACGACCCACGGACGACGCACATTCAGGCCCTCGTGGAGCCCATCTTGGCCGAGCGCCACATGGAGCTCGTGGAGCTGACCTGCCACCCCCACGGCGGGCAACTGCAGGTTCGCCTGTTAGTCGACCACGTCCGCGGGGTGACGCTCCAGCAGTGCGCCCAGGTCAACCAGCTCATCGGCCAGGCGCTGGAGGCGGCGAGCCTCATCGACGGCAGCTACACGGTGGAGGTTTCTTCGCCGGGTCTGGACCGCCCGCTGGTGAGCCAGCGGGATTTCGAGCGGGCGATCGGCGAGGAGCTCCAGGTGACCGTGGGCCTCGAGGAGCGGCGGCTGCAGGAGCGCCGGGGGATGCTCCTCGCGGTGCAGTCGGAAGCGATCGTTCTGAAGACAGGCGCCGGCAACGTGACGCTGCCGCTGACCCAGATCCGCAGCGCGAAGAAAGCCCTGCGGTGGTAAGACTCAGAGTAGTGATTGAGTGATGAGGTGATGAAGTGATTGAGTAAGAACAGAATGAGCGATGAATAACAGAGAGTTGCTCTCCATCATCGAGGCGATTGAGCGCGACAAAGGGGTGGACCGCGAGATCCTGATCCAGGCGCTCGAGTCCGCGGTGGCGACCGCCGCCAAGAAGAGCGAGGGGGTCAACGAGGAGACCGAGGCCACTGCGACCTTCGACCGGCAGACCGGCAAGCTGACCGTCGTCGTCGCCGGCAAGGAGATCGACTCGGCGCACCTGACCCGCATTGCCGCGCAGACCGCCAAGCAGGTCATCATCCAGAAGCTCCGCGAGGCGGAGCGTGACGTCATCTTCCTCGAGTTCCAGGGTCGAGTCGGCGACATCGTGACCGGCTCGGTCCACCGCTTCGAGCGGGGAGACATCATCGTCGAGCTGGGACGGGCCGAGGCCATCCTGCCGAAGGCCGAGCGCATCCCACACGAAGAGTTCCACCAGGGGGATCGGCTCCAGGGCTACGTCTTGGAGGTGCGCAAGAGCGCCAAAGGGCCGGCCATCGTGCTCTCGCGGGCTCATGAGGGATTTATCCGGGGCATCTTCACGCTGGAGGTGCCGGAGATCTCCGAGGGGATCGTGGAGGTCAAGGGGATCGCCCGCGAGGCGGGCGATCGGACGAAGATCGCCGTCGCCTCCTTAGACGAGAAGGTGGACTGCGTCGGGGCGTGCGTGGGGATGCGCGGCACGCGGGTGAAGAACATCGTCCGGGAACTCCACGGGGAGAAGGTGGACATCATCCGCTGGCACGAGGACGTCAAGGCATTCATCGCCGCCGCGCTCTCACCGGCCAAGATCAACGAGATCCAGCCAAGCTCCGAGAGCAAGCAGGCGCTCGTGCTCGTCGACGATGACCAGCTCTCGCTGGCGATCGGCAAGAGGGGGCAGAACGTCCGGCTCGCCTCCAAGCTGACCGGTTGGCAGCTCGACATCACGAGCAAAGCCCAGCTCACGCAGGCGGATCGCCCGCTGCGCGAGCTGCCGGGGATCGGCCCGTTGCTGGAGCAGCGGCTCAAGGAGGCGGGGGTGATGACGGTGAAGGAGCTGGCTGCCAAGACGGTGGAGACATTGACCGCGATCAAGGGGGTCGGCGAGAAGACTGCCGAGCGATTGTTGGAATCTGCGAGAGCGGCCCTCGCGCCGACCGCCGAGGTGGCGTCCGAAGCGGCAGCTCCTCCTTCGGAGTCGTCGACGACACCAGTGGAGGAACCGGCCCAGCCAGCAGAGGAATCNGCGGCCCCGGAGACACCCCCTCAACCGAGCGAGTCTGAGCCACCGAGCGACGCGACACCCTAGCCCATGCGTGTGAGCGAACTGGCGAAAGCCCTCAAGATGCCGTCGAAGGAGCTCTTGGAGAAGCTCAAGGAGCTCAAGATCAAGGCGGCTGCCTCGACAACGGGCACGCTCGATGCGGATACGGTCAACCGGATTCGCAAAGCGCTGGCGAGCCGACGACGCGTCCAGGCGAAGAAGCCGGCTGCGGCTGCCCCGAAGGGCGCGACGGCGAAGATCGCGGCCAAGAAATCCGCAGCGGCTTCCTCCGCGGGGAGAGCGCCTGCAGGCGTCGTGACGAAGTCAGCGGCGACCACGACGAAGGGCACGGCGCCTGCGGCTGCCTCCGCACCGCCCAGCGTCCCCACGGCTGCGTCTTCTGCACGGCTCACCGCTGTCCCGCTGCAGGCCGGAGGAGCGATCAGCGCTCCACCGCTCCCCGCGCGGCCCGCCGCTGCGACCGCCACCCTGGCCGCACCACCCAAGCCGCAGGCAAAACCGGTGGCAGCCCCGAAGCCCAAATCGCACAAGGCTCCACCCGCTGAGCCCCTCGTCGCGGTACCGCCCGAGCCGGTGGGAGCGCCGAGGAAGCTTGAGGTGAGATTTCCGATCACGGTCAAAGATCTCGCGGACAAGATGGGCGTGAAGGCTGCGGACGTCATCAAGTACCTGATCCAGCAGGGCGTGTTTGCGTCGATCGTCCAGCTGCTGACCGAGGACGTCGCGATCATGGCCGCGCAGGCGTTTCACTGCGAGGTCGCGCCCCAGCCGACGCTCGAGCAGCAGCTCCTGAAGTCGAGCGAGCCGGATCCGGCCAAGCTCGTGCCGCGCGCGCCCGTCGTCACGTTCATGGGCCACGTCGACCACGGCAAGACGAGCCTCCTCGATGCCATCCGGCAAGCCAAAGTGGCTGAGAAAGAAGCCGGGGGAATCACGCAGCACATCGGCGCGTACGAGGTCCTGCTCGAGAAGGGCCATGTGACCTTCCTGGATACGCCGGGGCATGAGGCGTTCTCCGCCTTGCGAGCCCGTGGCGCCAACGTGACCGACATCGTCGTCCTCGTCGTGGCGGCGGACGACGGGGTCATGCCGCAGACCATCGAGGCGATCGACCACGCGAAGGCCGCGGACGTTCCCATCGTCGTCGCGATCAACAAGATCGACAAGCCCGAGGCCAACCCGCAGAAGCTCAAGCAGCAGCTCACCCAGTACGGGCTTCTCGGCGAGGAGTGGGGCGGCAAGACGATCATGGTGCCGGTCTCGGCCAAGACGCGGCAGGGGATCGATCAACTCTTGGAGATGCTCCTCCTCGAGGCGGAACTGCTGGAGCTCAAGGCCGACCCCACGTCACCCCCGCAGGGCACGGTGATCGAGGCCAAGCAGACCAAGGACCGCGGACCGGTGGCCACGCTCCTCGTCCAGCAGGGGACGTTGCGCATCGGGGAGACCCTCGTCGTCGGCCGCCTCATGGGGCGGGTGCGGGCGATGATGGACGACCGCGGCCACCGCATCAAGGAAGCCGGGCCGGCGAAGCCCATCGAAGTCCTGGGGCTTCCGGAAGTGCCGCAGGCCGGGGATCGGTTTCTCGTCGTCGCGGATGAGAAGACGGCGCGGCAGCTCGTCGAGCAGCGCCAGAGCCTGCGGGATCAGCGCGCCATCGTGCACCCGAAGCGGATCACGCTCGAGGAGCTCCACCAGCGCATCACCGAGGGCAAGCTCAAGGAGCTGCGACTCATCCTGAAGGCGGATGTCCAGGGCTCGCTCGAGGCGATCGTGCAGAGCCTGGAGAAGCTCGACCTGGAGAAGGAGGAGGTCCAGTTCAAGATCCTCCACCGGGCGGTGGGAGACATCAACGAGTCGGACGTCATCCTCGCCGCCGCCTCCGACGCGATCATCGTGGGCTTCCACGTCGGGATCGAGCCGAAGGTGCAGGTGCTGGCCGCGACCGAAGGGGTCGATCTCCACATCTACCAGATCATCTACGAGCTGGTCGGAGCCATCAAGGCGGCCATCGAAGGGCTGCTCGAGCCGACCATCGAGGAGACGTTCATCGGCCGCGCCGAGGTGCGCAAAGTCTTTCAGCTCTTCAAGTCCGGCATCGTCGCCGGCAGCATGGTGACGAAGGGGACCATCCGCCGCGACTGCGTGATCCGCATTATCCGCGGGCGGGAGCGTATCGCCGAGACGAAGCTCGCCGGCCTCAAGCGGCTGAAGGATGACGCCCGAGAAGTCCAGGAAGGGGTCGAGTGCGGGATCCTGCTCGAAGGCAACGCCGCACCGCAGGTCGGCGACCTCCTGGAAGCGTGGGAGTTCAAGAAAGTCGCCCGCAAACTCTCCTAAGAGCGCCTATCGATATGACGCCAGGCACTCTTGGTTCTGGGTTGAGGGCTGGGGGTTCTGGGGGGTTGGCCCACAGCCCCGAACCCTGAACCCCGAGCCAAGTCTCATTTTGCTAGGTGCTCATGAGGAAGCGCGTGTTGAGCGGGATGCGGCCGACCGGCCGGCTCCACCTCGGCCACCTCGTCGGCGCGCTCGCCAACTGGAGGAAGCTGCAGGCCGAGTACGACTGCTTCTTCATGGTGGCGGACTACCACGCGCTCATGAGTGAGTACGAGCACCCGGAGCGTCTCCACGAGTGGTCCTATGAGAACGTCGTCGACTGGCTCGCCTGCGGCATCGACCCCGACCGGAGCGTGATCTTCCGCCAGTCGGATGTCCCGGAGCACGCCGAGCTCTTCGTGATCCTCTCCATCATCACGCCGCTGGGCTGGCTGGAGCGCGTGCCGACGTACAAGGAGCAGCTCCGGGAGCTCAGCGGACGCGATCTCGCGACCCATGGCTTCTTGGGCTACCCCGTGTTGCAGGCGGCCGACATCCTGCTCTACAAGGCGGACGTCGTGCCGGTCGGGGAAGACCAACTGCCGCACTTGGAGCTGACGCGGGAGATCGTGCGGCGGCTCCACTTCTTGCTGAAGACGCAGATATTCCCCGAGCCGCAGCCGCTGCTCACCGAAGCGCCCAAGCTCCTCGGCACCGACGGGCGCAAGATGTCGAAGAGCTACGGCAACACGCTCGCCCTCGCCGAGTCGGCCGAGGGCATCCGTGCGAGGGTCCAAAAGATGTTCACGGATCCGGCGCGGATCAAGATGACCGACGCCGGGCATCCCGAGACGTGCAACGTGTGCGGCTACTGGAAGGTGTTCGCGCCGGATGGCACCGCCCGCGCCTGGGAGGAGTGTCGTACGGCGAGGCGCGGTTGCGTGCAGAACAAGCAGGAGCTCGCCGAGGTTCTCGTCGAGCTGACCGAGCCGTTCCGCGCGGCGAGGCAGCAGGCTGCGTCCTCCAAGACGCATGCGGACATCGAGCGGCTGTTGCAGGACGGGGCGAAGAAGGCGCGGGCGGTGGCGCAGCAGACGATCGCAGAAGTGAAAACCGCCTTTGGCTTAACGAAGTGATTGAGTGATTGAGTGATTAAGGAAGAGAGGACTCAGTAACTGAGTGAGACGTGTTTCACATCCAAACGAAATGACCCCATCGCTGAATTACTCACTCACTCACTCACTCACTTAATCACTCACTCACTCAATCACTGTTCTGATGCGATACGACGTCGACGCCGATATCTACGAGGGGTCGTTGTCGCTGTTGGTGGAGTTGGCCAAGCTCAGCCTCGTCGACGTCTTCCTCATCAAGTTGGTGGACTTGACCCAACAGTACCTGCAGCGGGTGAAGGCCGCAGGGGTGGATTTGAACGAGCTCGCCGAGCCGCTGCCGCTGTTGGGCAGCCTCGTCGCGTTGAAAGCGCGCGGGCTGCTGCCGCAGCCGCCCGCGCCGGCGGACGACGAGGACGTGCCGATCAGCCTCGAGGAGCTCGAGCGTCGCCTGAAGGAGTACGAGCAGTTCAAGACCGTGGCCCAGCTGCTGGCCGAGCTGCACGCGCTGCAGCACCAGCACTTCGCTCGGCTGCCCGGCGAGGGACTGGTCGCGGAAGAGCCCTCGGCAGCCGACGAGGGCGACGCTCCGCTCGAGGTGAGCCTCACCGATCTCATGGGCGCCTTCGCCAAGGTGCTGGAGAAGGCCAGCGCCCCGATCTATGAGGTGAAGGCCGAGCCGTGGACGGTGGAGCAAAAGCTCCAGGAGCTTCGGATGCTCCTGACGGTGAGGCGCCAGGTGCGCTTCCTCGAGCTGTTCACGTCGCAGAAGAGCAAGCTGGAGCTCGTCGTGATCTTCCTGGCGCTGCTGGAGCTGATGCGCCAGCATGCGGCGCTCGCCATTCAGGAACACCCGTTTTCTGAAATTCTCATTACGGTGGAACGTCGGCGTCTCGCGCGTCCAGGGGGAGGGCCAGGGTAAGCATGGAAGCCGGGCAGGCGAAGCGAATCATCGAGGCGTTGCTGTTGGTGTTCGGCCATCCGCTCGCGTTGAAACGGGTCGCCGAGGTGGTCCCCGAGCTGGGCGCGGCAGACATCC
>JGI1358J11329_10002137_pt1 | contig 15642 bp, 17 predicted proteins | sample Subgroupgradi54m_FD_11329 | JGI IMG/M metagenome (IMG submission 11329)
GTATAATGAAGGACCTGGCGGTGAAGATTGGACAGGGCAACCGTGTCCGCGTCGATGAGGCCAAGGGTGCCGACCCCGGCCGCGGCCAGGTAAATGGCCGGGGACGAGCCCAAGCCGCCGGCGCCGACCATAAGGATGCGGGCCTTCTTAAGCTTCATCTGGCCCGCGGGCCCGATCATCGGCAGGATGGTCTGGCGGGCATAGCGTGCTTTTTCTTCCGCGGAAAATTCCATGAGGATATTTTAGTTCTAAAATCCGAAATTGGCTTGTATAATTTTTAAACCGGCCGCAATTTGACTTTTCCGTCCGGACGTGTTAGACTTACAACATCATGAACACAATAACGAATCGCAAACATTATTCCACCTGTATTATGCTTTTTCCTGTATGGAGAAAGCGTGCCGGGGAAGGTGTGTGTTGATCCGTTAATTAAATAGTCGCAGTCAAGGATATCAAGCCACCGACCCTTCAAAAGACCGGTGGCTTTTTTATTGATTTGGAAAGGAGGTGAGAACGATGGAAGAAGTGCTGAAGGTCAGCGCCTTGTTGTACTTCAAAGAGGCCCTTGCGAATCAGGAGTATGAGAGCTGCGCAGAGCTTGCGGCAACTGCCAGGAAGCTCGGCGCCCGGCAAGGCGAGATCGATGAAGCGATCGCCGCGCATCTTCGGGGCGATCAGGCAAAAGCGCCCAATGAGAGCAAACAACCGGTCAACCGCCTGCGCGCGTTAAAGGAGGGGTACTAAATCATGCCTCATGGGTGCGTCTAAAGAGGACAGTTCATTTCGGACTGTCCTCTTTTATTTTCAAGTTTTGTGATATAGTAATTCCGTGTATTTTCAAAAATCCATGAATTTCCTCAATAGATGGGCATTATTGAGACCACCCGCTTGGCCGGACGCCGTTATTTTGTCGCTGTTCGCGGCCGTCGCCACATTCCATCCTTTTTTCACCGAGGGAGAGATCAATTTCTTTGAAGCAGGATTGTATTTGCCGGGGATCAATGCCATTTTGCACGGGCTGGTCCCTTACCGTGATTTCTTTTATTTGAGGGGCCCTTTTGAGCTTTATATGCCGGCGTTTTTGATGTCGGTGTGGGGTAAACATCTGGCGGTCCTGTATTTTTATTTCTATGCCGGAAATGTCCTGTGCCTTGTGATGTGCGTTTTGATCGCCAAAGAACTTTTCCGGACGAGATTGATCTTATATTTGATGGTGCCGGTTTTGGTGGCCCGGACCTTTCCCCGGGTCATGTTCACGATATGGGGCGGGATGCGCTATGCGTTCGGCTTGATCGTATTGTGGTGCTTTATAAAATTTTTAAGACGCCAGCGGCTGGTATGGATGCTGGCGGCAGGAGTTTTTTCAGGTTTCGGGTTTTGGACAAGCGTTGAGATCGGCGTTTACGCCATCTGCGGGGCGGTGGTTGCTTTGGCCGCGGCATTTATTTTTAAGGTCCAGCAAAAACGCGATCTCATCAAAGCTTTGGCGGTTTATCTGGCGGGTATTTTTTTGGTCAGCTTTCCGTTCCTTCTTTATCTCATCAGTCATCAGGCCTTTGCCCCTTATCTGGAATGCGTTCACGCGGTTGTCTTTAACATGCAGAAGGTCATTAATCCGCATTTTGCCTCTGTTTATCCGGGTAATTTTTTGGAAGCCGTATCCGCGATGGTCAACCCTATCAGCAAGAATTTCCGTCAAATGACGGTCAGCTATCTTTATCTGGCCGTCCTCGGGTATGTGATCTATCGGATCAGGGCCAGGCGGTTGAATACGATGGACCTCTTTGTCATTGCCGCCGGGATCTACGGGTTTATCATGTACAATACCGGATTTCGGGGGATATGGACCGCCCATTTTGAGCTCTCGCTGCAGCCGGAGAAAATATTGTATTTTTTTATTCTGGAGACCGCGCTGCTTTACGGTTTAGCGAAGAGCAAAGCGTCCCTTTTTAAGGTTTGTCTGGTCGATCTTTTTATCGTTGTCTTGTGCGCGTCGTCCGTCATCTATGCCGTCGGAAGATACAATCACCGGTTCTTTGTTTTTAAATACATAAGCCATGTGATCCAGGGCAGGGAAACGCGCAGTCTGCGCCCTCTGGCCAAGGAACCCTCGAGGCCGCTGACCATTGAACGGGCCAGAGGCATCGTTGCCCCCATGGAACAGGCCGATGATATTGAAGCCGTGGTCCATTTCATACAAAAAAATACAAGACCCGGCGAAACTATTTTTACGTATCCTGAATTGGGAACGTATCATTTTCTGGCTGACCGGCCTTTTGTCGGACGTTTTCCCATTGCCACCTTCACTTGGTTCGATGAGGGCTGGCATCAGGAATGGATGGCAGACCTCAAAAAGAGCAAACCCCGGTATGTTATTTTGACAAAAGAATTCAAGGAAGCATGGAAAACCGTTTATCTGGCTTTGGAACAAAACCGTAGGAAGTTCAAGGATGTGATGGACATCATCCATCATGATTATGAGATCAAAGGTGAGACCCCGCGGACGTATATTTATAAACTCAAAGAGAACCTTTATGACCGCTAAATTTTTCACTCCCGCCGAAGCCAATCGCCGCCTGCCGTATGTCAGGAAAATTGTCGAAGAGATCCTTGTCAAAGGCAGACAAGCCCAGGCCTTCACCATGCTGCCGCATCAAACGCCTGAGATCGCACTCAAAATGGCAGACCTGGACAGCCGGATCAAGGCATTAATGGCAGAGCTGGAGGCGTTGGGATGTTATTTCAAGGACTGGAATTTTGAGATAGGATTGGTGGATTTTCCCGCCATCATCAACGGGCAGGAAGTCCTGTTGTGCTGGCGTTCCGATGAGCCGCAGGTCGCCTGGTTCCACGGCCATGACGACGGCTATACCAGCCGCCGTCCGATCACCCCTGGATTGATCTTTTCCTAGAATTTCAACTTTTTGACGGTGAAATAGGTGATGGTAAAAACCCCCGCCTCGATCGCCGCCGTGGCCATGGCCGCTCCCGCGTAAGAAAAAGCATAGATGAAAATGATGATCAAAGGCAGGCCTATCATCGCCATGACCACGTGGATCTTCGAATAAACGTCCGTCTTGCCGCAGACCAGCAAAAACTGCACGCGGAAAGCGTTGGAACTGATAAAAAACACGGAGACCAGCAAAAACCTCAAGGACAATACCGCCGCCGGATAGGTCCCGCCGCAGACAAGCTTGACAATGAGGGGCGCGAGGATAAAGAAGACCGGCAGGCAGATCAAAGAGATCACGATGGTGATCAGCTGGATGTGCCGCATGATCTCAAAGGCCTTGGTTTTGTTTTTGTGGAATATTTTGCTTAAGCGCGGGAAGATCGCCTGGGAAAAAGAAGACAGGGGGAACGCCTGGACCGCGCCGGCAATTTTTTCGGCGATGGAATAGAACCCCGTGAGCGTATTGTTGGTCAAAAGCCCGACGGCAAAAACGCGCGTGGTCGTATAGGCGTTGATCGCGACGACAGAGATGAAAACGTCCCATCCGGCCTTCAACTGCCGGTTGATATCTTTATATTCCGGCCATTGGAACGACATCCCGAATTTGCTCCAGAGAATGTATTGCCCCGCAAGGCCTGTGATCAACAATACCGAAGAACCGATGAGCGGGACCTTCAGGTAGTCCTCCGGCCCCCGGACAAACAAGAGGATGCAGAACACAAAGGCGAATTCCCCGATGATATTCAATCTGGCGATGTATCTCATTTTTTCCACGCCCTGGAAGAACCAGACGGGAAAAATGGCGCCTCCTGCCACCGCGCCGAAGCTCAACACATAAACCATCCAATCGTTCCTGAATTTGGGGATAAAATACACGATCCCGCTTAAGACCAGAAAACTTAAAAAGGCCAGGGCGATCTTGACCGCCATGACGGCACAGAAAACCCTGGAGATCCGGGCATTGTCCTCGTGGCACAGGGAGATCTCCTTGGTGGCCGAGACGCTGAACCCATAATCGGTCAGGATGATGAAGTACTGGACAAAGGCCTGCGCAAAAGCGACCAGGCCGAATCTTTCCGGCCCGATGACCCTGAAAAGGTACGGCAGGATGATGACCGGCAGGACGTAGGTGATAGCCTGCAGCCACGAGAGGGAGGCGACATTATGCATGACCCTCTTGCCCTCCAGGGGATCCACCATCCGGTATGTTTTGCGGATCAATCTGATCAAAGAAGCCATGCGTATAATTTACACTTTACTCCATCTGAAATAAACATATTTTTAGGGGATTTATTTTTTTGCAATGATACAATTTTTCTATGATGATCAAATTTCCGCGCGATTTCCTCTGGGGGGCGGCGACATCTTCTTACCAGGTCGAAGGCAATAATGCCAACGCCGACTGGTGGCCCTGGGAGAAGCAGGCAGGAAAAGAACAGTCAGCCCAGGCCTGCCGCCATTATGAAATGTATGAACAGGATTTTGATCTGGCCAAAAGTTTGGACCATAATGCCCACCGTCTGTCCATCGAGTGGAGCCGCATTGAACCCAAAGAAGGGGAGTTTTCCCAAGAAGAATTAAAACATTATATCGACGTGGTCCGTGCCTTAAAGGCGCGCAACATTGAGCCCATGGTGACCTTGCATCATTTCACCAATCCCATCTGGTTTAGCGCCTCAGGGGGGTGGACACAGCGCCGTTGTGTTGATCGTTTCCTGCGTTACTGCGATGTGGTGACGCGCGCTTTGGCCAGGCATGTTCATTTTTGGATCACCATCAATGAGCCGACGATCTATTTTTCTCACGCCTATATGTTTGGTGTGTGGCCTCCGCAGGAAAAATCCTGTTTGAAAGCAAAGGTGGTGCATGACCACATGATCGCGGCGCATATCAAGGCCTATTTCCTGATCAATAAAATCTATAAAGAACAAGATCTGCCCAAGCCATCCATCAGCATTTCTCAACACGTATCGGCCATGGTCCTGTGTGCGGACAATTTCAGGAACCGCATCGCGGTCCGTCTGCGGGACAAGTGGTATAATTTTGAAATTCTCGATCAACTGATGCGGCATGGGACCCTGGATTTTATCGGGCTCAATTATTACTCGCGTCATTTGGTAGATGCGTCAAGCTGGTGGGTCGGCAATTTGCTCATGGAAACGCGCAAGAGCAATGATGATCCGGTCAAAAAGAATTCTCTGGGTTGGGACATTTATCCCGAGGGGTTGTATCAGGTGCTTTTAAAGCTCAAAAGATACGGTCTTGCGGTCATTATTACCGAAAACGGCATTTGCACGTCCGACGACAATTTGAGGTGGGAATTTGTGTCCGCCCATTTAAAGAGCGTTCAGCGCGCCATGCAGGAGGGCGTCAACGTCACGGGATACCTGTACTGGTCTTTGATGGACAATTTTGAGTGGGACAAGGGTTTCGGCCCGAGATTCGGGTTGATAGACATTGACTATAACACTTATAAAAGAACTGTCAGGGAAAGCGCCAGGAAGTTCGGCCAGGTCTGCAAAACAGGCATTGTTCATGAAAATATCCCGCCGGTATAAAAAGGGCCCTCTGCGGACAAGGGTTGTCAGGAAGATCGAAGACGTTTCTCCTGAAGAATGGGGCAGGGTCTTTCCGGACGTCCTCGAAGGGTATTATTTTTTTAAAACGCTTGATGAATNCGGTTTTGACCAGTTTGCTTTCTACTATATCCTCGTCTATGAACGCAAACGGCTTGTGGGGGCGGCGTCCTGTTTTTTGTTGGATTATTCCCTGGATACCAGCGTCAGCGGGCCGCTGCGGTGTCTTTCGAATGCCATCAGGAAGGTCCTGCCGAACCTGTTTTGCATCAAATCTTTGGCATGCGGCATTCCGATGGGGTCAGGACAGATGGGATCGGCCGGTGATCCCCCGGCGGTGCTTGGGGCCATCCTGCGGCGCATGGAGCAGATCGCGCGCAAGACGCGCGCCCACGTCCTCGCGTTCAAAGATTTTAACCGGTCCTACGCGTCGCTCCTCGATCCGCTTTTGAAGGAAGGTTTTTTGAAGGTCGACGGCCTGCCGACGACGGAACTGCCCCTAGGTTTTTCCGACTTTGATGAATATTTGAAAACATTGAGCGGGGCCGCGCGCTATGACCTGCGCCGGAAATTCAAGAGAATCGCTGCCGTCAAGATCGAGAGTACGGTTGTGGACGCGCTGGATGATAAAACCCTGGAGGAGGCGTACCGCTTGTATCTTCAGATGGTTGAAAAGCATGAAATGGGATTTGAACTCGTCCCCATCGGTTTTTTCAAGCGTATTTCACAGAATATGCCGCGTGAGGCAAAATATTTCCTCTGGAGAGTCGACGGGAAACTGGTGGCATTCCTGTTTTGCCTGGTCTCGGACACCCTTTTGATGGATTATTACGTGGGGCTTGATTATGCGGTGGCCCGGCAGTACCATCTGTATTTTGTCAAATTCCGGGACGTCATGAACTGGTGCATGGTCCGGGGCATAAAAAAATACGACATGGGCTATACCAGTTACGGGCCAAAACGGAGACTGGGATTTGATCTCGTGCCGCTCTATCTTTACGTCAAACTCCGCTACCGGCTGTTGAGGCCTTTATTCAAACTTCTGCCCGTGTTCTTTAAATTTGAGAATTTTGACCCCGAACTCAAGCGTTGGCACAAGGAAAGGGGCGCATGAAAATAGGCGAACTCCCACTTCGGGTATTTTTCCTTATTGTCATCAATGATCTTTCTGACACGGCGGCCCAGGTTTTGATGAAAAAAGGGCTGGGGCATATCGACGCCGGATCCATCGGGTCATTCGTCGCTCACGTGGCCGCGCTCCATGGTCCCGGGATGTTCTTTTTTCTGGCCGGCGTCCTCATCTATCTTTCCAATTTTTTTATATGGATGAGGATACTTTCGGAAGCGGACTTGAGCATTGCTTTACCCGTCGGGAGCATGAGTTATATCCTGATACCGATCGCCGCGGTATTGTTTCTCCATGAACATGTGGGACTGATACGCTGGGCAGGGCTTTGTTTCATTGTTCTGGGGATCCACTGTGTTTCCAGGAGTAAGTCATGATCAAAGTCTTCATTCTTGTTTGCATGGCCGAGTTGTGGATCACAGCCGGGCAGATCTGTTTGAAAAAAGGTGCCGATCGTCTTGGCCCGGATGGCGGTAACAGAAGGCCGTGGATCACACACCTCATGGGGGCCGTATTCCGGCGTCCGGTGCTATGGGCCGGCATGGCTTCGATACTGGTCGGCCTCCTGTTCTGGTTCGCCGCCCTCGCGGCAGGTGAATTGAGCATTGTTTATCTGCTTGGCAGCGTCCAGTATGTTTTAGTCCTTTTTGCCGCCCATTTTTTTCTGGGTGAAAAAATTGACACGGCGAAATCGATCGGGACTTTGCTGGTGCTGATGGGCATCATTTTTATCACGATGAGCGGGTGATGTTTGCCAGATTTTTGGATGGTTTTAATTATCGGAGTAGGGTCAGAAGCACTCAACTTTTGACTACGAATAGTATTCCTGCCACAACCAGTAATGTGCCAATGAGTTTGTCCCGATCGATCTTTTCACCCAGAAAGACCCTGGACGCCAGCAGCGTCAGGATATATTCCATGCTGTCAATCGGGCCTGCGACAGACAGTTCGGTCTGGGCCAGGGCCAGAAGCCATATGACGATGCCCGCGCCTACAAAGAGTAGGCCGAGCCATATCCCACTGGATGTAAGGGCTTTTTTTATAAGGTTAAGATAAGACCCTTCATACCCGCTCACGGTTTTTTTAAAAAACAAATGGCCGGTCAAATCACAGATCTCTGACAGCAGTATTAACAAAATTATTTTTAACATGGTTGTTAAACGGGTTCGTTTTGGCTGCTTTTAGAAACAAAGTAAACGCCCAGACTTATAAGACCAATGCCAAACCACCGGCCCCATCCGATATGTTCATGTAAAAACAACATGGCTAATAATGCTATACAAACATAGCCCGCGCTTCCCAGGGGAAAGGCAATACTCAATTCAATCCTGGATAAAACCCGTATCCAAATGAAGAAGTTTGTGATTTGCAGCAAAACACCCAGCCAAATCAATCCGGAAGAAGCGCTCATCATTATAAAGTCCAGGATATTGCGGGAATCGATCGTGCTGATTCCCGTATGAAGAAGCCCCTTTTTTAGTAAAAGTTCAGAAACGCTATCTAACAGTACCGTGCCAAGTATCATGCAAAGTATTTTTAGGGTCACTTTGTTTCTTTTCATAGTTTCCCCCGACGGCGGAGCTCTTTTATTTCGTTGTCGAAAAGCTCCGGCTTAAGCATAGAACACAGAATTTTGAAAAATGGATTGATGAGCGGATTGATGTGTTTTACATACATATAAAGAGGAGTGAATGCGCATCCAAGCCGGCGCTTAGTTCCATAAGCGGTGGCACCGCACGTATATTTCTTGATGCCGTTTTCGATACACCAGGTGATGGTGTCCCGGAATGTAATGAAGTAGAGGTTGTATTTGTAAGCCACGGAATAATCCAGCCCTACTAATTCATCGATCATCGTATCTTTTGAGACCAGACATAAGTCGAAGGCAACCAGCCGTCCATCGATACGCCAGAGAAAGTATTTTGTTTCATGGGACATATTCTGAGAGATATTTTTGAAAAAGTCTTTAGTGTATTCCTCAAAGTAGAAGTCGCTTTTTTTAAGGGTCTGCAGGTAAAGACCATAAACGGCATCTAAAGAACCGGCTACCTCGTTGACGATTTCAAGATCAATCTTTACCGCTTTTGTGACTTTACGAAATTTACGCCGCAGGCTTTTTCTGCTGGACTTGCTCAAACTTTGCAAATATTCTTCAAAGGTCTTGAATCGTATATTGATCCCGGATGAAGGATAACTTGAAATCTTGTGGTACCCGTTTCGGGAAAGATTATCCAGGATGCATGTGTCATTTTGTGAAAAATCTTTGAAGGCGACAACGGATGTTTTTTGCTCTCGAGCCATTTCTTCCAGGCCCTGCCGGATGGCTTGCAGTACTGCGGATTTATCTGCACCGTCTAAAGCCAAATGGCCTTCGCCCGGTGGACAACCGCAGACGACAGCTTTTATATTCAATAGATCAGGAAAGATCTTTTTGATGGCCTGCGATAATTGTTTAAGCGGCCCCTGGACCGTTGTGTCAAGGGGATACGTTATGCAAAAGCTGGGAGCCTCCCCCACCAACCGGTCATTTTTGTATACGGAAATGTAGAAGAAGGAGAAATTGGGGATATGGGACTCATCGAGGGTTTTAAAGAAGTGGTAATTTTCCGGAGTGGAGGGGAAAATTTCCTGCCATTGTTGGAAGGGTATTTCTTCTATCTTTTGAACGATCTTTACGTTTAATTCCGAAGGAGATTTCATGGCCCCCCGATCCTTTAAAAAATACTAACAGAGAGTAACTTATATATCAAGAAAGATGACTACATTGTTTACACAGACAAATTTAAAGGATATGATACCCTTATATTCCGTGGCTATCGGCACCTTAAGGGCAATTCTATGATCAGAAGGATCGGACGCAATCTGTACCTATTCACTGGTCTAATGTTCTTTTCATTTATTTTTTTGGCCCAGGCAGAGGGTGGCGAAAAGGACAATTTTAAGAATCAGGTCGATTCTTATTTCCGGATCATGCCGGCCAGGTCTGTCAAAGGAACATCGGGTGACATCAAGATCTTTGAAAGCGGGTCCGAGTTCAGCCGCACGGTCAAATTTTTTGAAAAACTGCCTGTAAAATTCTCCGTTGGTTCCAAATTTATCGGTATTGATAAAACGATCGTTACGACACTCCCGGCACATTTAACAGGCGTGAGTTTCGATGCCGAAGCGACGTTGCCTCTTTTCAACATTGACAAAATGCATTTTGGGATAGGGGTGACGCCGTCTTTTTACGGCGATCGGTGGGAGTTTGACCCAGCCGATTTTCGTATCCCCAGCCGTTATTTTGCTATCTATCAACCCAATGAAAAGTGGACCTGGATAGGAGGCGTGGAGGTCTTGCCTCGTTTTGCACATCAAGTATTGCCTATTTTTGGTGTTATTTTTAAACCCAATGATCGGCTCAATTTTAATATTATATCCGACGGCCCGGAGGTATCCTATGGTCTTAACGACAGGATCACCCTATTTTTGAGAGGAGACATTTCGAGCGATGAATTTGTAGTCGACCGGGATAATTCAAAAGATGTCGTCTTACGGTATACTCAAACAAGCATTGGTGGCGGGATAAAATTAAAAATTAATAAATTTATAAGGTGTTCTTTGTCCTTAGGAGATACACTGAATAACACCCTGGGGTACAGAGATAATAATGGTAAAGTGGGTATAAAAAGTGGACTTTACAGTGAATTCAGGGTGGAAGCAGGTTTTTAGGAAACGAGTTACAAAAAAGGGAATAATGACATGTTACGCAAAGCGGTCATAGCAGCCGGCGTTTTAGTTGCGGTAGTGTTGGGATGTATGTTCTTAATGGTCAGATATTTAGAACATACGGTGATATTTCATCCTGGTGTGGGTATCGATTTTACGCCTGAAAGTGAAGGGCTGGCTTTTGATGATCTTTATTTAAAGACGCCGGACGGTCTTTTGATCAATGCCTGGTTTGTGAAGGCCTCCTCCGATAAGGCGACAACAGTTCTTTTTGCTCATAGCAATGAAGGAAACATGGATGATGGGGACCGTTTAGAGAAGATCAAATTTTTTCATGATCTGGGCTTAAATGTTTTAATGTTCGATTACCGCGGTTATGGCCACAGTCAGGGCCATCCCACAGAGTGGGGCGTTTACCTGGATGCCCAGACAGCGTATGATTATCTTAAAACCCGTCCGGATATTGACCTTAATCGTATCATAGCTTACGGGGCTTCTTTAGGCGGGGCGGTGGTCATTGATCTGGCCACCAAAAGAAAATTAGCGGCTTTGATCATTGATTCCTGTTTCACCTCTGCTAAAGATCTGGGTACAGAGTGGTATCCCTTGCTGCCTTTCTGGATGATGAGCGTCAAATTTGATAATGTTTCTAAAGTAGGGAATTTAAATATCCCTAAACTTTTTATGCACAGCACTCGAGATGAAATGGTCCCCCGGGAGGTGGGTGAGCGCCTTTTTCAAGCCGCGGCCAACCCCAAAGAATTCATTTTGACCAGCGGTCCCCATAATGACAGACAGTTTATGCGGGTTGTGGTCGTGGAGGACCAGTTTAAGAAATTTCTGACAAAATATGGGTTTATAGACAATCAATAACATGAGATAAGAAATGGCCATTTTCTTAAGAATAAAACCCGCTTTTTAATTCTGCCTTAATGTCCCTTTAATTTTTTATCAGGTATACTTATTTATAGGATGAAACTATTTATTGTTTTTCTACTGTTTTCGCACTATTGTGCCGTGGTCCCTGTGAATGCCGCGGAGGATGGCGTTGTCTGGCAAGAGGCCGTCCAAATGGCCAAGGGGGGAGACGCGGATTTTGCTTTTATGCGTTTTCGCATCCTGGTTCACGACTACCCCGATTCCCGCCGCGCCGTTGACGCGCGGTTCGCGTTAGGGGAGTATTATTTTTTGCGTGGCAATTTCGCCATGGCCATCCAGGAGTTCGGGGATTTTTGTGCCCGGTATCCCAAGCGCGAGGAAACCCTGGCTGCCCTGGGGTATCTTTATCAAATGGCCCGGATGCAGGGGCAAACGGACGCGATGAAGAAATACAGGGACAGGGTCATTGCTTCGCGCCAGGTCATTTTGATCTTTAACGAAAAAAAGTCCTTTCAGTTCTTTTCCGGTTTTCAACGCAGGCACAAAGTCGTATTTTATATAGATAAAATTGAGGTATTGATCGATGATAAACTATTTTGCGAGGTCCCCTTCTAAATGGAAACGATGGAAGCGGTGGATGTTCATCGGCCTGATCATCACGAGCATGGGGAGCGTTTTTTGTTTTATCATCGATCGATTCCTCCATCAATTCGCCCCTTCATGCGCCGGCCCGGCGGCTGATCAGTTCAAACTGAAGATCTCTTTTAAGGCGGTCCATTACCGTTTTCCCCATCAGGTCGTCCTCGACGATCTCAAGGTGGTTGACGTGTCGGCCGGGCCAACGGCCCTGTTGGACGCTTCCCGGGCGGTCCTGGGGTTTTCGATCCCCCTGTTCTCAGCGCATCATGAGATACACGTCAGTCAGATCATGTTGGATCATATGACGGTCCATTTGCCCGAATGGAAGGACTATATCACGCGTAACAGGTCGTTGGTATCATGGGCCAGATCGCTGCCGCAAAGAGACATACGGGTCCGTCTGGCAAATACACAGGTCTATTACGACCAGGCCGCCGCGCCGATCGCTTTTAAAATAGATTTTACGTTTCGAAGGGGCCATTGGACCGGTCACGGGTTTTGGGAGGGCAAGGGCCATTATGATTATGAATTTGCCGGGGACATCGCCAGGCCCGGATGGCAATTGACCAAAATTGTCGTCCGGCACGACCGGTCATTCCTGCAGCTGTGGGGCAGCTGGCAGGAAAATTACCTGGATTGGAAAGGGTTTGTGTTTTATGACGGCCCATTGGCCAAAGGCCCGCTTTATATTTTGGATATCGACGGGCATTTGCATATCAAAGACAGGGACATTGCCCTTGAACGGCTGTCTTTTTCCGTCAACGGCGACAAAGTCCAGGCCACGGCCCGCTATGTGATGGGCGATCCTCCCAAATTCGGGGCCAACATCACCTACACCCGGCAGGCCGGGCATGTTCATCCGCAGGACCCTTTAAAAAATGCGGACGTTTATTTTTATGGCCAGGGCAGCGGTCAGGGGGCGCTGGTCAACGGCGACGTGAATTTTTATTTCGATACGCCTTTGGAGCGGCTGCGTCTTGGATTTGAGGGTCTCAACGCGTTTGCCATCAATAATAAATTTTTGCAATTGAAGGTCAGGCAAGGGGAGAGTTCTTTATGGTATAACGGCCATGAACACAAAATTTCTTTTGAAGACCTTTGGGCCGGGGCACAACCTGATCAGGATGCCCGGGAGACCATGATCTTGTCCGCCCGGCTGTATGGGGGCAGGTATCAGGGACAGGTCATGGTGGACACCGGCGCCAAACCCTGGCAGATCAAAGCTCAGGGGAAAATTGAGGAAGTCGAGGCAGGCCGTATGAACGAGGTGCTGGAGTATTTCACTAAATGCCGCGGCCGTTTGTCCGCTGATTTTGATGTTCGGGCGCCCCGGGACCCGGTCCTCAGCGGCACATTGTCGATGCGCGACGGGGATTTTGCGGACCTTAGTTTTCTGAAGTGGGTGTCCCGGACATTTCAGATACCTGTGCTGGAGCATTTGTCAGGCGCGGACCTGTTCTGCCGTTTCAAAGTTGATACGCAGTCCATGGCCCTGGAGGACTTAAGATTGCGTACGCCTGATCTGGATCTCAGCGGGTTTTTCCGCGTGGATGCGGATGACCTGGTTTCCAGCCGTATCTTCATGCGTTTTTCCGAGAAAGTCCTCAATGGATCTCCCATCGGCCGGAAGATCATCGGCCTGGTCCCGGAAGCATGGGCTTTGCCTTTTGAATTCCGATTGTCCGGGAATTTTCATCACATGAATTTTCAATGGGATGATTCGCCCCTTAAAAGGAAGGTGCGCCAGCGCATCCCGCATTTTATTGAAAGGACCATTGAAAGGCGGGTGGAGGAAATAGCGAAATAAGACTTTCGTTTTGACCCCGTTTCGTAGTATACTTTAACATTAGTATCTTAACCGTGTTTTTGGCAAAAAAGCATGTCCCAAAGAAGAGTGGTGGTCACGGGGTTGGGGGTGGTGGCTTCCAACGGGATCGGTAAAGACCAATTTTGGCAGGCCAATATCAAGGGCGTCTCCGGGGTCGGGACCATAACAAAATTCGACCCTCTGCTTTATAAAACCAGGATCGCGGCCGAGATCAAGGGTTTTGACCCCCTGTCCTTCATGTCCGCCCTGATCGCCGGCAGGATCGACGATTTCAGCCAATTTGCCCTTGCCTGCACCAGGATGGCGGAAAAAGACAGCGGTTTGAAGTTAAGTACGGAAGATTTGCACCGCGTGGGGGTTGTGATCGGTTCAGGTTTGGGCGGGATGTTTTTTTATGAAAAACAGATCGCGGCTGTCCATGAACACGGTCCGAAGAAAGCGCACCCCATGTCTGTTGCGCGGATCATGCCCAATGCCCCGTCGGGTGTGGTGTCCATAGAATTGGGTTTAAAAGGGCCCATTTTGACGGTGGCCACGGCCTGCGCCTCGGGAAATCATGCCATTGGCCAGGCCTGCGACATGATCCGCCATGACAGGGCCGATGTTATTTTTGCCGGGGGAACGGAAGCCCCCATTGTTCCTTATACGTTCGCGGGATTCGATAATTTGTGTGTCATGTCCAGAAAAAATGACAGCCCGCAAGAGGCCTCAAGGCCTTTTGACAAACAGCGCGATGGGCTGGTCATGGGCGAAGGGGCCGGCATGGTTGTTCTGGAGGAGCTGGACCGCGCGTTAAAAAGGAATGCCCCGATTTACGCGGAGATCATCGGTTACGGTTTGGCCGCGGGAGGTACGCATATGGTGATGCCCCTGGCCGGCGGAGAAGACGCGGCCCAGACCATGCGCCTGGCTTTGGCTGACGCGCAAATACAGCCGCAAGAGGTGGATTATATCAACGCGCACGGAACGTCAACCGTGGCCAATGACAGGGCCGAGACCCTGGCCATCAAGGATGTGTTTAAGGAATACGCGCGCAAGGTCCCCGTGTCTTCGACCAAATCCATGATCGGTCACGCGATCGGGGCGGCCGGGGCCATTGAAGCGGTGGTGTGCTGTTTGGCCATAAAAAATAATATGGTCCCGCCGACCGTGAATTATGAGGATCCCGATCCGGAATGCGACTTGGATCATGTCGCCGGCAAAGCCAGGGAGCAGAAAGTGGATACTGTTTTATCGAATTCTTTCGGGTTCGGCAGCAACAACGCCACCTTGATATTCAGGAGATTGAAATAAAATGTCGACGGTGGAATTAAAGGATGTTGAAACGAGGGTCAAGGGGGTCNTGTCGAAATATTTGGGCNTCGCCCCGGACACGATCTTTCNTGAACANCGGCTGGTCGAAGACCTGAAGGTCGATTCCTTTGCTTCGATCGAACTGGTTTTCGAGCTGGAAGACCAGGTGGGCCTGGAGATCCCGGACAAGGATTTTATCAATTTAAAGACGGTCGGGGATGTGGTGACCTATGTCCGTTCCCGTTTATCCGACAAGAGGACCAGGTGGGCCTGGAGATCCCGGACAAGGATTTTATCAATTTAAAGACGGTCGGGGATGTGGTGACCTATGTCCGTTCCCGTTTATCCGACAAGGCGGCTTGATCCATGTCTGTCCATTTTGCCTTTCATTTTAACAAGTCAGGAAATACGGCGTCACCGTCAACAGCCGGCGATGAGGGAGGTCTTTTTTTCAAGGGCGATAACGGGGCGACCGTCCTGTTGATCCACGGGTTGACCGGCAGCCCCTGGGAGATGGGGTTTCTGGCAAAATTTTTGCACCGCAAGGGCTACACGGTCGTTTGCCCCCGGCTGGCCAATCACGGCGCCCCCATGGAAATTTTCAAGAAAACCACATGGCAGCAGATGTACGGGTCTGTCC
>JGI1358J11329_10002146_pt1 | contig 15584 bp, 9 predicted proteins | sample Subgroupgradi54m_FD_11329 | JGI IMG/M metagenome (IMG submission 11329)
TCATGATACTGCAGATCCAACATGAAGACGCGCTGGTCATCGAAGGAGCAGCCCTTGCGGTTGATGTAGGAGGTGATGAGCGCGTGTTTGATGACCCAGTCGAGCTCGCGGTGCAGCGTCATCGGGTCCTCAGCGAGCTTGTCCAGGACGTACTGCCACTTCTCCAAGAGGTCGGCCACCTGGGGACTCCGTTCCCGGCCCTGGTAGTACTCGAGGGCGAGGTCCAGGTACTCCCGCTGGATCTCGATGGCTGAGAACTCCTTGCCGCGCTTCAGCCGCACGCGGTGCCGGCAGGTCACGTCGTGGGAGATCTCCTTGATGGCCCGGACGGGGTCCTCAAGGGTGAGGTCGCGCTTGATGAAGCCGTCCTCTACCATGGCAAGGACGATGGCGGTCGTCCCGACCTTCAGGTAGGTTGCGACCTCCGACATGTTGGAGTCGCCGACGATGACGTGCAGGCGGCGGTACTTCTCCTCGTCGGCGTGGGGCTCATCGCGGGTGTTGATGATCGGTCGCTTGGCCATGGTGTCGAGGCCGATAAAGCTTTCAAAGAAATCGGCCCGTTGAGAGAGCTGGTAGTCACAAGAGTCGGCGCCATTTTCGGCCCCGACCTTCCCCGCACCCGCAAAGATCAGACGGGTCACTAAGAAGGGAGTGAACCCCTGGACGATCTGGTCGAAGGGAACCCGCCGCTCCATCAAGTAGTTCTCATGGTGGCCGTAGCTATTCCCTTTTCCGTCGCTATTATTCTTGTAGATGAAGATCCGCTGCCGCTCCGGCAGGGTCAGGTTGGCTGAGGCCAGGCACAATTCGAAGATCCGCTCGCCAGCCTTCTCGTAACAGACCAGGTCGCGGGCGTTGGTACACTCCGGCGTGGAGTATTCGGGATGGGCCCCGTCAACATAGAGACGGCCGCCGTTTCGAAGCAGCTTGTTGATGGTGCGATTATCCGCCTGGCTTGGCCTTTCGCGCTCCCCGCTCACCTCGAATCCTCTTGCATCGAGGAGGGGATTCTCGCCTGTGTAATCCCACATCGCCTTCACCTCAGCGAGGGGGCGATGGCTATTAATCAACAGGCTGGAACCGGACACTGGATCGAAACCAGAGGGATCCTTTGCGCTGATCCCCAATTCGGTCTCGGTCCCCATGATCTTCTCGATCGCCATGTGTCCTCGTGAATGAAGCTCCCTTGCCCGATCAGGATGAGGTCAAGACCTCATCACAGATAGTGACCGGTTGGGATTATTTCAACCTTGCGGGACCGCTTCTCTTCACGGTCAAAGACTGTCCGCACATTGACGATGCGCTCGCTTCGCCGCCCGGCAATCTTGGCCCAGTCGTCTGGATTGGTGGTGTTTGGAAGATCTTCATTCTCCCTGAACTCGGTCCGGACTGCATCGAGTATGTCCTCGACCGTCAGGCCCTTGACGCCCGTCGCGATCATCCTCTTGACCGCCCGCTTCTTGGCCCTTGTGCAGATCGATTCGATCATCGCCCCTGAGGCGAAATCCTTGAAGTAGAGCGTTTCCTGCTGTCCGGAGGCGTAGGTGACCTCCAGAAAGCGGTGCTCCGGGACTGTGGCGTATAGAAGCTGAATTGCCGCCGCAATCATGGCTGCCGCCGCCTTTTCAGGCGTCCCGTTGGCCTTGATCTCCGCCACTGCGAACGGCAGCTCAGGTGTCAGGTACTTCGAGAAGATCTCAAGGGCCGCACTCTGGTCGGGCCGGTCGATCTTAATCTTGACGTCGAAGCGTCCCGGACGCAGCACCGCCGGGTCGATGAGGTCCTGCCGGTTCGTGGCTCCGATGACGATGACGTGCTTGAGCCCTTCTACGCCATCGAGCTCCGCCAAGAATTGCGGGACGATTGTGGACTCCATATCTGAAGAGATGCCCGAACCACGAGTTCGGAATAAAGAGTCCATCTCATCAAAGAAGATCACCACCGGCGACCCCTCGGTGGCCTTCTCCTTGGCCCTACTGAAAATTTCCCGGATCTGCCGCTCCGTCTCGCCGACATACTTGTTCAGCAGTTCAGGACCCTTGACGTTCAGGAAGTAGCCCTTCACCGCCTGCCCGGTCTTCTTTGCCAGTTGCTCAGCCAGGGAGTGCGCGACCGCTTTCGCGATCAGGGTCTTGCCACAACCTGGCGGCCCATAGAGCAACACCCCCTTCGGAGGCTGGAGCTGGTGTTCCCGGAAATAGTCCACGTACAGGTGAGGCAGCTCGATGGCATCCCTGATCATCTCGATCTGGGGACCGAGACCACCGATGGCCTCATAGCCGATGCCCGGAACCTCTTCGAGGAAAAGCTCCTGGGCATCGCTCTTGGGCAACCGCTCCAGAATGTGCCCGGACCGCGGGTCGAGGAGCAGATGGTCACCTGCCTTGAGGGAGAGTTGTCGTAATGGATCGGCCAGCTCTACCACCCGTACCTCATCGGCTCGCAGGGTGACAATAGCCCGGCCTTCATCGAGCAGGTCCTTCAGGGTCACGACCTCGCCCTGCTCATCGAAGCCTGCCGCCGCAATCACATTGAACGCCTCATTCAGGATCAGCTCCTGGCCCTTACGAAGCGTTTCAGGTGGCACTGAAGGATGGAGGTTGACCTTCATCTTGCGGCCACCGGTGTAGATGTTTGCCGTCCTGTCTGGGTTCATCGACGCGAAGATCCCGTACGGGCTCGGCGGGGCCGAGAGCTTCTCTACCTCCTCCCGAAGTCTCTCTATCTGCTCTTTCGCTTGTTGCAAGGTCTCAACCATCCGCTGGTTCTGATGATGCGCCTGACCCAACTGTTCGCGGGATTGGTCGAGCTTGGACCGGAGAAACTCAAACTCTTTTGGGGTCTGGTCCAGTCGCCGCTTCAGGTGATAGATCTCCTCTTCGAGCGTCTTCACTTGCGCCTGGAGAACCTCGATCTCATCCTCGTATTGAGAAAGCTTACGGTGATACGTTGTGTCGCTCCCTGGAAGCTGCTCGGAAAGCTTCCGCATGGTCTTTCTGAGAGAACTTAACCTCGCCGAGCCCTTTTCGGGGTCATTCATTGTCGCTTGACCTCCTTGCGCCCTTGGTCCCTCCGCTCATCAGTCGCGCTACGTCATCCAAGGGCAACGCGCCATACAATCTTACTTTTATATTACTAACGATTCTAAGACTGTCAAGTCTTTTCTCCTGAAGAGCACACCGGAAAAATCCGCTTCCATAGCCCATCTTCGGCTTCTGGATGCTTACAACATCACTCACCTTCTGGTGCGTTCTGCGACCGCATCGCTTTGGAGTAAGAAGCTGCAGAGGAACCCGACGGCCATATGCTATGCTAAGAATGGAGTTAGGGCAGCCTCTATGGGGCGAAGGCTACTGCGGTGGAGTGAGAGATGTCGCAACGACAGATACGCAAGTACACACGAAGGGCCACCCGCCTGCTCCTGATTGTGGCTGCTATCGCTATTTCTCTCATCGTCCTGATGATGTTCGCTATGGGACGCTGAGAATACCCCAGGAAAGCCTGTTCAGTAGACGGCGAGAGATTGTCGTATGCATGATGAAATGATTTACAAACTCGGTTTGGACAGATTATACTGCGGCCAGTCAGGGCGAAGCCGCTTTTCACAACAGAGGGGAGAGGTGGCGTTATGGGGGTCCAGCAGCCCACACCAGACGAGCTGCTCAATATCTATTACTTCCTCAAGCTCACCCGCGGCCTGGAGCAGCGGGTCATCACACTCTACCGACAGGGCAAGATCGTCGGAGGCGTTTACCTCGGCACAGGGGAAGAGGCAATTGCGGTGGGAAGTGCCGTCGCGCTCGAGCCCGACGACGTCATCGCCCCAACCCATCGGGACCTCGGCGCGAATCTCTTGAAGGGAATCACGCCGAAGGAATATATGGCCCAGTACCTGGCCAAGCAGACCGGGCTGACCAGGGGACGTGACGGCAATGTCCATTTCGGCGATATCACACGGGGCATCATCGGATTCATCAGCCCGATGGCCGACCTGCTGCCGGTGGCGGCAGGCGTCGGATTAGCCTTCAAGCTTCGGCACGAGCGCCGCGTGGTCGCGGCCTTCTTCGGCGACGGCGCGTCAAGTCGCGGTGATTTCCACGAGGCCCTGAACCTCGCTGCCGTGCTGAAACTGCCCGTCATCTTTATCTGCCATAACAATCAGTACGCCTACTCCACCCCGCTCTCCCATCAGATGGCCATCGAGCATGTCGCCGATCGCGCCAATGCGTATGGGATGCCGGGCATCATCGTGGATGGTAACGATGTGCTGGCCGTCCGCGATGCCGTTTCCCTAGCGGCCGCTCGCGCGAGAACAGGCGAAGGCCCTTCCCTCGTAGAAGGTAAGACGATGCGGATGCGAGGTCATGCCGAGCATGACGACGCCTCGTATGTCCCGCCTGCCCTGCTCGAAGAGTGGCGAAGGCGAGACCCAATCGATCGATTTGTCGCGTATCTGTGGGATCAGAAGGTCCTTGACGACGCATCCGCCAAGGCGATCGACGACCGCATTGCCGGGGAGATCGAGGAAGCCGTTTTATTCGCGGAATCGAGCCCGCTTCCGGATGCGAAGGACCTCCTCGATGGAGTCTACGCCTCCTAGCTAACAGCTATCAACCGTGTTTGAGGAGAGGATGGAGATCACCTACCTCGAAGCGATTCGACAAGCCTTGTGGGAAGAAATGGACCGGGACGAGCGCGTCTTCATGCTCGGAGAGGATATCGGCGTCTATGGTGGCGCCTTCAAGGTGACAAAGGGGTTTCTCGACAAGTTCGGGCCGGAGCGGGTGATCGACACGCCGCTGTCTGAGTCTGGGTTCGTCGGGGCCGCGATCGGCGCCGCCATCATGGGGATGCGACCGGTGGTCGAGATGCAGTTTGCCGACTTCATTGCCTGCGCCTTTGACCAGATCGTCAACATGGCCGCCAAACATCACTACCGCACCGGTGAACCGGTCCCCCTGGTGATTCGGGCCCCCTATGGGGGCGGCATCCACGCGGGGCCGTTCCATTCCCAATGTCCGGAGGCGTGGTTCTTTCATGTGGCGGGCCTGAAGCTTGTGGCCCCATCCACCCCTGCCGATGCGAAAGGTCTGCTAAAGGCGGCCATCCGCGACCCCAATCCGGTGATCTACTTTGAGCACAAGTACCTCTATCGTCACATCAAGGGGGATGTGCCGGAGGGAGACACTATCGTGCCGATCGGCCAGGCAGAGGTGAAAAGACAGGGCAGTACCGTCAGCGTGATCACCTACGGCGCCATGCTCCAGCACTCGCTCGCAGCGGCGGAGCGACTCATGCCGGAAGGGATTGACCTGGAGGTGGTGGACCTCCGCACGCTTCAGCCCCTAGATATGGCCACGATCGCCGCCTCGGTCAAGAAGACAGGACGGGCGATGGTGGTGCATGAGGCCCAAAAGACCGGTGGCATAGGCGGCGAGATCGCAGCCCGGATCGTCGAGGAGCTCTTTCACTATCTGGATGCCCCTATCGCCCGCGTGGCGCCCCCCCACATTCCTATCCCCTTTAGTCCCGTGCTGGAGGAGGCGTACTTGCCCAATACCGAAACCATCGCCAGTAAGGCAAGAGAGCTGGCCAGTTTCTGAGAGCCGACCGTGCGCATTCAAGTCATAATGCCCCAGATGGGCGAGAGCATTGCGGAGGGAACGGTCGTCACCTGGCTGAAGAAGGTCGATGAATTGGTCGCCAAGGATGAGCCACTGGTGGCCATCTCCACGGACAAGGTGGATGTCGAGATCCCCTCCCCTGCCTCCGGGGTGTTGACCCAGATCGTCGTCCAGGAAGGGGTCACAGCGTTGGTCGGAGCCGTGCTGGCCTACATCGGCGAGGCTTCTCACGCCGGTGCGGTCCCGCCAGACAGGCCGGTGGTGGAGCGGCAGGAGGGCGTTCAGGCCGCTGCGCCCACGGCAGAGGCTGCGGCTCCGGCAACGCACTGGTACTCGCCCGCCGTCCTCAATCTGGCAAAGGAGCACGGCGTGGACCTTACCCAGGTGAGAGGAACCGGCACGGATGGACGCGTGGCGAAGAAGGATCTGCTCAACTTCATCGCCCTCCGAGCCCAGATGGCTGTCACACCGCCCCGAGCGCCACTTGAACCGCTTGCCCATGCCGCCGAGGAGCAGATCCTCCCGATCAGCTCTATGCGAAAGGCGATCGCTGAACATATGATTCGGAGCAAGCAGACCGCTCCACACGTCACGCAGATCCACGAGGTCGATATGACGGCGATCGACAGCTTCCGGCACAGCCACCACGAGGCCCTTCTCAAGCAGACCGGAATCACGCTTACCTTTCTCCCCTTCGTGGTAAAGGCCGCCGCGGATGGCCTGCGGGCCTATCCGCTCATGAATGCCTCCTACACGGGTGAGGGGATTATCGTCAAGCACGCGGTCAATATCGGGATCGCCGTAGCCCTGGAGGAGGGTCTTATCGTCCCGGTCCTGCGGGAGGCTGACAAGAAGAGCTTCCTGACCCTGGCGAAACAGTTGACCGATCTGGCCGCACGGGCTCGCGAGAAAAGGCTCAGCCTGGAGGAGGTCCACCAAGGCACCTTCACGGTCAACAACTTCGGGGCAGTCGGAACCCTGATCGGGACACCGATCATTGTTCAGCCGGAGGCAGCCATCCTGGGCTTCGGCAAGGTGGTGAAGCGTCCGGTCGTGGTCGACGATGCCATCACCATCCGTTCGATGGCCTACCTCTGCCTCTCCTTCGATCACCGCCTCATTGACGGCGCCTACGCCAGCGCCTTCCTCAATCATGTGCAAGCCACACTCGAACGATTCGATTTCTCCATCGTTCGCTAGAAAATAGCGGCCAGCAATCAGCACCAAAAGCAGGTATTCAGACTGAAGACCGAAGGCTGAAGAATCCTTAACATCTTCAGCCTATCTACCTTCAGCCTCGGACAGAACTGATCGCTTGTCTATCGCGGCTGCATCATGCAGTTGCATCCCGGCCCGCCTCGCCCTACACTATTATTGTTAATGATACCTGGAAAGTCTCCCCACCCTCCTCGGCGTAGGGGCGACCCTCGTGGTCGCCAGATCCGGGCAGGCACAAGGCCTGCCCCTACAACGGGGAGGCTGCGGGAGGGGGCAAGGCGCCGGCTTCCAGACCATGGGTGCGCCGACAAGGCATGTAGCGGGAGCTTACGATGCGGATACTGATCGTTGACGATGATGCGGATATGCGGAGGCTACTTCTGCGAACCCTCCAACGATGGGGGTACGACGTCGTCCCTGCGGCCGATGGAGTGGAAGCGTGGGAGCGTCTCCAGAACGAACCGATCAGTTTTGTGATCACCGACTGGATCATGCCGAAGCTGGACGGTTTAGGGCTCTGCCGCCGGATCAGGGAGGCGAGATTCGCGCGATACATCTACATCATCCTCCTGACCGCCAAGAATTCGAAGGATGAACTCATCAAGGGGATGGAGGCCGGCGCCGACGATTTTTTGATCAAGCCCTTCAACGCCGGGGAGCTCAAGGTCCGGATCAGAGCAGGGGAACGGATCGTCAAGCTGGAAAGTAATCTGGAAGAGCAGAATAAAAAGTTACAGGAGGCCTATTCCAGGATTCGTGAGGACCTTGATGCCGCGGTGAAGATGCAGCGAGGTCTCCTACCAAGCAGTGCGCTTACCGTCCCTGGGTTCAGGTTTGAATGGATATTCACTCCCTGTCATTTCGTTGCGGGGGATATCTTTAATTTCTTTCAGCTCAGTGAACACCAGGTGGGCTTTTACATCCTTGACGTTGCCGGTCACGGGATTCCTGCGGCGATGCTGTCGGTCACGTTGAGTAAGGTCCTCTCCCCCATATCCAGTCAGGGAAGTCCCTTGATGCGTTTCATCCCCGACCCTCCCCACTACGACATCGCGACGCCTGCGGAGGCTGTCCAAGCCCTCAACCAACTGTTTCAGTCCGAGGATGATGCGATGCACTATTTCACTATGGTCTATGGCATCGTTGAGACTCGGAGTGCCAGAATGCTGCTCACTCAGGCCGGCCATCCATCCCCAATCTATCAACCCAGGGGGGCCAAAGCCGAGCTGCTGGGAACAGGGGGGTTTCCGGTGGGGATGTTACCCGATGTCAAGTATGGGGAACAGGATCTCACCCTCCACCCGGGCGACCGACTCTTCCTGTACTCCGACGGCATTTCTGAATGTACCAGTAAGCATGGAGAGCATTTTTCCGTAGACCGCCTCATGGCCCGCTTGGAAGAGTGGCGAGACCGTCCGTTACGGGACGTGATGGCGGGTATAGAGCAGACGCTAGGGCGCTGGAGGGGCAGCGATGAGTTCGAAGATGATATCACCCTGCTGGCGCTTGAGAGGGTGTAGCGACTAGAGGACATCGATGCAGCTAAGCTCGCCTCCCAGCCCATTCCGTTCCCTCAAGACCAAGATCGTCATCCCGTTGCTCGTGATCAGCGCCGTCTTGGTGGCGCTGAGCGTGTGGGTGACCCAGCGGCTGTTCGCGGAGCGGCTTGAAGAACAGGTACGGTATCGTGTGCGTCACTTGGCGAACGCCGTCACGCACGCCGCGGGGATGACGAGCGAGCCGGCGGAGCTGATGCGGATCGTCTACGCCCTCAGTGAGGAGCCGGATGCCACCCTCATCGTTGTGGCAAGCGGTCAGCCCCCTCGCGTCCTGGCTTCAACGATGCAGGCCTGGATCGGCCGGTCCATTTCTGACTTGCCCGAGAAGGACGTGACTCAGCATCTGGCCGACACGATCGCGACACACAAGGAGTACCCCCACTTTCATGCCGAGACCGGTGAGTTCGAGTTCACGCGGCCCTTCGAACTGGATGGCGCAGGAACCAGCCCAAGGGATAGGGCCGATGGAGCGGTCATGGTCCGTCTGGATGCCCGCCCGATCGAGCGCCAGGTGTCCCGGGTCATGTGGCAGGTACGCGCTATCCTGTTCACGGCGATCCTGCTGACCCAGTTGCTCGCCTGGGCGCTGCTCCAGCGGTTGATTCTACGTCCGGTCAGCGCCATTCGAGCGGCCATGGACGCCCGCACGGCAGGAGAGGCGACGGCGTACGCCCCGGTCTTGGCTGTTGACGAACTCGGTCGTCTGGCCAGCAGTCTGAATGAGATGCTCAACGCCCTTGCCGAAAGCGAGGCCAAGCTTCGCGGACTGGTGAACGCTGCGCCGGACGCCATACTGCTCGTCAACAAGGCGGGACGCATCGTGCTCGCAAACGAGGAAGCGGAGAGGCTCTTCGGCTATGCGCAGCAGGAGTTGCTGGGCGCACCCGTTGAGATGCTGGTGCCCGAGCGTCTCCGAAATCAGCACGCAGAGCATCGCGCAGCCTACCTCACCACCCCTGTGACGCGGCCCATGGGGGTAGGTCTGGAATTATACGGCGTGCACAAGGATGGGCGTGAATTTCCCGCTGACATCAAGCTGAGTCACTATCCTACCAAGGATGGCGGTATCGTCATGAGCGCGATCCGTGACATCACCGCCCGCAAGCAGGCGGAAGCTCAACTGCACCTGCAAAAGACCGCACTGGAGGCGGCGGCCAACGGCATCATGATCACTGACCAAGAAGGGACGATCATCTGGGTCAATTCCGCCGTCACCCAGCTCACCGGCTACACAGCCCAGGAACTGCTCGGCCGAACTTCGCGTCTCCTCAAGTCAGGCCAGCACGACGCCGCGTTCTACCAGCATATCTGGGAGACGATTCTCGCCGGGCAGGTCTGGCACGGGGAGATGATTAATCGGCGTAAGGATGGGGGCCTCTACACCGAGGAGCAGGCCATCGCCCCCGTCCGAGACAGCCGGGGTCAGATCACCCATTTCATCGCTGTCAAGCAGGACATCACCGCTCGCAAGCGGGCAGACGCGGACCTAGTAGCCGCCCACGCCGATCTGGCCGAGTTGTACGAGACGACGAAGGACCACGCCGCGCGGTGGGAGGCGCTCTTCACGCTGAGCCGGCTGCTGAACCGATCGCTCGAACTCGATGAGGTCTTCGGGACGTTTGCCCAGGCGGTGGAGTCCTACGTCCCGTATGACCGCCTGGGGGTGATTCTCCCGGAAGGTGACCAGCTCCGGGTGGCCTACTCCGTGGCTAACCCCCCACTCGCCGCCTACCAGGGACAGAGCTGGCCAAAGACGAACGACACGGCGATCGAGTGGATGCTCACCCACGGGGAGCCCCGGCTTGTGCGCGATCTGGCAAAGGAGGCCAGGTTCCGCGATGAGATGTATCTGGTGCAGGAGGGGGTCCGGTCCTCCCTTGAGCTTCCCCTCCTGGTTGGAGGAGAGGTGCTAGGGGTCTTCTTTCTCGACAGCCTGACGGCCGGGACTTACTCTGCACGAGACATTGAGCGCCTGCTCCCCTTGGCCGACCAGGTGGGCATTGTCGTTAAGCACAGCCGGCTTTACAACTCGGTGCAACGTCATGCCGAAGAACTGAAACGGGAGGTTGAAGAACGCAAGCGGGCAGAGGCCGAACTCCAGCAGGCAAAGTCCGCCGCCGAAACGGCCAACCGCGCCAAGAGTGAGTTCTTGGCCAAGATGAGCCACGAGATTCGGACTCCGCTCAACGCCGTCATGGGCATGACAGAGCTCACCCTCGACACTGCGCTCACTACGGAGCAGCGAGAGTTCTTGCAGGTAGTACAGTCCTCTTCCGAGGCGCTGTTGACGGTCATCAACGACATCCTCGATCTCTCCAAGATTGAGGCGGGCCAGATGGTCATTGAGGAGGTGGGCTTTCACCTGCGGGAAGTCGTGGAGGGTGTGGCCGAGGTCCTGAGCATCCGGGCCCAGAAAAAGGGGCTGGAGCTGACGTGCTATGTGGATCCGGCGCTGCCATCTCGAGTACTCGGCGACCCCACGCGCCTGAGGCAGGTATTGGTGAACCTCGTGGGCAATGCCATCAAGTTCACGGAGCGCGGGGAGGTAGCCATTCAGGTTGAGCAGGCCGCTGCCCCCGCGCCTAGACGAGTTGGGCTCCATGTTTCGGTGGCCGATACCGGGATCGGCATTCCCAAGCATCAGCAAGCCAGGATCTTTGACCCATTCGCTCAGGCGGATGCAACCACAACACGGCGATTCGGGGGAAGTGGGCTCGGCTTGAGTATCTCGAAGGCCCTCATGGGGCTGATGGACGGGCGGATATGGGTGCAGAGCGAGGTCGGCAAGGGGTCCACCTTCCATTGTGATCTTGCGGTATCCGTGGCGGAGCCTGAAGCTGAGACACCGCGGGTGGAGGGCGAGGCCTATCCCGATCTGCGCGACGTGGCGGTGTTGGTGGTGGACGACAATCCGACCAATCGCCTGATCCTGCGCAGGACGCTTCAAGCGTGGGGCACCTCTGTAAGCGAAGCGGCTGGGGGGGAGGAGGCCTTGGCGCTGTTGCGCGCCCCGCAAGCCCGCTTTCAGGTCGTCATCCTGGATTATCAGATGCCGGACATGGATGGGGTAGACGTGGCGCGGGCCATCCGGTACGATCCAAAGCTCCAGGGGATCAAGTTGGTAATGCTCTCGTCCTGGGAGGGGCTGCCCGCTGGCGCAAGGGAGGAGTTGGGGATTACGGTGGTCCTGACCAAGCCGGTCAAGCAGTCGAAGCTCTTCGATGTGTTGATGGGGCTGCTGCGAAGAACGGAGGAAGCGGTGGCGCCCGCTGAGCCGGCGATCCCCGAGGTGAGCCGCCCCACCATCCAGCGACACATCCTGCTGGTCGAGGACAACGTGGACAATCAGAACCTGGTGAGAAGAATTCTGGAGAAGGCTGGGTACTGGGTCGTGATTGCGGGAAATGGGGCAGCAGCAGTGAGCGCGGTGCGGCAGACCCGCTATGATTGCATCCTGATGGACGTGCAGATGCCGGAAATGGACGGGTTTGAGGCCACTCGAGCCATCAGGGCATGGGAACGCGAGCATCACGTAGGACGGGCGCCCATCATCGCGATGACAGCGCATGCGATCGCGGGGTATCGAGAGCAGTGTCTCACGCAGGGCATGGATGATTACCTCACGAAGCCGCTGAAGAAGGATCTCCTGCTTGCTACGGTGGCCCGCTATCTGACCGATTACGAAAACCCCCCACCCCCCCTTTAGCAAAGGTGGGCCACGGGGGGATTTGATAAGTGGGATTTTCGGATAGAGGTGGAAATGGGGGAGCAAACGACTGTCGTCTATGTTGATGAGGAACTGGCAGACCTGATCCCGGAGTTTTTAGAGAATCGGCGCCGGGATGTTGAGGCGATCGCGCGGTTGGTCCAGGCAGGCAACTACGAGGAGCTCACGCGGTTAGGCCACACCATGAAAGGGACCGGGGGCGGCTATGGGTTCACAGAGATCAGCGAGATAGGACGGGGGATCGAGGAAGCGAGTGCGCGAGGCGATCGGGAGACCATCACGACGCTGTGCGAGCGGCTAGCAGCGTATCTGGCGGCTGTAACAGTTCAGGTCCGGCAGCAGGAATAGGCAAAGGAGCAAATGCGATGCAGCTCGATCAGCGGAATGCAGGCGAGGCGTTGGTGGTGACCCCGCTCGAGGAGCGACTGGATGCCAGAGTCGCGACTGATTTCAAGGAGCGGATGGCCGAACTGATCGCTTCAGGGAATACGAAGATCGTGCTGGATCTCTCCAAGGTTGAGTTCATCGACAGCAGTGGGTTGGGGGCGATCGTCTCAAGCCTGAAGCGCATGGGGGGACGAGGGGATCTGGTCGTGTGTGGGTTGCAGGAGACTACCATGACCATGTTCAAGCTAACGAGGATGGATCGGGTGTTTCAGGTCTTTGGCAATGAGCAGCAGGCCGTTACAGCCTTAGGCGGCTAAAAAAGAGGATGGGGCAAGTTGAGCAGAAGACAGATCACACTGGCCATCACCAGCGATCTGCAGAATGTGCCGCTCATCGGTCAGGCGGTAGAGCGGCTCTGCGCCGTGGTCCCCCTCTCCGATGTCGAATCACACCAGATTGCGCTGTGTGTTGTCGAGGCTGTCAACAATGCCATCGTGCATGCCTACGGCAATGAGGCAGGGCATGAGGTGGAGGTGATCTTCGGGCAGTATCCCGACCACCTGACTCTTCAGATCTGTGACACGGGAAGGGCCATGGATCCGAAGCACCTCGATCCTCAGACGGCCTCACCCTTCGATTTCGACCCGTGTCGCCTGAACTGTATTCCCGAAAAGGGGTTGGGGCTCGCGATTATCAGGAAGACCATGGACGAGGTGACGTATACCACCTCCGAGGGGAAAAACATCCTGACCCTGATCAGGTTTTTCAGACCGTGTCAAGCCAAAGAAGACCCATTGAGAGGGTGACCGATGTCGAGCAGAAGGCCTGAGCAGCATACGCGGCCGGCATCTGAAAAGCATAGCGATGTGGCCCTCACCGTACCTGCCTTTCAAGAGGCGATCCGCTATCATGCCAGGTACTCGTTGGCCAAAAGGTGGGAGAGCTGCTCCGGTCGCGAGCTGTTTACGGCTATGGCGTTAGCTGTTCGAGACACCCTCATCGACAGAATGTTGGACACCGAGGATCGGTATCAACAGGCCGATCCCAAGCGTGTGCATTACCTCTCCATGGAGTATCTCCTGGGTCGGTCCTTGAAAAATAACCTGAGCAATCTGGGGATGCTGGATCTTTACCGAGATGCGCTGCACAAGATGGGCGTTGATCTTGAGGAGGTGCTGGAAGGCGAATGCGAGGCCGCCCTGGGAAATGGCGGGCTCGGTCGCTTGGCGGCGTGTTTTCTGGACTCCCTGGCCACTATGAGTATGCCGGGGTACGGATACGGCATTAACTATGAGTATGGCTTGTTCAAACAGGACATTGATAATGGGTACCAGAAGGAAAAACCGGACAACTGGCTGACCCACGGAAGCCCCTGGCAGATCGAGCGTCCCGACGAGGCCTGCATCGTTCCCCTATACGGTCGCGTCGAGCACGGCATCGATCGCGCCGGCCAATACAACCCCATGTGGATGGATTGGAAGATTATCATCGGCGTTCCGCACGATATGCCGATCGTGGGGTTCGGTGGCCAGACGGTGAATGTGCTGCGATTGTACTCGGCGCGATCGTCCGAGGAATTTGATATGCAGATCTTCAATGAGGGGGACTACCTGAAGGCGGTAGAGCAACAGATCGCCTCGGAGACCATCTCCAAGGTCCTCTACCCCTCTGACTTGGTCGAAGCGGGCCGGGAACTGCGACTGATTCAAGAATACCTACTTGTGGCATGCGCCCTCAGAGACATTGTCAGGCGATATGAAAAGACTCATGCCACCTTTGACCAGTTCGCCTCCAAGGTCGCCATTCATCTCAACGATACCCATCCAGCCCTAGCCGTCGCAGAATTGATGCGCATTCTGGTTGACGAACATGCCCAACCCTGGGAGAAAGCCTGGGAGACTACTCAGGCCGCACTGTCGTATACCAATCACACCTTGATGCCTGAAGCGTTAGAGAAGTGGTCGGTCTCGCTGTTCGAGTACGTCTTGCCACGGCATCTTCAGATCATTTACGAGATCAACCGCCGGTTCCTCGCGCAGGTGGCCTCCGTATGGCCAGGTGAGTACGAGCGATTGCGACGCATGTCCCTGATTGAGGAAGGGGAGCATAAAGCTGTGCGCATGGTTAACCTGGCGCTTGTCGGTAGCCATTCTACGAATGGGGTGTCGGCTCTCCACACCCAAATGGTGAAAACCTCCTTGGCGCCGGATTTCTATCAACTCTGGCCGGACAAATTCAGCACGAAGACGAATGGGGTCACGCCGCGACGCTGGTTGCTTCAAGCCAATCCGCTGTTAGCCGATCTCATTACCAACACCATTGGGAATGGTTGGATCACTGACCTTGGCAAGCTCAGGGCCTTGGAACCCTATGCGCAGGATCCGGATTTTCAGCAGGCATTCATGAAGGTGAAGCGATCCAGCAAGGCGCTCCTCACCCGGATCATCCATGACCGCTGCCGGGTGGCAGTCAGTCCCGATGCGCTGTTTGATGTTCACGTCAAACGGATCCACGAGTACAAACGGCAACTACTCAATGTCATGCAGATCATCCATGAGTATCAGTGCATAACCCAGGACGGGAAAGCGCCTCCTGTGCCGCGTGTATACATCTTTGCCGGTAAGGCAGCGCCGGGGTATTGGGCGGCGAAGCAGCTTATCAAATTGATTATCAGTGTGGGTGGGGTCATCAACACCGATCCCCGGGTCCAGGGGCTGATCAAGGTAGTCTTCATTCCAGACTACCGTGTCTCCCTGGCGGAACAGATCGTTCCCGCCGCGGATATGAGCGAGCACATTTCAATGGCTGGGACGGAGGCCTCAGGCACGGGGAGCATGAAGTTCGCGATGAATGGGGCGCTCACCATTGGCACCCATGATGGGGCCACTATCGAGATCATGGAAGAGGTGGGTCAGGAGAATGTTTTTCTCTTCGGATTACAGGTCGACGAGATCCGGCAGATGCATGAGCGAGGGTCGTATCATCCTCGAACCTACTATCATCGCAACCCCGATATACGACGGCTCATGGACACGTTTGTGTCCGGCCTGTTTTGCCCGGATGAGC
>JGI1358J11329_10002152_pt1 | contig 15555 bp, 7 predicted proteins | sample Subgroupgradi54m_FD_11329 | JGI IMG/M metagenome (IMG submission 11329)
CGGGACCGGCTCCTGCGCGCGGGCGCCTTCGCGCACTTCGACAAGCCGCTCTCGTCCTTGCGGGACCTGGCCGGGGCGGTCCAGCAGGCGCTCACCATTCCGCCGGCCTCAGGCTAACGCCCATGTCCGCCACCCTCCTCGAGCGGATCGTCTTCAAGCGGCTGGACCCTGCCCAGGTCGCCCTTTTCCTGGCGCTCTACGGCGTCGTCATCGCGGTCCCGACACTCCTCTTCACCCTCGGCTCGTCCTGGCTGCGCGGCCACTTCCCGAGTGTCTGGTGGATGATTCCGCTTGCCTTCTTCGGCCTGCTCGCGCTGTTCGCCCCGCTCGTCTATTTCGCTCTCCTGCGCCGGATGGANCGCCAGCTCATCCGGAACCAGCGGCGCTACCACCAGACGCTGATCGGCGCCTCAAGCGGGATGATCCGCATCAAGGAGATTCAGCGGCTCTGCCGGCTCATTACCCATACCGTCAACCGCACTGTCGGGCTGACCAACTCGACCCTCTTCCTCTATGAGCCGGCGGAGCAGCGCTACGTCCTGCGCGCGGTGCGGTACCAGTCGCACCTGCCGCCGGAGCTCTCAGTGGACCCGACTGATCCGCTCATCCGGCGGCTCGAGGCGGAGCAGGACCTTCTGATGGTGGACGATCTGCACGAGCAAGCGGAGCTGCGGCGCGGCGACTCGCGCGACCAGAGCGCCGGGCCGGTGTACGGCTGGATGCGCCGCTTCGAGGCGCGGCTCATCGTGCCAAGCTTCTCGAACGAGCGGCTGCTCGCGTTCCTGGTGCTGGGCGGCAAGCGCAGCGGCGAGCCCTTCACGACGGATGACCTCGCCATCTTCTCCGGGCTTGCCAACCAGGCGGCCCTCGCGCTCGAGAACGCCATGTTCTTCGAGGAGCTGCGCATGAACGAGGCGCACATGATCCAGTCGGAGAAGCTCGCCAGCCTCGGTCAGCTCGCCTCCGGCATGGCGCACGAGATCCACAACCCGCTCACCATCATCTCCGGGGAGTCGCAGCTCTACCTGGAGCGCTTCCGCGGCCAGGAGGAGCGGGTGGATCAGCTGCTCCTGAGCATCATCGAGGAGTGCAAGCGGGCGGCCGACATCACCCGCCGCATCCTGCGCTTCGCCAAACCCGCCCCGCCGGACGTGACCGCGGTGGACCTGAAGGCGACGGTGGAAGAAAGCCTGACGCTGGCCGGCTACCAGGTGCGGCTGGAACGGGTGCAGTGCGTGGTCAACGTGTCGGACCAGCTCCCCAAGGTGCGCAGCAACCAGAACCAGCTGCAGGAGGTGCTGCTGAACCTCATTCTCAACGCCTGCCAGGCGATGGGGGAGCAGGGGGGGCGGCTCGTGTTCTCGGCCTACCCGAACGGCTCCGCCGTCATCCTCAAGGTGGAGGACAACGGCCCCGGCATCTCGGCGAGCGCCCTGCGGAAGGTGTTCGACCCCTTCTATACGACGAAAGAGACGGGGACCGGCCTGGGCCTCTTCGTGACCCAGCGGATCATCCAGTCGCACGGCGGCACGATCGAGCTGGAGTCCACCGAGGGCAAAGGGACGTGCTTCACGGTCCGCCTGCCGGTGTGGGGGAAGGGTGCGACCACGGTCGTCCAGCCGGCCGGCTCGGCTCAGGCGCCGACGCCAGGAGGGGGCCCCGGATGATTGTGGTATAATACACGCTGCAGCAATCGGTTATGACTTGCTAAATGGGGGATGACTCAGGTATGGTTGTAGGGTGAGGCCCGGATATTCCCAGCACGCATGGTGAAACTCCTCGTTGCTGACGACGAACAGAAAATCTGCCGGCTGTTGGAGTCGTTTTTTGTCGAGCGGGGCTACCGCGTCCTGCTCGCGCATGACGGCCCCTCGGCCCTTTCCTGCATCCGCCAGGAGCGCCCTCACCTGGTGTTCCTCGACCTCCACATGCCCGGCCTCGACGGCCTGGACATCCTCAAGGAGACCCGGGCGTTCGACGAGACCATCAAGGTCATCGTCATCACGACGATCGAAGATAAAGAGTTCCTCGAGCAGTTCAAGTCGCTCGGGGCGGTCGACTACGTGATGAAGCCGTTCAGCCTGGAGTACCTGCAGGAAGAGGTGCTGGTGAAGGTCAGTACCTCGCTCTATGAGGACCTGCGATCGGCCAACCAGGAGATGAAGCGGTCGCTCGAGGAAATACGCCAGGTGACCCGCGGCATCGTCGCGGCCTTTTCGCTCGTCATCTCGAAGATCGACCCGCACTACACCCACGAGCACGTCTCCCGCAGCGTGGAGTACGCGGGCAAGATCATCAGTCGGCTGCGGCAGGAGGGGATGGACTTCGGCGGCGTGTCGGATGAGTTGCTCCTCGCGGGCATCCTCCTCCACGACGTCGGCAAGATCTTCACGCCCAAGGAGATCCTCTTCAAGCCCGGGCCGCTCTCTGACGAGGAGTGGCGGATCATGCGCCGCCATCCGGTCGACGGGGCCGAGATCCTGGATCAGATCACCGGCCTGCAGGAGATGGCCAAGATCGTCCGCTACCACCAGGAGGCCTACGACGGCTCCGGCTACCCGGAGGGGCGCAAGGGCGAGGAGATTCCCATCGGCGCGCGCATCGCCACCGCGGTGGACGCCTTCGACGCCATGATCACCGACCGGCCCTACCGCAAGGGCATGCCCGTTGAGAAGGCGATCGAGGAGCTCACGCGTAACCGGGGCATCCAGTTCGACCCGCAGGTGGTGGACGCGATCGTCAGTCTCTACGAGGAAGGGACCCTCAAGCCGGTCCACCTGCCCGACCCCAGCCATACCGTTGGCAGCAACGGGGCGATTGCCGCCGAGCCGGACGGCACGAACCACCACCCGCACGCCTGACCTTCGCTCGCCACTTCTCGCTTGGATCAGCCCGTCTGTTTCTTCAACCCGCTTCTCCGGTAACTGTTACCGGGGTAACGGTTACCCGGGACTTGAGAGGCGTCCTCTACGGCGGATGGGGTAAGTTTCCTGCTTGTGTTGGCGTGGGACGCCGCCTATAATTACGCCCATGAACACGTCTCTGACCGGGCAGGTCGCCATCGTGACCGGAGGCGCCCGGGGCATCGGCCGCGAGATTGCGCTCGTCCTGGCCAAGGACGGCGCGGACATCGCCCTCTTCGACGTGAACTCCCAGCAGCTTGAGCAGACCGCCGCGGAACTACACGCACTTGGCCGCCGCGCCGAGGGCCTGACCGTGGACGTCACCGACGGAAAACAGGTCGACGAGGGCGTGGCAAAAGTGCTTGACAAGCTAGGGAGAATCGATATACTCATCAACAATGCAGGCATCACCAAGGACGGGTTGCTCATCCGCATGGATGATGCCCAGTGGGACCAGGTGCTCGCCATCAACCTGAAGGGCACCTTCCTGTGCACCCGCGCAGCGGCCAAGCACATGCTGAAGCAGCGGCGCGGGCGGATCGTCAGCATCGCGTCGATCGTTGGGATCGTTGGAAATCCAGGACAGGCGAACTACGCCGCATCGAAGGCGGGCATCATCGGGCTGACCAAGGCGGTCGCCAAGGAGCTCGCCAGCCGCGGGATCACCTGCAACGCTGTCGCACCCGGCTTCATCAAGACGGAGATGACCGAGGCGCTGCCTGAGCAGGCGAAGCAGCGGCTGATGGAGGCGATCCCGATGGGCATGCTCGGCGAGCCGGGCGATGTGGCGCAGGCCGTGCGATTTCTCGTCAGCGACGCCGCGCGGTACGTCACCGGCCATGTGCTGGTGGTGGACGGCGGCCTCGCGATGTAAGGGTGGAAACCAGGGGAGGGATGGATGGCGGAGGCTGTGGCGGATCGGGTGCGGGCGATCATTGCTGAGCAGCTTGGCGTCAAGCTGGAAGAAGTGACCGATGCGGCCTCGTTCATCGAAGACCTGGGTGCTGACTCGCTCGACACCGTCGAGCTGGTCATGGCGCTCGAGGAGGAGTTCGGGATCGAGATCCCCGATGAGGATGCCGAGAAGATGACCTCGGTCGGCGATGCCATCAAATACATCGAGTCAAAGACTGCCGGCGCGAAATAGCCTTCTCCACAACCGGAATTCCATGATAAGGACGTCCCGCCGATGGCGGGACGTTCGTGTTTTTGAAGATGATTACACAGATCGAAAAGGCTGATGACGCAGATAGGGCGTCTTATCTGCGTAATCTGTACTTAGCGAGCGTTTTTTCTCCGCGAATCTGCGTAATCCAAGGATGCTTTTGATGAGACGAGTGGTGATCACAGGGCTCGGGGCGGTGACGCCGGTGGGAAACGACGTCCCCGCCATGTGGGCGTCGCTCCTCGCCGGCAGGAGCGGTGTGGGCCCGATTCAGAGCTTCGATGCCGCGGCCCTCGAGTCCCGTATCGCCGCTGAGGTCAAGGGCTTCGACCCCGCGCAGTACCTCAACCCGAAGGAGATGAAGCGTACCGAGCGGTTCGTCCAGCTCGCCATCGCGGCGTCGAAGCAAGCGGTTCAGCAATCCGGTCTCAGCATCGAGGGCGAGGACCCCTTCCGCTGTGGCGTCATCATCGGCTCAGGGATGGGGAGCATGCACCTCATCGAGGAGCAGCACAGCGTCTACCTGGCCAAGGGGCCGAAGAAGCTCAGCCCCTTCATGATCCCAATGCTCATCTGCAACATGGCGCCGGGTCACGTCGCCATGAGCCTCGGCTTCAAGGGCCCCAACTTCTGCACGACGACCGCCTGCGCCTCCGGCGCCCACGGGGTGGGCGAGGCGTTCCGCATCATCCAGCGGGGGGCGGCCGAGGTGATGCTCGGCGGCGGCACGGAGAGCTGTGTGAGCCCGATGGCGGTGGGCGGCTTCTGTGCGCTGATGGCGCTCTCCCGACGCAACGGCGAGCCCGCCAAGGCCAGCCGCCCCTTCGACAAGGAGCGCGACGGCTTCGTCATCGGCGAGGGCGCGGGCGTCCTGGTCCTTGAAGAGCTGGAGCATGCGAAGAAGCGCGGGGCCGCGATCCTCGCCGAGATGGTGGGCTACGGGCTGACCGCGGACGCCTACCACATGACGGCACCCGACCCGGAAGGGACCGGGGCCGCCAAGGCAATGGCGCTGGCGCTGGAGGATGCCGCGATGCGGCCCGATGACGTCACCTACCTCAACGCCCACGGCACCTCGACCGAGCTCAACGACAAGATTGAAACGCTCGCCATCAAGAAGACATTCGGCCCCGCCGTCAAACGGCTTGCCGTCTCCTCGACGAAATCCATGACCGGCCACCTGATCGGCGCCGCCGGCGGCGTCGAGGCGGTCATCTCGATCCTCGCCATCACAGACGGCGTCATGCCTCCGACCATCAACTACGAGCACCCGGACCCCGAGTGCGACCTGGACTACGTCCCCAACCACGCCCGGCGCGCTACGGTCGAAGCGGTGCTCTCGAACTCCCTCGGCTTCGGCGGCCATAACGCCACGGTTCTCTTCAAGGCGTTCCGCGGCTAAATTGACCTCAGCCCAGAACCCACAAACCAACAAGCGTCCACACAAAGTGCTTGTGGTCATGACTCAGCAAACATTGAAATAGTCTCACGATGGGGCCTCGATGAGGGAGACCAGGGTTGGACTGATCCGGCGTCTCCTCGCCGGCTCTCTTTCCTGCCTGCTCGTATGGTTGCAGGGCGTCCCACCGTCTTTTGCCGCTGAGTTCAGCGTGTTTAAGAAGACGTCTGTCCGTCGGACTGGTGCCCCTGTCACCGAAACGGATACCGTCTCCACGCTGAACCCCCAAACCGCCTGGCGACTGCGGGCCACGAACGGCACCCCGGACGGCGCGAATCGCGTGTCGAGCGCCGTCTCAACGCTCAACGGCGTGCCAGTGCTCTCGCCGAATCAGTTCAATCAACAGGTCTCGCTCATTCAGGTTCCCGTCACGCTCCAGACTTCTAATACGATCGCGACGGAGCTACGCAGCAAGCCGAACAGTCAGCTGACGATCGAAATCCTCGGGACGGATGATCGTCCACCGAGCACGAGCTGGCACACCCCCCTGCCCAACGCCATCACCAACCAGGCCAGCGTGCCGGCGCAGTTGCGCCTGGCTGATGACATCGCCGGGCTCGATCCGCTTACCCTCTTTATCCTCTTGGACGACGTCTCAGTCTGTGGCGCCTTCACGGCTCTGACCCAACCCGTGCTTGCGGCCACCCTCACCGCCACCCTTGCGCCCAACGAGGGCCAACATACCCTGAAGGTCGACGTCAAGGATTTGGCTGGCCAAGCCGCGAGCGCCTCAGTGGCCTTTACGGTTGATCGGACCCCACCGGCCATCACGAACCTCAGCCCGACTGACGGCTCGACGGTGAACACGCCGCGTCCAACGATCTCGGCCGGCTTCACGGACAGCCTCAGCGGCGTAGAGGTCGCTTCGGTCCGCGTGATGCTCGATGGGGCGGATGTGACCGCGCAGGCGACTATCACAGCGAGCTCGATGAGCTTCACCCCCGCCGCCAACCTGGCCGATGGAACGCACATCGCCACCTTCAACGTCGCAGATCGGGCGACCAATCTCGCCACCGCTCAGACGACGTTTCACATCGTGACCGGCCCGCCGGTGACGCCGCAATCCGGCTTCATCCACGGCACGGTCTTCCATGCGGTCACCGAAGCGCCGCTGGTGGAGGCGAGCGTGACCGTGCAGGGGGTGAGCGGGGCGGTCCGCACCGATGCCGCCGGCCGGTTTCAGTTCCCCACGCCGGGCTCGGGGGATTTCATCGTGGATGTCAGCAAGGCCGGCTTTACCTCGGTCCAACGGTCCGTCAACGTGCTGGAGACCCGCGACGCCGCTGTGGCGCCCGCGTATCTGACCCCGCTCGATTCCCAGGTGACGCCCATTACCTCAGCCCAGGGCGGGGTGGCCACGGATTCTACCGGAACCTTCGAGGTGACCTTCCCGCCGGGGGCGGCACCCCGGGATCTCTCCGTGATCATTACCCCACTGACCGACGAGCGGCAATTGCCCGGACCGATGAAGGAAGGACAGGGCCACATCGCGGCGGTCTACTTCGAGCCGCGCTTTACGACCTTCAACACGCCCGCCACCATGCGCGTGCGCAACACCATGGGATTGCCGCAAGGTACGACCGTCAACCTGCAGCTCTGGCACGAGGACGCCCAACAGTGGCAGCCGGAGCAGTCCGGCCAAGTGACCGCTGACGGCCAGTGGATCGAGTTTCGGATCGTGCGCTTCTTCTGTTGGTACTGCGTCTGGCTCAAGAGGATCCTGCCGGCTCGGACGGAAACCCCCCAGCAGCCCACCCCGACCACATCAGAAGCGCAGGATCCTGGCAAAGGCTGCGAGGTCCGCGATCAATCAGCGGTCTGCCTCGCCTCGGGCAGGCTCAGCGAGTCGCACAGTCTGCCGAGCCTCCGCACGCTCGGGACCAGCCGGACGTTGACGTTTACCTACCACTTCTCCACGGCCAGCCCGTCTGTGCTCCTCGGCACGGATGACACGCTGCGTACGGGAGCTTCCGCCTCGCCCCTCATCCCAGCGACGACCTCCGCGACGATTCAGATCGAAGGGCGCTTGANGACCGCGAGCTTCCAAGGCGCGAGCGGGCCGCTTCGGCAGGCCGTCCTGTGGGATGGTAAGAACGCTCGCGGGGAGTTGGTGCCGACGGGCGCCTATCCCTACACGGTGGCGCTCTCCAATGACTACGCCGCCACGCTGGAGGGAACAGGGTTGCCTGCCATCGGCCGCTCGATGCTAACCACCAAGGTCGCCAGCCGCGCCATTCTCGTCAATGAGCGCGCCTCACCCTTCGGCGTCGGGTGGAGCCTGGAAGGCCTCGAGCGGCTCTACCCTCAGCCTGATGGGACCATGCTCGTGACCGATGGGAACGGCTCGGCGACCGTCTTTCGTCGAGGGCCCCAGGTGGATCTGGCCACGGTGAGCTCCTCGATCGATGACGTCTTGGTGCTCGCCGGCCATGGGGATGGCTCGTTCCAACCGCCGCAGCGCTTCATCCTGGGCCTCACCGATCCGCCCTCGTCCAGCGATCGCCCCTCCTGGATGGTGTCCGGCGACTTCAACGAAGACGGCCTGCAGGATCTCGCGGTGACACTCAGCCGCACCGGCGAAGTGGCCCTCCTCATCGGGCAGGGGCGCACGACCTTTGCCACCCCGACGCGGATCGCCCTTGGGGTTCCTGAGGTGCGCATGGTGGCGGTGGCGGATCTCAACCGGGATGGCCACGACGACCTCGCCGTGATCAGCGAAACCGCCGACACCGTAGCCATCCGGCTTGGCCGTGGCGACGGAACGTTCCAGCCGACACAGAACGTGGCGACTGGCGATGCGCCCTCAGCCATGGCCGTTGGCGATCTGACGGGCGATGCCATTCCCGACCTCGTGGTGGTGAACACCGGCTCGCAGGATGCCACCGTGCTGGTGGGGGTCGGCGATGGGACCTTTCAGCCGGCCCCGAGCCTGCCGGTTGGTCGCATCCCCATGGCGGTGGTCATCAAGGACTTCAACGCCGACACCGTCCCCGACCTGGTGGTTGCGAACCAGCTGGATGAAACGCTCTCACTGTTCCTCGGCCGTGGCGACGGGACGTTCCACGCCCCTCGGCCGGTGCCGGTGTCCGGGCATGCTCCTCGCGCGCTGGCCGCTAGCGATGTCAATCGGGACGGCCGACCGGATGTCGCGGTGGCGGATGTTGACCGCAATACGGTCACGGTTCTCCTCAATAGCGGGGCAGGAGCGTTTCAGCGGCTGCCCGATGTACAGACGGGCCTGGGGCCCATCGCGCTGGCTACCGGAGATCTGAATCAGGACGGCCTCGAGGATCTCGCCGTCACCAATTTCTCTGCGGGCAGCGTCTCCGTCTTCCCGGGAAACGGCGATGGGACGTTCCAGCGGCCGCGTGAGCTGCCCGTCGGGTTCAATACCGTCGGCATCGTGGTTGGGGAGTTCGACGACCGCCGGGGCGACCCCGATCAGGTCTTCAGCGGACTGCCCGGCGACTTCTCACGAGTCCGCAAGCACGCCGACGGCACCTACGCTCGCCACCTGACCGATGGGACTCAACTCGTCTTCGATGTCCGGGGCTTTCACACGCGCACGATCGATCGCAACGGCAACGAAACGCGCTACACGTATGACGCGCTGGATCGCCTGATGCGCGTCGAGCTGCCGGGTAGCGCCGCCTTCGACCTGCGCTACGACCTGGCCAACGGACGGCTGGCGTCCGTGAGCGATTCCAGCGGGCGGACGACCCAGATGCTGGTCGACAGCCTCGGGGATCTGCGCCGCATCACCAACCCGGACGGCACGGCGCGGGCATTCGTGTACGATGCCGAGCACCGTCTGGTCAGCCAGACCAACACGCGGGGCTTCACCACCGACTACGCGTACGACGCCTTCGGCCGTGTGACCGAAGCCGTCCTACCCGCACGGCCCGTCTTTGATGCGGTGACCGGTACGGTGAGCAGCCAACGCGAGGTCCGCCGCTTTACGCCCGCCGAGACGCAGGGCCTGATCAACACGCTGCCGGTCGGCGTCGGCACGCAGGACCATCCCGCCGCCCCCGTGCGGCCACCGCTCTCGGTCTTCCAGGATGGTCTGGGTCACACGACGCAAATCGCCACCGATGCGTTTGGGGCCCCAACGCAGCTCATCGATCCGCTGGGCCGGACGACGATGATTGATCGGGATGTCAATGGCCAGCCGGCTCGCATCATCCAACCGGACGGTGCGCAGACCACCCTGCTCTATGACAGCCGTGGCAACCTCACCCTCCACGTGCATCGGCTGGTGAATCCCCGGTTTCCCACGTCTTTTTCGGTGCTCGTGACGCGGTTTGCCTATGACGTGCGTTTCAATCAGCTGACCAAGATCATCGACGCCCGGCGCGATTCCATCTTTGATCCCTCGGCCGCTTGTCCGACCGGTTGCGTCACGACCATTGAGCATGACGACCGCGGGAATCCCGTCCGCATCATCGACCAGCTGGGGAATGTCACCGCCTTCACGTATGACGCCCGGGGAGTGCTCCTCACGGCGACGGACGCGTTGGGAACGCAGACCCCGGCCATCCCCGATGACCACCAGACCCGCTTCACCTATGACCCGGTCACCGGCAACCTGCTCACCGCCACGGACCCGTTGAGCCGCCTCACCCGGCTGGAGTACGATGGGGCAGGCCACGTCGTCACCTCCACCGACGCGAGCCTGCGCGCCACCACCTTCACGTACGACGCCTTGAACCGGCTGCGGACGGTCACCGATGCGGGGACCGGCCTGACGGACTATGCGTACGATGCGGCGGGCAACCTCCTCCGCGTGACGGACGCCAAGCAGCAGACGACCACCTTCACCTACGATAGCCTCAACCAGCTCAGCAGTGCCATCAATCCGCTGAATCACACGAAGCAGTTCTTCTACGACGCCGCCCGCAACCTGGCTCAGGTGCTCGATGCGAAGAGCCAAACGATCACCTTCACCTACGACGCGGCCAACCAACTCAAGACGAAGCTCCTCAAGGAGGCGACTGGGGCGGTACAAGACACCGTCACCTACGAGTACGACCGTCTTGGCAACCTCGCGCGCATCAAGGATGGCGATAGCCAACTGACCTTTGAGTACGACTCCGCCGGCCGCCTCATCACAAACACCATCGGTGATGCGGCCACCCCGGCCGCCTTTGCCCAGCCGGCCACGACCCTCCAGTATAGCTATAATGCCAATGGCAGCCGGACCAGCGTATCCGGTGCCACGGCGGTGGGACTGACCTATACCTACGATGGGCTCAATCGGGTCACGGGCGTGAGCAATGGACAGCTTGGCGGCGGGATCTTCACCTACGACGCCCTCGGCCGCCTCACCCGCCTCCAAAATAGCACCACCACGACCTTCAGTTACGATGACGCCAGCCAGCTCCTCGAGCTCTCGAGTACGCTCTTGGGCCATCCGCTCGATGCCTTCTCCTACACCTACGACCCGCTCGGCAACCGCACCAGCCTGACCGATCGATTTGGCCGCCACACCTACACCTACGACGCGCTCAGCCGCCTCACCGGGGCGGATCACCCCCTCCTCAGTCCACCCGATCCCTTGGCCGGCCTCCTCCCGGATGAACGCTTCACCTACGACGCCGTGGGGAATCGGACCATCTCCCACCTCTCCGCCACCCACCTCCACGACGCCGCCAACCGGCTGCTGGAGGACGACACGTTCCGCTACACCTACGATGCCAACGGCAACCGGCTCACGAAGACCGATCAGACGACCCACGCGCTGACCACCTACACTTACGACATCGAGAACCAGCTCATCCGGATCGAGCTGCCGAACGGCTCCGTGGCGGCCTACCGCTACGACGGCCTGGGCCGGCGCATCGAGAAGACGGTCAACGGCGCCACTACGCGCTTCGTCTACGACCAGGAGGATCTCGTGTCGGTGTACGACGGCACCGGCTGCTGGCAGACCACCTTCGCCCATGGCCCGGGGATCGACCAGCCCCTCGCCTTCGTGCACGATGACAGCGGCGACTGCACCCCCGGCGATGCCGTCGGCTTCCGGGAACAGGTCCGTAGCCTCCAGACGGATGGCCTCGGCTCGGTGACCAGTCTTGTCTCCGAGACCTCCGGCTTCTTCCGCGCCCTCCTGCTCAGAGAGCGCTACGCCTACGACAGCTTCGGGAATGTGAAGATTACCGGCCCAGGTCCCGATGGCCAGCTGGACACCGCGGATGATGTCGTGCTCCCGGAGTCCGCTTACGGTAATCCCTACGCTTTCACGGGCCGAGAGTTCGACCCCGAGACCGGGCTCTACTACTACCGGCGTAGATACTATGATCCGCGGACCGGGACGTTCTTACAGGAGGATCCTATTGGATTTATAGGAGGGGTTAATCTGTATGCATACGTCAGGAACATGCCGTTAGTTCGTACAGATCCATACGGGCTTGTCGACAAGGGATTTGTACTGAATGCAGGAATCGAGTACATTACAAACCAAAAGCTGAAGGAATCAATGCCAGGGCTTCCAGATAGACTACGAGCTAAGGCGGCCCAGGTATTACGCAAGGAAATGACTGAGGCAGAGCTGGCGTTTGTGCAGCGAGAAGATGTAACGCGATTCGAGAAGGAACAGATAACTGAGGGGTTCATCAGGCGGGCGCTCGATGATCCAAAGAATAGAAAACTAAAAGAAGAACTGGCACCCTATCTGCCCTCGGAGCTCCAGGACCTCGGTACAGCAGGCGGCGGATTCTGCCCACCAACGCAAGGAGGGATTGCAGGTGGAAGCTAGAAGATCGCGAATTGTCGGAGTCATTCTCGGTATAGTTGGCATCTTGGGTGTCGCAGGACATCTCCGCTCATTTTTCAATTCTCCTGTTATTGGAGGTGCGGGAGAATTCATCCTTGTAAAGCTTCCTCTCCCGACCTCGATTTTATTGCTCGCAAGTTCATATGGTCTGTGGGTGTCTAGGAAATGGGGTATTAAAGTGGCGATAGCAGCACTTGTTCTATGGATCTGTATAGGGGTAAGTGCTGTCTACTTTGTGTGGACCTTTCATCCATGGGGAGAGTTGAGACGTACTGATTTAGCATTGGGTATCGGTGGATCGTTGATTCTTGGGGTAGTTGCCCCCGCGCTCCTTTTGGGGGCGCTGCGAAGGGCAGGTAGATAAAATTCAACCTGGCTCCGGGATTCCGGAAAGGTGCCAGAAAGAAAGAAAGGTGCCAGGCACGCGGTGGCTGGCACCGAGGGACAGGCAAATAGGTGCGTTTCAGTGGACAGCGGCAGAAAGGTGCCAGCTACCGCGGTAGCTGGCACCGCGGGGACTGGTCAGCCAGACCAACACACGGGGCTTCACCACCGACTACGCGTACGACGCCTTTGGCCGCGTGACCGAAGCCGTCCTGCCCGCACGGCCCGTCTTCGATGCGGTCACCGGCACGGTGAGCAGCCTGCGCGAGGTCCGCCGGTTTACGCCCGCCGAGACGCAGGGGCTGATCAATACGCTTCCGGTCGGCGTCGGCACGCCGGAGAATCCCGCCGCCCCCGTGCGGCCACCGCTCTCGGTTTTCCGGGACGGCTCCGGCAATATCACACAAGTGGCCACCGATGCCTTCGGCGCCCCAACGCAGCTCATCGATCCGCTGGGCCGGACGACGATGATTGATCGGGATGTCAATGGCCAGCCGGCGCGCATCATCCCACCGGACGGCTCACAGACCACCCTGCTCTACGACAGCCGCGGCAACCTCACCCTCCATATACATCGGCTCATCGATCCGCGCTCCCCCGCCTCGTTCACGCCCCTCATTACGCGATTCGCCTATGACCCGCGCTTCAGCCAAGTGACCAAGATCACCGACGCCCGGCGAGACAACCCCTTCGATCCCGTCCAACATGCCTGCCCGAACGGCTGCACCACGACCATCGAGCACGACGCGCGCGGGAATCCCGTCTCGATCACCGATGCGCTGGGCAACGTCACCGCCTTCACGTATGACGCCCGGGGATTGCTCCTCACGGCGACGGACGCGTTGGGAACGCAGACCCCGGCCATCCCCGATGACCACCAGACCCGCTTCACCTACGACCCGCTCACCGGGAACCTCCTGACGACCACTGATCCCTTGAACCACCTCACCCAACTGGAGTATGATGCGACTGGCAATGTGCAACGCTCTACCGATGCCGCGCTACGATCCACAGCCTTCACGTACGACGCGATGAACCGGCTCACGGCGGTCACCGATCCCCTGGGTGCGACGACCGGCTACGCCTACGACGCGGCCGGCGACCTCACCCAGGTCACGGATGCCAAGGGCCAGGCGACCACCTTCGCCTACGATGCCCTCGACCTCCTCAGCCGGACGACCAACCCGCTCACGGCTTCCAAGCAGTTCTTCTACGACGCGGCCCGGAACCTCGCCCAGGTGACGGACGCGAAGAACCAAACGATCACGTTCACCTACGACGCCGCCAACCAGATCGTCTCGAAGGTGCTGAAGGACGCCACCGCGACCGTCCAGGACACCGTGACCTACGGCTACGACGTCTTGGGCAACCTGACCCTCGTGCAGGATCGCGACAGCCAGCTGATGTTTGTGTACGACTCCGCCGGCCGTCTCATCAAAAACACCGTCGGCGACGTGGCCAATCCCGTGCTCGCGCAGGTCCCGGAGACGTTTGCCTACTCCTACGATCCGAACGGGAATCGCCGGAGCATGGGTTGCTCGCGATGCCTGTCGCTCACGTACAGCTACGACGGGCTCAACCGGCTCACGGGCGCCACGTCTCGGGACCGGCTCTCGAAGCAGTTCGAGTACGACGCCCTGAGCCGCCTCACCCGCCTTGCGGGGGGCGCGGGCAGCCAGAGCCTCTTCACGTACGATGCCGCGAGCCAGCTCCTCACCCTCAGCAACCTGATGCTCGGCACCGAAGTCGCCCCCAGCAGCTACACGTATGACCTCCTGGGCAACCGCCAGACGCTGACGGATCGCTTCGGTCTGCACCAGTACGGCTATGACGTGCTCTCCCGGCTCACGGGGGCCGACCACCCGCTCGCCAGCGGACTCATCAATGAGACCTTCACCTACGACCCGGTCGGCAACCGCACTAGCTCCCACCTCAGTACCACCCATGTCCACAATGCCGCCAACCGGCTCCTGGAAGATGCCATCTTCACCTACACGTATGACGCCAACGGCAACCGAACCTCGAAGACGGACAAGACCACCTTGGTCCTCACGACCTACACCTACGACGTGGAGAACCAGCTGACCCGGGTCGACCTCCCCAGGGGGCAGGTCGCGACCTACCGCTACGACAGCCTCGGCCGCCGGATCGAAAAGGCTGTCAACGGGACCCTCACCCGCTACCTCTACGACGAGGAGGACATCGTCGGGATCTTCACCGGGCCCACGAATTGCCAGACCCACGTCTTCTTGCACGGCCCGGGCATCGACCAGCCGCTCGGCTTCTTCCGGGACACGAACGCCGACTGCAACCCCTTCGTGGACTTCGGAGGCTTCGGGGAGCCCATCGTCGACCTCCTCGGGGATGGCCTCGGCTCCCGGGTCGCCCTGGCCGCCGAGACGCACGGCTTCTTCCGGGCGGTCTTCCTCACCGAGCGCTACGCCTACGACAGCTTCGGCATGCCCACGATCACCGGTCCCGGCCCCGATAACCAGCTCGACACCGGGGATGATGTGACCCTGACCGAATCCGCCCTGGGGAACCCGTTCCTGTTCACGGGGCGGGAGTATGATACGGATACGTGCCAGGCACACCGGTGCCTGGCACATCAGGGACAGGCAGAGGGGTTGAGGTATTGTTTCACGAAGGATGCGGAGCCAATGGCAGGAGACCGATTGAACACCAAGTCTGCAATGCCCGGTTCTCGTGCAAGGCTCATGAGCGACCCAGCTCACCGGGGTGGACCTCCCCGATGGCCGCCTCGTCCGCTACCGCTACGATGGCCTGGGCCGGCGCATTGAGAAGGACGTGGCCGGCTCGATCCGCCGCTTTGTCTACGACCAGGAGGACCTCGTGTCGGTGTACGATA
>JGI1358J11329_10002158_pt1 | contig 15513 bp, 14 predicted proteins | sample Subgroupgradi54m_FD_11329 | JGI IMG/M metagenome (IMG submission 11329)
GTCTGCGAACACACCGGTGCGGCTTGCAACAGGCAAGCCGCATGCGCCAGCGCGCCGCCGGAACGCAAGGCGGCCACCATGCCTTGCAACTTGGCCTGACGCGCCTGCACTTGCAGATTGATGAAACGCGGCAGCGCCACCGCCGCCAGGATCCCGAGGATGATGATCACCACGATCAATTCAATCAGGGTAAAACCGCGAGCGGTGCCGGGTACCCTGCTCTTGCTACTGTTGTACATGACCCTTCCTTCCACTAGAAATCAAAACCAGCGATAGTCGTCCAGCGCCATCATCCGTACACCTTCGACCAGTTGCGCCGTTCCGGGCCGCACATTCACCTGCACACGATAGCGAATCTGCCGATGCGGGCGTGCGTTGATCAAATACCGGCCACTGGCCACCACATACACCGCATGACGGTGCGTGCGGTCGTAATACCATTGCCCCGCCGCCAGCGACGGCGGCAAAGGCGCGTCACGTTCACCGGCATAGTTGGGTAACAGCACCCGCTCGAACGGATTGCGCTGCAACTGCTGCGCCGCATCCGGTGCGCCAGCGATCAGCAACTCCGCCATCTGGATGCGCAGCGCCGCATCCAGCAAACGCACCGCCAGCCGCATCTGCGCCTGCTCGTTGCGCTCCTGGTAGTACAGCAGGCGCTCGGCAAAAAACACCGCCACCACCGCAATCACCAGAATCGCCAACGCAAACTCCAGCAGGCTCGCACCTCTCAAATTAAATGGGGTCAGACTCCATTTAATTTGACACTCTTTTTGCCAAGACCGTCCCTCACCCCAACCCCTCTCCCGGTGGGAGAGGGCCTTAGAACAACCCTCTCCCACCGGGAGAGGGTGGCGCAAAGCGCCGGGTGAGGGACGGTCGTGGCAAGAAATCATGTTGTCCAAATGACTGACTTCTGAAATTAAATGGAGTCTGACCCCATTTAATTTGACCTCATTTAATTCACTTGATCATGGTCTTGCCCAGATCCCAGATCGGCAAGAACACACCCAGTGCAACGATCAATACCAATATGCCGAGGAACACCACCAGAATCGGTTCGATCTGCGCGGACAGTGTCTTGAGCTCGTATTCCACTTCGCGCTGATACATCTCGGCGATTTCCTGCAGCAGGTCATCCAGCGCACCGGACTCTTCGCCCACCGCAATCATCTGCAACACCACCGGCGTAAACACCTGCGCGCCATGCGCGGTACGCAGCACGCTTTCGCCGCGCTCCACGCCTTCGCGCATCTTGTCCACGCAACGCGCGACGTGGTAATTGCCGACCGTCTGCGCCGTGACATTGAGCGCCTGCACGATCGGCACGCCGCTGCGCAGCGCCAGCGCGAGGCTGCGCGAAAACCGCGCCAATGTGGCCTTGAGCACAATCTTGCCGGCGATTGGGATGCGCAACTTGATTTCATCCCACTTCAATTGCCCGCCGGTCGTCTGCGTCCAGGCGCGAAACGACCAGGCTGCTGCCACCGTCAACACCAGCAAAACCGGCCACCACGACACCATCAAATCCGAGCAGGCGACCAAAAACCGCGTCACCAGCGGTAATTCGGCGCCAGCCAGCTTATAGACCTTGGAAAACGCCGGAATCACGAAAATATTGATCACCACCAGGGCAGCCAGCATCACCGCACTAACGAATATCGGATAACGCAGCGCAGACTTGACCTGATCGTGCATGAATTTTTCAAAAGTTAAATGTTCGAACAGACGTAGAAAAATCTCATCCAATCGACCAGTCAGCTCGCCGACCCGCAGCATCGAAATGTAAAACTGTGTGAACACCTTGGGATGGCGTGCCAGCGACGCCGACAATTCGCGCCCGGAATCAAGGCTTTCGCGGATCTCGCGCAGCACTCGCGTCATCGCAGGATTAACAGTGGATTCCTGCAAACCGCCGAGCGCGCGCATGATCGGTACTCCTGCCTTGAGCAGGGTGTACATCTGGCGCGAAAACAGCATGATCTCTTCCGGCAGTATTTTTTCGCGGCTGAATTTGATTTGCAGGGGGGCGCCCGCCGCCTGCCGCGCAATGATTTCAAGCGGAATCACACCGCGCCCAACCAACGCATCGGCCACCGCTTCCATGCTCGCGCCGTCCAGTTCGCCCTGAACCAGGGCGCCGCTGTTGCTGTTGCGTCCCTTGTAGGCAAAGTTGGGCATCAGTCGCTCCCTTCGCTGGCAATCCGCATCGCTTCTGCGATGGTGGTGGATTTGGCCAGCACCAGCCGCACGGCATCGCGGCGCAGCGTGTTGCCACCCATCTGTTCACGCCCCACGCGCGTCAACACCACTGGGTCACCTTGATGCACCGCCTGGACCACTGCATCAGTCATTTCCAGCATTTCATACACCGCGATGCGGCCGCTGTAACCGGTGTTGTTGCATTGCTGGCAACCGGCGCCGTGCATGTAGTGATGCTGATCGACGCGCTCACCCAACTCATAGCGCAGCCATTCACGTTCGTTCGGCAACGGCGTATAGGGCTGAATGCAGGAGGCGCAGATCACCCGCACCAGCCGCTGCGCCAGCACCAGTTGCAGGGCCAGCGCGACCATGAAACGCGGCACACCCATATCGAGCAGACGCATCGGGGTAGAAAGCGCATCGTTGGTATGCAGGGTGGATAGCACCATGTGGCCGGTGAGCGCGGCGCGCAGCCCAATCTCGGCGGTGGTCTGGTCGCGCATCTCACCCACCAGCACCACATCCGGGTCTTGCCGCAGCGCGGAACGCAGTACGCGTGCAAACGATAGATCAATCTTGTCGTTGATCTGCACCTGATTCAAACCGGGCAGCCGATATTCGACCGGGTCTTCGACGGTAATGATTTTCTTGTCGGGGGTGTTGATGTCCTTCAGCGCCGAATACAGCGTGGTGGTCTTGCCGCTACCGGTCGGCCCGGTCACCAGCACCATGCCGTGCGGACGATGAATCGCATGCTTGACGCGCTCCAGCACATGCGGCGGCATGCCGATGCTGTTCAGCCCGAGCAAGCCGGTATTCTGGTTCAGCAAGCGCATCACCACCGATTCGCCATACTGCGTCGGCAGGGTAGAAATCCGCACGTCGATCGGATTGTTGCGCACGCGAATGGCGAAGCGCCCATCCTGCGGCAAACGCTTCTCGGAAATATCCAGGCCTGACATCAGCTTCATGCGCAACACCAGTGCAGAAGCGATTTTTGGATCGGTCTCGGTCTGGATATGCATCATGCCGTCGATACGGAAACGAATCCGCAGACGACTCTCCTGCGGCTCGATATGCACGTCGGACGCCCGCACCGCTACCGCATCTTCAAACATCGTTTGCAACAGCTTGACCACCGGCGCTTCTTCCAGCCCCGGCGTGCTGCTGACGCCCCCCATCAAATCGCCAAAATCCACCGGCGCATCGCCCATCTCGGCGGTCAACTCTTTCGCCAGGCCGGAGATTTCCTCGGTGCGCCGATAAATACGGTCGATCGTCGCCAGCAGTTGCGACTCGGTCACCACCGCCTGGTCGATCTCGTGTTTCAGAATCCGCGTCAGCTCGTCATACACCAGCAGATCGGTCGGGTCGGCCAGCGCCACCAGCAGCGTCGATCCCCGGTTCTCCAGCACCACCGCACGAAACCGCCGCGCCTGCCCTTCCGGCAGCATCTGCGCCAAAGCCGCGTCCACGTTATAGGATTTGAGATCAATGAAGGGAATGCGCAACTGCTTGGCCAGCGCCTGCGACAGGCCCTCTTCCGTGACAAAACTGCTATCCACGAAAATCCGCCCCAGCTTGCGACCGCTGCGCTTCTGCTCCGCCAGCGCCGCCATCAGCTGATCTTGCGTAATCAGCCCCTGCTGCACCAGCAAATCACCGAGTCGAACCTTCTCCAGCCGCGCCATCGTTTCCTCATCATGAACACCACCCAGACCGGGTGGCCGTCAAGGAATAACGGCGCGCTGTGGGAGAAACTGGAGTTGTAATAATTTAACCGCCAAGACACCAAGAGCGCCAAAAACCCCCAAAGGTATTCTTGGCGCTCTTGGCGGTTAAATTGTTTTCAGCGTCGGTTTCGGTGGAATCAATCGACCCATTGCACCATGCCGGTAGTGGCGGTCAAGAGAATCAACCCACCGAAGGCAATGCGATACCAGGCGAACCAGGTGAAGTCGTGGGTGCTGATATAGCGAATCAACCAGCGAATGCACAGCAAGGCAAAGATAAACGAGAACAGGAACCCCACGGCAAACATCGGTGCATCGTTCAGCGACAGCGCGTTGCGTTCCTTGAAGACCGAATAAGCTCCGGCGCCGATCAAGGTGGGGATTGCAAGATAAAAACTGAACTCGGTCGCCACCTTGCGCGACAGGCCGAACAACATGCCGCCGATGATGGTGGCGCCGGAACGGCTGGTGCCCGGAATCAGCGCCAGGCATTGCACCAGCCCGACCTTGAGCGCATCGAGCCAGCTCATGGCATCGACCGTTTCCACCCGCGCTTGCCGCGTGCCCGCTTCGTCACGCGCACCGTACAGGGCGTGGTGGCGGCGCTCGACCCACAGTATGATCAGGCCGCCGACAATGAACGCGATCGCCACCGGCACCGGATGAAACAGTTGTTCCTTGATGATCTTGCCCAACAGCAGACCAAACACGACCGCTGGAATAAAAGCGATCAGCACATTGCGCGCAAAACGCTGCGCCGAAATTTCACTGGCGATCCCGGCCAGCGTCGTTTGCAGGCGGAGGCGATATTCCCACATCACTGCCAGCATGGCCCCGGTCTGAATTGCCACCTCGAAAGTTTTTGTCACCCCGCCCTTCAAACCCAGCAGGCTGGCGGTCAAAATCAAATGTCCGGTACTGGACACGGGCAAGAACTCAGTCAAACCCTCGACCACCCCCATCACTGCCGCCTTGCCTAACAAAATCAGATCCATCCACGCCCCCTGACAATCATTGAATTGAACCGAAACGAGCGAGCATTATCTCCGATTGTCTGCACAGCGATAGTCATCGTGGTCACAGAAAGACTAAGCCGTGCCACCATCATCTGTACCACAGATGACTCTGACTTTATTTTTCTCCGCGACCGCCACGATCTCCACGCCCTCTTCACACGCCGTGTTGGAGGTTGACTTCTCGACTCCCTGTTAAAATGCCGCCATTCATTACTTCGTTTCTGGAGAACTCTCATGTCGATGGCAGACCGCGATGGCCTGATTTGGCTGGATGGCAAACTGGTGGACTGGCGCGACGCCAAGCTGCATGTCCTGACCCACACCTTGCATTACGGCATGGGCGTTTTTGAAGGCGTGCGCGCCTACAACACGCCACGCGGCACCGCTATTTTCCGCCTGCAGGAACATACTCAGCGTCTGCTCAACTCAGGCCGGATTTTCCAGATGAAGATTCCGTTCGACTTGCAAACGCTGATGGATGCGCAGCGCGAAGTGGTGCGTGTGAACAAACTGGAATCCTGCTATCTGCGTCCGATCGCCTGGCTCGGTTCGGAAAAAATGGGCATCGCCGCCAAGAGCAATACCGTGCATGTGGCGATTGCCGCCTGGCCTTGGGGCGCGTACCTCGGTGACGAAGGCATCACCAACGGCATTCGTGTGCGCACCTCGTCGTACACCCATCATCACCCCAACGTCACCATGTGCAAGGCCAAGGCAGTGGGCAACTATCCGGTGTCGATTCTGGCCAATACCGAAGCCACCAACGAAGGCTACGACGAAGCGATGCTGATGGACCCGCAGGGCTTCGTTTGCCAGGGTTCGGGCGAAAACCTGTTCGTCGTGAACAAGGGTGAGTTGCATACGCCCGATCTTTCCGGCGGTGCGCTGGACGGCATCACCCGCGCCACGGTGATGCAGATCGCCGCCGACTTCGGCATCAAGACCACCGAGCGCCGCATCACGCGCGATGAAATCTATATCGCCGACGAAGCCTTCTTCACCGGCACCGCCGCCGAAGTCACGCCGATCCGCGAATACGACAACCGCGCCATCGGCAGCGGCACGCGCGGCCCGATCACGGAAAAAATTCAGAGCGCGTTCTTCGATGCCGTTAATGGGCGCAGTGAGAAATATCAATCCTGGTTAACCCTGGTCTGAGGTCTGCCATGTCTGAAGCCATCAACACCGATCAAGCCGCGCATCCGTCCGTTGAGGTCGAACACTTGCCGGTCTATTGCCCCAACCCGGCGATGCCGATCTGGAACCACCATCCCAAGGTGTTTCTCGACGTCACCAAAACCGGCAGCGCCGCCTGCCCTTACTGCGGCACGCAATACCGATTGAAAGCGGGCACGGCCGTGCATTCGCATTGAAAAAAACAACCGCCAACGCAAAGACGCAGAGGACGCTGAGTTTCGCAGAGAAAACCCTGAATTTCTCTGCGCAGCTCAGCGTCCTCTGCGTCTCTGCGTTGGCGTTTGGATTTTATAAACCATGACCACTCTCGTCATCGCCCCCAACTGGATCGGCGATTGCCTGATGGCGCAGCCCTTGCTGGCGCTGCTCAAGGCGCAGGGACAGCATCTGACGGTGCTCACACCACCGGCCGCTGCCGCTGTATTTCGTTTCATGCCCGAGGTCGATGCCGTCATTGAAGCGCCGTTGGCACATGGCCAGTTGCAGTGGGGCTTGCGCCGTCAACTGGCGCGTCAGCTGCGCGGCCCGCCACAGGGTCCATTCACATCTGCCTACATCCTGCCCAACTCGCTCAAGTCGGCACTGATCCCCTGGTTGGCACGGATCCCGACCCGGATTGGTTATCTTGGCGAACAGCGTTATTTCTTGCTCAACCGGATTCACCGCAAACCCGAATCCACCGAACGCAAGCCGATGGTGGATTACTATGCAGCGCTGGCGCATACGCCTGAAGTGACGCTACCAAATCCACAGTTGCACATTCCCGCCGCGCTGATTGAACAGACCTGTCAGGACTTTCAACTGGATCGTGCGCGCCCGCTCGTTGCCTTCTGCCCCGGTGCTGAATACGGCCCGGCCAAACGCTGGCCCGCCGCACATTTCGCGCGGCTCGCCGATCTGCTCGCCGCGCGCCATGCCGATGCACAGATTCTGTTGTTGGGTGCAGAAAAAGACCGCGCCATTGCCGATCAAATCCGCACCCTGTCCGGCGCACCCCTGCGCACTCTGTGCGGCGAAACCACACTCGCTCAGGCCTGCGCCCTGCTCGCCGCCAGCACCGCCGTGGTCAGCAACGACAGCGGCCTGATGCACATCGCCGCCGCCCTGTCCCGCCCTCAAATCGCCCTGTTCGGCTCCAGCGATCCGCGCCACACCCCACCACATTCAGCCCACGCCAAAGTCGAATGGCTGCACATCGAATGCAGCCCCTGCTTCCAACGCGAATGCCCCCTCGGCCACTTCCGCTGCATGAACGACCTGACACCGGAACGGGTGTGGCATATATTGTCTGGATTGCTGGGTAGATAAAAACCATTGACCACAGAGGCACAGAGAAAGTCAGAAGCTCAACGCAAAGGCGCAAAGGACGCAAAGGGGTCGCAAAGAACAATCTGCCTTACTTTGCGTTTCTTTGCGGCCTTTGCGCCTTTGCGTTGCAGCCCTTTGTTTTTGATTTTCTCTGTGTCTCCGTGCCTCTGTGGCCAATGGTTTTGCCCCACAGATTTCCTCGTACAATACCCGCACCATGGAACATAACGACTACATCCTCACGCTGTCTTGCCCGGACACGACCGGCATTGTTTATCACGTCAGTGCGTTTCTGTTCGAGCGCGGCGGCAATATTCTGGACTCGCAGCAATTCGGCGATGAGTCCACCGGTTTGTTTTTCCTGCGCATTCATTTTGACGTGCCACCGGCGCCGCAGAATAGCGACAGCCTGAAAAACGAGTTCGCACCGATAGCCGAAAAATTCCGCATGAACTGGAATATCCATGCGCGCAAGACGCGCGCGCGTCTGATGCTGCTGGTGTCGAAGCAAGGGCATTGCCTGAACGACCTGCTGTTTCGCTGGCACAGCGGCCAGCTGGCGGTGGACATCCCGGCCATCGTATCCAATCATCACGACTTCGAACCCCTCGCCACATCGTACGGAATTCCATTTCATTATTTGCCACTCAGCGCCGATAACAAGCCACAGCAGGAAGAGCGCATGCGCGCGCTGGTACAGCAGGAGAACATCGACTTGGTGGTGCTGGCGCGGTATATGCAGATTCTGTCGCCCGCCTTGTGCAACGATCTGCGCGGCCGGGCGATCAATATCCATCACTCTTTCCTGCCCAGTTTCAAAGGTGCGAAACCGTATTGGCAGGCGCATGATCGCGGTGTGAAACTGATCGGCGCCACCGCGCATTACGTCACGCCCGATCTGGATGAAGGGCCGATCATCGAGCAGGACGTCGCCCGCGTCGAACACGGCATGGACCCGGAACGGCTCACCGCCGTCGGCCGCGATGTCGAATGTCTGGTGCTGGCACGCGCAGTGAAATGGCACGTGGAAAACCGCATCCTGCTCAACGGTCATCGTACGGTGGTGTTCAAGTAAGCGGACAAAGGCATTTACCGCCAAGGCGCCAAGAACAGCAATACCTTTGGAAACATGGATTCCCGCCTGCGCGGGAATGACGCAGCTTCAATTTATTTGCGTTTCCCTTCGCTTTTCCTGCTGTCCTTGGCGTCTTGGCGTCTTGGCGTCTTGGCGGTAAACGCCTTTGACCTTCCCGGCACTCTCCGTGGTTTATATGAACTCAAGGAAACCCCATGTCGAAACCCGCATCGAAAGTGATGTTCGCCACGGCGGATGAAACCGAGCAAGCGTTCTACGATTGTCTGGCACGCGCCGACTTGCAAGGTCTGATCTCGCTCTGGGCTGAAGAAGACGATGTGATCTGCATCCACCCGGGCGGCCCGCGTCTGGAAGGCATCAGTGCGATCCGCGCTTCCTGGCAAGCCATCCTTGCCAACGGCCCATTGGAAATCAGCATCACCCGCCAGAGCGCCATCTCCGGCATGCTGATCAGCGTCCACACCTTGATCGAGGAAATCATGGTGCAAGGCGAGAGCGGCCCCGAACTACTCTACGTCAACGCCACCAACGTCTATCACAAGACCTCGCGCGGCTGGCGGCTGGTGTTGCACCACGCCTCGCCCGCCACCGAAGCGCCCTCCACACCGCCAGCATCAGCATTGCATTAATTAAACCATTGACCACAGAGACACAGAGACACAGAGAAAGTCAAAAGCTCAACGCAAAGGCGCAAAGGACGCAAAGGGATCGCAAAGAACAAGTTGTCTTCCTTTGCGTTTCTTTGCGGCCTTTGCGCCTTTGCGTTGCAGCTCTTTGTTTTTGACTTTCTCAGTGTCTCTGTGGCCAATCGTTTTACAATCCCCCCATGAACTACCACGCCCCCCACTGGCTCCCCGGCGGTCATCTGCAAAGTATTTATCCTGCGCTGTTTGCCCCGCGCCCACACGTGGCGTTGCGGCGCGAGCGTTGGGATACGCCGGATGGCGATTTCATCGATCTGGACTGGGCCACCCAGGACACCGCAGCCAACGCGCCACTGCTGGTGCTGTTTCACGGTCTGGAGGGCAGCGCGCGCAGCCACTATGCGCAAAGTTTTCTGGCGGCCTGCAATGCGCGCGGCTGGCGCGGCGTGGTGCCACATTTTCGCGGCTGCAGCGGCGAACTGAATCGTCTGCCGCGTGCCTACCATTCCGGCGATAGCGCAGAAATCGGCTGGGTGTTGCAGCGTTTGCATGCGCTGCATCCGGGCACGCCGCTGTTTGTGGTGGGCATCTCGCTGGGCGGCAATGCGCTGGCGAAATGGCTGGGAGAGCAACAACATCAAGCCGATTTTGTGCAAGCGGCCGCCTGCATCTCGGCACCGCTGGATCTGACCGCCAGTGCGCAGGCTTTGGCGCGCGGCATCAACCGCCTCTACACGCGCAATTTTCTGGACACTTTGAAACCGAAGTCACTCGAAAAAGCGCGCCGCCACCCAGGTATTTTCGATGTGCAAAAGATGCTGCAAAGCCGCAGCTTCCATGAGTTCGACGATGTCGTCACTGCGCCGCTGCATGGATTTAGAAATGCCCATCACTACTGGCAAAGCTGTTCGGGGAAACAGTTTCTCGCTTCAATCACCGTGCCGACCCTGGTGCTCAACGCCTTGAACGATCCCTTCCTGCCCGCGCACACGCTGCCACGCGCTCACGACGTATCCAAAGCTGTCACGCTCGAGCAACCACGTCATGGCGGGCACGTCGGGTTCACGCAGGGCCGCTATCCCGGTCATCTGAACTGGATGCCGGAACGGGTGATGCGGTTTTTTGAGGGGGCGTGAGAAAACCTTTGGCCACAGAGGCACAGAGACACAGAGAAGATCAGAAGCTCAACGCAAAGGCGCAAAGAAGAATCTGCCTTACTTTGCGTTGCAGCCCTTTTTTGACCTTCCCTGTGACTCTGTGTCTCTGTGGCCAATGGTTTTCTACTTGACCCGTTCCTTCGCCTCTTCCGCCACCAGCCGTTGCACTTCGTGCGTGCGGGCGTCGATGACCGACAGTTGATAAAAGTCGGTGTCGCCAGCGCTGCGGGCTTGCTGCAATTGCACCAGCGCCGCCGGGTAGGCGCCCATGCGCATCAGATATTCGGCCGTAGCCCAATGCTCTTGCGCACGTTGACCGGTCGCTTCATAACTCTTGGCGAGCAGCGGATACAGCTCCAGCTCTTGTCGATAGAACTCCACCTGCTCGCGCAGGAAGGCAATCGCTTGCGCGTGTTGTCCATTCGCCTGCAAACACTGCGCATAGACGTGGGCCAGCGCACGCGCCTGCGGGAAACGCTTCCAGGCCACCTGCGCCGTCGCCAACGCGGCTTCGTTCTGGCCGTTGGCCAGCTTCAATTCGATCTCCAGACGATCGAGATAGGGATGCGCCACCGCCAGCTTGTAACGCGCCTGCTGCAAGGCGGTGGCGGCGCCAAACCAATCGCGCCGCAGCATGCGCGTGGTCGCCAGCGCAAACCAACTGGCGCCTTCATTCGGCGTGGTGTGTTGCTGTAGTTGCAGCTCAATCAATTTTTGCGTTTCGCGCAACCCGTTGACCGATTCATCCTTGCTGGCAGAAAGTTTGGCACGCAGCAAGAGAAAATCCAGGCTGTCAGCGCGCAGCCGCACGCGGGCATCCCGCACCCGGCCCTGAATATCGGCCATGCGCTCGGTGCTCAAGGGATGGGTCTGCATATAGGCTGGCGCATTGTTTTCATACAAGCGCCCGGCTTGTTGCAGGCGGCCGAAGAAGGTGACCATGTCATGTGTGTTGAATCCCGCACCTTGCAAAATTTGCAGACCGACACGATCCGCTTCGCGCTCGGCATCGCGGCTGAAAGAGAGTTGATTCTGAATCGAGTAACCGGCCCCGGCCATGGCGATCCCCTGCGCCGCATTGGGGTTGGAACGGGCGGCGAGCAGGGCAAAAATCAACGCCGCCACGGTCACCAGCGAATCCTGCCCCTGCTTGGCCAGCATGCGCGCGATATGCCGCTGCACCACATGACCGATTTCATGCGACAGTACCGCCGCCAGTTCCGATTCACTGTGCGATGCCAGCAGCAACCCGGTATGCACACCGATATTCCCCCCCGGCAGCGCAAACGCATTCAGCGTGGAATCTTTTACCGCAAAGAAATAAAAATCCGATTCGGCGCGCGGCGCTTGCGCAACCAGCGCATTGCCCAGACGGTTCAGGTATTGCGACAATTCGGCATCGTCGATAATCTCATGGGCGCGCCGCAACTCACGAATAATGCCATCGCCGATCTTGCGCTCCATCTGCGGCGAAAAAGTCTCGCTGGAAGCATCGCCCAGATTCGGTAATTGATGAATGAATTGACTCTGACTGTTCACCGGCGCCCCCGCCAGAGCAACAGCGAGAATCAGAGCAAGTGGTTTTCGGTACAGTGTGGAGAAAAGGGGGTGGGATTGATTTGGCATATTGCTATCATACCTATTGTTGTCATCCACCCTTCGAACCTCATGTCCAAAAAAGATTCCCCCGCCCTCACGCACTTCGACAGCAGTGGTCAAGCGCACATGGTGGATGTCGGCCACAAAGCCGTCACCCAGCGCATCGCCGTCACCGAAGGATGGATTCACATGCGGGCAGAAACGCTGGCACTGATCCAGCAAGGCAACAGCAAAAAAGGCGACGTGCTGGGCATCGCCCGCATCGCCGCCATCCAGGCCGCAAAAAAAACTTCAGACTTGATCCCGCTCTGCCACCAGGTACCCCTCACCCGGGTCGCCGTCGAATTTGAAATCCTGCAACAAGAAAACGCCGTACGCTGCACCGTCACCACCGCCACCCTGGCGCAAACCGGCGTCGAAATGGAAGCTCTCACCGCAGTGCAAATTGGACTGCTGACGATTTACGATATGTGCAAGGCGGTGGATCGAGGGATGTACATGAGTGGCATCAAGCTGCTGAAGAAATCAGGCGGCGCGTCCGGCGATTTTTCGGCCTCTTGATCAAGTATTCATTTCCACGGCTGCAAATCCACCATCTCCAGCACCGCGCCGGTTTTCTTGTCCAGCACCACGGTCAAATCCTTGAGTCTGGCCTTGACGGGGAGAAAGCCTACCTCTCTGTTTTGCACTTCATATTTCTTCAGCAACGCTTCCACTGCTGCCACATTGTTGGGGTTAAAGGCCTGTAATTCCATCAAGGGTTGCGCGCCCTGCGCAGCAGCGTTCTGCAACTCCGCGTACGGCAGGTAATACTGCGGCATCTGTTGCAGACCCGCCCGGCCGCTCAACATACTCTGCAAAATCTCCTTTTGGGCCTGGGTATCCGTCGGCAAACGCACCGCCACTGTTTTTGGGCCAAACCAGGGCAAACCCCGATACGCTGGGTTGCTCACCTTATCCAGATTACCGGCAGAAATATCGTTGGCATTCACCACATGGATGAGGTCTCTGTTAAACACCAGATACACCGGCCGCGTGATAAACACGACATGCAAGCCATACAGCAACGCCGCCATCTGCACTAGCACCACTATCAGCAAATCGCGCCGCAATTCCTTTTTCAGTGGGTTGAATACCGTCAATGTAATCAACGGCCCCAATACCACATCGACCGCCAGCACCAGTAAATAGATGTTGGTCACATTGCCGGCATCGCTCAACAAGCCGGGATACCACAATAAAAATACCAGGCCCGCTGACAACAAGGCTACCACCCCGGAAAACAGCAGATGGGTTCCGGCAGCCTGGAAACGATTCATGGTTTTAAGATTCATCATTTTTCAAGCTCATGAAAAACGCCCGCTGGCGCGGGCGTTTTTGTTGGTTCAATCAACAATCAAATTAGGTTTAACCCAATTGATATTTAGCAAATTGCGCCGCCCGCGTGGGTTGTGCAACCACCACTTTTTGCCCAGGTAATCTTGCCGTCAGCAGCAATCGCAGAAGGCGTAAGGATGTAGGTATCTGAGGCCAAAATATTATTGCCCACGTTAGGAGTAGCGGTAATCACCCCTGCACCACTTAATGCCAAACTGGCAAAGTATGCAGATGCGGTTGGTGCTGAAGGAATATCATTCGTACCCAGCGCGGCACCAGCAACCGGGCCGTTTAATGAACCACAGTTACCAGCTTGCACACAGATTTCAACCCCTAGCTTGACCCCATCGGTCGCCAGCACAACTTCGCTGAAGCGCGACTTGGTCATGTAGTTTTGGTAGGCCGGCATGGCAATCGCCGCCAAAATACCAATAATCGCCACCACAATCATCAATTCGATCAGGGTAAAACCGCGTTGCACTTTGCGCATTACGTTCATCTGTTTCATGACACTTCTCCTTGAGAAAAAATCCACGGCACTGACCGTTAGCCATTGCTACACAAGAGCTGTGCCAGGTTCGCGCGGATACTTTAACCATTTGTTTTTCAAATGATTTCCGATATTCACCCCCTTCAAAACCAAGCCGGACAAACCTGGCAGTGACAAAAATCGTCATCCGCACTGACCGGTTTTGCACAGCAGCATGGGCAATTTTCGGCACGGGCTGTCACAACTTAAGGGAAATTAACCTTTGAGGGCGGATAGCAGGATGTCACGGGTCAACACTTCCGGCAGCAGCACGGGTGGCTGGCCGGGGTGCTGCAGCCAATAGACGGGGATGCCGTTGCGGCCCAGTTTCTGCAAAGCGGCGCTGATCGCTGGGTCGGGTTTGGTCCAGTCGGCGCGCAGCAGGACGATGCCGCTGGCGGCCAGCACCTGTTTGACAACCTCGGTTTCCAGCACGGCTTTTTTATTGACCTGGCAACTGACGCACCAGGCGGCGGTGAAGTCCACGAAGACGGTTTTGTTTTGCGCCAGCGCGGTTTGCATGGCTGACTCGGAATACGGCTGCCAGAGCGACGCTGCACTGTACATGCGCACCTGACTGCGCCAGACGGCATAGCTGGCGAAGCTCAGTACCAGTAGCGTGAAGACCAGCCATGTTTTGCCCGTGGGCGCCGTTCCTGACCTGCCCCGCCGCTGGTGGCGACCCCAAGCCCATACCGCAATGGTGAGACCGCACAAGGCCAGCAGCGCGCGGCCTTGCTGTTCCAGGCTGGTTTGCAGGCCATAGACCCACAGTAGCCAGCCGACGGTTGCCAGCATGGGCAGGGCGAGAAACTGTTTGAAATGCTCCATCCATGCGCCAGACTTCGGCAAGCGTTTGAGCAAACCGGGTGAATAGCACAGCACGAGATAGGGAAGCGCGAGGCCCAGGCCCAGCATGGCGAACACCAGCAAGGCCAGTAGTGTCGGCTGCGTCAAGGCAAATCCGAGCGCCGCCCCCATGAACGGCGCGCTGCATGGGGAGGCAACCACGACGGCGAGCAAGCCGGTGGCAAAGGCGGATAGGTGGGGATGCAGCTGCGCCTGTTGCTGGGCGGCGTGATCGGCGGCGGCGGCACGGGTCTGGCCCCAGCGAATTTCAAACACGCCGAACAGATTGAGCGCGATCAGGATGAACAGCGCGGCGAGAGCAAGGACGAACCACGGGTTTTGCAACTGGAAGCCCCAGCCGAGTTCTGCACCGGCAGCGCGCGCGGCCAGCAGTAATGCGGCCAGCCCGAGAAAACCGAGCATGACCCCGGCGGTGTAGAGCAGGCCGTGACGATGCAGCACGCCGGGGTGACGGGCTTCGTGCTGGACGATAGAGACGATCTTGATCGACAGGACGGGGAAGACGCAGGGCATGAGGTTGAGGATCAGGCCGCCGAGGAAAGCGCCGAGGAGCGCGGTGAGCCAGGGGGAGGGCTTCACTTCGGCGGGAGAGTCCGTGCTTGTAGCGGCAGTGCTATTTGCTTGCGTTGTTCCCTCACCCCAACCCCTCTCCCGAGGGGAGAGGGGCTGAGTGCCGGCCTCCCCTCTCCCCTCGGGAGAGGGGCTGGGGGTGAGGGAAACCGTGTGTGCAACGGCGCGCGCACCCCGAATCGGCGCCTCCACCGTCCCCGCCCACGCGCCAC
>JGI1358J11329_10002160_pt1 | contig 15502 bp, 16 predicted proteins | sample Subgroupgradi54m_FD_11329 | JGI IMG/M metagenome (IMG submission 11329)
ATCGGCGAAATCGGCGGCACCGCCGAGGAAGACGCCGCCGAATTCCTGATCCGTTCGAAGATCAAGAAGCCGGTGGTCGGGTTCATCGCCGGTCTGACCGCGCCGCCGGGCCGCCGCATGGGCCATGCCGGTGCTATCATCTCCGGTGGCAAGGGCGGCGCCGGCGACAAGATCGAAGCCATGCGCTCGGCCGGCATCGCCGTCGCCGACTCGCCGGCTTCGCTCGGCAGCACCATGGTCAAGGTGCTGAAGGGGTAGGAGAGTCTCTCTCCCGCTTGAGGCGATAAAGCCCTCCCCCATCAAGGGGGAGGGCTTTTATGGGGTATGTCCCTTTACCCCGCCAATTCCTTGCCGCGCCTGGTCGCTGCGGCGACGGCGGCGGTCATCAGGGATTGCAGGCCGTGATGGTCGGCCATCAGCACCGCCAGGGCGGCGGCGGTGGTGCCGCCGGGGCTGGTGACGTTCTGGCGCAGCACGGCGGCCGGCTCGGACGATTGTTGCAGCAATTCCCCGGACCCGGTAACGGTGGCGCGGGCCAGATGGGCGGCCAGTTCGTCGGGCAGGCCGGCGGCGATGCCGGCCTTGGTCAGGCATTCGGTCAGCAGGAACACATAGGCCGGACCGCTGCCGGATACCGCGGTGACCGCGTCCATCAGGCTCTCGTCATCGGTCCAGGCGACATCGCCGACCGCTTGCAGCAGGGTGTCGCAGGCCATGCGGGCGGTGGTGCCGACCTGACCGTTGCAGACGGCGACGGTGATGCCGCGGCGCACCGCGGCCGGAGTGTTGGGCATGGCGCGGATGACCGCAGCGTCCTCGCCGAGGATCGCCTCGAAGAAGCTGATCGGCTTGCCGGCGGCGATGGACAGGAAGGCGGTGGTGCCGGCAAAGCGCCGATAGTGCGGCAGCACATCGGCCATGACCTGCGGCTTGACCGCCAGCACGGCCACATCCGGCGTAAAGCCGGCAGGAATGGCGGCGGCATCGTCGACCACGGTGGCGCGGTCGGCGAAAGCGGCCCCGCCGGGGCCGGGCTCGACCACCACCACATCCGCGGCGGTCAGGCCGCGCTCCAGCCAGCCGGACAGCATGGCGCCGCCCATCTTGCCGCAACCGATCAGCAGAACGCGGGTCACGCTTCCCCCACCGTGTCGAGCAGCGACGCGGCGATCGCCTCCTGTGGCGACTTGCCGCCCCAGATGACGAACTGGAACGCCGGATAGAAGCGTTCGCATTCGGTCAGGGCGATGTCGACCATGTCCTCCACATGCTCCGGCGAGGTGCCGGTGGTGCCTCGGATCAGGACCGAATGGCGGAACATGGGGATGCTGTCATCGGCCCACAGGCCGAAATGGCCCAGCCACATCTTTTCGTTCAGCAGCGCCATCAGTTCGTAGATGGGCATCCGCTTGTTGGTCGGCACCTTCATGTCGAACGCACAGGTGAAGTGCATGGCACCAACATCTTCGCGCCAAGCGAAGTACAGGCTGTAGTCGCACCAGCGACCCGGCACCTCGACAGCCATCTCGTCATCATTACGGCGGTCGAACGGCCAGTCGTTGGCGACGACGAATTGTTCGACGACATCAAGCGGATTGACCACCGGTTGTTCATTGAACATGACGGAAAGCGTCATGCCTGCCTCCCCTTGCTGTCCCTACGGACGGGCGGAACAGGGGTACCGGAAGCCTTGAAGAAAATGCCTCCAAAGCGGTGCGGCATACCCCGCGCCGTACAACCGGCACCCTAAACAAAAGCCTTCGCCCTAGGCAAGGCCGGAATGTCCTGCCTCGACTGGCAATGCCATGAAATAACGGGGTAGACCGTTCGGACAGTCACACCGTTTCCGCCGAACCATCCTCGGCCTTGGCCTTGCCGGCCTGAAGCGCCGCCAGTTGGTCCTCGAGCGCGGCGAGGCGGACGGCCATCTGTTCCTGTTCGGTACGCGCCTTGGCGGCCATCGCCTGGACCGCGTCGAACTCGTCGCGGCTGACCAGATTCATGTCGCCCATCAGACGCTCGAACTGCTGGCGCATCAGCGCCTCGATCTCGTTGCGCACACCGGCCAGCGTGCCGAGAGCACCTCCGGCCACGCGTGCCAAGTCGTCGAACAAGCGGTTCTGGCTCTGCATCTGTCAATCCTCCGTGCGGCCGGCATTATGGCCGTGCTGAATAACGGAACGCAACCGCGCCGGTGCTCAGCGCCCGCCGATCACCTCGCGCTTGCCCGTATGATCGGCCGACGAGACGATACCGTCGGCTTCCATGCGTTCGACCATGCGGGCCGAGCGGTTGTAGCCGATCTGGAGATGGCGCTGGATGAAACTGATGGACACCTTGCGTTCACGCATCACCAGAGACACTGCCTGATCGTACAGGTCGTCGCCGGTGGCGGTGATGCCGGCGGCTTCGTCCATCGCCGAGGACACCATGTCGTCGTCATCGTCGGTGATCGAGGTCAGGTATTCCGGCTCACCCTGCGCCCGCAGATGGCTGGCGACCTGCTCGACCTCGGCATCGGAGACGAAGGCGCCGTGGACGCGGCGGATGCGGCCGCCGCCGGCCATGTACAGCATGTCGCCCTGACCGACGAGCTGTTCGGCGCCGGCTTCACCCAGGATGGTGCGGCTGTCGATCTTGCTGGTGACCTGGAAGCTGATGCGGGTCGGGAAGTTGGCCTTGATGGTGCCGGTAATGACATCCACCGACGGGCGCTGAGTGGCCATGATCAGGTGGATGCCGGCGGCCCGGGCCATCTGGGCGAGGCGCTGAATGGCCGCTTCGATGTCGCGTCCGGCCACCAGCATCAGGTCGGCCATTTCGTCGACCACGACGACGATATAGGGCAGGGCGGTCAGGTCGATGGGCTTTTCCTCATAGATCGGCTCGCGCGCCTGACGGTCGAAACCGACCTGGACGCGGTGCATGACCTTCTGGCCGCTCTGGGCGATCTCGGCCAGACGGGCGTTGTAGCCCTCGATATTGCGCACCCCCAGCAGCGACATGGCGCGATAGCGGGTTTCCATCTCGCGCACCGCCCATTTGAGCGCCCGCACCGCCTTGTGCGGGTCGGTCACCACCGGGGCCAGCAGATGCGGGATGCCGTCATAGATGGACAGCTCCAGCATCTTCGGGTCGACCATGATCATGCGGCAGCGCTCGGGCGGCAGGCGGTAGAGCAGAGACAGGATCATGGCGTTGATGCCCACCGACTTGCCCGAGCCGGTGGTGCCGGCGATCAGCAGATGGGGCATACGTGCCAGATCGACCACCACCGGCTGCCCGCCGATGTCATTGCCGAGCGCCAGCGCCAGATGCGCCGAGGTCATCTGAAACGCCGGACTATCGAGGATTTCCCGCAGATAAACGCTTTCGCGTACCGCGTTGGGCAGTTCGATGCCGATGACGCTGCGCCCCGGCACCACGGCGATACGGGTGGTGATGACCGACATGGAGCGGGCGATATCGTCGGCCAGATTGATCACCGTTGACGACTTGGTGCCCGGCAGCGGCTCGAATTCGTACAGGGTGACGACCGGGCCCTGACGCACTTCCATGATTTCGCCGCGCACCTTGAAATTGCGCAGCACGGTTTCCAGGACGCGGGCATTGTCGGCCAGCGTCACCTCGTCCTCAATGGTCGCTTTTTGCGGAGGCGGTGGTTGCAGCAGGGTCAACGGCGGCTTGGTATAGCCCTCGGGCTCCATCTCGTCATACGACTCGTCGTCGGCGAAGGGTTCATCGTCGAAGGGCGGCTCGTCGGCGGCCTGCTCCTGGACCACCATGGCGGCGGGCTCGGCAAGGTCCGGCGACTCGACGTCGTCCAGTTCCAGTTCCTCGGGCTCCGGTTCCTCAGGCTCCAGATCCTCGGGCTCCGGTTCCTCCGACTCGGTCCATTCCGACTCGGTCCAGTCCGGCTCCTCCGGCGGCAGATCCTCGGGTTCGGGTTCGGGTTCGGGCTCGGCGATGGCGGTGGCCAGCAGGAGTTCTTCCGCCGACTGGTCATAGGTACCGTCGTCCTGGGCAGCGTCGCTGTCCGCGCTCTCGTCCGCGCCGGCATCCCGGGCCCACAATTCGCCCCATTCGACTCCGGCAGCGAAGGCGAAGGCGGAGGCGGCGGCCACCGACTCGTTGGCCTGGCCGGTGCCGTAGGCGATGGTGCTTTCGGGCCGCCCCGGGAAGACCTCGACATCCCACTCGATCGAGCCATCCGGCCAGACATGCTGGGCCAGACGGAACGGCTTGCTGTTCACCGCGCACCAGAAATTGAAGTCCTTGGCGCAGAGTTTTTCCGGCGAATCGCTCATGATGGGATCAATCCAGGCGGTAGACGGCGACCAGGACTTTTTCGACCTGGCCCTGTTCGTCGAAAAAGGGCAGCACCAGCCGCTCCCAGGTCTGCACCCGACCGTCAAAATCGGCGGTATAGCGGCGCGAGGTGGGCAGGCGATTCCGGCGCATGGCCTCGTATTCGGCGGTCAGCAGGCTGCGCTGTTCCCCCGGCAGATGGTCGATGGTGCGGCCAACCATGTCGGTGCCGAACGCAGCGGCCAGGTTGTCGCCGTAATAGGCATAGCGGACCCCGCTCCCCGGCAGCAGGTCGACCACCACCAGATTGTCGAGCCAGCGCCGCAGCGAGACCGGCGTCAGGTCGGCCGCAGCGGGCAGCGTGTCATTGCGGCATTGCCCCGCCCACACCTGGTACAGGGCAATCAGTTCGGGATGCTGGACAACCAGTTTGTTCATGGCGCTCGTCGGCTCTGGACGGAGGGAAGCGGGTCGTGACGGTCGAGTCTACGCCAACCGCCCCGGCCGGCTCAACGGCAGACCGGGGGGAAGGATCGGGGCGATGGTCCCGGGTGTGGCAGGCATGTCACACCCTTGGCCCCACCCATATGGGCGGACACCCCCGAATGCCGCTGTCGGACTCCGGCGGCAGCCGAGGCTTTGCCCCGTCTCCCGCCCTGGCCACGGTCAGCCGACGGTAATCCAGGTGGCCTCGCGGCCCTTGGGTGTCGGCGAGGTGTTGACCTGGACGCGCTGTCCTTCGGCCAGAAGGTCGATGCCGCAACGGCGCAGTACGTTCTTGTGAACGAACACGTCCTTGCCGCCGTCATCCGCGGCGATGAAGCCGAAGCCCTTTTCCGGCGCGAACCACTTGACCGAACCGGACAGCGATTCAATCTCGGCCGGAATCATCGTGGTCGGCGCCTCGACGATGCGCAGCACCTGGAGTCCTTTCGGACCATGCGCCACCTCGCAAACGATCTCCGCCCCCCCGGGCAGTTGTGCGAGCCCGGCCTTCTGCAAGGCGGAGGCATGGACGAAGGCATCGCCCGACCCGTCATCGGGAGCGACGAAGCCGAAGCCCTTTTCGGCATTGAACCACTTGACGCGTGCTTTGACCTGGATCCCCTCCTGGGGCTCCTCGGACATGATGATGGCTTGTTCAGACACTGTAGAAACCCCCAATGTACCCCTCTTCCCGCTTATCGCACGTTGCGGAAAGCCTTCTGACATTTTGCACGATCCCCGGCGGTTGACCAGACCCTTCGGTGAAGTAAACCAATATTCCAACCCGATCTGGCAGGGACAATCGGGTGGGCACTGCAAAAAAATTATGCTGCACTGCGGGAACCGAGCCGTATGCCTGGCGTTTATTCCAACATGTCATACCGGCGAGCCTAGTGTTTGACACAAGCTCGAACCGGTGCGCCGGTATCCAGCGGCCATTGCGGCCGCACCTGAGCGCGGAGCGCGCCCGGCGAGGGCATGGATGAGCCTTCAGGCTCATCGGTATCAGTGAACAGCACAGGCAGGGAGCCCCTATGGCTATCAAACGGGAAGACGCACAGAATGCCGCTGACCGCGCGGCCCAGCAGGCGATCAACGAGGGGCTGCACGGCGGCCAGGAGGCGGCCGACGCGACTCGCCGTGTGAACGAGACCGCAGCCGATCAGAGCAAGCGCAGCGCCGAGTCCGCTATGGATGCGACCCGCAATGTCGCTCAATTCGGCCGCGAACAGGCACAACGCACCGCGGCGGCGGCCGAGCAGGGCGTGAAGCAGGCGGCCGATGTCATCGGCGCCGCCGGCAAGTCCTACGGCGAGATCGCCGAACACTCGCGCGGCAATGTGGAAGCGGCGATGCAATCGAGCGCCCGCATCGCCCGCGGCCTTCAGGAAATGGGCTGGGAGGTGGCGCGCTTCAGCCAGGATTCCCTGCGGTCGGGCCTGCGCGTCGCCAGCGAGATGATGCATTGCCGCTCGATCGAGGACATGGTCGAGGTGCAAAGCCATTTCGTGCAGGAAAGCCTGGATCGCGTGCTCGACCAGCAGACCCGCATCCTGCGCCTGTCCCGCACTACCGCCGACGAAGCGGAACAGGCCATCGTCAGCCACAAGCGCGAAGGCGGCGCGGAGGCGCGACCGCAGTAGGACGGGTGGGTCGTTAGAGCGTGATCCGATCAGATCGGATCACGCTCCAGCCGCCGTTGAGGCAGCACCTGAGCGCGGAGCGCGCCCGGCGAGGGCTGAACAAGGTGGCCTCCTACCAGCGGAACAGCGGCACCGCGCAGGTCGGCCGGATGCCGTCGTGATGGGCGATAAGGCGGCTCAGGGCCTCGGGCGTCGGCGAGTCGCCGACCGCGATGCCCAGTTCCGCATGATGGATGCCACCGGTGACGAACAGCACGTCGAAGCCGGCGGCCAGTCCCCCGGCGATGTCGGTGTGAAAGGCGTCGCCGACGCACAGCACGCGGGAGCGCTCGGAGATCTCCAGCACATCCAGGCAGGCGTGATAGATGGTCGGATCGGGCTTGCCGCGATAGCTGACCGCGCCGCCCAGATCCTCGTAGCGGCGCGCCAGGGCACCGGCACATTCGATGCGCCGGCCGGCGCGGATGATCACCAGATCGGGATTGGCGCAGATCATGGGCAGGCCGCGGGCAGCGGCAATCTGCAATTCGCGCTCGTAATCGGCGGTGGTGGCGCCCAGCGGATCGGGGCCGGTGTTGAGCACCCAGTCGGCCTGTTCCACCGGCACCATCGCGAAGTCCAGGCCGTCGACCACGTTGCGGTCACGGTCGGGGCCGAGATGCCAGCAGCGTTGGCCCAGCCGGGCATAGAAGGGATCGCGCCGGTCGACCAGGGCGCGATAGACCGCCTCGCCCGAGGTCATCGCCCCGCCGTAGAGCCGGCGCGGCACGCCGATTCCCTCCATCTGCTGGTACAGCGCCTCGGCGCGGCGCGGGGCGTTGGACAGGATGACCGTCTTCTTGCCGGCGGCCTGGAGCCGCTCCAGGGTTTCGCAGGCGAACGGATAGGGGCTGACGCCATCGTGCAGCACGCCCCAGGCATCGAGGATGAAGCCGTCATAACGCTCGGCGATGTCGGCCAAACCGGAGAGGATAGGCAGGGGCATGGTCATCTACCTGTGGTCGGCGCCGACCGCGTCGGCCAGAGAGGTGAAGCCGTCGCGGCGCAGCAGGGCGGCAAGGTCGCGCTTGATGCGGGTGACCAGGGCCGGCCCGTGATAGATCATCGCCGTATAGAGCTGGACCAGCGAGGCCCCGGCGCGGATCTTGGCGTAGGCGTCGGCGCCCGAGGCGATGCCACCGACTCCGACGATCGGCAGGCGGCCCTGGGTCAGGCGGAACATGTCGCGCAGCACCTGGGTCGACGGCTCGAACAGCGGCCGGCCCGACAGCCCGCCCGTCTCGTTGCGGTGCGGCGAGCGCAGGGTCGGGGCGCGGACGATGGTGGTGTTGCTGACGATCAGCCCGTCCAGGGTGCCGCCCAGCGCCACCTCGGCAATGTCGGCCTGATCGTCGGCGGTCAGGTCGGGGGCGATCTTCAGCAGCAGCGGCGGTCGCTTGGTCGGGTCGGTGACGGCGGTATTCAGCGCGGCGCGGCTGCGGCCGACCAGCGACTCCAGTTGCGCCCGGCCCTGCAAGGCGCGCAGGCCCGGCGTGTTGGGCGACGAAACGTTGATCACCAGATAGTCGGACAGACCGGCCAGGGCGGTGATCCCCAGCTCGTAATCGGCGGCGGCGTCCTCGGTGGTCTTGTTCTTGCCCAGATTGGCGCCGACGATGCCGCGGCGCGGCCGTCTGGCCAGACGCGCGGCAACGGCATCCAGGCCCTGGTTGTTGAAGCCCATGCGGTTGATGGCGGCACCGTCCTCGGTCAGACGGAACAGGCGCGGCTGCGGGTTGCCCGGCTGTGGTCGCGGCGTGACGCTGCCCATCTCGACGAAGCCGAAACCCTGGCGCAGCATGGCGTCGGGCACCTCGGCGTTCTTGTCGAAGCCGGCGGCCAGACCAACCGGATTGGGGAAGTCGCGGCCCCACAGGGTGACGCGCAGAACCGCGTCGTCACCGGCCGGCTGCGGCGGCACCAGATCATGGCGCAGGGCACGGAGAGTCAGGCCGTGGGCGATTTCCGGGTCCAGCAGGCGGATCAGCGGACCGAACAGGCGATAATAGTCGAAGGACATCAGTCCAGCCTCGGAAAGACATGGCGGCCGTCCGGCCCGAGCGGCAGGTCGCGGGTTGCGACCACCGCCGGCAGCGGCAGGGCACCGTAGAGATGGGGAAACAGTTGGCCGCCGCGGGACGGCTCCCAGCACAGCGACTCGCCCAATGCGGCGGCGTCGACGCACAGCAGAACCAGTCCGGCCTGTCCGGCCCGATGCCGGGCGGCACTTTCGACCACCTGGGCGGCGGTGGAAAAATGGATGAACCCGTCCGCCGCGTCCTGCGACGATCCGGCATAGGCCATCCGGATGCCGGCCTCGCGCCATTCGTCCCAGCGGCACATATGATAGAGGATCGGGCCTTGTGTCATGGCGCTGCTCTTAGCTCAAACCGCAGCCGTTGAACAGGCCCGCGTCGGTGCTCTGGTCACACTTCGTTAAGCAATGGACGATTGCCCGCCCCGATAAAACCGGTATTATCCAGAACATCGGTCAAACGGCTGCAAAGCTAGGCTCCAACGCACCCATGATCCAGCCAGCCAAGTCCCCGTCGCGTTCCTCCGCTCGTGGAGATGCGGCTTCCGTTCGGCGCATCGAACAGCGGATCGGCGCCATGTTCGCCGACTGCCTGCAAGCTTTTCACGCCTTCAGTGAACTCGCCGAACTGGCCGAGAACCTGCGTGTCCTGTCGCTCAACGCCGAGCTGGCCGCCGGCCGGGCCGGTGAGCGCGGCCGGGCGGTGCGGGCCTTGACCCAGTACACCCGCGAGTTGGTCAACCGCCTGGGCCAGATCCAGTCGGACACCACCGGGCTGATGGCGCGCACCTATGCTCAGACCGCCACGGCGTTGCGGGCGCTGCACCAGATGCGGCTGCTCGACCGCGCGGTGGAGGAACTCGACCGCAGCGGCGGTGAATACAGTGGGCCGGCGCGCAGTCGCCTGGCCGAAAGCCGGGACCAGACCGGCCGCGCCCTCAACGAGGCGATCCGCCTGATGGTCGCCAACATCGACAGCCTGGCCGCGCGGACCCGCGTGGTCGGCGAGGTGGTGTCGGCGTCGGACAGCATCGCCACCAACATCGCCATCGAGGCGGTGGGGGCCGGCGTCTACGAAATCGAATTCCGTACCGTGGCCGAGACCATGCGCCGCTACGTGGAACAGTTGCGCACCATGATCGAGGACGCCAGCGCCGCCGTGCGCAGCGCCACGGAAAAGGGGGCCGGCCTGCAACGCGCAGGCGTGTCCGCCTTGCAGAGCAGGGGGAGGAGCTAACCGGATGCAGTGCATCACCATCTATCGTAACGGTGCTCACCGCTGGCTGGCCTTCGGCCAGGATCCGGCGCGGCCGGAAAATATCGTCGACACCACCCAGTACGCCATATGCACCGGCAAGTCGGTGATGCTGATTGATCCCGGCGGCATGGAAGTCTTCCCGACCATGATCGCCGCGGTCACCCGCGAGCTGGCGGTCGAGGACGTGCGTCACATCTTCCTGTCGCATCAGGATCCCGACGTGTGTTCGGCGCTGCCGCTGTGGCGCCGCGTGTGCCGGCCGGATATCCAGATTCATGCACCATGGATGTGGACCGGGTTTATCTCGCATTTCGACCGCGACGCCAATCTGACCGCGATTCCCGACGAGGGCTGCGAGATCAATCTTGGTGGCGAGGCGCGGCTGCGCGTGCTGCCGGCCCACTATCTGCATTCGTCGGGCAACTATCATATCTATGATCCGGCGGCCAAAATCCTGTTCACCGGCGATGTCGGTGCGGCCATGTTGCCCGAACTTCGGACGGAGATGTTCGTCACCAATTTCAGTGACCATGTCCGCTATATGGAGACCTTCCATCGTCGCTGGATGGGCTCGGCCGCGGCGCGGGATGCCTGGGTGGCGATGGTCTCGCGGCTGAAGATCGACATCATGGCGCCGCAGCACGGGCTGATGTTCCGCGGCGACGACGTCAAGCGCTTCATCGACTGGTTCGCCTCGCTCGACGTCGGCACCGGCGTCACCACCCTGCGCAACGCGATCCGGTAATATATCGCCCCCTCTCCTGCCCGCGGGAGAGGGAGTAGTCCTGGTGCCGATGAGGGTCGTGATGTGGATGAAGCGATGACGGATCGGCAGCCCAGGAACTTGGATGTCGCAGGTGTTACCGATGTCGGCCTGAAGCGTCGCCACAACGAGGATAGTTTCCTCGCCGCGCCCGATCTTGGTCTGGCGGTGGTGGCCGACGGCATGGGCGGGCACGACAAGGGCGAGGTGGCCAGCCGGTTGGCCGTCGAGACCATGACGGCCCATGTGCTGCGCCATTCGGGCGACATCAACACCAGCAGTCGCGACAGCCTGCGCCGCCAGCTCGACTTCCTGCGCGACGCGGTGGCCGCCGCCAATCACCGGGTGTTCGAGGAAAACGCCGCTCAGGGCTATCCCGAGGGGTCGGGGATGGGCACCACCATCGTCGGCCTGTATCTGCTGCACCCGGCCGACCATGTCGGCGTGTTCCATGTGGGCGACAGCCGCCTGTACCGATTCCGCGACGACGTGCTCGACCAGTTGACCCGCGATCATACGCTGTATCAGGATTGGCTCGATCATGGTCAGATCGGCAATGCGCCGCGCCGCAACATCATCCTGCGGGCGCTCGGGCCCTGGCCGCAGATTGATGTGGAGGTGTCGCTGCAACGGGTGCTCAGCGGCGATATCTTCCTGGTCTGCTCCGACGGTCTGACCGGCATGGTCGAGCCCGAGGTAATGGCCGAGGTTCTGCGCGCCGCCGCCGCGGGCGGTAATCTCGCCGAAGCCGGCGACCATCTGATCGAACTGGCCAAGCTGGCGGGCGGTGACGACAACATCACGGCGGTACTGGTGCGGTACCGCTGATGCGGGTTTTCTGACGATAGGCAAGGGGTAAGGGATGGACTCCACATCGGGGAATTGGCGGTCACTGGCCGCAGCCTACGCCGAGGGGGTGATCTGCCCACCGCGTGAGGCCGCCGTCATCGTCGCGGCATTGCTGGCTGATCTCGGCCGTCTCCATCGGGCCGGCAAGGTGCATGGGGCGATTGATCCGGCCCATGTGCAGGTCGCTCAAGGCGGGCGCGCCCGGCTCGCCGAGCCCGGTCGCGACAGTGCGGCGCCGGCTTATCAGGCGCCCGAGCTGCATGCCGGTCAGCCGGCCTCGCCGCGCAGCGATCTGTTCGCCGCCGGGCTGGTGTTCTACCGGCTGCTGACCGGCATGAATCCCTTCGACGGCTCGCCAAATCTGGTCCGTCAGCGCGTCACCAACATGATGCCGCCGCGGCCGTCCGAGATCGCCGCCGGCGTGTCGCGCGCCTTCGATACGGTGGTCGACAAGGCCCTGGCCAAGCGCCCGGATGAGCGCTACGCCAGCGCCGAGGCATTCACCGAGGCGCTGATGCAGGCCCTGGTGCCGGGGTCGGCCAGCGAGGCCGGTGGCGACGATACCACCCTGGCGACCACCGTGGTCCGCCGCCCCGGTTCCACCGATGCGACCATCATGCGGGGTGGCAGTCCCAACCCCGACGCGACGGTGATGCGCGCGCCCAACCGCGATCCCGAGGCGACGGTGATGATGCGGGCCGCTCCTCCCGATGCGACGGTTCTGCGGTCGCCCATCGCTACCGCTCCCGGTGGCCCGTCGTCGCTCGACACCGCGCGTGGTACGCCTCCGGTCGCCCCCGCTCCCGCCCCCAGTCCGGCGGCGGGCGGCGGCAAGGGCGTGATCATTGGTGTGGTGCTGGCGGTACTGCTGGCGGGAGCCGGTGCCGTCGTATTTTTGTTTAAATGAGACAATGATCACTGCCCCGGCTCAACGGCTGGCGTAACACAGGACTACGGACGGGCGCATGGGTGACCCGGCCGACGACAAGAGGAGAGTGAAGGCGATGACCGTGAAGCGTTGGCTGTATGCCTCCCTGGCGGCCTCCGGGATGTTGGCGGCGGGATCTGCCGCCGCTGCGGAAGCGGTCGCCCTGATCATGAGCGTTTCCGGCAGGGTGTCGCCGGATATCGCCGCCTATTCGGAAATTTCTGCCGAGACCTCCATCAATCTGGGGGCCGACGGCCGGGTGAGCTTCGTTCACTATCCGTCGTGCCGTCAGGTGACCGTGCTCGGCGGCAAGGTGACCTTCGGCCCGCAGGAAGTGCAGGTTGACGGTGGCACTATCGAGCGCGAGACGCCGCAAAAGTGTCCGAAGAAGATGTCGGTCAAGGTCGCCGATGCCCAGTCGGCGGCGGTGCGCCTGCGCTCGCTGTCCATCTCTATTCCCACCGAGCGACTGAGCGAACGCCCGTCCTGCGTCCTGCTGGGGGCGACGGCGCGCGACTACAACATGGCGCAGGTCACCCAGAACGGCAAGCCGGTGGCCAGCATCAAGATGACCGCTCCGGTATTCGCCTGGCCGGCCAAGACCGCGCCGTTGCAGGATGGGGTGCGCTACAAGCTGGTGCTGACGTCGGCCAAGCCGGGCGTTGTGGCGCAGGAGATCGAGTTCCAGGCTGCCACGGATGGACTCGGTGCGGGCGAATGCCAGTTGACGATTCAATGACGGATTGAGGGCCCCGCCCGGGCGGGGTCCGTCTCTCACATGCTGCGCCGTAACTACCGCATCGCTGTCGCCCTGGGCTGTGGCCTGCTCGCCGGAGTCGCCACCTGGGCGGGCGGCGGCAGTCTGATGACCGATGGCTTCGCCTTCGATTATGCCGCCTATATGGCGGCCGGCATGCGGCCGCCGCCGCAGCCCGATGCCCAGTCGGCGGTTGCCCTGGTGCTGCTGGATGATCGGTCGCTGGCAACCGCGGAGTTCAACGCGCCGCGCACCTTCCTCGCCCCGCAATGGGCGGCCCTGATCGAGGGGCTGGTGGCGGCAGAGGTGCGGGCGATCGGCTTCGACATTATTTTCGAAATCAGCGCCAACGACTTCAAATTCATCAGTCCCAATTATGACCGGCCCTTTCTGGCGGCACTCAATCAGTATCAGGACAAGCTGACCATCGGTCAGTCGATCCAGACCATGCCGGCCCGATCCTATCTGTTCGCGGTCGGCGCCAATGACGACGCCAATTCCCTTGGTCTGGTCGAGGTGGTGGCCGACAAGGATGGCGCCGTCCGCCGTCTCCAGGTTCTGCGCAAGGACGAGGACGGCACCCCGGTCCCCACCCTGGTCAGCGGCACTCTGGCCAAGGCGGGGGTCAGCGAGATTCCCGAAGCGGTGCTGGGGGCGCCGAAGGGGCCGCTCGAACTGGTGATGCCGTCCTATTCGATGGTCGACGTGCTGCGCTGTGCCGACCATCCCGAGGCGCTGCGGGCAGCCTTCGCCGGCAAGGTGGTGTTCGTCGGCAGTGCCCTGCCGGAAGAGGACCGCAAGGCCGCCGCCGACCGGCCCTTCTATCCGCTCAAGGGGGCCGCTGCCGCTGCCGCCCCGGCTGCGGCGGAAGGCTGCGCCCTGCGCCAGGTCAGCCCGTCCAACCCCGATTCGCGGTCGGTGCCGGGCGTCTATCTGCACGCTCTGGCCGCCGACACCATCCTGCGCGGCCGCAATGTCACCGAACTGCCGAAATGGATTACCGCGCTGGTGGCCGCGGTCATGGCCACCACGGCCGCCACCGTCGCCTTTCGCCTGCGGCCGACGGCGGCCGGCGCGGTGCTGGTGGTCGGCGCGGTGTGGGCCATGTTTCTCGACTCGGCGCTGTTGACGCGCTTCCTGTGGGTGCCGCCGTCGTTCGGCATTATCGGCGCGGTGCTGTCGATGGGCGGGGCGTTCGGGGCTCGCTATCTGGTCGAGGAGCGCCGCCGCCGTCAGGTGCAGCACGCCTTCTGTCATTACCTGTCGCCGGTGGTGGTGGCGCGGCTGGTCGACGGGCAGGAACAGTTGCGGCTGGGGGGCGAGACCCGCGACCTCACCATCATGTTCGCCGATCTGTCCGGCTTCACCGCCTTGTCGGGCCGCGTCGGCCCGGCCGAACTGATGGAAATCACCAACCGATATCTGGCCTTCATCGTCGAGGCGGTCGAAAGCACCGGCGGCTATGTGGACAAGTTCATCGGTGACGCGGTGATGGCCCTGTGGGGCGCACCGGCCTCGGATGCCGATCACGCCTATCACGCGGTGTGCGGCACCACCGTCGCCGCCGAGCGCATCAACAAGGCGCGTCATGAGGCCGAGGCGCAAGGGCAGTTCGGCTTTTCCGTCAAGATCGGCCTGTGTTCCGGTCTGGCGACAGTCGGCAATGTCGGCACACCCAAGCGCTTCAACTATACCGCGGTCGGCGAGACGGTGAACATCGCCTCGCGCCTGGAAAGCCTGCCCGGCACCTATGGTTGCCGGATCGTCATCGCCGAGGAAACCGCCCGGCGGGTTGCCGACCGGATGCTGCTGTGCGAGTTGGATCGGGTCCGGGTCAAGGGCAAGGACCAGCCGCTGACCGTCTATGAACCGCTGGTCGACATCGCGGTCGCCACGGCTGCCGATCGGGCCTATGTGGAGGCCTATCACCGGGGACTGGAGCGCTATCGCGCCCGCGACTTCGTGGCGGCCCGCGACCTGTGGTCCGACCTGCGCCACCCCCTGGATACGGAGTCGAAGGTCTGCACCATCATGGCCCAACGCGCCGAACTCCTGCGCGCCTCACCCCCGCCGGTCGACTGGGACGGGGTGTGGTACGTGCCGAAGGGGTAGGGGCATCGGCGACGACAGCGCAGGTAACGCAGATGAACGCAGATATCCACAGATGAACTCAGATGTCACGGCCAGAACCGTGGCTTGTCGTTTGAGCAATAATCACCGGGAATAGAAGTTTTTCTAAGGCTGTCCGGAAATGAATGAAGCATTTTCAATGCCTCATATTCATCATCCGTCATTCCCGCGAAAGCGGGAATCCATGCCGGCCGCGGAGTCCAGACGGCGCCATGGACCCCCGCTTTCGCGCTACGGTATGTACATATCTCGCACTTGCGGCCAAACACACCATCGTCATTCCCGCGAAAGCGGGAATCCATGCGG
>JGI1358J11329_10002167_pt1 | contig 15455 bp, 14 predicted proteins | sample Subgroupgradi54m_FD_11329 | JGI IMG/M metagenome (IMG submission 11329)
CGCATTGATTACACAGGACACGAAACGAACGGCCTGCAGGATCTAGCGCCATCGAATTACGTCACGCTGACCACCGAAGCGCGTCCAGATATGGACGTGTCCTACCGCAGCGGCTTCGAGGTGCGAACCGCCAAACGCTTGAAAGAAATCGCGGCGTACGCGCAGGGCCAACTCGCCAGAAAGTACGCGCTCGCCTACACGCAAAGCCAGCGCACCGGCCGCTCGCTCCTCAGCACCGTCACGCAGATTGGTGCAGATGGCATGACAAGTTTTCCGCCAACAACATTTGCCTATCAGGACACTAGTACGACCAGCTACACGCTCTCGAGTAACAACCCTTCAACGAGCCAAGTAGCTTGGAACGTCAGAAAAGCCAACCACGACTTCCTACAAAAGGGCTCCGATTTTACGTGTGGAGCTGCCCAGACTCAACCGTACGCGGCACTGAGCTGGAGTAGCCCCACGGTTGTATCCGGATCTGCCGATCTCGGTGGCGTAAGCGCCAGCGTAGATGCCACCGGCGCGATTACCATCTCGGGTTACCAAAACTACTACGCGCACGCTTGGACTTGGCTGTACCTCGCCACCCCTGGAACGGTCAGCCTTAATGCTCCCGGATTCTGTGCTTGGCAAGAAGCCGGTGGCGCAGGCGTCTCGCCTATTCCAAACGTCGGCAGTGTTAGCCTACCAGCCGGATGGTCAATCCTCCATCTAACCGCCCATAACGAGTACACCTCATTCACCGCTCAGGAAACGACAGCCCTGGTTTCTCAAGTGAGCATCATGAGCCCAAGCCAGTTCACTAAGCCCCAACTCGCCGGCGACGTGGACGGCAACGGCGCCACCGACCTGGTGAAATTCGATACAAGCGGCACATGGAGTGTCAGCCTCTCCCACAGCGCCAACTTTTCTCCCGAGGTCGCGTGGCTCTCGTCGTTCGGGAACAGCTCGTCCATCCCAGTGATGGGCGATTGGAACGCGGACGGCCGGACGGACATTGCGATCTTCAACGGCGGCGTCTGGCGATTTGCGACGTCGACGGCAACGAGTCTTCAAGCCGATGCCATCGGCCCGTTTACCTTCGGCAGCGGCACCCCGCTCACCGGCGACTTTAATGGCGATGGCATCACAGATATCGGCACCTACAACAATGGCGCGTGGTCGATCGCACTGGGCAATGGCGCCGGGTTTGCGAGCGCCGGATCCTTGAGCCTGAATTTCGGCAGCAGCAACGACGAGCCGCTCACCGGCGACTTCAATGGCGACGGCCTGACGGATGTGGCCATCGTCTCCAAGTTCTCCGGGGATGTCCGCGTGGCTCTTTCCACAGGCACTGCGTTTGCCACGGATACCATCTGGCTCGCCGGCTTCGGCGCCGGCCAGTCGCATACGTCCGCCGACTTTAACGGCGACGGCATGACCGACGTGGCGTACTACGAGCGCGCGGTGGGCGAGGTGCGTTACGCAGCTTCGACCGGTACACAGTTCGCCGCGTCAACAACTGTACCGGCGACATTCAGCCAGCGAGGCCCTGACGACAACCTGCAAGTGGGCGACTTCAATGGAGACGGCCTCGCGGATCCCGCCGTCTTTAACGGCGTCACAGGGGCGTCCCAGCTAACCAACTCTCAGGGACAGTTTGTGGACTTGCTCTCGTCCACCGGCAACGGTATCGGCGGCTCAACCGTCATCCAGTACCAGCCTTCGACCCAGTGCGACAACATGTGCCCGGTAGAGCACGTGCCGAAACTGCCCTTCATCCTGCCGGTCGTGAACACGGTCACAACCAACGATGGCATGGGGCATACGGTAGCCACGACCTACACCTTCAAGCAGGGCCGCTACGATGCGCCCACCAGGGAATTCCGCGGATTTGCCAACGTGGACGTGCGCGATGCGGATGGCAACACCGCAACGACGCAGTTCTTCCAGGATGACGAGAAGAAGGGCCGGCCGTTCCACTCTGAGTTCCGCGATTCGTTTGCGAATCTGTGGACCGCGCAGGACCAGACGTGGACCTCCACCGCACCCTATCCCGGCGTCCGCTTCGTGAAACTCGACCAAACGGATGCCTTTGTCTATGACGGCAACGCGACGTTCCGGCAAACGCGCAGCCGGTTTACCTACGACCAGTACGGCAACATTACGCGCGCGGATGCTGATGGCGAGGTGGGAGTAACCGGCGATGAACGCAGCGCCGTCACCACCTACGTCCTCAATGTATCTGCCTGGATCCTCGGCAAGCCCGCGCTCACCCAAACGCTTGACGCGGCAAGCAACGTCATCTCCCAGCGGCGCTTCTACTACGACGGGGCGGCGAACACCACCGATGCGCCGACGCTGGGGAATCTCACCAAGGAAGAAGAGTGGCTCAACGGCACGACTCCGCCGTGGCTCGCCACGTCGCTGGGGTATGACGCCTATGGCAACGTCAAAACCGTCACGGACGCGCTGGGCCGCACCACGACCAACACCTACGATGCCAGCGGCACGTATCTCACACAGATCGCCAATGCACTGGGGCATACCCGCACGCTGGCGTATGACTTCCGATTCGGCCAGGTGACCAGCTCAACCGACCAGAATAGCCAGACGATGACCACGGAATACGATGCGCTCGGCCGCGTCACCAAGGTCATCGGGCCGAACGATTCCTCAGTTCTGCCGACCGTCAGCTATGAATACGCGCTCAACGCGACCCCGCCATCGAAGACCACTGTCCATACGCGCATTGCCAGCGGACAAACCGGCGAACTGGTGAGCTATGCCTTCACCGATGGGTTGGGCCGCACCATCCAAACGCGCAGTCCTGCCAAGGCTGCTAATAAGCAGGTGGTCACGGGAGCGTTCGAACTCAATGCGCGCGGCCTAGTCGTGAAACAGTGGGTGCCGTATCTTTCTGACGCATCCAGCACCTATGTGCCTTTCGCTCTGGAACCGTCAGCCTCCAGTCTTGCCTCAGTTTCGTACGCGTACAACCCCATGGGCCGCTTGCTGACGACCACGAACCCTGATAGTTCCGTCACCTCAACCGCGTACGACGATTGGTCGGTCACCGCCACCGATGCCAACGGCCACCAGACGCGCCGGACGAGCGACGCCTATGGGCGCCTCGCCATGGTAGAAGAGTTCAATAATGGGCAGACGCATACCACGACCTATCAGTACGACGCGCTGGGAAACCTGGCCCAGGTGACTGACGCGCTCGGCAACGTCACGCACATCGCGTATGACTCCCTTGGCCGAAAAGTATCGATGGATGACCCAGATATGGCGCACTGGGACTACCGCTATGACGCAGTAGATAACCTCACCAGCCAGACCGATGCGCGAGGCGTGGCGACAGCCTTCACCTACGATGCGCTGAACCGCATCACCCGCAAGTCGTACGCCATCCCTGCCGGATCCGGAATCAGCGATCCCGGCGCCGTGACGTATGTCTACGACGACGCGGCCAAAGCCTTCAGCAAAGGCAAGCTCACCAGCATCACTGATGGCTCAGGTTCTTCCGGTTTTGAGTATGACAACCTGGGACGGCTAACCAAAGAATCCAAGACGATAGATGCCACCACCTACACCATCCAGCGCCAGTACGACTTGCTGGGCCGCCTGACCGCGCTGACCTACCCGGACAACGACCTCGCCACCTACACCTACAACACCCAGGGTGGCATCGAGACCATCAGTCTGAAGCCGCCGACCACCGCGGCTCAATCCATCGTCTCAGGCATCGACTACAACGCCGCCGGTCAGATCACGAAGATCACCTACGGCAACGGGGTCGTCACCGACTACTCGTACAATCCCCAGACGCTGCGGCTGGATCACCTGGTCAGTGATGGTCCCGCTGGGCGGCTGCAAGATTTTTCCTACGCCTTCGATTCAGTCGGCAACGTCACAGGGATCACTGACGCGGTCCATACGGGCACCCAAACCTTCCAATACGACCCGCTAAACCGGCTGACCCGCGCCGCAGGCGCCTACGGCACCATGACCTACGCGTACAACGCCATCGGCAACATGACCGAGAAAGAAGGCGCGACGATGTCGTACGGGCTGCCTGACGGCAGCAAACCTCATGCCGTGACTTCCGTTTCCAACCTCCAATCTCCAACTTCCACTCTCCAGCTTTCTTACGACGCCAACGGCAACATGCTCTCGAAGACGCCCGCCGATAGTCTGCTGACGCAACAATTTGCCTACGATGCGGAAAACCGGCTCACAAAAGTGGACACCGCCCAAGACGACACCGAGTCGGTCACGTTCAAGCCCGGGTGGAACTTCTTCGCCCTGCCGGTGATTCCAGGTAATGGCGCCGTATCTGCTGTCCTGCCGAACTTCTCGCAGAACTTTGAGCAAATTGCCAAGTTTGATCCTGCGACCAACACGTACAAGCACTATGTCGGAATATCAAAATTCAACGATTTCGATACCTTGGAGTACGGCGTCGGCTACCAGATTTACTGCAAGAGCGCTTCTGATGTGACGGTCTCACTCAAAGGTAAACTGCCGACCAAGAAACTCTCGAAGTCGCTCTCTGCCGGCTGGCAACTGCTACCTTCGCTTGGCCTTAGTTCCCAAACCACCAGCCAAGCCTTTACCGGTGTGGCCACCACAGATGTTCGCGCCTACACCAATGGCTCCCTGACCAGCACAACACAGACCTCTCCCGGCCAGGCCTACTGGGTGAACGTCAGCTCCACCTCGACTTGGTCGCCACCTCTGCCGAAAAATGTGACGACAAGTTTTGTCTACGATGGAGACGGAGGGAAGGTCAAGCAGATCACAGCAAGCGGCACCACGACGTATCTGGGAGAGGTGTACGAGAAGGACCCGGCGGCCAAAACGACGAAGTATGTCTTCGCCGGCTCACTGCGCCTGGCCGCCAAGGACTCGACAGGGGCCCTGCGGTTCTATCACACGGATCACTTAGGTTCTTCGAATGTCATCACGGATGGCGCTGGGGCGCTTGTGGAGCTTACTGAATACACGCCCTATGGCTCTGTGTCCACTCACCAACCCACGCCCCTCGCCCCCGGCCCCTCGCCCCAGCCTGGCTTCACCGGCCAACGCCAAGACTCCGGCACCGGCCTCATCCTTTTCCCTGCCCGGGCGTATGATCCGCAACTGGGACGGTTTATCCAGGCAGATCCGTTTGTGCAGAATCCTGCGGATCCTCAAACACTCAACCGGTACAGCTACGTGCGGAATAATCCGGTCAACTTCGTGGATCCTTCGGGTTATGGCTGGAAGTCGTTCTTCAAAATTCTGGCCATTGTAGCCATAGTTGTCGCTGTCGTAGCAACCGCTGGAGCAGCGCTTGGCGCAGCCCCTGCTGTCGCTGCAGTTATAGGCGAGAGTGTTAGCTTGGGAACCATAGCAGGCACTGCCGGTGGGGTCGCTGCAGGATCGATGCTTGCTTCTTCGGTGTTGCCTGGCCCAGGTGGAGGACTCTCGCCGGCCGCTGCCACGGCGATTATAGCGAGTGGGATCACTCTAGCATCAGGCGGCTTGGCTCCACTAGCGTTGCTCGGAAGCGCTGCGATTCAGGCAGGCATCGGCTATGCCGGCACGCGGCTGCTCGAAAGTCCACCGGCGCAGGCAGGCATCGAACGGGCCGCGGGGGCACTCGAGAGCTTCGGCATGGCGCCGCGGGCTGCGCTGCTCCTAGCCAGTGTTACGGCTGGTACCGCGGTCTTTGGAGCTCTTTCAGCGGGGGTGTCGGCAGCAGGCCTGCAAGGCCTGGCTGCAAAAGAGGGTACCGAAATCGTCCAACGGGCCATGTCCAGATCCGAGCTGGAGGCAACTCGAGGGACAGGGTTATTAAGGGGTGGGCGCGTAGGTACCACAGAAGATCCTCATTACGTGAGTGACGCCGTAAACAGCAATGCCCTGAGAGCTCGACAGCGCTTATCTCTACGCGAGACGCCCGAAGTGCGAGCAACGTTGGAAGTACCGAAAGGCCGATTCTCCTCGCCGTCGGAGGTGGAGCCAATGTATGGAATGCCCGGGGGAGGCACGGAGAGGACCGGAACTGGTAAGATACCCGCAAAGGTTTTGGGCGTTGATGGGTATTGACGACTATCAGGTGCTCCCATTACCCTATGATGGTGGGGGATTACTGAAATGATAAAGATTTACGATCTCCGTCACGACAGGCGCACCATTACGCTTATCCAAGATGCAACTCTTAATACGGAGGATTGTGGTCTCAAGTTAGAGCAAGGTTTATTCGGTTCGCAGGAATGGTGGCAAGCGATCGAGCAGGGTGTTATTCCGAAGAAACAAATTGAAGGTGTTATTTCCCGTGTTTACATGAGCGGGCACAACGATTTCCCAGAATTTGAAGTTACTTCTGAAACTGCCAAAACAAATTGGGAACGGAAGGGCAACGATACGTATTTTGTGGTAGGAAGAAGAGCGAAAATTCTTTATGTAACGCAGAAGTTCAAGAAACCACTAGCAATACACGGACTGAATGGTAAGAAAGAATTGATGACTGATAGCAAGGTGATACTGGAAATTTGGGTTTCTGAGATAGCCTAGCCCACCGCGGGGAATTCCGGTGACACGGGACTAATAGATGAGCGGCTCGAGCAAAAGCGATTTTAAGAACCTGCCGGCACTGCCAGACTGGGTAGTAAAAGAACTGGGGTCTCAACCCGAGACAGGTATGCAATACCAGACTGGGGATGTCACCTTGAAGGACAGCTCAGTCATCCGCGATGTGGTTTTTGTCGGCTCAAAGTATATCAGCGAAGTGAAAGGGCATGAGACAGTTCCTTTTAATCCCAAAGATATTAGGAAAATTCAGCTGACCCATAAGAAATGGAAATTTCGATAGCTCCATGGTTGAGATACCAAAATTCCTGCAGGACAAAGCCGCGAGCGCACCAGAGATAAGCTACGGTTCATTTCTGGATATCTGAGGGTAATCCAAGTCTACCGGTCTCAAGCAGCTAGTGGGACGATAGGTTGCTACTCTGTACCTTGCGTCTTGTCCCACACCCTTCGGAAGGCACTGTTCACCTTTTCTCTTATCTCAGAATCGTTAAGCTCTGACGACTCAATAGGTCTCGACTTTGTGGGGAATTCCTTCCGCAGCTCCTTAACGACTTCTCGAAAATTCTCTCTTACGAGTGACCGATAGACTGTTCTAGCAAGTTCCGCAATTCTACACACAATCCTTTGGTCCCCGATTAAACCGGGGGCTTCTATTAAATCCACCCACTCGGTCCAGCTGGGCAACCAGTCAACGTCAGACCATTTATACTTACCGAGCCTGTAGCAAAGTTCGAAGTGGTCATTCTTTTTCCCGGCCCTCTTGAGGCCCTTCGTCTCTCCAGCGTCACCTTCGAGTTCGCCTTTCGGTAATAGGGCCGAGGGGCAGTGTTCGCGAACGGCCTGCCATATAAATCTTTCATTTACGTCAGACGGCTCAACCAATTCCGCGTCATCTACAAACTGTAAGCGCGCGCCTAGTGCGTGCCACTTCTTCAACGCTTGCTCATTCAAAGAGCCTTCCAGCATCATTTCCTTCTCAATTTCTCGCATTCTACGACTCAGGAAACTGTCGAGTCTTTCGGCTTTCTCCCGCCCAGTCTTTGACACCTTTCCCGGAGGGAGAAACGCTTTTACGCAAATCTCCTTACCATCAAGCGTAGCTCTCTTAGTTATCAAGACTGCCAAGGTCTAAAGCTCCTCGTAGAAACGCGCTTTGATCTCCGATATCTTTGCGACCACTTCATCATATGCATCTTTTGGATCGCCCTTAATTCTCTTCGCATCGAGTGGGTGAAAGTCTTGACTGCCGTCCTCGCGGTCCGGGCGCCCAAGTATGTATCTGACACTGCCTCCGAGAAACACTTCAAACAGATGGCAACCCAGCTTGTCCTCGTCATCTTCTTCCTCAACTCGTGCGTAAGCTGGATGGCGCATATTGTAGAAGAGTACAGGGTCGTGCCCCAGCTCTCCAGTTGCCAGCCACTGTCTCTTGTCATGAGGTGCATCAAACCCGGGGCTGCCCATAACTGTAAACGGTGCTCGAAGGTCGGGCTCCTTCTCCAGATATATCTTCCTCGTCAACGCGTCGATTTCGCTCTTGTCGTGCTCATCAATCAGACGTACTCGCAACTTATAAACCCCTGGGTTCGGAAATGCGCTTTTCTTAAACTCTACGCTGTACGGACCAAATGGCCCAAGTGAACCCCTGCCTGGAACGTTCAGCCCGCCTTGATTTTCGATGTCGATCAGTACTCGATCGCCAAATAGTAACATGATCTTCAAGTACGCGGAAAATGGACTTCCTGTCTTATTGAAGATAGAAACCCGAAAACCTTGGATTGACTCGCCCCAGTTGACCCGGGGCGCTCTGTCAGGCGCGGGAAAGGTGAAGCCACTGAGTATCACTCCCCTTTTCTTGGTTGGTGGCGGCGGGGGTGGAGGCGGCGGATTTACAGTTCCTTTGCCTCCGAAGAGGTCCAGGTCATGCGCAAACCTCATGAGCCGCCTGATCGCCCATTCCTCAGCAGCGCTTTGAACTCGTCTCCTTCTCTCTCTGGGGTCTATGCCTATGCCGAGTTTCTGGATTCCAAACTCTCTCAACTGCTCCTGCAAGTAGCACTTAATCGCTCTCGGAACGGGCCGCCGCCACTTCAGGTCATAGTGGTTAGGATCCTGGTTCGTGTTCTTTCGAAGCTCGCGATCTAGGGTTTGATCAAACTCTACATAGCCAAAAATTGACTCACGAATATTCGCTGGAGCCCAATCCATGTCAATGGACGTGATCTTCATATCGTTGTGGATGATCGCTACTCCCCGCAGGTGCTCCGGAACGCGTCCGCTTATCTTTCTCACAATGCGGAGATGCTTGATGCGAAATTTTTCTCCTTTCACGGGCTCAATGACGTCATTATCCCTGACCCACGTCTTGAACTTCGGGGAGTCTCGCTCAACAACCGGGAACGGCTCAGGGAGCTTGACCAAGGTTTCTTGGCCGCCCATTTTGACGCGTACCTCCGCCCTGCCCTTGTCGATTGCTCGAAACCACGTCTCCTGTATTGCGTGAGTGAAGGAGCCTCGCTTGATCTCCTCTACAAGCTCATCAATCGGATCCACAATGATTATTCGAGCCCCAGTCTCCGAAAGCGGATCCAAGCCGGTTTTCTCCCGCAGGATTTTCCTGGCTTGTTCTTCATCCCAGTGTTTAAGTGGACAACCGATACGATTTGCTTGGGTTACCCCCAGGCGATAGCTGCCGTCGATTCGCAAACTATCATAAAACATCAGTCCCTGCTTCGACCCCGCCAGAAAGATGAACTTCCCTTGCCCTCTAGCACCTATTGCATCTGGGTCCGCTTTGGTGAACGCAAAGGATTCGAATCGCGCCCAATGATCTTCAGGTCCTAGTTCGTCGTAGTCCTCTGGCTGTCGCACTGCGCCAGTCAACCCGGACGTATTGCCGTCCGTCATAGTCAGAAACAGTCCACGAGATGTTTCCGCTAGCTCGAAGGTAAATCTAAGAAGTTTCTTACCGACCACTGCGTCTAGCCCGTTCTGGATCGCGTCCTTCTGGATGCCATGAGCGATACCAGCTGGGTAACTATCAGCGATATTTCTACAGATGTTGATGTAGTCAGCCGGCCTTTGCCTCCCGTCCGTAAAGTCCACTGTCAGAGTTTGCATCATGTCCTCCCTATAGCCAGCTGACCTTGATTTCCCCCTCAAGCGGCTTGAATTCCTTGTCGCCGGTCACCAGCGTGGATTTTTTTACTTTGGCCAGGGCTGCTGCGAAACAGTCGGCGTAGGAAAGGCGATGGGCGACCTTGAACAGCGCAGCCTGCTTGGTGATCTCCAGATCTACATCCACGATTTCGATGGGGAAACTGCCGATGATGTGGACGATCTTGTTCGCTTGCTCAAGCCCATAGTTCCGATGGGTGACGTAATGGACTTCGCCCCAGTTCACGGTGGAGAGGTAGAGCTTTCGGTTGGCCGACGCCGCAGCGGTGAGGAGCTCCTGGACCTGCTCGTAGCCAGGCTCTTTCTCGAAATACGCGGTGAGCGCAAAGGCATCGAGCACGTGCGCCATCACCGGTCTTCCCGTTCACGGTCTTTGGCACGCTCCTCCAGCAACGCCTTCGTCGCCTTGCCCCCTGGCCCTAGAATCCCGGCCATCTTCTCAAAGTACTCCGGCGTGAGAGGCTTCAGCACGATCTCGCCATTCCGAGGCTCAAACCGAACCTGCGTGCCTTTCTTGATGTGGAACATGGCGCGGATCTTCTTGGGAATGACCACTTGGCCCTTCAACGTCACCACCGATCCCTCCATCTGTCCTCCCTCCTTTCTGCACAGAGTATACCAAGAAGAATATAGTATGTCAAATAATAAACGTAGTACTATTTTGAATAGGTGTGCCTTAGTGCGTCGTATAGGCTAAGAGTAGCGGCACGCCTTCCCCGCCTGTGCGAGGGCCCTACCATCCAGGATCCCCCAGACCTTCACAGAGGCCCCAGAGCCCGCAGAGAAGTATCCACTTGGAGCCCCTTCGAACCAGAGAACGGCCAAAACACCCAAAGTTTCCATGCGGATACGCCATTTTGTAACTCGTTCGAATGGCGCACCTTAGGAAATCGCCCCTCCTACGTTTCGTATAACTCCGTACATTATGTGGATCCTTCTGGCTACAAGTGGTCATGGAAGAAGTTCTTTGCTATCGCTGCGGCAGTCGTAGTCGGCGTCGTTACCGGACAGCTGGAACTACCAGGGATTGTCGCGGCGGCCTTCTCAGCAGCAACCGTGGCAGCCGCTACCGCCGAGGGCGCGGCCATCGACCGCCTCAGTGAGAGGCAGGGATCGGTTTCAGCAGTTCTGCCAACCAGTAGCCCTGGCGGGCCGCCAAGCTCATTTCCTAGCTTAGGACAGACCCTCAGCCAAGTTGCCACAAGCGTACTCACACCCGCCTACAATACCTTGACTCGGCCAGGTTGGAACTACGGGCTCTACTTTTCAGAGCTAGATGCAGGGAAAGGTCTATTAAATCGCAGCCTCCCAGGCGCTCTCCTTGATTCTGCTTGGTTTGCCTCAGGTGTGTATGGCGCAATAGAACTTGCTGCATCGAGAGCTTTATTGGTGTCACCAGCAACGGTTCTCGCTCCAAGCAGTAAAGTTATCCCACGACAGACAACCGTACTAGGATCAAGAGCAGATACCTTGGCGTTTAAGGGGCAGCCGGGATACAATGTCTTGGATATACCCAATTGGACCCTGAAAAAGAACATCAAATGGCTGGACAGCGCGTTCCGAAGGGGCGACATTCTTAAGATCGTAACCGATCCCTCTACCTGGAAGGCTGCGAATCCACAGTCCGCGTTCTTTCAGGAACTGAAATACCTTGCCTGGCGATTGAGAGGTACGATCGACTATGGACAGTAACCAGGCAATTCCAAAGACACCACTTGATACGGTCGTTTTTCGTGAGACGGTACCTGTAGCTTTTTCGTTCCTTATGGCTGAGTACGGGTTCACATTGGCTCAGGAAAACGAGTGCTTATTTACCGCACGGTCCGACGTTTGCATCGTCAGAATCTATCTAGAGTGGGGAGACGTAGTTGTCACTCTCCAACCACTCGGCCCGCATCAAGTCGAAGGCCTGCGCACCCCTCACCGAGAACTGGGTCTGGCCATCATCCTAGCGCGCTTGGATCCCAAGGTGGAGTTGCCAACTGGACTGATAACAAAACCGGAAGAATTCGGCGATCGGATCCATCAACTGGCCACGCTGCTGCGGACATACTGCGCACCACTGCTCAAAGGCAATTTTTCAGACTGGCCACGATTCGAGACCTATGCAGAAACCATCGCGGCGGCTTGGGAAAAAGAGCAGAAGAAGCTAGTCAAGGACACTAACTTAGGGCGTGTTCGGGCAAAAGCAGAGGTGGCTTTTCGTGAACACGCTTATGCAACAGCAATTAATCTTTACGAATCTATCAGAAAACATCTGACCCCCGTAGAACTCAAAAAGATCGAATACGCCAGAAAGCAGTTAGGCGACCGGGAAACCCGGGGCCGTGCTAAATAGTGTCGCTTAACCCCTCTCCTCAGAAATCCGGGATTTCCGGGGACAGGATGTCCCCGGAAATCCCGGCAACTGCCGCCAGCCCGAGAACGGGAATTCCCGGCCACCACTCAACCTGGAGGGCTAAACTATAACCATCCCGCAGTGGCGTTTCCTGAAACCTGTCAAACGGTTGGTACGTCGACTCATTGCGATCTGCTGGGAGCGGCCGTTTGCCGATCCGGGCATCGAGTGGATGGCCCGTTATGCTAAGGGGCGCGTGCTCAATGCAGGCAGCGGCCTGCGCGACGTGAAGATGGGCGAGTCGATGGTCGAGGTCGACCTCGCCTGGCGCAAGAAACCGGACGTGGCCGGCGATATTCACTACCTTCCATTTAAGGACGACAGTTTTGACACGATTCTGAACGTGGCGGTGCTGGAACACGTGCCAAGAGCCTGGGCGTGCGTCGATGAATTTCGCCGTGTTCTCGCACCAGGAGGAGTGGTGATTTGCTGCGTGCCGTTCCTGCAGCCTGTCCACAATGACCCAGGCGACTTTATCCGGTTTACTGAGGAAGGGCTGTGCCGACTGTTCGTCGATAAGGGATTCGCGGTGGTCTATTCGGGCTCCACGCTTAACTTCTTCCACACGTGGGGCTGGATCACGTATGAACTCTTAATTAGTCGTTGGTATCTACGGCCGCTGACGATTCTCGTCAATCCAATTCTGTTGCTGCTCCAGCGTATTCCATTGGACGTGCCAAGCTGCCGGTCAGGCAACACAGTCGTGGCACAAAAGAAGAAACACCTGGAAGAGCTTGCTCATTCTACACTCAGTGCCAGCGCTGACGGCTCCACGCGACTAGAGCCTTTCCCATGATGATCAGATCCCGCGCCAGGCCGTACAGCAGGCAGCTCACACCGAACCAGTAGCAGACCCAGCCAGTAATCCAGCGCCACCTAGGCAGCGGGAGATCACCCCAGAGCAACAGAGCCCAGGAGGCGAGGAGAAGCGTGATGCCCGCTTTCACCTCCCAACAGAGCCAGCAGGTCAGCCATCCCCATAAGCCGATCGGCTTGGTCTGGCATGTCACCTTTTCCACACGAATACGCTCACTCATCGAAATTCTCTTTAACGATCCATTGAAACGAAGGCCCGCGAAACCGCCGTGAGGAGCCGCGCTTTGGGCTCCGGCTGATTGAAACGCGGAAAATCGGGGCCGTGCTAAATAGTGTCGCTTCACGTTCACCCAGCATGCGCCTGACCGCCCTCCTCACGAGCCTGACCTTCTTCAGCTTTTCGCTCCTTCCACCCGCCGCCTGCGCCCAACTCCAGCTTGTCCAGCGATTCCCCACGGCAGCTGGTGCCCATGTGGTCACCGCCACCTCGCCTGGTTGGGGAAAACCCGTACCAGGTACGAAAGGGACAGGTACGTGATGGGCCGACGGCCTCGCCAGGCCAGTGAGACGGGGTACTATCATGTGGTGACCCGGGGGAATCGCCGCGCCACGGTCTTTCGGCAGGTCGAGGACTATGTGGCCTACTGCGCCTTGCTGACGGCAGCCGCCACCGCCTATCAGGTGCGGATTGCGCACTTCTGTCTCATGCCCAATCACACCCACCTGCTGGTGTCTGTCCCCGAGCTCCTCTTGCTGAGCCGCGCCATGCACCAACTGCAGCGGCGCTACTGGTTCTACAGTCGTCGGGCCTATGGGCTGACCGGCCATCTCTGGCAGGGGCGCTTCCATAGCTTCCCCATCGAGAGCGAGGCGTACCTGCTCGAGGCGGCGCGGTACATCGGGCGCAACCCCCTCGAAGCCCACCTCATCAACACTCTGACGGACTACCGCTGGAGTAGTTACGCCCATTACGTCAGCGGACAACCCGCTCTGCTCGCCTTGACACCCACCCCGACCTACGAGACACTGGGAGCGACCACGCGCGAGCGCCAGCAAGCCTATCGCCGATTTGTGGAGACCCCACAGCCCTATGATCGCTCCATGCGCCGGACGCTCCAACGAGCCACCACCTATGCCTAGGGCGTTACCTGTCCCCTCCGAACCCGGTACCTTTTCTTCACTTCCTCGGATGGGGAGATTATTGTGGATGAAATCTGCAGTCAATTTGGTCATCGGACTGGCGTGTTTGTCCTTGGCTTCTGGATGCGCCACAATCGACACCATGCGTGCCCAAGAGACCTACAGTGGCATTGAGCGCAGATTCACAGTAAGCCATGAACAAGCCCTGAAGGCTTCACAACAAGTCTTGACGCAGATGGGATTGAAGGTAAGAGATACCTATCGAATCGACGACTCGGCTTCCGCCATCATTGCTTACCAGGAAATGAACGCTGTCAGCTGTGGTGTTCTGGTACGGGTAGTAGTCCAGAGTCTCAGCGAGTCAGAGACAGCCGTACGAATTATTACAAGACGAAAGATTGCGACGAACATCTTTGCTGAAAATGACTTCTCACAACCCTTCTTCTGGAACCTGCAGGGCAAGCTTCGATAATGGGGTGGGTCGTGGAACGGATCGCTAAAGCCATTGAGCGAGTAGGTGATGGGCGCGGACGAGACCTAGCGCTCTTGATGACCGCACTGCTGGCCGCAGGCTGTGGCACCGTGGTCAACGGCACAACGCAAAGGGTGGCTATCTCCAGTCTCCCCTTCGGTGCGTCGGTGACAATTGACAACGTAGGCTATGGCCGAACACCCCTCGTCGCGAAGCTCAAACGCAAGCAATACCACTTCGTGAGAATTCACACGCCTGGCTATCTCCCGTACGACGTGGCCCTAATGCGAGAAGTGAGCAATTGGGTTTGGGGTAATCTACTAACTGGAGGCTTTATAGGGATTGGAATTGACGCCCTCTCGGGAGGGATGCACAAGCTGACACCCAAACAGATAGAAGCTGAACTGAAACCTGACGGGACTTCCGGTAAGGTGCTAGGCACTGAGGGACAGGCACCGTAACGTCTGACACCCATGTGACCCCTCAGTCCGCCGCCGCGCTTCCTGGCTGAGCGCAGCGGCAGGGTTGTGCTTGACGTTCTAAACGTGCCAGCCCAGATCAAGTAGGCGTGGCTATTTAGGCTACCTCTTATGAAGCCATGAAAGTAAAGTTAGGACCTTCCGATCGCGTTCTGCGTAACGGATCACGGATCAAGTAGGGAATTCCGGTGCCACATTACCTAACTCCTGACGAGACGAGGAACGCGTGAGTCCTGCCCCATGGCGCGTTTACCCCGTATTGCGTTGGCTGGCATTCCCTACCACATCCTCCTCGATGAGGATCCCTATGACCTTCCCCCATTCTCTAGGCCACTGGCAAGTAGAGTCCTGGGGTCGTAGAACTGTGTAACGTCGGCTCGGTCTGGGCGAATTCCGCTGGCGTGAGATC
>JGI1358J11329_10002177_pt1 | contig 15410 bp, 12 predicted proteins | sample Subgroupgradi54m_FD_11329 | JGI IMG/M metagenome (IMG submission 11329)
ATGTTTATGCGGTTGAGCCGCACGCTTTCACTATTTGCTTACTATGCCACCTACGCAACTCTTTACGCCCAGTAATTCCGGATAACGCTTGGATCCTCCGTATGACCGCGGCTGCTGGCACGGAGTTAGCCGATCCTTATTCTTCTGCTACCGTCATAATCGTCGCAGATAAAAGCAGTTTACAACCCGAAGGCCTTCCTCCTGCACGCGGCGTTGCTCCATCAGGGTTTCCCCCATTGTGAAAGATTCCTAATTGCTGCCCCCCGTAGGGGTCTGGGCCGTTCTCAGTCCCAGTCTGGCTGGTCATCCTCTCAGACCAGCTAATGATCGTCGCCTTGGTGAGCTTTTACCTCACCAACAAGCTAATCATACGCAGGCCGCTCCCATAGCGCCCGAAGGCTTTCCTCCGAAGAGATTATGCGGCATTAGACCCGGTTTCCCGGGCTTATTCCTCACTTTGGGGTACATTCCTACGCGTTACTCAGCCGTCCGCCGCTCGTGTATTCTCGCAAAAGCTCGAATCCACCGTTCACCATTTTCTGTTCACCGTTCACCGTGTATTATCCGTTTTCCATGGTAAATGGATCATGGCTAATGCGTGGTTAATGGTAAAGGGTTAACTGTAAAAGGTGTTCGAACCTCAGTGAGAACACTTACCGCTCGACTTGCATATCTTAGGCACGCCGCCAGCGTTCATCCTGAGCCAGGATCAAACTCTTCAAAATAGCCGATAGCACTTAGCATATAGCCAATAGCTAGCGGCAAATGAGCTTAAAAAACTCAAAGTGAACCCTGCTAGCTACCAGCTAAAAGCTAATGGCTAACAGCTGCCCGCAAAGCGGGCATTGACGTTGATTTGCACTACTCAATTTTCAATGAGCCTTCGCCCGCAAAAAATTCGTAGAATTTTCGGCGGGGCTTTAAGGGTTAAGCCCGCAACTTTTTCTAGCGCGGAGTTTCCGGTTCCCTATGCCTCAAATGTGGAGACATCAAAACAAAACACCCTAAAAGCTACCTTCTATGATACCGGGTATCATAAGCCCCGTCAACCCTGTTGACATAAGTTCTTTTACAAAAGAACCAAAATTATTCATACTTTTGGCCGTCAAAAAGTAGGCAAAAATCTCCCGGGCAACTCCGGCTACTCGACGCGTCTGATGTAAAACCAGTCTTTGTCACCGGAACTCCTCGCAAACTTGCCTAATGGCAACTTTGCTTCGTCAGACAGCCGGTGGCACCCAAGGACAGACTGTTTTACATCATCCCCTATCGGGTAGCCTCCGCACGCCCGAATCTCATAATGGCGTATAATTCAGTTATGAAAATAATTAGGCGTAGCTCAGATGAAATAGGCAAGGAAGAAGCTCATGGTAGTAGTGGCTCACGCAAGATATATGCCAGCCCGGAACACTTAAAAAGCGTTCATTTTGAAGCTATGACACATGGCTATCTACCTGCAGGCGGAATTTTTGACTGGCACAACCATAAAGATATTGAAGAAATCATGGTAGTCATAAAAGGCGAGGGTAAGGTCTCAGATGAGGACGGTGAATACGATTACGCACCGGGCGATGTTTATATTTTTCCAGCTAACACCCAACACAAAATAACAAATCCGTCGAAAAAAGAACATGAAATGATCTTTGTCCGAGTTAAAACTTAAAAAGCCACTTCATCTGTTTTGAGCCGATGCCCAAACTTGGTTATTCCCCAAACTTGGTTATTCTTAGACATCACCTATTGACATATTCTTTGATGTAGCTTCCCACTGACGTTGTTTTTCACGGTTCTCTTCGGCTTTCCGCTGTGCTTCAGCATCTAAATAACGGCGGAGATTCTTTGATTCAAATTCCATTTTAGGTAGCTCAATTCTTCGATCCGACCCTGACCCTTCATCCGACTCATAAACCTCAACTGGTATCAAGGCCTCGGGCGGAATTATTCCTTGATATGCAACTGTCCGTCTAAGCCCCGACACTCCATCCCGTGTCGCACTAGGAAGACCCAGTAGAGCCAGATTTATATTTTCCGGTGTGTCGAGTTCTGGCCGATGTCTATGATTCCCGGGGCCTATTGGATAATTATCTTCATCAACCTGAAACATACTGGGGTCCAGCATTGAAGTATCAACCGCATAAACTACCTGATCTCCTCCATACCAGTAAGGTTCAACAGCCAGGTAGACTCTACCCGGGAATTCATATTCATCACCCATTTGGGCAACTCCTGAAACACCACCTGGGTTACGTTGATCATCGCGAGGTATAACGCCATGTTCCGCAGTCGATTGAGTACGATCCAAGGGTGAAGTATGGTAAAGAGCTGGCGGCAACATTAGCTCTCCTAAGGCTTCAGGGTTTGGTGATACTTCAACAGGAACACCCCCTAAGGCTACTTCACCAACTTCTTTGGCCTCAGCGTTAGCGATTATCTCTTTGGTCTTCGGACTAGAATTGACTGTTTCGTTTGGTGCTCGGTCAATAACCGGTCTAGGCGATACGCTGGGGAATTCTTGTTCTAATAGTTCCATTTTTGTTTTGGTTTAACAGATAGAATATTAGCATAAACACCTTGAAAAGTCAACTAGTCCTACTATCTCTATCTGTTGCTTGTTGACATTTTAGTAAAAGTGTAGTATTATCTACTCAACTTGGAGACGAAAGTGTCAGCAGAAAATATTAAACATTACGAAGTAATAACTCTCCGAAGCGGAGCTGTTGCGTTAGCTCTTGCTGCCAACGAACTAGGTGGCCACACAGTTAATTCCATTGAAGATAATGGTTATCCATACGTCAAACTAGATGTTAGTACCCCACACGAAGTGAGGTTAAAGAACCAGCCAGTATTTAGTCTCGCGCGAAAAATTGATAAAAGTCTTCCCCAAAAACAGTAAAAACAAGGCGTTTGAAATGTCAACTACTCGATCGGTTGGTTATTCCGCCAAAACTTTCGGCGGCGACGGTTTTCTCTGGCCCGTCGCATAGCACCAAATAGTAGCCTTCTGGGTGGATTTCGGTGTTCAGCCATCAGATGTTCTACAGCATGTTTTCCATACTTATATTCCCTGCCATTATTAATATCTTCCATGTCTAAGCTGTGAAATTTAGAATTCAGCCAGTCATTTCCTCTTAACTCCGTTGCCCGTTGTAAAAATTTCGATCCGAACTTTTTGTGCAGAGCCTTTTGGAGAGCATGCCATTTTGGCAACCTTTGACCAGGTTTGGCATTTAAATTAGCTTCTTCAAAATAGGCTTCATAAAAAAGCTCTTTCGGTACACCAGACTGTCTAATAATTTCGTCTAACAAGCCTCTGTGGATCCCGTAAGCTCCGTTGAGACTTTCGTCAAGCCCTTCTCTTTCTTTCATTTGTTCTAACAGACGAAGGGTTAAATCCTCTGTCATAGCCTCGTCTAGCCAGCTTAGCTCAGGGTGTTTATGAAGTCCTATGCCTACTGTTTTGCCTTTTGATTGAGGCTCACTCTTCCTGGTAACATATAAGTGACCGGCAAGAGAATGGAAACGTTCATGGATAAGCGAATGTCGGGCTGCTAGACTCATTCCCTCGAAGCTGTCCTGTTCGCTAATCTCACTGGCTAATTCTTTATTGTTATCCACTGGTATCAATAAAACCCGTTCTCTGGGTAGATAAAAGGCAATGCCAAAAGGCGTAACTTTTTCTCTAAAATAAGGACTGGCCCTTTCTCCTAGCACTAATGTTGTTTTTGCCAGTCTTTCAACAATAGTTTGCCTATCAATATCTAAGTTTAAGGCATCTATAAAATTGAGAACCTCTGAGGAGATAACTTGATTTAGATGGTCACGCGCTTCCAGCAACCGAAGCTGAAGTTCCGTATTTTCAGGGTCGACCACGATATCGGTTGTCAATTGCGGATCTTGAAGGTCGGACGATGTTTCAAGAGCTGTAGTCATTACCGGCCGCTCAGCTCTTTTTTTAGTTAAAGTTTCCATTTTTGTTTTGGATTAACAGATACATATTACCACAAACGGTTTGAAAAGTCAACCAAAAAGTGATGTTTTAGGCGGGTTGGACGGTGATTTTTTCTTGCAAGGCTGGCAAAATGGCGTTTTGGGAAGCCGCCAAGACTTCTACTCCAACGACCTTGCCGTTTTTGGAATAATCAATTAAAACATCGTCAGTGATTTTGCGGCTATTATGATAGGTCGCTTTATCGTTTAACTTAATGTACATGGCGTCGGTTTTTTTATCGTAAGTAATTTTCATGATTCATCCAAAAAAATATTGTGTTAGTACTATTATTGTATCACCTTAGTTGAGGGTCACAACCTCCAGAGTTTCGCCACCAAAGCGCTTACGGTATAAATTTCTTTGTTTGTACGATACCCTGACACCGTCAGGTGATTTGATTGTTTCAAGCACCATTCCCTGTTTAATTCGAGGCCGGTTACGCAGCTGGGCCATAGCGTGATCTGAAAATTCTACCTTCACAGGGTTATACTATCGTAAAACTACGACAAAAATCCACAAGCAATCGATTTATAATTCATACACTATGCTTACTAGAAATTACGATCTGTGTTTTGAGACCATCGCTGATAAGTCTGTAGTTGTTGATGTGAACGGCGAGACTTATTTGCATCGTTTTGACCTGTGCGTGGTGTGCGCCAAGCCAGTACTAAAGTTCCTTGCTGAAGAAGAGCTGTGGGAAGATAAAACTTCGGTCGAAAAGCAGCCGATTTAGTTCTGTTTTTTGGCGGGTTTTTTGGGTTTGGACTTAGATTTTGGTTTCGGTTTAGAAGTTGGCTTAGCTTTGACAGCTGGCTTTGCAGGAGGTTTCTTGGCGGCTGGCTTGGGCTTAGCTGCGACCCTAGGAGCTTTGATCGGGGCGACGGCTGTTTCAGCTTCTGGCTTATCGTCCCTAGGACTTTCTCCGTCAGTCTTTTCATCTTCTTCGTCCTCGGTTTCGTCGACTTTTTCGACTAGAGCTAGCGAGGCAACGCTGTCGGTAGCATTCAGGCGCATGATGCGCACGCCTTGGGTGGCCCGGCCAAGAGCCGGGATATTTTTAAGCCCTAAGCGGATAGTTTGGCCAGCTGTCGAGATGATAATCACTTCCTGGTCACTGCCAGTCAGTGTTTTGACACCGATCAAAGGCCCGGTTTTTTTATTAACCACAGCCGAACGGATTCCAACACCGCCGCGTTTGTGAGCCGTAAATTGGGAAACTTTAGTACGCTTACCATAACCAAATTCACTGATGACGAAGATGTACGATTCATCATCGACAATGTCCATGCCAATAACTTGGTCGCCGGCCCGCAGACGAATACCACGGACACCCCGCGAAACGCGGCCCATTGGCCGGGCGTCCTTTTCACTAAATCGGATAGCTTGGCCCTGGCTGGTCGAGATAACAACTTCGTCTTCACCAGTGGTCATACGGATCCACTTTAGCTCATCACCCTCGTCCAGATTAATGGCTATTAAGCCGCTTTGGCGAACATTTTGATACTGCTCAAACGGAGTTTTCTTGACCACTCCCCGGACTGTACACATCAGCAGGTTGGCACTGGCGTTTTGTTTACTGACATTGATGACTGAACTAACTATTTCTTCGGGCTGCAGTTGCAGCAAATTGACCAGCGCCACGCCCTTGGCGTTGAGTCCAACGGCCGGTACTTCATAAGTCTTAATTCGGAAGACNCGGCCTTTGTTTGTAAAGAACAAAAGGAAGTCGTGTGTTGAAGTATTTACAACGTGTTCGATGACATCTTCCTCACGAGTTGCCATACCGCGCCGACCCTTACCGCCCCGTCCTTGCTTCTTATAGTCAGAGATGGAAGACCTTTTTATGTAATTTGCCGATGTAAGTGTAACAACAACTTGTTCATCCGGAACCAAATCCTCGTCGGAAAGTTTACCAAGCTCCTGAGCAACTATTTTAGTCCGACGTTCATCACCAAATTGCTGTTTCATTTCCAGCAATTCGTCTTTGATAATTTTAAAAATTTTCTTTTCATCGGCCAATACGGCTTGGAGTTTGCTAATTAGATCCAATAAGGCTTTGAGTTCGTCCTCAATTTCTTTGCGCTGCAAGGCAGTCAGTTTGCGTAGCTGCATGGCCAAGATGGCTTGAGCCTGAATAGAGCTTAACTTGAACTGCTTAACCAGGTTAGTTTCGGCTTCTTCTGGGGTTTGGCTGGCGCGGATAACCTTAATAACTTCGTCGATATGGTCAAGAGCGATTTTTAGGCCTTCTAAAATGTGGGCCCGTTCTTGGGCTTTATGTAACTCGAACTCGGTGCGTCGCCGGACTACTAATTGGCGGTGTTTAATATGTTCGGTGAGGATGTCTTGCAGGCCCAGCACGCGTGGCTGAATGCCATCAATCAGGGCCAGCATGTTGTAGTGGAAAGCGGTCTGCAGGGGCGTCAGTTTATAAAGTTGGTTGAGCAGTTTTTTAGGGTAGGCATCCTTTTTAAGATCAACTACGATCCGCACCGAGCCGCGTGAACTTTCATCGCGCAAGTCGGAAATACCGCTGATTTTCTTTTCATGGACTAAATCAGCAATTTTCTCGACCAGGCCAGCCTTATTAACGGCATAAGGAATTTCGGTAATAATAATCTGCTGGCGGCCGGCCTTGGTCTCTGTGATGTCAGCTACGCCGCGAACCACCACGCCGCCGCGGCCAGTGGCAAAAGCCGTACGGATAGATTCCTTGCCATAAACAACAGCGCCAGTTGGGAAATCCGGACCCTTAACATGCACCAGCAAGTCATCTAGGGTAGCTTCGGGCTTGTCTATCTGAGCAATAGTGGCATCGACTAATTCGCTGAGGTTATGCGGTGGAATATTGGTGGCCATACCGACAGCAATGCCGAGCTGACCGTTAAGCAAGAGATTGGGCAGTTTAGACGGCAATACCTCTGGTTCTTGCTGGGAACCATCAAAGTTATCGCGGAAAGGCACGGTTTCTTTGTCGATATCGTCAAGCAGTGCTTCGCTGGCCCTGGTCATGCGGGCTTCAGTGTAACGGTAAGCCGCCGCCGGGTCGCCGTCCATGCTACCGAAATTGCCTTGGCCGTCTACCAATGGATAGCGGGTCGAAAACGGCTGGGCCATACGTACCATAGAGTCATAAATGGCTGTATCACCATGGGGGTGGTATTTACCCATGACTTCACCGACGATCTGGGCACTTTTGATGTGCTTACTACCAGCCCGCAAGTTATTTTTGTCCATGACGTACAGAATTCGGCGATGAACTGGCTTAAGTCCGTCGCGCACATCCGGCAAAGCCCGAGCTACGATGACGCTCATGGAATACTGCAAGTAACTGGTTTCCATTTCTTCTTCGACGGAACGGTTTAAAACTAGTCTGGAGTGCTTTTCGATACTGGGCAGCGGCTGTTTGGTTCGATCGTCCATCAACTAACCTTTTACCGTTAACCGTTTACTATTTACCGTACTTTTACCGTTAACTGTTTTCCATGGTAAATGGATCATGGCTAATGCATGGTTAAAGGAAAATGGTGAATGGTGAATGGTTCTCATATGTCCAGGTCCTTAGCGAATTTAGCCCGTGATTGTATAAAGTTTTTGCGCATTTCGACTTCTGTACCCATCAGTTTGGAGAAGATTGAGTCAGCTTTCTCGGCGTCTTCAATTCTAACCTGCACCAAAACACGATTAGCTGGATCCATGGTGGTGTCCCACAGCTGTTCGGCATCCATTTCGCCGAGACCTTTGTAGCGTTGGGGTGCCGGTATGCCGGCCTGCTTGGCCTTATCATCCGATTTATCAATTTTGGTGCCTTTGACGCGCCGCTCCTCGATTAATTTATCCAAGAACTCGTCGCGTTCTTCTTCTGTTTGGACATAGTGACGGTTTTTGCCAACTCCAATACCAAACAGTGGCGGCTGGGCAACATATAAATGGCCACCCTCAAGTACCGGGCGCATATGGCGGAAAAATAGGGTCATTAAGAGCGTTGTTATGTGGGAGCCGTCGACATCGGCGTCGGTCATGATAATTATTCGTTCATAACGCAGGCCAGCCATATTGAATTGCTCTTCAATACCGACACCCATAGCTTTGATGAGATTTAAAATCTCCTGATTGGCCAACATTTTATCCAGCCGGGCCCGTTCGACGTTTAGAACCTTGCCACGCAGCGGCAAAATTGCCTGGTAGAAGCTGTTGCGGCCATCTTTAGCGCTGCCGCCAGCTGATTGGCCCTCGACAATGAAAAGCTCAGCCTGGGAGCGGTCTTTGGTGGCACAATCGGCCAGTTTGCCTGGCAGACTGGCACCTTCTAAAGCGCCTTTACGAATAATATTGTCGCGGGCAGCCCGGGCAGCCTTGCGGGCCCGGGCGGCCAGCAAGCCTTTGTTAACGATCTTGCGGCCGACGGCTGGATGTTCTTCCAAGTAGTAATTGAACCACTCGTTCATCACCTGCTCGACATAGCCGCGGACCTCTGGGTTGCCTAATTTATTCTTGGTCTGGCCTTCGAACTGAGGATCGGGAATTTTAACCAAAATAACAGCTGTCAAGCCTTCTCGACAGTCATCGCCAGACAGGTTTTCTTCCTTGTCCCTAATCAGGCTGTTTTTGCGGGCATAGTCATTGATAACCCGTGTAAGTGAAGTCCGGAAGCCAGTCAGATGCGAGCCGCCGTCCGGATTGTGAACGTTGTTGGCAAAAGCCATCACACTATCCGTAAAGCTGTCGCTGTATTGCAGAGCGACTTCCACTACACCGTCGCCAATTTCTTTATCAACATAAAAGATATCCTCGTCCAGCGCCTCCTTGCCGGCGTTGAGATGGCGGACATATGATTCTATGCCGCCTTCAAAGTAAAAAGCGTAGGCTTGGCCTGAGCGTTCGTCCTTGGCCGAAGCCTTGACGCCCTTCGTCAAGTAAGCTTGGTGGCGCAAGTAATCCGTTACCCATTCGAAGTCAAAATTGGTGCTGACAAAAACCGTGTCGTCCGGCGAAAAAGTAATGGTGGTGCCAGTCTCTTTGGTGGCCGCACCTTTTTTAACCGGGCCGAGCGGTGCCCCGCGCTTATATTCCTGGCTCCACTCAAAGCCGTCCCTTTTGACGCTAGCTTTAAGACTGGTTGAGAGAGCATTTACGACACTTAAACCGACGCCGTGCAGGCCGCTGGAGACTTTGTAGCCGCCGCTACCAAACTTGCCGCCGGCGTGAAGCGTTGTCAGAACCGTTTCGAGGGTGCTTTTTTTGGTTTTGGGGTGTTTTTCAACTGGGATACCCCGTCCGTCGTCAGTAACGGTTACGCTGCCGTCGTCGTGGATGACGACTTCAACTTTAGTGGCTTGGCCAGCGATGACTTCATCGATAGCATTGTCGGCTAGCTCTTTGATCATATGATTCAAACCTTCCGGACCAGTGCTGCCAATGTACATGCCGGGACGCTTGCGGACTGGCTCCAGACCCTCTAAAACCTGGATCTGGCTGGCGTCATATTTGACGTCAATTTTTTTGTTGTCAATCATGCTTAAATTTGCCTTACTGCCTCAAAAAGGGAAAGGTAGTAGCCGCGGTTCGCTGAAGGCGAATTTGGATTCATTCCAAAAGCGGCGTTGAAGGAAAACCGTAGGTTGTCTTTCAATTTTAATAACCCTCTCTTAGGAACTTTTCTATCTGTTTCCACTCTGTTCATATTGTACCAATTTGGACACTTTAAAACAACCGGTTTTTACTATAAAAAGCCTGGTTTAACAGCTTAAGTGGCTGATATGTTTCCGTCTTTATCGATCCGCACAGTTCGGCCTTGGTCGCTAGTTGGCGTGACTAGGGCTCCCGGCTGTTGGGGCAGCTCAGAGCTTCTATCGATCTTAAGTTCACCTGCCCCGGCTGTACTCAAGCTAACCGGTTCGCCTGCACTAGGCGCGGGTGGTAAAGGACTAGACGGCGCCGGAGGAGACAGGCCAGGTTGGCCAGTTGGCCTAGGTGCCCCGGCTTTACGCTTAGCCAACCAATCATCTAAAAAGGAGTTGCCCGAACTGCCGCTCGGCATGGCTGCTGGCAAGGACGCTGTCGACGGGGAGGGTCCGAATGGCGATGAACTCAGTGCTGACGGGCGGCTAGCTCCGGGCGGAAGACCTACCGGTCCACTAGATAAGTTAGCCCAGGGACTACCAGCTCCGGGCGCCAAGCCGGGCTGGTCACTTGCCGTGCCTATTGGTGTCCTTGGCTCTGTTTTGAGGCGATCGAAGATGGTTCTTTCGACTTCGGCTCTGGGCCGGCCATACTTAGCCCAGGACAATTGTTTAAGGGCGTCGGCCAGCTCCTGGTTGGGATTACCGAGTGGCGGCAAGGCCGACATAGAAAAAGGTTGTACCGGCACACCACCGATCATCATCCGCACTACCATATTGTAGTTTGGTATAAATTGTAAATCCTCGATATCAAAAACTGGCGCAAACTGTTTGGCCAGGAATTCGGCATCATTGGTACCTACACGGAACGACACCACGGTTCCGACGTTGCCAAAAACAGCGTCCCGAATTTCATCACTCAGCTGGGTCGTAAATTGGTTACCTACAATTAAATTTAAGTGATACTTGCGGGCCTGGCTCAAGATATCGGCAAAGGACTCGGTCGAAAAGTTCTGGAACTCATCGACATACAGTGAAAAGTCTCGGCGGTATTCTTCCGGCACATCGGCCCGGCTCATGGCGGCAGCCTCGAACTTCATAACAAAAATCATCCCCAGCAATTTGGAGTTTAAGTCACCAGTCCGGCCGCGGCTAAGATTGACCAGTAAGATTTTGCCGTCGTCCATAATTTCGCGAAGGTTAAATGAGCTTTTGGTCTGGCCGATGATATTGCGCATCATTTCATTGCTCAAAAACGCCCCGAATTTGGAGACGAACCAACTTATGACTTCGCCAAAATCATTGCTGCGCTGGCTTTGGGGCATTTCCTTGCGCCAAAATTCTATGACGTTTTGATCTTTGACGTGTTTCAACTTCTGCTCGACAAAGGCTGGGTCCCTAAAGAGCTTTGGGATGTCGACAAAAGTACCGCCGGCCGGGTCGGCCATGATTGTTAGCGCCGCATTACGAAAAATGTGTTCGTAGCGCGGCCCAATGATGCCGGTGTGGCCAGGGTCATAGAGTTTGTAGAGCATATTAATAGCCTCTTGGATCAAAAAGTCTTTTTGGTCCTGGGTATGGTATTCGAACATGTTCAGACCCATTGGGTAGTCACTATCGGCCGGCGAGAAGTAAATAACGTCCTCTGTACGCTCTTTTGGCACCATTGCCAGCAGTTTTTCGGCGGTATCACCATGCGGATCCACAAAGGCAAAGCCGCGGCCTTCCAGCATGTCCTGAAGGGCCAGATTCTCTAGATAGGTAGACTTACCAGTGCCTGTTTGACCGACGACATACATGTGCCGCGCCCGGTCGATCTCCGACAATCTAATGGCTTTCTTGGCGCCCCTAAACATGTTGTAGCCCAGCAGCAAGCCTTCTTCGGGCACATTTCGCGGCCCGTCGACCTGCTTGGATGCCTGACGCTCCAGTTGTGAGGTTGGGATATTCTGCTGGTCTGGAAAGTGGAAAAGCGTGGCCAGCTCGATAGCATTTAAGATATTTTCATCCTTGCTTTGGGGAAAGAAACGCAGGATGTAGGCTGTCACAAAGCTGTCGGTATCCTTAGCCGGAACAAATTTAAAGCCGTTGCGTCCAGGCGCATCGAACAAGGCGAAAGTAGCCACCAGATTATTCAAAATAGTTTGAGCCCGCTGGGTAACGTTAGATGATGCTACAAGCCTGATTAAAACTTCGTAGCCTGGCTGCTTGGTTTTTTCCTCTATCAGTTGGGCTAGCGATTGGTCGTGGGACGAGGGCTCATCTTTGGGTTTTTCCGGTTCGCCATCTTTAGTTTCCGGCGGTTTGGTCAGAGCTGTAAAAACCTGGCCGGCGCCGGAAAAAGCTTTATCAAAACCTTTGGCTTTAGCTTTGCCGGTCCGCTTGGCGTGTGCCTCATGGTGGGCCTTTTTGCGCCAAGAGTCCTCGGCTGGCCGCAGCAGAATCTGGATGCCAGCACCATCTTCTTTGGTTAAGTTAGAAAAAGCATTCAGTAGAGCCTGCATGGTATCGCGTTTAATCTCTTGATAAGTGGCTATGGGGTAGGCAAAATCTTCTTTTAGTACCAGTTCGCCGCCGAGCGTGCCTGATATTCGCCCGACCGGACTAAAAATATTGTGTTCAGCTACTTCTTCTAAACGGGCGGTTGGATAAGCGCTGATTATGGCTTGTTCGACGACGCCCAACAGATTAACTGGCACGGCGCTATAAAAATGGACTGAGCCTTTGGAGGCGACAATTTCTAGGGCAATGTGCCGCTGGCCATAAAACTTGCTTTTGATACCCTTTTGAAAGGTGCTGGCTAAAATACCGTATAAAACCTGCGCCCGACTAATGTTTTCATCAACTACGTCACGGACATCGCGGCCTTGGGTGTCGGTGTCGTCGCTAGGTGGTGGCAAATGTATAAGAACCGGCACCATTTTAAGGCCGCGCTCATAATTTTTTTGTTCGCGGTACAGACGCCGGACGTACAGGTAGCCAAAGCCGCAGCCGGCTAGCACTAACACTAGAAAACTTGCCAAGACTACTAACAGATTCATGCTGTGACCGCGTCGTCCGTCTTGACTGTCTTCTTAAACCGCTTTTGAATATAATCAGCTTTGGCTTTACTCATTTCAGTCTTTTGTTTATGGGGGTCGCTTTTGGTCTCGGCGACAATTTCTTTGGCCTTTTGGACCCACTGCTTCTCTATTAGGTTTTTATCAGCTGCCGGCAACTTGGAGGTCTTGGGCGAGGCTACAGGTGGCACTATATTATCATCTCGAACCGGCACAGCCGGAGCCGCCACCGGTACATCTGGTAGAACTGCCGGCAACTGCAGAGCCGCCGGTGTAGCTTGTTTGCCCGGCGCCGCTTCTGGCGGTGGCTGTGCCTGCTCGGCGGGTGCTTTAGTACTTTCAGCACCTTCAACCGGCTGAGCTACCTCAAATTTGGGTTCGCTACCACCTGTTTCATTCATTAAGCCTATTATACATTAATAGGGACGGCGGCCACTGTAAAAAAGCAGCCCTCCAGCCAAGAGCAGTATTACTAAAGTATCCACCCAGTTCAAAGAACCGGCGCTGCGAAACATTAAAATAATAACAATGAGAATACTGGTTATCATAACTCTGGAACGCGATTTAGGGCTGATTCTGCCAGATTTTAGAGCCATTAAAAAATAGCCTAGGCCAAGAAGTAAAATTAGTAAAACAGCAAAGAAAAGAAGGGTGTATGAAACATTCTGGACTGGATCACTTAAAAGCATAATTAAAAGTAGGCCAAAAAAACTACCAGCAGACAGAACTGCTGGTAGTAAAAGGTGCGGGTTACGCTGTTTCATGGCTACCATTATATATAAAAACAAGGAGCACGGACGGTAAATGCGCTCACTAAAAATTACTTTATAGCGCTTACCGCCCAATGCTATTGACTGACCGCTCGCCTGGGCTTTTGGCACAGTTGAGCGTTATAAATCTCCCGAAGAGACGTGTAAGTTTTTGTTTTTGGACTTACCCTGTTAGCCTACTACACTTGGTTGGCCAAGTCAATACAACTACATTGTGATAATAACAACTATACAGATTATTTAGATGTTTTTTATCTGTAGTATTTTTACCATCAAGCTAGTTTTATAAACATAATATGAACAAAAAGATGTCTGTATTTAGTCCATTGGCTACTGGCCGGCGCTTTTAGTTTAGTAATTTTAGTCCCGGCTCTTGCTGGACAATGTTTTCAGGCCGCTTTAGTAGGAGCATGCCAGAGCTTACATATAAATTTGCTAAATTTTGTAGCTATTGTATTGTCGAATTTGCCAAATAGCCGGCTATTAGGCTGTAAGTCAGTGCTAGGAACTATGCGACATATTCAGACCGGCTTCTAAATGCCTGCCAACAAAAGCTTGTAGGGCTAGGCTCCCAAAATTAATCCCACGCATTGCGGTACTTGCTAAATTTAGTCTTGATATGGCCCTAAATCGGTCAGGCTAGAGCGTCAAAATAGCCACCAAGTTGGCCAGTTAGGTCAAAATCAGCAAAAGTTATGCACAGCTTTTATACATAAACGTGTTGACAGTTGAAAATTAGATTTATAAGATAAAAATGGCACTTGAGTAAAAAAAGTGCTCAAAACAAAAACGAATAGTAACAACGGCTTCTCGCAAGCCGTTGTTCCTTCCCAACAACAGTTCTAAAACAAAGAACTAAAAACAACCTCCAAACACCCAACAAAACTTTACAAAGCGCTCCACAAAACATGGAGCGCTTTGTTTTATTAAACAAAACTAAATTATTTTTATGTATATTCTTTTGGCAAAAGAACCAAAACTTGTGCTACTTTGGGTCGCCAAAGTAGCACAAAACTCCCGGGCAAAGTAAAAAGCAGGAAGAATTTGCCTACGACGGCTGCCGTGCCGAAACAACGCAAGCGATCCCTCGCTTTTTAGAGCAGAGGCTCGGGATTGAGTTTCGGCTTGACTCGTCAGCCGCCTACCAAATTCATCTGTTTTTACTGATGCCCGGATAATCAACCCAAACTATAGTAACGGACAGCTGAGCCATTTCGTTCTTTTCTGACCAAGCCTCGTCTTATAAGAATTAATCGCAGGTTAGCGGAGTGTTCAAGGCCGAGCAGTCGGTTCAATTCTGAAGGTCTAATACCTGGTTTTTGCCGAATTACTACGAGCATCTCAGCCAGTAGTTTCTCCCTATTCCGGTCTTTCTTCATATTTAAATCTTACCAAATTACCTTCTTTTAAAGCGTGAGCAATTTTCATCTGCCCGCCGACTTGCCATAATTAATTAAAGATGGCTAACAGTATAAAAAGTATTGTCGATTATAGCGGCGGTGAAGGCATTTTAATTGAGGTGGAGAGCCATATTACTAAGGGCCTCCCCTCTGTTACTATAATTGGTTATGCCAGTAAGGCTGTCAACGAAGCCAAGGACCGCTTGCGGGCTAGCTTTGCCAATTCTAACTTACCTTTGCCTAAAAAGCGCATAACGATTAACCTTTCGCCAGCTGATATACCAAAGGACGCTACCAGCCTAGACGTAGCCATGGCTGTTGCTGTCCTATTCAGTGACGGCCAGATCAAAAAACCGGCTAGTGATTGCGCCTTTTTAGGTGAATTAAGCTTAGATGGCTCGCTCAACAGCGTCCGCGGCCTGATCGGCCGCATCCTGGCTGGCAAGAAAATGGGCATCAAGACCTTTGTAGTACCGGTATCTAACCTTGACCAAGCACTGCTGATACCGGGCATAGCAATCAAACCGGCCGCATCTTTGCGCGATGTTTTTTTAGATCTAGCTGAAACTTTA
>JGI1358J11329_10002178_pt1 | contig 15408 bp, 13 predicted proteins | sample Subgroupgradi54m_FD_11329 | JGI IMG/M metagenome (IMG submission 11329)
GTACTCCAATATACTTTATGTTAAAGAAAAGGTCATTGAAAATAAAAGTGTAAAAAAAACTCGGTCTAACTGCTTCAAAGAGGATGGTGTTAAACTAATCACAAGATCTCTTAGTGAGTGCTTTAGTCGAATAGCTATTCTTCTGTCTTTACCCGATGAATGTAATGGGGCCGGCCGGACTTGAACCGGCGACCTCTAGCACCCCAGGCTAGCATCATGACCAAGCTAGACTACGGCCCCTCAAGTTGCTGACAATGGTGAAATTATTAAATCGTGGGATTTAGTTAGAATTAAAAAATAATTTGTGTCAGAGCCATTTTTCTAGTCTGTCTTTTTCAAATTTTTCCTTGTCTACAAAGTATTCTTCTGATGGTTGCTTTAGCAAGGTAATAGGATTAGGAGTAGCAAACATCTCTACTTGTAGATATCCTGCAGTTTTTTTGCCAACTTCTACAAAACAACCTCCCTTACCATCAAAGATCTCTTTTTCCTGTTCGCTTTTTATTTTTGATATTATATTTTTTGCAACAGTAACGCCTTCTCCTTCTGCAAAGATCCCTGCTTTTGGAACAGCGATTTTATCTGTAACCATAATTTGATTTACATCTCCTATTGCGTATACGTTTTCAAAATTTGTTTTACAGCTCCTGTCAACTGATATGAATTTGCCTTTTTCTGCAAAACCAGCTTCAACTACAACTAGTGGGGCCTCGTGTGGCGGAACTGCGATAAGAAGATCAAAGCCAGCTACAGATTCTTCAAACTTGAGTGTCTTTGGTCCAACGGAAATTGTTTTGTGTGAACCATGAAACTCTATGTTTTTTGATTTTAAAAGTTGTAACAGTTCTTCACTTACCTGCGGGCCACCTGCTGGAAGTGTTATTGGAGTGGGGCTGTAGAAGTCTATTTTTACAGAATCGCTGGCGCCTGTGTCTTTTAGCATCGATCTGATGAGAAGAGCTGCTTCATAGGGAGCTGGCGGGCATTTGTAAGGCAGGCCCGTTATGACCATTGCTATCTTGCCTGATTTTATTCTCTTTATTGCGTCACGCATCTTTGGAACGTCTTTGAGTTCATACAAGTTTAATCCGTTATTTGAAAGACCGGGAATTTGTTCTGGTGCAAGATCAACTCCAAGTGCAATTATCAAATAATCATATGATAGTTCTTTTGATTTCGTTGCAACAGTTTTGTTTTTTGGATCGATTTTGATAATCTCCTCGTTAATAAAATCAATTCCTTTTTTTGTTATTGTTTGTAAGGGTCTTTTTGAATACTCAAATTCTCTAGTTCCATTAAGGATCCAGAGCTTTACCAGATCCATCATGAAATAGTCTTTTTTATCAATTACAGTAATTTTTATTTCTGATGGAAGATTTTGTCTTAGCTCATTTGCTGCAGCAAGACCACCAAACCCTCCGCCTAGAATCAGAATATTTATTGGTTTTATTATCTACCACCTAACCTATCTTTCTTGTGTAGTTGGTCTTACTGTAATTTCATTAACGTTCATGCGCAACGGAGATTCTAATGCAAACATTATCGAGTTTGCAATGTCTTCTGCTTGTAGTGCTTCAATTTCCTTTGAATGTTTTACAAATGATTCTAGTGATTTATCTGTGATTGTGTTAGTAAGCTCAGTGGCCACAATGCCAGGCTCGATTGTTGTAACTCTTATCTTGTATCTTGTGCTTAGTTCCTGTCTTAGTCCTTCGCTAAAAGCTCTTACCGCATATTTTGTTGCACAATAAACACTACCTGATGGAAATACGAGCCTTCCTGCAATTGATGAGATGTTTACAATGTGACCAGAATTCTGGTTAATCAAATGAGGAATGACAGAGGCAGTACAGAAAAGTACACCTTTGATATTAACATCAACCATTTGTTCCCACTCATCAACTTTTAGACTTTTTACAAAACTCAGAGGCATAATTCCAGCATTATTAATCAAAATGTCTATGTGATTCCATTTTTTTATTGCAACGTCAATTAGTGCTTGGCAGTCTTTACGTTTTGCTACATCACATGGTACCATGATGCATTCAGTGCCAATTTTTGTAATTTCTTTTTGTAATTCCTCTAATCGTTGCGTCCTTCTAGCAGCAATCGCTACCTTTGCGCCTGCCTTTGCAAGAGATAACGCGGTAGCACGGCCTATTCCACTACTTGCACCAGTTACAATTGCAACTTTGTCTTTTAACATCTGAAAATCTGTTTTTTATCACGATATATTGTGTAAATATGTTTTGTTGATCTGTATCATACTATGCATAACTTTGTTACTTAACATTAATTTAGTCTGAATTTTTAATCATTGTATGGAGTTTGATTGTGCATATTGTGGAGAAAAGCAAGACTTGCCTTTTGAATGCAATTACTGTAAAGACAAGTTCTGTGCAGACCACAGACTACCAGAAGACCATAGATGCGTTAAACTCCATCAGATTAGAGCAAAAAGATTTGGCCAAAATAGTGTAAAACGAGATAAAGGAATAGGAAGACAAAGCATTTTCAGAAAAATTTTGAATAAATTCCGTAATTAGTAAAGTGCCCTTTCTGGATTTAGTTTGGAAATCTTTGCCTGATAAAACAACGCAAATGCCAAAGCCAACAAAACTCCTCCAGTAAGCCAGTGAGCAACTTGCATAGTAAGATAAACTATGCCAAAAGCCACACACATTGTTGCTTGAGTTAAAAGTTTTATCCATGATGGAATTTTTGCTACTCTGCAGATCATCTCTATGATAAAAAGTCCTGCAACCGGATATAGTATAATCAGAAAATAGGTACCTAGATTAATCTCGTTATCCATTTACCCTAAAGAAATATCAGGCGTAATTTCTAGTCTTCCCAGTTTACTTTTATGGCAATTTTCTTCTTGATGAGAGCAAGTGCGTTCTCAAAAGGAAGGGTTGCCACATCTTCTGCTTCAAATGGGCCATATTTTCCAAGATCAGAGCCTACTATCTGGTCTATTGGTTTTAAGAAACGTATTACGATACTGCGTGACCTGTGGTTGTTAGCTACTGTCCCAAGTAGTTTTAATCTGCCGTTTAGTGTAGCTTCCAGAATTGTTTCTTTTCTTTGACGCAATTCATCTTCAGAATCCAAGATGAATCTTTCTTCGTCAAGTAAATTTGTATAATCAAGTTCATTTGATTTAATTGCTTTTTCAATTCTTATTTTTAAAAGAAGTGTTACCATGTCTGTTATTATCTTTACAAGTGAGTTTTTGATTTTCGATTCTATTCCATCATATCCTTGATTTTTCAGATTACCAATTAACTCGCATATACTTGAATAAAGATGTGGATTAATTTCTTGGACAGTATCATTTTCTATTTCAAGCTGTAAGATGGAGTACAATGAATTTGCATCAATTTTTTTTGTTTCTGATATTTCCACACCCAACATACTTAAATCATGGACTCCTTGTGTTATGATCAAGGAACCAAATTGCCATATAAAGTGATTGGTGGAGAGCCAGTATTAATTTCCTATTCAGCTGATGAAGTTTTTGCTAAGATAAAACACGATCAAATAAAATTTATCGATTTACAGTTTACAGGATTATTAGGNCGATTCCATCACACTACAATTTCNGCTAGCTTGTTTACTCCCCAACAAATGCAAGATGGTTTGCCAAAGCTTGATGGTTCCTCAATTGTCGGATTTGCAAGCGTGGATGATTCTGATATGGTACTCAAGCCAGATCCAAATACATATTCCATCATTCCATGGATGGTAAATGGTAAAACCGCCAGATTGATTTGTGATGTTTATTGGGGATGGGATAAGGGCAGACTTGAGCAAGACCCCAGAGGCATAGCGCAAAGGGCAGAAAAATATCTCAAAACTCAGGGATTCGATTATAGTCAGTGGGGACCAGAGGTAGAGTTTTTTGTCTTTGACAAGATTCAATGGGATGTCTTGACACCATACAAAGGCCAGTCATATTCCATAGAATCAAAAGAAGCACCGTGGAGTCAAGAAGGAAAGGGCTATCCTATGGCCTTGCAAAAGGGATACTACCCAAGCACCCCATCTGATACATTAACAGAATATAGAAATGAGTGCGTTGATATTTTGAATGAAAATTTCGGTATTTTATGTGATAACCATCACCATGAAGTTGCAACTGCAGGTCAATGTGAAATTGATATTAGATATGATCATTTAACAAATTCCGCTGATGGCGCTCAAACCTACAAGTATGTTGTAAGAAATGTTGCAGTAAAGTATAGCAAGGTTGCAACTATGATGCCAAAACCAATTTCCATGGATGCAGGTTCTGGCATGCACACAAACGTGAGTCTCTGGAAAGATGACAAGAATACATTTTTTGATAAAGATGATAAAGAAGAGATTAGCCAATCTGCAAGATACTTTTGCGGTGGAATAATGAATCATGCAAGAGCCCTAGCTGCAATTGTAGCACCAACAACAAACTCGTATCACAGATTGGTTCCAGGATATGAAGCTCCGGTTTATGTGGCATGGAGCACTGGCAACAGGTCTGCAATAGTTAGAGTTCCAGCACATTTCAAAGGAGAAAAATATGCAAAGTTAAAAAGACTAGAGTTCAGAGCCCCTGATCCTTCATCAAATCCATATCTTGTTTTTTCTGCAGTACTAGCAGCTGGTCTTGATGGAATTAAAAAGAAAATCGAACCAGGAGATCCTGTTCATGAGGATATTTTCAAAATGAGTAAAAAAGAGCGGGATGCAAGGGGAATCAAATCTTTACCAGCAACACTGGGTGAGGCGCTTGATTCACTAGAGAGTGATAGAAAATTTTTCAATCCAATCTTGTCAAATGATGTGCTTGACAAAATTATTGAATTAGAAAGAAAGGATGAGCGCGAGGTCTCAATTAGACCACATCCACATGAATTCTATCTATATTTCGATATTTAGGTTAAAATTTTCCAAGTGATGCATACACAAGTACTAAAGATAAAGATAAAGTCGCAAAGCCTGCAATAAGATAGGCTTTTTGGTGTTTGTCAGATGTACCTGCCTTGTATAGTAATACTGCACCTGCAAGACCAATAAAGAGGACCAATATTCCCCCAACGACATTACTGCCACTGCTATGTGTAATTACAGGATAAAACATGCCAGATAGTAGTGCAAAGAAAAATATCAAATAGATATACTTGGCACCAGCAAGAATTTTTGAGCCGCCGCCAAGTTGCATAAAAATTTGTAATAATAGTCGGCAAATAAACCTTTGATGAAGAGAATTAATCTTTTATGGATTTTACATGTCCATAGGTGGCATACCACCACCCATACCGCCCATGCCTCCCATTCCTGGCATGCCGCCCATTCCACCCATTCCTCCTTCTGCGCCCGGTGGAGGGCCTGCGGATTTTACAATTGCAATTACATCATCAATTCTTAAGATCATACATGCTGCCTCACTAGCAGATGAGACAATCTGAATTTTTACAGAAAGTGGCTCAAAGATGTCAGTGGAATGCATACTTGCTACTACACCTTTCATCACATCAATTCCAGTCCACTTGCTTCCTTTGAGTTGTTTTGATCGAAGTGATGTTAGGGTATCTATTGGATCCATGCCTGCATTTTCAGCAAGTGTAAGAGGAATTACCTCAAGTGAGTCTGCAAATTTTTCTACCGCAAGTTGTTCACGCCCTTCAAGTGTTTTTGCCCATTCTCTGAGTTTTGTTGCAGCATAGGTTTCCGGTGCACCGCCACCAGCTACAATCAGGGGGTTTTCCATTACGTCTTTTACAACCATAATTGAATCATGAATTGATCTTTCTACTTCATCAACAACTCTTTGTGATCCTCCTCTGACAAGAATGGTTACAGCCTTTGGATGTTTACACCCTTCAACGAAAACCCATCTGTCTGTCTCTACTTTTCTTTCTTCCACGTTTTCTGCTGTTCCCAAGTCCTTTTCAAAGAGATCATCTAGATTTGTTACCATTCTTGCACCAGTAGCTTTTGCAAGTTTAGAAAGATCGCTTTCTTTTACTCTTCTTACTGTAAGTATTCCTGCTTTTGCAAGATAGTGTTGTGCAATATCATCAATTCCTTTTTGGCAGATCAAGACGTTTGCTCCAGATGCAATTACCTTGTCTACCATATTTTTGATCATCTTGTTTTCTTCATCCAGGAATGATTTCATCTGTTGTGGATTTGATATGTTGATCTTTGCATCAAACTCAGTTTTATCAATCTCTAATGCAGAATTAACGAGAGCAATCTTTGCATCGGCAATCTTTTTTGGCATGCCGCTGTGAACTACCTCTTTATCAAGTATGATTCCTTTTGTGAGATAAGTATCTTTTATTGAACCGCCTGCTTTCTTTTCCACTTTGATATCATCAATATCAATGGTATAGCCATCTTCTGTCTTCTCTGCTACAGCAAGTACAGCTTTTACTACAAGTTCTGAAAGATTACTAGAGTCTTTTCTGACAAGTTTTGTTTGCATTGCGGTCCTTGCAATTTTGTCAAGAATCTCTTTGTCAGTTGGAGATACCTTGTCTGCAATTTTTGTCAAGAGTTCCTTTGTCTTTTGTGCAGCTTTTCTATATCCATCTACAATAATTGTTGGATGAACCTCTTGTAGTATGAGAGATTCAGCATTATCTAGCAGTGCACCTGCAAGAACCACTGCGGATGTGGTTCCGTCTCCTACCTCGTTGTCAGTTGCTTTTGCAATTTCCACTAGCATTTTTGCAGCCGGATGCTGAACATCGATTTCTTTTAGAATTGTTGCGCCATCGTTTGTAATTGTGACATCGCCTAAAGAGTCAACAAGCATCTTGTCCATTCCTCTTGGGCCCAAGCTTGTGTGAACGATCTCTGCAATTAGTTTTGCAGCCATAATGTTATTTTTTTGTGCATCACGGCCTTTGGTCTGTTGCGCACCGTCTTTTAGTATAACAACTGGAATTCCGCCTTGTGAATTTTGCATTGACATGTTTTATTGAAGCCTAATTTTCCCTTTTTATGTCTTTATCTTAAAAAACCTCTAAAACGGTATAATTTCAAAAATTAAACTATTTTCTAAAATTTTAATCGATGTTTTTAAATTAGGAAAGTTGGCCGAACAGATCATGACAAAATCCTCGCCTAGAGATTCTTACAAAGAGATACTTTCTTTGCTCAAAGTTCACAACGAGTGGTTTGCAAATTCAATACCGCTTATTGCAAGTGAGAATGTTCCAAGTCCAGCTGTTAGAGAGGCAACGATCTCAGACTTTGCAAATAGATATGCAGAGGGATGGCCTGGCGAGCGTGTTTATGCAGGTTGTACCTATATTGATAAAGTAGAGTTCAAATGCATTGAATTGGGAAAAAAGCTCTTCAAAGCAGAGTTTGTTGATGTAAGACCAATTTCTGGAGTTGTCGCTAATCTTTCCATTTATTCAGCTTTTACAAATCCAGGTGATGTAATGCTTGCACCATCAATTCCCTCCGGAGGGCATATCTCTCATGGTAAAAAAGAACATTCAGGAACTGCGGGTTTAGTTCATGGATTAGATATTGAATTTTACCCATTTGATGTAGAGGAGATGTCAATTGATGTCGATAAAACAAAAGAAAAGGTAGCCGAGCTTGACAAAGCTGGTAGAACCCCAAAGATGGCTATGTTTGGAGGTTCTGTCTTTTTGTTTCCTCATCCTGTCAAGGAACTTGCCGATTTTCTAAAAGGATACAAAATGTTTGTCAATTATGATGGGGCCCACGTTGCAGGGTTGATAGCCGGTGGACAGTTTCAAGATCCATTACGGGAAGGTGCTGATGCAATGACAATGAGTACACACAAGACTCTTTTTGGTCCGCAGGGAGGTATGATTGTCTCTTTTGAGAAATATGGTGAAGAGATCAAAAAAGCAACTTTTCCTGGAATGACAAGTAATCATCACTTGCATCACATGGCTGGAAAGGCAATAGCATTTGCAGAGATGATAGAGTTTGGTAAAAAGTATGCAATTCAAGTTATAAAGAACGCAAAGACACTTGCAGAGGTTTTAAGTTCTTATGGATTTGGAGTTCTTGGAGAAAAACGCGGATTTACAAAATCGCATCAAATTGTAGTAAATGTTCTTTCATTTAGCGATGGTGGAACAATAGAGGCAGATCTAGAAAAAGCAAACATAATTGTAAACAGACAGCTCATACCAGGAGATATCAAGGCGGGAAGAAACTATTTTCATCCAGGTGGAATAAGATTAGGTGTTGCTGAGATTACACGACTTGGAATGAAAGAGTCTGAAATGAAAGAGGTTGCAGAGTTTATCAAAAAAGTTGTTGTTGATAAAAAGGATAAGAAAAAAATAGCAGCTGATGTGAAGAAATTCAGAAAGGACTTTCAAAAGGTTCATTATTGTTTTGAGAACAAGCTTGGCGGCTATGAGTACGTTAAGCTCCGCTAGGCATAATCAGTAAGAAGCGATTGATTACTTTCCTCTTTCCCAAAGACCAATTCTAGCTCATCTAAAAGAAACATCACTCTTCCTTTCAAGTATGGATCAATTCTATATTTATCAAGTAGCCTTGTTGCTAGCTTGAGGTATTTCTGTACTGATGGACGTGTCATAGTCTGGATTAGTTTGCTATTACATCCTAAACAATTGCCAGCAAGTGGAATCCTTCTGTAGCTTGCGCCACAAGTTGTACATCTAAATGATTGACCAGAATATGCCCTAAGGTTTCCCATGATATCAGGTAAAAGATGGGTTGTCATAACCATAGAAACAACTTCATTTGGATCTACGACGTTGATAATATCAGCAGTTCTGATTTGCATGTCAAGCTTTTCTAAAACGGATCCTAGTGTAGAATATGCACTTCTAGATCTTGAGCTAGTTAGAGTAGAAGTATGGTGTGTAAAACCATATCCATAAAATTGCCCTTCTGTCTCAAGTCTTGACTTTAGGATTTCGACGTCTTTTATCTCACTTGCCTTTTCTTTTGCAAGTGTTGCTTCAAAAAATGAGAGGGGCAAAACATTTGCTACCTCAAAGTTATGGGCTTGCCTTTGGACTTCTTGTGGTATGACAATTGGTTGAACCAATAATGGCGCATCCATCAGACCCCCAATTCTGTCTGACAAGAACAGTCTTGAAAAATTAAGCAGACTATCCATCAATAGCATTATAGAGTCAGCGTCTCCATCAGCGTCACGCCTTTTTGCAGAGTGCCATACTGGTGTACCATAACAAACATGTGTGTTTGTATAACCAATTATTCGTCCTACAATTCCAACTGATGTGTGGGGAGCTAATCCAATCATTAAATGTCCGATTAGATCTTCTGTAGTTTTTACTTTGTAAAATTGCGGATGACCAAATAACTTTACCAGTTCTGTATCAATATATTTCGATGTCTGTACCAAGTATTCTCCACATTCATGTGGTATGATGACATCTTGAATTCTAAGTTCTAAAAGTTGATCAGGGTTGATGAGAGGCTTGCTGTTGATATCATGAGTATATCCTAGCTGTACAAGTTTCTCGGGACTGGTTCCAATCCATGCAGGTTTAAAGTGGGTTAGTGGTGCGTTTGTCGCATCAAACCGTATGGTTCCGTCCTTGAAGACATTAAGGCCAAGACTTTGTCTTACGAGTCCTTTTTCAAGAGGTTCTGCTATTTTGTCTTGGTTAATGAGTTCCTTTACACCTTTGAATGGTTCCTGAACGCGAATGCCTGTCCTTTCTTGTGCAGAATAAAGCCTTTCTTTGAGTGGAAATGGTCGATATCCATGTGATGATGTCTTTCTTTTACATTTTTCACAATAATTGGATTCTAGCTCAGCCCGACAAGCAGGACAGATAAAAACCGTAGTTGTTTTGTTTTTGCATTTTGGACATGCTATACTAATTGATGGTTCATTACAGTTTTTACAAAATCTATTACTGATGTTACAATAAAAGTTGGGTTCCTTTGACGCTTTAACCAAGTCACGTGATGCTCCTCCTTTACTACCTACAGGAAATAGTATGTGCACTGGGGGTTTCATCTTTCTTTCTGCGGCCTTTTCTGGTCTGCCAACTCTGACGCCGATGGCTGTTGAAAATTTGTCTTTTATTTTTATCCCAGAAGCCTTAGTAATTAGTTGAGGAACCGTCATGGTACCATCAAGTTTGATGGCTTTTCTGAAAAGCAAATAAAAGAAAATTTTTGCCTCCAAGTCTTTAAGTAAAATCGAGTCTCCTACTACCTCATGAGGCACCCCAAGTTTTTCAAGAATCTCTTTACTACTTTTTTGGTAAATTATCAAGTCAGGATCTACCTTTTTTGGGTGTAAGATTTGTTCAAATTCTTGAACCGAGAGCTGGTCCCAATAATACAGATAGTGTGGATGTAATGGGATATCAAAGTCAAGTGAGAGGTTGAATGCTTCATCTAAGCTTGGTATTTTTGAAACGTGTTGTAGATGTGGATCTCCAGGTTCATATTTTGCAAGCTTTGCTTTGAGTTCCTCAGCCCAATATTCTTCCACATAACCTGTTGGAACAAGCTCTGCATTGTTTTCTAAAAAGTCACCATAACTGATTAGAATATCACCAAGGTGAAGGATTTTTTCTATTTGTGGTTTGAGTTGTATTCCGTCATGAGTATCCTTGATTTTTATAACATTACCATTTTTTAGTCTAACAATCGGTGTATCTAAAGAGTCTACAAAAGCAATAGTTGAAGCCTTTCCTGGAATGTCAATTTTAATCTGCGTGCCAACGACAACGGTATGATCTAGAATTTCTGCAATGACGGGATGGATTCCCACTGAGGAAAAGCCAGTGTTGCATGCTCTGCCGTATCTTAACCTAAAACCACCTAATTTCTTTGGCATGGAAAGAACTGATCTACCAGTTATGACCTCTCTCATCCTATGGGATGCATCGTCTTCATCCCCAGTCTGAATTGCACCTTTTAGGTTCTTTAGCCAGTCCCAACCGTCTAGTTTGAATAACTCTATGAGTTTTAGTAGTTTCCTTGACTTTCCTATTAGACCATCATTTAGAACTCTAAGTGCACCACCTCTTACTCTGTTAGTGCTGATTCTTGTCATGTTTCTGTGGCTTACAATTTCGACCGGATCTGTATCAACGCCGTTTAGCTCAACTGGAAGATTTGATATGACAGTTACAACGTCCTCATCTGGAACGTGGTATTGGAAATTCCCAGCTTCTCTCTCATAGAGTCTTAATTCCTCTACAAATCGTCCGGTCTCATCATCAAACGAGTTTGCTTGGTATTTAGAAAGGCCTGCAATCTTTCTGATGTGGTCTGCAATTAACATTGTAGATGCAGCTTCGGTTCCACCTGCGGATCTTATGGGTCCAGCAAATGATATGGAAAGATAGCTGGAGCCATCATGATTTTTCTTAATCTTTACCTCACTAATTCCCTGAAGTGGAGCCACTGTAACGCCTTCTGTTACTATGGCAAGACCTACCCTTACTGCCAGATCAAGTCTCTCTTCTAATGTGGACTCTGACCCAGAATACATACCTAAAGCAATCTCCTCAGAAAGGTTCAAGGCAGCAAGCTCCTTTGTTGTGCTTTGAATCAGTGCCCTAAGTCGTTCAGTTACATCGATATCATGCATTTTGGATACACGATCTGCAAGGTCAAATGCAATTTTGGGTTCTACCATCCCAGATGAATCCGCTAAGGTTGATTTTGCTGCAGCAGCTCTTTCAAATGTTCTAAAGACCTCTTCAGAAAGCTTGGTGTAATAGTCAAAGTAATAATCAGGCATTGGGACTTCTTTGAGTCGCAATGCTACATTTTCAGACATCTTACTTCCTTACGTTCTGGATGGTTTTTACAATATCGGCCAGAGTCTTCAGACTGCCGCCCTTTTCAAGCATTGTACCAATAACAATACCATCAGCACCAGCTTTGACTAGCTCAGCTGCAGTCTGGGCATTTTTTATTCCCCCACCTACTATCAAAAAACCCTTGAAAACCTTCCTTACTGCTGCAACCATCTCTGGTTTTACGTTAGATTTTGCCCCAGAACCTGCCTCAAGATAAACAAATCTCATCCCAAGGAATTGGGCAGAAAGGGCGTACATTGCTGCTAGATTAGATTTCTCAAATGGTATGGTCCTTGCAGAGCCTACAAACCAAGCTGATGTTCCCTCACCAATTATGATATATGCTGTGGGAAGTGGTTCTAAACCAAACTTGAGAACACTGGGGGCTCCTAGTGCTTGAGCTTGTGATATGAAATATGGGTTATCAGAGTTCAAAAGAGAACTAAACAAGATTGCATCAGCCCCAGGTACAACACCCGTAACATTTCCTGGAAATAGGATAATTGGAATCTTGAGAGAATTCTTTAGTATCTTTACTGTTTGAGCCATACCAAACTGATCAATCGCAGACGAACCACCAACTAGTATTGCGGAAGCACCTATCTTCTCAACTTCTTTTGCAAGCTTAGCAGCTGTTTTTATCTCAGATATCTCAGAATCAATTAATACAAAGAGTAAGGCCTTTTTTTTCTTGAGAGTAGCTTTGAGATAGCTTTCTACACTCGGCATAAGTCTGGTTATTGAGTGTTCATTTAAAGTTTAATTCAAAGTAAGTATACAGATCTGTATAGCTATGGCCGAATCTCCAAATCCAATTTCTAGTAATATAATAAGACGAATTATAAAAAAATCATTATTTACAGAAAGACAAGTTGAAATTATTTTAAATCAGCTGAATCTACACAAAACCCAGTTTACGATAAGTAAAGGGGCTTATTTTAGGCAGGTAAAGCAGTCACGTGATAAGTTGGTTGGGTTGTACTATTCTCTAATTCTGCTCAAAGGTTTGGGCATATTTGTTCCTGAAGATGTTGATGTGATTTCAAAGCTTTCTGAACAAGTTTCTGTGATACAAGATAGTGATGTCTTTCCTGAAAAAGAAGAAGAAATCATGTTTGTGATTAATGAGTTAGTAAATCGTGCTTGTAGAATGTGACTTTTACTCATTTTAGAATAAAGTGCCTGGTGGAGTTTGTGATAATGTATGATTGTGATTGATATCTAATATGTGAAAAAATTTTACTCAAATATGATAAATCACATAAATAGACAAAACCAAGTGATGTTAGTTGACATACCTAATGTAGGCACAATAATTGGTGTTTTTATCACATTTGTGTTAGGTATCTTTGCAATAATCATATACAATAGAATAAAGCCTCTCATAAAGAAAGAATCGGATCTCCTAAATTCCTATACAGAACGTCTACAATATTATGAAAATCAGTTAATTGATATGAAAATACGTTTGGATTCTGTTGAATTACTAAAAGAAACTGGAGAATTGGAAATACCTATCCCAAGACCAAAAGAGACAAGGGTAGAAAAACAAGAAGCCGCATCAGAGAAGCGAGAAGAGAAACTCAAGGAACGAATGCACAACATGAATTTTGGAAATGCTACTGATTATGTTCTGAGATTAATCACAGAAAAACCAATGACATCACGTGATATACAAATCACAATAGGACGAACAAGAGAACACACATCACGCATGATGAAGAAGCTTTTCGAAGAAGGTTTGGTGGAAAGAAATATGCAAACCAAGCCTTTTACCTATTACATTACCGATAAGGGTAAGACCAAGTTAGGCATTGCCAAAATTGTTCTCCAACAATAATTGGTTTTGATTTTATAATTTCTTAAGTCTTTAGGTTTTGTTGTTTTTGGGCAAGTTTGATTGTTTGGTATGCCCACCCCCTTCCTTGTCTTTCTCTAACTATCTTACCTTTTGTAGCAAACCTAGCCAAGTAGGTAGATACAATGCTAAGTTTGATGGGTTCTCCATATTCATCTTCATACTTTTCAAGGACTTGAGAGGAGGTAAATTTGCCCATTGGGAAGCTCCTATCTACTATATGCCAGATCTTGGAACCTACAGAGTCTAGTTGAGGTGACTCTTCCTGTTCTTCTATATTTATTAAATCCATTAATTCGAATATCTTTAACATCTTCTCTCTGGTTACATTGCCTTCTAGGCTCAAGTTGTATTTGGCCCCATCTGCGTCTTCTAGGTCAATCCTAATCTTTTTTCTTGTCATTGTGATCGATCGGGTTAACATCTTAACACTTGAAGAGATCAAAGAAGATTTGTTAACTAATGTGTTTGTTAACATTCACTGCCTAGCCCACGCCTGGCCTGTTCTGGCATCTTAACTATGTCTTTTTTTTAATAATATTAATACCAAAATTTCATACCTAGACTGGAAATATAGGGGTCTATTCTACGACCTTAACAATGTTAAGACCCAACTTCACGCCTAGAGTGGAAATAAAGGGGTCAAATTGGGCTTTGTTGCCTCCAGCTTAACAGTTAGTTCACTGGATGTTAACTTTGTTCCAAGCAGGCCCACACACCAATACTTCCACTCTAGCTCTATTAAAAAAAATTTTTTTTAAGAAAATAAAATAATAATGATATACTAAATTAGTTATTCTATTCTAATCATACTATCTTAAAATCCGCAGATGATTGAGAAGAAACACTGGTGTGTGGGTTTTTCAGAAACGAGTGTACATGATCGCACTTAATTGTTAACAATTATTCTATGATCTATTCAAATCCCAAAGCGCGATCGGATCGATCTCAATGGCTTTAGCATACATCGACCCAATAGATAAATTACTTAATGATTCCGCAAACGGCAAATCATTATTTAAAAACAGAGAAGTGCTGCATTTTACTTTCATTCCGGAAACCATTCTTCATAGGGATGAAGAACAAAAGAAAGTCACACAATCACTTCTTCCACTGTTAAAAAAATCCCGTCCGTCTAACTTACTTGTTTATGGAAAACCAGGTACTGGGAAAACACTAGTTGTAAAAAAGGTACTAAACAAAATACAAGAACGGGCAAAAGAACAATCATTTCCAATAGAGTTGGTATATGCAAACTCTAAAGAAGAAACAACACTTTATGGCTTACTAGTAAAGTTTGGAAGGCAACTAGGACTCAAATCCCAAAAAGAACTGCCTAGTACAGGCTTGTCAATTAGTGAAGTATTTAATAGAATTATTTCTACAATAGAAAAAAACTCACTTAACACAGTCTTTGTTGTAGATGAGATTGATTATCTTGCAGAACTTGTTTCAAAAACAGGAAAAGATGTTTTCTATTCCATTACAAGAGCAAATGAGAGATTAAAAAAGGGCTCTCTTACACTAGTGGGAATTTCAAACGACTTAACATTCAAAGAAAGACTAGATCCCAGGGTGTTAAGCAGTCTAAGCGAAGAGGAAATTGTATTTACAAACTACACCGTTGGACAAATCAAAGAAATTCTTGAGGAAAGAATCAAAACCGCATTTATTCCCAAAACCATTGAACAAGCTGCAATAAACCTCTGTTCTGCAATGGCAGGCCAAGAGCATGGA
>JGI1358J11329_10002184_pt1 | contig 15376 bp, 21 predicted proteins | sample Subgroupgradi54m_FD_11329 | JGI IMG/M metagenome (IMG submission 11329)
ATTTAGCTATGAATTGGCCGATTATCGCGCCGGCGACCTGGTGCGGCTGGATTTTTACGTCGCCGGCGAGAAAGTCGATGCGCTCAGCGTTATGGTCCACAAATCTGAAGCCGAGCGCATCGGCCGCCGGGCGGTCGAAAAACTAAAAGCAGCCATCCCGCGCCAGCAATTCAAGGTCAGCCTGCAGGCGGCCGTCGGTGGCAAGTTTATCGCCCGCGAAGACATCAGCGCTTACCGCAAAGACGTCACTACCGGCCTTTACGGCGGCGATGTCAGCCGCAAAAAGAAAGTCTTGGCTAAGCAAAAGAAGGGCAAGCAGCGTATGAAAAAATTTGGAAAAGTTGAAATTCCATCGGAAGCCTTCTCGGTTTTACTAAAAAGAGACTAAGTTGTAATCTGTTAGCAATGGCCAAGACTAGTCAAATTGAAAAATTACTTCTAGCTGAGGAGTTAGCTCTTTATGAACCATCACCCGAAGTTGTGCAAAAACTGGGCGGAGTTGTTTTATACGCGATTGTTGCTCCGTACGGTAGCGGTAAGGACAGTGTTGTGGATTGGCTGACTAGCCACAGGCCACACCAATTTGCCGCTGTAGTTGGCGACACCACGCGTCCGCCAAGAGAAGGTGAAACTGATGGCGTGAGTTATCATTTTAGGTCGAAAGCTGAAATGACAGCCGATTTGCACGACAGTCGCTTTGTACAGGTAGTCCCCGGTTTTATGGGCAATTTTTACGCCACCCGTCCCGAGCAGTATCCTACCGATAAAATAGCGATTAAGCCCATACAAGCCCGCGAAATGAGTAAGTTAGAAAGCTTAGGTTTCAAAGATATCAAATGGCTGCAGGTTGTGCCTCATAGCTATGAGGCGTGGCTAGCTTGGCAGGACAGCCGCAGATACAAAGTCCAGGATCAAATCGAGCGAGAAGAAGAGGCAATACAGTCTTACACCCTGTCTTTAACCAATCCAAGGGTCCATTTTGTTCTTAATGATGAAATCGTGAAAGCCGCTGAGCGCATAATTAGGCTTGCCGAAGGTCGTCGTCTAACAGATGCCACAAGGGCCCAACAAATTGCCGTTCGTAATCTAGAAGCCCAAAAGGAGCATCTTAAGGAAATACTTAACCCCGGCACCAAATCATGATATTCCGAAATAGGTTTATTCAACCTCTTCTTCATTCAGATTTAGTGCGGGGCAGGCAAGTCAAGTAATTTATGAAAAAAGGGAAAATATTAGTGATTTCGGGACCTTCTGGGGTTGGTAAGGACACTATTGTAAGAAGGTTTAGGCAAAAACATCGCGACTGGTTGGAGTCGCCATCGGTGACTACACGAGAGCCAAGAATCGGCGAAGTTGAGGGAGCGGATTACATTTTTATCGACCGTCCAACTTTTGAAAAAAAAGTTAGTGCCGGTGAGTTTTTGGAATGGGTTGAAACGACCGGCCATCTCTACGGAACGCTGAAAGAGCCACTTGAAAAAGCCCTTCAAGCCGGAAAAAAAATTATCATGCGTAAAGATGTTAGGGGGGCTTTGGCTATTAAAAAGGCGCTATCTAAAACAATTACAATCTGTTTACTCCCCGATGAATTGAGTGCTCTTGAACAACGCTTCCGAGGGCGGGCAACTGATTCTGAAGAACTGATTCAAGCGCGGCTCGAACTGGGCAAAGAAGAGTTAACTTATAAAAAACACTTCGATTATTTGATAATTAACCCCCACAACCATCCGGAAGAAGCGGTTTTGGAGATAGAAAATGCGATTCTTGCTTAAGCCCTTGCGTAGGCTGTAGGATATAAGCATCATGGCTAGATACGGCGTAAATAGTAATGATTTTTCTCGCGTATATCATGAGCGAAAAAGAAGGAGTTTACCTAGTCGCGGGGCAGTAAGGCTGGCACTTGAAGGCGCTAGAGACTGGTTAAATGGCACGGCTGCCGCAACTGGTCGAGTAGCCACCACAAGCGAAGTAGAAATCCAAGAAGTAGAAGAATATCCTCCAAGCGTGCATCTTCTAGGTAATTGATTGGCACTCTTGACAGCCAACCGCTAACTTCAGTAAACTAGCACTCAGTACCTAGGAGTGCCAAATGACGGATCGCCAAAAGCAAATTTTGAGTGCCATCGTAGAACAATATGCCGAAGTGGCTGCCCCTGTGGGCAGTAGCCTGATGGGCAAGCTTTTTGGTGTTTCTAGTGCTACTATCCGCGCCGACATGGCCGAGCTAGAACAGCTGGGCTACATCGAACAACCCCACACTAGCGCCGGCCGGATACCGACCGACAAAGGCTACCGGTTTTATGTCAACCAGCTAGGCAAGCTGGACACCAAATCCCAGCCCCACGCCGAGCGGGCGCTGGCGGCGCGCGTGGCCGGCGGCGGGCTGCCGGAACAAACCATCCGCAACACTGTCGATACGCTGGTAGAGCTGACCCATAACCTTGGCCTGGCGACAATTGGTGAGCAGCTTTATATGAGCGGCCTTTCTAATCTGTTCGGGCAGCCAGAATTTATGCACCCCGGCCAAGTCCAGCAAGTTGCGAGGTTGCTGGACAACCTGGAGCCGTGGCTTTACGAAGCCGCGCCCAATGAGCCGCTGAGTGTCTACATTGGCCAGGAAAACCCCATCGGCGGCAATGCCGGCGCCAGCCTAATAATCAGCCGTTTCCGCAGTCCTTTTTCAGACAGTAGCTACATCGGTATTTTAGGCCCGACCCGCCAAAGCTACCGCGATGTAATGACCCTTGTCGGTCGGGCCGGCAAAACCTTGGAGGAAACGTTGTATGTCTAATACATACAAGGCAGAGTTGCCAGATCTATCCAAGAAAGGACGCAGAGATATTGAAGATGACCTTGAAGCATGGAATACATTTACCATGGATAAGTTAGTTGGTGTTCATCAATTCGAGGGGGCACTTGTAATTCTAGCTGGGGGAAATAGACCATCTTTAGAGAAATTGTATCGAAAACGCATTTCTCGTATTGGGCAAAGAATTATTCCACTAGCTAGTTGGAGAGATAAGTAATGATGAAAAAGATGTCGATTAAGGACTTACAACAACAGGTTGCTGAGCTGACTGAGGCGCTTCAACGCGAACGGGCCGATGCCATCAATGTCCGCCGCCGGGCAGATGAAGATAAAGTCCAAGCCGCTGTTTACTACAAGGCAATCGTAATCCGCGAACTTCTACCGGCTATTGATAACTTGGAGCGCGCATTAATGCACGCACCGAAAGATATAAAAGATCATGATTATGTCAAAGGTGTCCAGGGCGTCATAAAACAGTTTGAAAACAGTTTCAACCAGCTTGGAGTTGAACGCATCAAAACCGTAGGCGAGCATTTTGATCCGCACTTGCATGAAGCAGTCCATTTGGACGAAGGCGAAGGCCACCACGAAATTATTAGCGAAGAGCTTCAGGCCGGTTATAAAATTGGCGACGAAGTCATCCGCCACGCCGTCGTGAAAGTGAAACGGAGATAATTATGGCCCAAGAAATTTTTAACATGGATGAATTTAAACTAGGCAAGCAGGGCCGCATCGAAGCCTTGGCCGAAAGTTACGCAGAAATCAAAAAATTTATGGAAATGGAAGGACGAGCATCAAACGAAAAAATGGCAGAAGTCATGCAACGCGTAAGAGAGCAACAAGTAGGGATGTCGACGAGTGAATTAATGGCTGCAACAGATATATTTTTGGGCGAGGCTCAGCCCCAGCTGACGGATGCGGGGGAGGAGCCTGGCGAAGTTATCAGTGTGGATTTTACCAGCCGTGAGTCATCAGCGGCCGACGAAATTAGTGACCTCATAAGGCGTATGCCGTCAATTATTGCCCGGCGTCACCGCGCCCAGAGAGAAATGGCTGAGGCTGCTGGCGACCAGGCGCGATTAGAACGGCTTGCCCACATTGAAGATGTAACTAAAACTCACCAATTATTGGCAGAGCAAGGAGTTAGCTGGGTTAATACACCAGTCCCAAATGCCCGTCCAGACGGCGGACTAAGTCAATTAGAAATTAAGGAAAAGGAGGAATAATATGAGTAACATTGAACGAAAACATACAGGAGGAACAGAATTCGAAATAATAACAGGCGCAGAAAGGAGCGCTAGAGACCCGCGTGGGCTAACACGCTTTACTAGAATCGGCGAAGATTCTTTCATAGTTAAAAAGGTTCCTGAAACCAATCCAGTTGAAGTTAAAGCCGACGAACAAGAAATTACTAATGTCGGAGATTTAGGGGGAGGAGAAGACAATGGCTAAAATAATTGGAATCGATTTAGGCACAACTAACAGTGCGATGGCGGCCATGCAGACTGGCAAGCCGGAGATTATCGCCAACAGCGAAGGCAACCGCACTACGCCCAGCGTAGTGGCGATTAATAAAAATGGCGAGCGGCTGGTTGGCCAAGTGGCCAACCGTCAGCGAGTAACTAACCCGACTAACACCATATTTGGTGTCAAACGGCTGATGGGCCGCAAATTTAGCGACGCCGAAGTCCAAAAAGACATCGAGCTGATGCCTTATAAAATTGTTAAAGCCGGCACTGGTGTAAAAGTTGAAATGGCCGGCAAAGAATACAGCCCCGAAGAAGTCAGCGCTATGATTTTGTCTAAACTCAAAGCCGATGCCGAAAAGTTTTTGGGCGAGCCGGTCACCGAAGCCGTCATTACAGTGCCGGCTTACTTTGACGACAGCCAGCGCCAGGCTACCAAAGACGCCGGCAAAATTGCCGGATTAGAGGTTAAGCGCATCATCAATGAACCGACGGCCGCTGCCCTGGCTTACGGCCTGGACCAGAAAAAAGAAGAGAAAATTGCCGTTTATGACCTCGGCGGCGGCACTTTTGACATTTCCATCCTGCAGCTGGGCGACGGTGTCTTCGAGGTGCTTTCCACCAACGGCGACACCCATCTGGGCGGCGAAGATTTTGACCTGCGGATCGTCAACCACTTTGTAGACCAATTCAAAAAAGAGGCCGGCATCGATATTAAAGACGATAAAGCCGCCATGCAGCGTCTTAAGGAAGAGGCCGAAAAAGCCAAGAAAGAACTATCAACCTCAGAAGTTGCTGACATCAACCTGCCGTTTTTGACAGCCAATGCCGAAGGCCCCAAACACTTTGAGTACAAGCTAACGCGGGCCAAATTAGTCGAACTGGTTCAAGACCTGATCGACAAGACCGCCGAACCAGTCAAGAAGGCCCTTAAAGATGCCAAGCTAGAACCAAAAGACATCAACGAAATCGTACTGGTTGGCGGTATGACGCGTATGCCAGCAGTAATTGAGAAAGTTAAGTCAGTCTTTGGCAAAGAGCCAATGCAAGGCGTTAATCCAGACGAAGTCGTGGCTGTTGGCGCCGCCATCCAGGCTGGCGTCCTGCAGGGCGACGTCAAAGACGTGCTGCTGCTGGACGTCACGCCATTGTCACTGGGCATCGAAACGCTCGGTGGTGTGACCACTAAGCTAATCGAACGTAATACCACCATCCCAACCAGCAAGAACGAAGTCTTTTCAACGGCTGCCGATAATCAAAACAGTGTCGAAATCCACGTTTTGCAGGGCGAGCGCGACATGGCCGAAGGCAACAAAAGCCTGGGCCGCTTTGTGCTGGACGGCATCCCGCCAGCGCCGCGCGGCGTGCCGCAAGTTGAAGTTACATTTAACATCGACGCCAACGGCATTTTAAATGTTAGCGCCAAAGATAAAGGTACTAGCAAAGAACAGAGTATTGTCATCCAAAACAGCAGCGGCCTTTCTAAAGAGGAAGTCGAAAAAGCTGCCAAGGATGCTGAGGTTCACGCCGAGGAAGACAAGCAAAAACGCGAGACGATCGAGGTCAAAAACCAGCTGGACAACGCTGTTTACCAGGCAGAGAAAATGAAGACTGAATATAAAGACAAACTATCCGAAGAAGACGTCAAAACTTTACAAGAAGCGGTTGATGAGGCCAAAACTCACCTGGAAGCGACTGATAAAGACGAGCTGGAAAAAGCCGCCAAAGATTTGAGCGACAAAATCATGCCCATCGGAGCTAAGATGTACGAATCGGCTAAAGCCGATTCAGCTGAAAGCGAACAGCCGAAAGCTGAAACTAAGGACGATAAGAAAAAGCCGGGCAAAGACGAGCCGGTCGAAGGCGAAGTCGTCGACGACAAAAAGGAGGATAAATAATGGGTATTGAGGACACTCCGCGAGGACCAGTTCGCCAGAATTGGGACTGGGTTTTTGAACAGTATGTGAGAAAAGGTCTAATACCAGAAACTAAGATTACAGCATCAGGGTCAATTTTGAAGCTTGTGAGAAACGATCCAGGCGAAGTCGTCGATGACACTAAAAAGGGAGAAAAATAATGGCGCGAACGCCCGGTTTTGAAGCAGTAAATGCATTAGATCCGGATAACCAACCGGGAATAGATGGAGCCATGGAGCGTGCGGCCTATAAAGCCGGCTATCGTAGCCCACAAGAGTTTGCAAACCGCGATCCCGAACAATACTCCGAAGAATTAGTACACGTCTTAAGCCAACCCTCCGCGACTATCGAGACAAACGATGACACTTAAGCGCTGGGGATTTTTGGCGGCTCTAGTTGCAACTTTTGTTGCCGGTACAAAGGCCGGTGTAGAGTACGCCAAAAATCACTACGTAGCCAAAGATCGTAAATTCATTGAAGGCAAAATAATAAAAGACGATGATAAATAGCCCAGAAATTCCTAATCGAGGCGGAGCTATAGAGTTTTTGCAAAGTGTGTTTCCCTATCCGGACGAACCAATAATTTTCACGGAACTGTCTGTAGAAGTAGGTGGAGTAAGACGGTTAGTCTGGTTATTCAGGGCCCAGGGAATACCTTTGGGTATCGAAGAAGAGGATCATCACTGGCTTACTTCTGATGCAACAATCCTTACAACTAATGTGCATAGGCCAAGCATAGAAGCAGCCTATAAAGAACAAGTTTTAGAACCTAGGCGAAATGTCGAAACCTAATTTTTACCAACTATGGTTGACGTGCGCGGATAAGCAAGAGGCGGATAAAATTGCCAATACTTTACTTGTTAAGCATTTAGTGGCTTGCGCTAAGCAGATTTCAGTTTCAGCAGATTACCGCTGGCAAGGTAAAATAGACAAAAGTGACGAGATCTTGCTGCTAATGGAAAGCCGCGAAGATTTATTCGATGAAATCGAGCGCGAAGTTGCCAAACTTCACAGCTACGACACCTTTGTTTTAGAAGCCACGCCGGTTTACAAAATCTCTAAAAAAGCCGAAAAATGGCTGAACGAGGAGCTCAAAAATGTCTGAATCTAGCACACCTGATTATTTTGATGAAGAACTTCATAAATTGAATACAGGGGATTTGCCTGCCGCGCCAGATAGACTTGAGCAGGCCCTTTCAAGACCCGAATTAAAACAGGCTGTCGCATCATGCTATTCGTCTGGTGGAGGGCTGTACTGGGAAAATTATGTTGATTTTTGTGAAGAATTGAAGACGCATGGATTTAGTCAGGAAGAGGCCGACCATGTTTTCCTTAAACTTAGGCCAAAAAGATAACACAGATGCCTAAGCGTGATTATTACCCCGGCACCAAAATCTTGAAGCTCCATAATCTGATTGCAGACTATTTCACTCAGGATTTGGTACGGGGCAAGTGAAGTTTTGGATAAATTATGGCTAAAAGAGATTATTACGAAATACTAGGAGTATCAAAGTCTGCATCGGCTGATGAGCTGAAGAAAGCTTACCGCCGCCTAGCGGTTCAGCACCACCCGGACCGCGGTGGCAATGAAGCCCAGTTCAAAGAAGTCAGCGAAGCCTATGAGGTTTTAAAAGATGACGCCAAGCGCAAGCGCTACGACCAGTTCGGCCACGCCGGCGTCGGTAGCAGTGCCGCTAGCGATGGTAACCCATTTGGCGGTGGCTTTGGCGGTCAAGGCCAAGAGTTTAATTTCGATTTTGGTGATCTCGGCCTGGGCGATATTTTTGGCAGTTTCTTTGGCGGTGGTGCCAGTAGTGGCCAGCGTCAAAGTCGCGGCCGCGATGTCGAAACCAGTGTCGAAATTAGCTTCGAACAAGCTGTTTTTGGCACCGAAGTCGACCTGCGTCTCAATCTTGAAGACACCTGCGAGCATTGCAAAGGCACAACCGTCGAGCCGGGCCACGAACTCAAAACCTGCGATAACTGCAAAGGCAGCGGCCAAATTACCAATGTTATGCGCACAGTTTTTGGCAACATTCAACAAGCCGCGCCGTGTCCGAAATGTAAGGGCAAAGGTAAAATCCCAGAAAAGCTTTGCACGGTTTGCGGCGGCAAGGGAACCCAGCGCAAAAATCAAACCATTAAACTCAAAATCCCAGCCGGCATCGACGATGGCGCCACCATCCGCCTGCGCGAACACGGCGAAGCCATTGCCAGCGGGCCAAAAGGCGATTTATATGTACTTATCCGTGTTAAACCGCACAAAAAATTCACTCGCGAGGGCGATCTAATTTTATCTAGCGAGCATATAGATATGGTTGACGCGACCCTGGGGGCCGAAATCAGTATTGAAACAGTTGACGGTTCAGTCCGCATGAAAGTGCCAGCCGGTACTCAATCGGGAACAGATTTTAAACTCTCTGGCCACGGCGTGCCGCACCTAAAAGGCAGCAGCCGCGGTGCCCACATCGTCACAATCCTAGTTGATACGCCAATCAAACTCTCCGCCCAGCAAAAGCAATTATTGGAAAATCTCAAAAACACTGACGGCAAAAACAATCTTTGGAGCTAAAAATAACAGATTAATCATTACAAAAAGTGTCCGATCGGACACTTTTTGTAATAAACGGAACTACTTTACAAAAGTCTGCCCAAAAAGCATAATCGGGATCAAGATGCGAAAAACCAAAAACCAAACTGGCTTCATTCCCATGCTGATCATGATCCTGCTTATCCTGGGAATAATAATCTGGCTAGCCTACTCCCGCGTCTCCCACACCCACTAAAAAACGGGGTTGGACCTTCTGTTCAGACCAGGTATTATGCCCTAGTTGGCTAGGAAGGATAACTGTGATGGCCCAGAACCAAGAAATAGATCTATCTACAATGAAGTTCACCACTCGCTTGATCGCTGAGCGCGCCATGGTGCGTGGCTGGGGAGTAACGACTTTTGAAACAAATCCGGCAATCTTATTGCTCCAAATTCCAGGCCGTGAAAAACCGCTCAAGATTTTTAGCGCCTCGCCACCTCAGATGTCTTACCCGGCTGTAAAAATTGCTAAAGATAAATACATTACTAATCAGCTTCTTGGTGCTGCCGGACTGCCTGTCCCGGTCGAGATACTGTTGTCTACCGCAGCTAAGCAGCCGCAAGACATCCAAAAGATAGAGGAATTTCTTAAAACATATCCCAAAATTGTAATAAAACCCCTAGATTCCGCGCACGGTAAGGGAATTACCGTCAACGTTCGTGATATTGACCACTTTAAAAAGGCTATAGATATTGCTGCCGAGCACAGTCTTCGCGGCCGCATTCTAGTGCAAGAGCAAATCGAGGGGTTTGATATACGGACGGTCTGTATCAACTACAAATTTGTGGATTCTATGTCGCGCACTCCCGCATCAGTAACTGGGGATGGGCAACACAACGTGGAGCAGCTTATAGATGTAACAAATTCCAGCTCCGAAAGAGGTGAGAACTACAAAGCTAGGCTAAACATTATCCCCAAAGATAAAGTCCTGCAATTCATCGGCCAGGAAGGGCTTGAAGCAATACCCGCGGCCGGTGAGACAGTTAGTGTCATGGGGATTTCTAACATTGGCACTGGTGGCGAGAGGGAAAATGTAAANCATAAGATCCCAGCATTTTTAAGGGAAATGTCCGAGCAAGCTTCAAGAATTTTGGATCTGCCGGTAGCCGGTGTCGACTTTTTGGTAGCTTCCCCTCCCACAGCCGATGGCACCAAAGAAGAGCTCAAGCCATACATAATCGAAGTCAACGACTGCCCGTCCCTGACTGTCTATGAGGACTTGCATTCTCCTGAGCAAAACGAACTAATCGACACATATCTGGACTTCATTGACCAGTATTGATTAAACTACAGTATTATGGTAAAATTACCGCACCTTAAACAAATACAACAACACTCATTGACTAATCACAAGATTACACCAGCCATTATTAACCATAAGCTGGAGGTTTAAGATGTCCTATTTTGAAGAAGCCCAAGAACGTAACATGATCCTTTTTGTGGGGTCTTACTTAAAGTCGCAACAAGAAGATTTGCGATGGCTGTCGGAGAAACTAGACAAAAAAATCACTGCTTGTGTAATTGTAGATATAGTTAAGCCTGACGAGCAGACCAATATCGCTAAAGACCCCAGAGCCAGGCTTTTGACCGTTGATCTAAGCTCAAGAGCAGCTGTCCAAAAAGCCCTAGCACCTTACAGGCACCGTTTTTTGGCTGTGACCTGCCGCTCCGAGCGCAATATACCCATGCTCAAAACTATCCTGCCGCACGTGCCTTATTTAAACGGTCCTACGGAAACTTCGCTAGATTGGACGACCGACAAGATCAAAATGCGTCAGTTGCTGCGTGGCTACGACAAAAACATTGCGCCAAAGTTTCTAGTGGTGCAAGATGCTTCCCAGGAAACGATGGATCGCATAGAGCGAGTTGTGGGTTTCCCTTTGATGATTAAGCCTTCTGGACTAGCTGCTAGTCTCCTAGTAACTCTTTGTTATCACCGCGAAGAGTTAGAATATAACCTCAGAAATACTGTGCGGAAGCTCAACCAAACTTATAAAAAAAAGCGAGGTCGTGGTGAGCCACAGATTTTGGTTGAGGAGTTTATGGAAGGCGTGATGTACTCCATAGATTCTTATGTAAACCAAAGAGGCACGATTTACCACACGCCCTTAGTGCATGTACGCACCGGCCGCTCTGAAGGCTATGACGACTTCTTTGGCTATATGCGTATTACGCCAGTAAAATTACGTCAGCATAAGATTGATGATGCCCGCAAAGCTGCCGAAAAAGCTATCGAGGCCCTGGGGCTGCGCAGCACTACTTGTCATATAGAACTTATGAAAACCGAAGATGGCTGGAAGGTTATAGAGGTTGGCCCGCGGATTGGTGGCTTTAGGCACGAAATGTACAACCTCTCCTACGGCATTAACCACTCACTCAACGATATCCTTATTCGTATTCCTAAAAAACCGCTTATGCCCAAAAGAGTCCGTGGTTACACTGCCGTTATGCAGTTTTACCCAAGGCATAAGGGCAGGTTGCAGGCCTTAGAAGGTGTTAACCGGGCCCGAAAGCTTGAGTCTTTTCAAAGGATTGATATTAAAAAGAAAATTGGCAATCTGTGCGACTTTGCCCGCAATGGTGACGATCCGGTATTTGATATTGTGCTGTTTAATAAAGACCGCTCTCGCTTGCTAGCCGACATTCGGCGCCTAGAACAAGCCATAAAGATCAAGATCAAAAGACCAGCACGCAAAACCGCCAACTAATCTAGCCCAACATCCATGTCCACAATTCAACCATATGGTTGAATTGTGGACAGTTGCTCTGTGACCAAGATTAAGTCCTAAAAAGCTTGTGCTAAGATGGGCTTATGGCTGAAATATTGCTAGCCGTCTTAGTTTTTGGGCCACTAGGCCTGACGTTTTTGATAAAAAGCAACGCTGCCCTCGGATTTTTGGTTTTGTGTGCTGGCTTTGTGCTCAGTACATCGGTGATTGGTGACCTAAAGCACCTGCTTAGCCAGCTCAATTTATCAACTACCAGCAGCACCATTGGCATTATTCTTTTAGTCGTTCCGCTAGTTCTAACTCTGCTGCTAACACGAGGGTCGGCTGGCAAAGGCTTTAAATTTTGGCTGCAGCTGGCAGTCGCTTTGGCGGTTGGCGGCTTATTAGCTTTATCGGTTGGGCCGGTTTTAAGTAGTTCGTCACAATTTGATGTTACAACTTCTAGTTTTTGGCCGAACTTGCAAAAAATCCAATCCGAGGTCATAGGTATCGGCGCTTTGATCAGCCTGCTGCTTATTTGGTCTAGCGGTCTCAAACGCTACAGCCTCCACAAATAAAATACCCAACCTAAATCAGGTATATCTCTGGAGAGCTACTGCGAGTGCTGTAGCAACTGTAATTCAAGGTAGCCAGCAGCTACATATTAGTAGTTTTAGTTGGAGGTTCGAGTTCTTGCAAATGGTGACATCAATAGACCGAAAAAGCATCATTAGCTATCAGGCTATTCAACCGCCGCAGTCTTACCGCGGGAATTTCAGATTTTTTAACCAGCTTTAGGACTTTTTCAGTGGGTCAACAGTTATAGCCCAAGTTTCTTTTGTGACTTCTCCGGCTCCTTCGAGCAAGCTGACGCGATCATCAGCCAGCAAGTCTGCTAATTTCTCTTCGTCAACCCTTAGGACAACTTGGGTGTCTATCATCATACTCAATTCTGCTTCAGATAGGCCGAGGTCGACCAACCCCTTTATTAAGGCTGCCCGTAATAGTTCGCTGCTGAGCGGGCCTTCGTTTGTTTGATATCCAGGAGCAATAAGTACAGAAACTTCGAAATCTTCATGAACCACCGAAGAGTAAGCACCACCCAACGACTCTTTTAATAGCTCGGGGTCGTAGGAAGTTTCATGTCTAGGAAACACATTAAGCTTAAATTTACCCGGCTCTGATTGAATTCCACGCAGACCTTCGTGAGTTTGGGCTATTTTTTTAATTTCTTCATTAGGTTCTTTCTGCTGTTTGACAAGTTTGTCAAGCCGAGCTTTTCTAGCTGCATAGTCTGCCCCCAATATGGCGAATTCGCCGATGGTTTTTTGAAGAATGTCTAGTCTCTTTCCCGCCTCGACCTGTAGGGCAACTCCCTCTATATCGGTGGGCATAACATCATAGGTTTCTTTTTCCCTCCGTTTTTTTAGGACGTCTTCTATTGAGGCTTGCACTGGGGCTAATTCTAGTTTTGCCATTTCTCCTCCTGATTTATACAGATAATTATCTACTTATCGTCTACAGATGACAAGCATGAGTAAATTAAAAAACATTTCATGAAAAGTGCTTATACTGGAGGGCCCACCGGGATTCGAACCCGGGACACGCGGCTTAAAAGGCCGCTGCTCTACCAGACTGAGCTATGGGCCCTCGTCGGAGCAAGCTACCAGCTTGCTCCGACGAGCAATTAACTAGCGTTCTTTGCTCGTGTCTTCAGCTTCTCGCTTCTCCTTCTCTCAATTTCACAAAATCTGCTAAAGCGGGATTTTGTGAAATCGGATTGAGACCAGTGCTGCATAAAATCAGCGCCAGTAACTTCTTAGATTATCTGTTTTTTAGCTAAAAAGTCAAACGTAAGCAATTAATTTTTGGTAGCAGCTATGACATTATGGCGCAATGAGGCGGTTTCGGCGCACCACTTTAATTACTATTTTCTGCCTGTCAGTTCTAGCCGGGCTGGGCCTGGCGCGAAAAATCAGTTTTGATTTGCCAGCTTGGTCCATACTATTTTTTATTCCTTGCCTTTTACTGCTGAGACCTAAAAACAAGATCAGTTTTTTGGTAATCGTATTTTTAGGTCTCAGCCTTGGCCTTTGGCGCGGCAGTGTTTATATGCAAAAACTGGGCGGCCTAAAAAATCTATCTGGCCAAAATGTGACAATCGAGACCATAGCCACCAGCGACGCGGTCTACGCTCAGGCTACCCAATTAGAATTTACAGTTAGTCATGCCCAGCTGGAGACGAGCCACAGGCCGCTGGCCGGCAGTTTTAAAGTCAGCGGTTTTGGTGAGGCCATGATTTACCGCGGCGACCGGGTGCAAATCAGCGGTAAAATCTACCCCACTCGCGGCGCCAACCAAGCCCGCATTTCCTACGCCCAGCTAAAGCGTACAGGTTTAGATAATAGCTGGGTTAACCGCTTCACGCGGCGTTTTAGCGCCGGTATGCAGTCGGCTCTGCCGGAGCCCAACGCTAGTTTTGGCATGGGGCTTTTGATTGGCCAGCGCAGCAGCTTATCGAAGGATATTATCAACCAATTGACGATGGTTGGTCTGCTGCACATTGTGGCCGTTTCGGGCTACAACCTGACAATTTTGGTACGGGCATCGTCTAAACTTAAACTGCGTTCCAAATACCAAAAATTGGTGCTGTCGCTGGCGCTAATCGGCTTCTTTATTTTGATGACCGGCTTTAGTGCCAGCATTGTTCGAGCGGCAATTGTGTCGACTTTGAGTTTGTGGGCCTGGTTTTATGGCCGTAAAATCCGGCCGGTTTTAATTTTAGCCTTCACGGCCGCCCTGACAGCGCTATTTAATCCGTTTTACATCTGGGGTGATCCGGGTTGGTACCTATCATTCTTGGCCTTCTTTGGCGTGCTGATAATTTCGCCAATTGCCATTAGCAAACTGTTCCGGCGCCAGCCAAAAATTATTGTCAGTGTAGCCATGGAAACTTTGGCGGCCGAGGTTATGACCTTACCGCTAATTATGGCCATGTTCGGCCAACTGTCCCTGGTTGGATTAGTAACGAATGTTTTAATCGTCCCACTAATTCCATTTGCCATGCTGCTGTCGGCGGTAGCTGCGGCAGCGGGCATGTGGCTGGCGCCGCTGGCCGGCTGGATCGCCTGGCCAGCCAACCTGCTGTTAACCTATATTCTGGATATCGTTAAGTTATTCGCCGCCATCCCGGGCATTTTCCTGCACCGCTCCGTCAGTACGATTTCAATGTTATATTTTTACGCCCTCGTAATTTTAGTCTTTACCGCCGCCCACAAACAGCGCGAACACCTTAAAAATGCTAAAATAACCTAGATAGTCCTCAGCTTCTTACTTGGATGCTCTGCAAGGCGCATTCGAGGAATGGAGCGAGGTGTATGGAGGATACATTGAGCGAGTACCACAGAATAGCAACGCAGCAGAGCGCCAAGAGCATTGGCGGAGTTGACAGCTCCGCTGGCAAGCAGGCCAATGCGGTGAGGAGTTGAGGTGTCAGGTCATAGTAAATGGGCAACAATCAAACGTCAAAAAGGCGCCAACGATGCCAAGCGCGGTGCGCTGTTTACTAAATTGGGTCACCAAATAGCTATTGCTGCCCGCGGCGGCACAGACCCGGCAACAAATTCGGCCTTGGCAATGGCGGTCGAAAAAGCCAAGGCCGCCAACATGCCGACCGCCAATATCGAGCGCTCCATCCAGCGCTCGGCCGATAAATCGGCCGCCCAGCTGGAAGAAATTATGTACGAAGGCTACGGTCCCGGCGGCGTGGCCATTTTGGTAGAAGTAGCGACCGATAACAAAAACCGCACTTACCCAGAGGTCCGTACCGCATTTTCTAAAAATGGCGGTAACATGGCCGAACCAAACAGTGTGGCTTTCCAGTTTA
>JGI1358J11329_10002196_pt1 | contig 15342 bp, 13 predicted proteins | sample Subgroupgradi54m_FD_11329 | JGI IMG/M metagenome (IMG submission 11329)
CGTTCTTCGGGAGACATAGAGAGAGTATAACAGAAAACAAAAGATTTTTCATATATCGGCGAGGTGTTCTTTCAGAAGTTCGCCGAGAACGCGAGGTAAATCCTCAGCCTTCTTCGCGAGCCGCGCATCGGGCGCGTAGGTAGTAAGCGCCGCCTTCCCCGACTCGGTGATGCCGACCCCAATCGCCACCGCGCCCGTTGCGCGCAGTTTCTTGAGCGCTTCCTGCACCCGCGCCGCATCGTCACTCTCTCCGTCGGTAAAAACAATGACAATTTTCTTGACCTCCTCCGCCTCAATCCGCCGGCGCAGAGCGCTATCTCTTTCAAGCGCGCTTCCGACCGTCTCAAGCGGAACAAAATCGGTCGTGCTTCCGCCGGGCGTCGAGCCGAGCGTAGCCCCAATCTCTATTCGCTCTTTCTCGCTTAATTCCTTTCCAAGCTTTTTGCACGGCGTGCCGTCTTCTTTACTTGCTTGGAATGTATAGACCTCGGAGAGAACTTCTATTGGCTCCTCCATATTCGTCCGCTCGTCGTCGGCGATGTCGACAAACTCCTTGAGCGCCTCCATTGCGAGAATGCCTGTCTTCTGCTGTTCGCGCCGTTTCGCCCCATCTCCATCATTCATAGACGACGAACGGTCAAAGACAAGCGTTATCTGAATTTCGCCGAACCGTCCGCCCCGTTTTTCTTTTACCTCAAATGTTTCCCACGACTTTGACTCCAAATTCCCCGCCTTCGCTTCAGCGACGAGGCCCGCCAGGTCCACCAGTTCCTCACCATCTTCCACGGGATAGCGTGGCGTCTGTGTCTTCTTGAGCCGTCGCGCGATGATGCGGCGGATAAGTTCGCGAAGTTCCTCAATGACCGAGCGCCCCGTCTCGGAGTTCTTCTCGTTCTCCATCTCGGCGGCAATTCTGCGATAGTTCTTGAGGTCTGCTTCCGCAACTCCTATTTCTTTCGCATATTCTTTGTCGGCATTCTCAAGCGGATTCGCCTTGCGCGCATTTTTCCACTCCTTCAACGCCTTTTCAACCTCTCCCTGCGGCACGGCCTCGGGCATTGCGCGTTTCGTTGCTCGTTCATACGCCTCCTTAAAAACCTCGTTCGGGTCTGACTTCTCTTTCTTCCCCACTTTCGATTCACCTTCCTTCCCTTCTCCGCCTTCACCTTCTCCTTTCTTCTTCTCTTCTTCGTCCTTCATATCCTGCTCTTTGAGTTCCTCTACTATCGGCAGGATGTACTCATTTTGCAGGTCAAGGCGCAGAGACATCGGCGTCTCGGGGTGCGTCAGCAGGTCAAAAAACTTCTCCTTCCCTGCGTTCATCTCCGATAGAGCGTTCAACTTCTCGCGCACCTCTGGCGCGACTTCGCATTGTTCGTTGGGAACGCGCGCCTCCCGAAGCAAGGCGTTGCAAAATTGAATATGCTTCGGCTCTTTGGTGAGGTCTCTTTCGGGAAAGAGGTCTTTGGTGTAGAGGTCTCTCTCCAACTCGGCACTCGCCGAGGATGTCTTGGCGACAACCGCGCGGTTCTCGCGCACATCCGCGATGCAGTTATCCATCAGCCCATATGCTTTGGATTTCTTGATGTCGCCAAGATACTCGGCGAAGTTTCGCGCTCCACTGGGCTCGGCGAGGAGTGCCTTCTTCTCCAGAAAATGCTCAACTTCGTGACTCAACGCAAAAGCCGTCTTCTCGTCCGAAAGTCCACGCGATTCATAGAAACGGCCATTGACATAGATCGTGTTGTTCTCAAGGTTAAACGCAAAGGTGTTGAGTCCCTCGGGCGCGGGCTCAAACTTCACCGCCCCGCGCGCATACTGCTCAAAGTAGTCGCGATGCCGCTCGGCAAACTCCCGCGCCTCCTCACTCGCTGTTTTAGCAATCTTCGGCTGTTCTATTCCCATTCGCTCAATAGTACCACACTCACCGCTCAAACTTCATTTGGCTATAGAGTGCCTCTGTCTGTTCGTCAAAGTCCGCACCAGCCCGCGCCAGACGACCGAACATTCTCTTCCGCGTCTTCGGGCGCATAACCGTTTTTAACGGATACGAGACGAACCCAAGCACATCCACGCCGTTCTCCCACTTTCGCAGTTCTATCTTCGCAGGATGAAGTTCAAGAGCGAGCGTGTCGCGGAGAAAATCTCGCACCCGCGAGAGTGTTTGTATCAAGACCTTTCTGTCCGCAGACAAGAAGATAATATCGTCCGCGTAACGGAGATAATGTTTGATGCCGAGTTTTCTTTTCACAAAGTGATCAAGGGGATGCAGATAGACATTAGAGAAAAGTTGCGAGGTAAGATTGCCGAGCGGAATGCCTGCACCCGAGACGGTATGAAAACTCTGCACCACTTCAGCAAGAAGCGCGTTGAGTTTTTCATCACGCGGCAGAGTCCTTTCAATGAGCGTGAGGAGAATTGAATGCCGAACGGATGCGAAGAATCCGCGAATGTCGGCTTTGAGCACCAAGACAACTCTGGTACGATTCCGCGACAATCGCCACGCGAAGTCCCGAAAACGCTTCAGAGCGGCGTGCGTCCCCTTCTTTTTGCGCGAAGAATACGAATCAAAGATGAACTGTTTATCAAAATGCGGATATAAGATCCGATGAATGGCGTGATGAAGCAGTCGGTCGCGGACACTTGCTTTGTGTATGCGCCGAAGTTTGGGGTCTTTCACCAAGAACGATGTATAGCCGCCGTGCCGATATGCTCCCCGCGCGAGGTCGTCGTGAAGATTGAAGAGATTTTCTTCCAAATCGGCGGCGAAGGCAAGCACATCCTTCTTTTTCTTCTTGTCTTTTACAAACTCGCGCCACGCGGCAAAGAGATTGCGAAGTGATATACTATCTGCAAAAAGATTTCTATGACCCCCCCCCCGACAATCCCCACGCCGCCGCGGGTAGTATTAAATATGAGACCAAGTTCTCCTTGCTTCATTCGTGGTCTGAATTCTACATCTGCGTCAATGCGGCGGTCAAGCAATTTGGAAAGCGCGATCGTCACGGCATCGGCGAGCGAATGGAGAAGATTGCGTTTGATTTCCTGGACTATCTCGTACTCGCGAGCAAGAAGAAAAGCGATTCACGGATGAATCTGTTGGAAAAGATGGATAGAGAATTGGTCAAAGAAAAGATTCTGGTGCGGCTCTCCTATAAAATCGGAGCGCTACCAGAACCAAGATACATTGACCTTGAGAAAAGAATTATTGAGATGGGCAGACAGGTTGGCGGATGGATAAAGGGTGAACATAAAAGAAGCGAGAATGAGAACAAAAAGAAAGAAGAGTTGTGAACTCTTCTTTCTTAACACTTCGGAGAACACACAACCGATGTTGGAATTGGAGTTGTTCGGCTTGTTCCTGTTGACATTCGCGCCGTTGGCATTGAAGTTGCCGCTGTTCACGAGGTTGCCGTCGGAAGTGCGTTATGGGCGAAGCATCTCTCCGTTCAAACGCGATTCGGCGGGCAAGGCCCGTGAGGTCTCGCGCGCTCATATCAGTATAGACGCTTCGCAAGCAGTGTTTTATTGGCGACCGCCTCGCGGTACGAGACGATACACAAGCCACTTGTATTATAGCACCGAGACGCCTTGACGGCATCTCGGCAATTCAAATATCAATAGGCAATACTCAAAGATTCTCTGCGGAGAACACACAACCGATGCTGGAATTGGAGTTGCGCGGCCCGTCCCCGTAGACAAGCGCGCCGCTGGCATCGAAGCTGCCGCTGCGCACGAGGTCGCCGACGGAAGCGCGCGAATTGGTCCATGAATACGCACTCTTAAGAAGTTGTTCCGCCTTTGAGCGGTCGGTGAGTGCGAGACGGTAGAGGAGCTCCACAAACGATTCGCGAAAGCGCCGATTGAGCGGAAGGGTGGCGAGTTTCTCGGCCGCCGGTTCCCACTCTGTCTCATCTTGGCTCTCTACGGCACTCCGAAAATTCGCATCAGTCGCAAGCGTTCTCGCTTCATCTATCATTTCTTTGATATCTGGCGGTATAGCGTTTATATCGCCGTAACGCGTTTCCACAAAATTGGCGAGGGTCTCGGTCTGAACAAGATAGTTCTGACTTGTAGAGCCGGGAATAACTTCGTCCGAGACAATCTTCCATCGGAGTTGCGGACTCTCTTTTGTAAAGAAATCGTCATTTTCATACCAGTCCGTATCATAGAGCAGTTTACTCCCATCGACTTTTTTATTGTCAAATTTCCTCATAACCGTCTCCCCCGTTACCGGTGTTCCGTCGGGAAACTTATCGGCATAGAGGATAAGGCGGCAAGAATCCTTCAGTTTCTCAAGCATCTCTTCGGGGAAAAGAATCGGAGGAACGGTTTCAACCTCTATGCCGAAGACATCTTTGACCTCTTCGGGACCGAGAAGGCGCTCGCCCATAATTTCTTGCGCCCGTTCCAGTGAAGTTTCGCGCTCGCCGACCGCTTCGGCGCCACGCTTCTTTGCCTTTTCGGGGAGCATCCCCCGTAGAGCGGCGAGATGCGCCTCTCTCTGCTTCGTACGGACACCGAACGGGTCTAGGTCGGCAAGTTCTTTGAGCGAGATATGCTTTTCTTTCTTGGACTCTTCAGAAAGTTCCTGTATCATCTCGGTGCGCGCTTTTTCGTCTCCGCGAAGCCGTTTTGCCGCCTCAAAGTTGAAGATGTCGCTCGGCAGACCGAGTTCGGCGGGAGTGAGGGTGCGGAGAAATCCTTTGGCCGCGAAGAGTTTTGCGGCGAGGATTCGGTCTTCAAGCGAGTACTCCTCAAAGGTGAGGCCGACCTTGAGCCGACTGTCTATATGCTCCGCGAACGAGACCTCGCTTTTTTGTTCCCGCTCCACCTTCCAGTCCTCCAGTATCGCCTCTACCGTCCCCTGCGTCATTACCAACTTCTTAAGCCCGCGCGCCTTACCCGCCGCGCCGGCCTCGCCAATGAGCCGCCCTGTCTCGGAGCGAAGTTCGCCCGTGTAGGCGACCTGCACCTCCTCCATCGCTTCGCAGAGGCGCGGCAGTGTCTCATTGAGGTCACGCCACGACATATCTACCGAGCCGTCGGAGTTCATCAGGCGGGCGAGCATTACCTCGTATGCCTCGTCTTTCGGCAGATAGTTGATCTTGATATTGTTCTGCTCAAACTCGCGGGCGATTTCGGGAGGGAGCGACTGCCGTTCTGGATTCTTCTCTGACTTAAGGTTGGCGGTGAAGGCCATCTGAAAGCCGGGGACAATCTCTACACGCCCGTTGCCGACAACATTGACGGTATCGCCAATTTTGGCGTTGAAGACGCCCTTGATGAAGACCATCTGCTCAACGGGGAGCGAAGTGAACTCATCAAAGATGACGGTCTTACCCTCCTGCATCGCCTTGGCGAGCGGGCCGAAGATGTCTACTGTCTCTATTGCGCCACCGCCGTCTTTCGTTGGACGGATGCCTGTCTTGCCCCAGACATTGGCCTCGCGGGTCTGCGGGTTGCAATAGACCATCTCGGGATTCTTGCCGCTAAAATGCGCCGCGGCGAATCGCGCCTGCGAGGTCTTGCCCGTCCCCGTCGGCCCGTGAAGAAAGATGGGTTTTCCCACAAGCATATTTCTGCCGATGCGCTTGAGGTTCTCTTGAACCGTCGGCGTCGGCGCAATATGCCCCTCACGCGCGAGGCCTTCTCGGTAGCGAACGAGTTCCAATGCGTGAGCAGCGCGCGGCGAGCCATTGCGGAGCTCCTCTATTTGTTTCTCAAGCGCGGCGCGCTCCGTGCGTGCCGCGTCAAGCAGGCGCGTATGCGCCTTTCGCGCGTACGGGTCGGTCTTCTTCTCCAACGCGCGGCGCATCTCAAAGTCGCGAAGGTCGTCCAACTTTTCGGTGAGCGAATGAGCCGAGAGGAATGCCTCTTTTTCTCCTCCCATACTCTTTGCCGCGGCGGTTATGTCGGTGTCGTCCTTGCCTGCCGCCTCGGCAGACGCTCTGTCTTTCTTGAATCGTTCTTTTGTCTTTGAGATGCCGCCCTCTGCATCAATAAGACCGCCAAGTTTCTCTTTTATCTCACGCACTCCCTCGCCCGCCGAACGGAAAACCGCTTCCGGCAGATTTTCATCTCGTGTCGCTTTTCGCAATTCCTGCCGCTCGCGCGATAGATTGTAGAGATTCTCGCCTTCCATACCACTCCATAGTATCAAAGATTATTAGTTGTGTCATTGCCCCCGGCCAGAATTGAACTGACATCAAACCATTAGGAACGGTTCGTTCTATCCGTTGAACTACGGGGGCTCGCGTTAGATGCCGAGCAGTTGCTTGATTTTTGGCTGATTGAAACCGACAACGATTTCGCCGCCAATCGTAATGACCGGCACGCCCATCTGCCCGCTCTTCTCTATCATCTCCTTTCTCTTCTCAGGGTCAGCCGCCACATTGTGCTCGGTATAGGCAACTCCCTTCTCTTTGAAAAAAACCTTCGCCGCACTGCAATAAACGCAGGACGGGGTTGAATAGATAATGACTTCTTTCATATATTATTGATTATCTGCTAAATGCGGGTGGCGGGAATCGGACCCGCGTCTCATGCTTGGGAAGCACGCATATTGCCACTATACTACACCCGCGCATCTAGCGAAATATATCAAAAAAACGGGAAAGAAGCGACCCTGCAGGGACGGCGGGCGAAGTCGCATTGTCTTTCGGCTCTACCACGACTACCATTCGCTCGCCCGGCTTCGCCACCTGAAACTGCGAACGAATCTCCGCCTCAATACCCTCGGTGGTCTTGAGTGCCGCAATCTTCTTTTCTAGAACGGAACGGCGCGCCTCAAGACCGACTACCTTCTCTTCGGCGGCGCGCGAATGCGCGCCGCTCTCGCTTTCTTTTACATACACATTCCACGCCGCGCGCGTCAGAAGAACCACCACGACCGCGAGAACAAGAAGTGCGAGACGCGAATACCACCAATTGCTCGCTCTCTTTTTGCGCGACAGAACTCTCATATGCTAGTATAATACCATATGTTATTTCATAGAAAGCACCGCAAGAAGGTCGGCGTCATCTGGGGCATCCTCTGCGCCCTCATCATCGTAAGTATGGTGATGCTCTATCTCCCAATTCTCTACCGCTAAGGGGTTTAGTCGCTCCGAACCATCTTGAGAAAGACCTCGGGCGGGATAGCCACCTGTCCTGTTTCTTGAAGACGCTTCTTACCCTCCTTCTGCTTTTGCCAGAGCTTCATCTTACGCGTTCGGTCGCCGCCATTCTTGCCGAAATCACCGAGCGTCTTCTGCATCGCGCGAACGGTGCGCGACGAGATGATGCGCCCAAGCGCCCGCGCCTGAATCTTCGCGGCGAAGAGTTGCCGCGGCAAGATGCTCTGCAGTTTCTCTACCGCCTTCTCTGCCTCCAACTCCACCCGCTTGCGTGAGACGACGCGCGAAAAGGCGGGGACGACCTCGTCCGCCACCAGAAGTTCCAGTTTCACCACATCCGCTCCGCGTATCTCGCCAATTTTGTATGAGAGCGAGGCGAACCCCGACGACGCGCTCTTGATTTCATCAAAGAAGCCGCGCATCAATTCGCGCAACGGCAGTTCAAGGGTGAGGCGATTGCGATTGTCGCCGAAGTTTTCGGTCGCCTTGACGAACGCTTCGTGTTCATAGAAAAGCGGCATAAGCGCGGGTAGATACTCGGCGGGGGTGAGAATCTGCGTCTCCACCCACGGCTCGCGCACGCTCGTTATCTCGCCATAGTCGGGGAAACGCGCGGCAGAATAGACGATATGTTTCTTGCCGCGCTTGTCGGTAACTTCGTAGGTGATAGACGGCGTCGTGACGACGAGCGTCAGGTTGAACTCGCGGCGAAGCCGTTCGGTGATAATCTCAAGGTGGAGCATTCCAAGAAAGCCGCAGCGGAATCCACGACCCAAGAGTCCGCTGGATTCCTCTTCGTAGGTGAAGGACGAATCGGAGAGGCGCAGGCGCGAGATTGCCTGACGCAACTGATTGAAGTCGTCGCCGCTCTCGGGATAGAGAGAGGCGAAGACGACCGGCCGCGGGCGTTCGTAGCCCGGTAGTGCTTGCGCGACACTCTTTTCAGGCAAGATGGTGTCGCCAACCACTGCCACCCCCGGCTCTTTGATACCCGTTATGAGATACCCGATGGCGCCTTTGCCAAGCGAAGCGACCGCCGTCTCTTCGGGCGCGAAAATGCCCGCCTCAATCACGGTGAAGACCTTGCCCGAGACGGCGAAACGAAGTCGTTCGCCGCGCTTTGCCTCACCATCAAAGACCCGCAGATAGACCACGACTCCGGCGTGATTTGAGTACTTGAAGTCAAAGATAAGCGCGCGGAAGCTGTCGCCCGCCGCGGCGGCGGGAGCCGACCGCGGCGGCGGCACATGTTCTATCACCCGCTCAAGAAGTGCCGAGACGCCCTGCCCCGTCTTGCCCGAGACCTCAAGAATCCCATTCGCTTCGGCGGCGAGGAGTTCTTGAATCTGTCGTTTCGTCTCCAAGATATTGGCGAGCGGCGAATCAATCTTGTTGACGACCGGAATGATGGTGAGACCGGCGCTCTGCGCCATCTTAAGCACCGAGACGGTCTGCGCCTGCACTCCCTGTGTGGCGTCCACGAGAAGCACCGCGCCTTCAACTGCGCGCAGCGCGCGCGAGACCTCGTACGAAAAATCAATATGCCCGGGAGTGTCTATGAGATTCAAGACATAGTCGGCACCCTGCAGGCGATAGTTCATCCGCACCGGCGTCATCTTGATGGTGATGCCGCGTTCCCGTTCAAGCTCCATTGAGTCAAGTACTTGCTCGCGCATCTTGCGCTTTTCTATCGTCCCCGTCATCTCAAGCAGTCGGTCGGCGAGCGTGCTCTTGCCGTGGTCGATATGCGCAATGATGCAAAAGTTGCGGATGTTCTTAGGACTGTCTGACATAGCGGTCATACTAGCAGAAAGAGGGTGAGTATCAAAATTGAACTAAAACACCGCGTCGGTGGGGTCGGGGCCGAAAAACTGCGCGCGCCAGATTTTGTGATGGAGCGCGCGCCAGATTTCTTGGAGTTCAGTGCTCCCCAAAAGATAGAGCGTCAAGATGCCTGCCGTGATGCCCCCAACTCCCGCACAGAATCCTTGCAAGAAGATGCCGAGTGTCGTATGAAGATTAAAGACAAAAGAAAAGAGATTAAGAAAACCATAGGAAACGAAACCGATAAGAACCGCGGCGGCAAAGCTCTCAAAGAGGGTGCGCCAGACCGGTCGGTTAAAGTTCCCGAATGAGCGCGCGAAGAGAATGCAGCTCGCGAGCGCACTCGCGATGGTGCCGAACGAGTACGCGAGCGGAAGCGCGAAGACGGCTGTTCCCCCAACATCAGAGACGCGGAGAAGCGATTCAAGAAAGTAGCGCGCGTCGGGTACTTCGCGGAAGAGCCACGCCAAGAAAAACGCGCCGCCGACCGTGAGAGACGCGCCGCAGAGCGCAATCGTGACCGGCGCGCGTGTTCTCCCTGCCGCGTAGTAGGCGCGCGTGAAGAGCAGGAGAAGGCATTGGGCAACGATGGAAAACGCGAAGAGCGCGAGCGCGGCGGCGGTGAGGCGGGTGTCCTCCCAATCAAAGGCGCCGGCGCCGAGTACCGTGCGGACAATCTGCGCGCGCAGCACGACAAAGAGCGCGAGCGCGGGAAATGACCAAAAAAGAATGTGCCGCAGCGAAGTGGAGACCATCTCCAGAAATTGACCGCGCTCACCCTTATTCCAAAGCCCCGAAAGCGTCGGGAAGGCAGAAAGCGAGTAGCTCGCTCCGACGACGGCAAGCGGAACGGATTGCAGATTCCACGAGAGGTTGAAGACGGCAATGGAACCCGCGCCGAGTACCGAACCGAGTCCCGTCAAGACCAAGACCGAGATATTTTGCGCCGAGAGCGCGAAGGTGCGCGGGAGCGAGACGAGCGCGACCTCACGAATCTCGCGGAAGTTGAGATGAAAACGGAAGCGCGGCAGAAGCCCGCTGCGAAAAATGACCGGGACTTGAATGGCGAGATGAAGCGCCGCGCCGAGCACCACCCCATACGCAAGTCCCGCGAGACCGAAGAGCGGATACAAGAGAAAGACACCCGCCACAATGCCGAGATTGTAGAGAATTGGGCTGACAGCATAGACGAAAAACCTCCGTTCAAGCTGGGTCACGCTCGCGAAGAGGTTGGAGACGCCGAGCAGAATCGGCTGAAGAAGCATAATGCGCATCAGGACCGTTGTCTCGGCGACCTGCAACGCAGTGAAGCCGGGAAAGAGGAGGCGCACCAGCGGCGGCGCGAAAAACCCCGCAACGAACGCGACGAGCGTGATGGAGAAAAAGAAAGCGGTAAAGATGGTGTCAAGAAACTCGTGCGCGCTTTCGCGGCTTTCGCCAAGCCGGCGGGACAGAAACGGAATCAAGACCGAGAGCGAGACCATAGAGGCAGCCCAAATAAAGATGAAGTCGGGCACTCGAAACGCGGCATAATAAACATCCAGCGTTGCGCCCGCGCCGAAGTGCGACGCGAGCAAGCGGTCGCGCAGGAACCCGAGCAATTGCGACAGGAGCGTGAAGAAACCCAAAAGCAGCGCGGCCTCATGAAGTCCGCGCTGCTCTCGCTCCAACAATTTGAACAATCGCTTGACCATTACTCTTCAAACCCGACGCTCTTCTTTTTTGTTGCGCTCTTTTCGGAAACGGGCAGAATGCGCTTCTCGGGCTTTTCTTCGGTAATAGCAGACGAGGCGCGGCCCGCCTTGAGATTCTTAACGGCATTTGTAATCGCGGCGTTATCGGGATTGGTCGCCGCGAGGTCGGTAAATTGCCGCAGCGCGTCACTCGTTCTCCCCAGTTTTTCATAGGAGAGCGCGAGGAAGTATTTGGCGTTCGCGTAAGACGGAGTGAGCGCGACGGCGCGCTCAAAGACCGAGATGGCGCCCGCGTAGTTTTTGTCGTTAAACCGGAGAATGCCGAGATGAAAGAGCACGGTCGGGTCATTCGGCGCGATAAACGCAGCTGCCTCCGCCGACTGAATCGCCGCTTTCAGGTCGCCGTCCTCAACCTGAAGCGACGAGAGGAGAAAGATTGCCTCAAGATAGTTATTCTTGAGCGCCAGCGCTTTTTGGATATGCTCACGCGCCGCGGTGTGGTCGCCTTTGGCGACTTCAAGACGCGCCAGCGTAAGTTCAATGGCGGGACTCTGCGGATTCAGGACGAGTGCTTGTTCGTATGAGGCGCGCGCACTCTCGTACGCTCCGGCAATCTTGAGCGGCACAACCGCCTCGTAGACGCGTCCGAGTTCAAGAAGATTCTGATACTGCGACGGGTCAAAAGAGAGCGCCTGCCGCGCAGAGGAGAGTGCGGTGCCGAGAAGTCCTTGAAACTCGGTGCGAACTGCGTCGGCAGAAGCGGTCTTTGTATCTTTCTGCAGCAGCGCATTCATCCGCGCGAGCGTCAGTTCGGTGAGTGCGCGAAAATGGACATCGAGAGGAGCAATCTCTGCCGCGCGCATAACGGCGGTCTCGGCATTCGCCAGATTACCGTCGCGATTGAGGGCTATCACCCCTTTCTGAAAATAGATAGACGCGAGATACCGCAGGGCGACAGAGTACCCGAGGGCGACGCTCCCTATGAGGAACAGAATGAGCAGAAGAACGCTCACAAAACCCGACCGCGGATTGCTCCCGAATGCGACCGTTCGTGACGAGGTCTCGCCAACCGCTTGGAGTGCTGCGACAAAGAGTCCGGTAAAGAGAAAGGAGAGGGCGAAGATGCTCGGTGCGGGAATATAGAAGAGCGAGAAGACCCAGAAGAAGAGGGCGACGAAGAACGACGAGGTGACGATATAACGAGAGAAGAGGTCCATCGTCTCGGCAAGCATTGCGCGAAAACCGGCATAGAGGAAGAAGAGAAGAAAGAGGACCCATGCGAGCATCCCTACGATGCCGATGGTTGCGAGAAATGAGGGGATAAGCCCGACCCCGTTCTCAAAGTCCGTACTCCAAAAGACGGTCTCGTTGATGCCTGCGGGCTTCCACTTCAGCCACTCATTGCCGAAGCGGTTGGGACCGGCGCCAAAGAGCGGTCGCTCCACCAGCGTGTGTTTCGCGACCTCAAAAGTAGCCGACCAGGACGGACGCGCCTCTATATTATAGATACCAAAGACCCCTGAGAGGCGGTTCCCTATGGCCCCGCCGGCAAGCATAAAGACGACCGAGAGCAGCAGGACGAGAAGCGGTGGGAACGAGAGCCGCCTAACGGCAATAGTCGCCTCAAGTTGAAATGAGATGCGATAGACCAAGAAGACAAGCGCGAAGATGCCGAGGGTGTACCAGACGACCGAGAAATTAATCACGACCAAGAAGAAGAGCGAGACGAAAAGCGCCCCCCACAGGAGAAAACGAAAGAGCCGATTGAGCGAGAGAAACTCAAGCGTAATGACCGAGAGAAGCGCCGAAGCACCGAAGAAGATGGCGAGGTCATTCCACTTGCCGACGGTGTTTGCCGTTGCGTCGGTCAAGATGCCGAACGAGAGAAAGTCGGGTCCCAAGACGAGGCGCAGAAGATGAAAGAGGACGAGCACGAAGAAGGCGCCGAGGAACGCGAGATACGCGCTCCCAATCTGCTCTTTGCTCCGAAAGAGTACGGCACACAGAAAGACCGCGAGAGAAGAGATGAGTATTCCGAGCGCCGTCCCGACCTCAAATCCCTGTCCCGCAAACGAGAGGAGTGGTGCACCCGAAAATAGTGCCGATAGAATAAAGCAAAGCGAGACGGCACCGAGCGCATAGAGCGGGGGAGCGGAAGGCAGGACAAAACGGCCGCTCTTGAGCCGCGCCAGCACGAAGAGCGCAAACGCAAGCAAAATCACGAGAAGAAAGAGAGTCGTCTTGCCGCCGGAGATTGGGAATGAGATACCGGGGATAAAGAAGACCGGCAGAAGAAAGAAGAGCACAGTGAGCAGTCGCGCTGAGAGCCGTTCAAGACGGCTCTGCTTCTCTTCGTTCATCGCGAGCACTTCTTCAAACTCTTCTAAAATAACTTGGGGCATGATGGTAGTACTGCGTATTATACACAAGAACCGTTATTTTTTCATAGTGGACAAGGCACTTTGCATACGAAAAGAAATGTGGTACACTAGCGGTAGTTGCATTGGATAGTTGCTCCGATGTTCATCGGAGAGGAAAGTCCGAACACATATCCGCCTTAGGTGGATTAAAAAGGTAGCGGGTAACGCCCGTCTCCGCCTCATCGGCGGACGAGATGCGAACAGAGACGAGTCCTCCGCCCCGCACTGCGGGGCGGAGGGGTGAAACGGCAAAATTCTTACCCGTGTGCAAGGCCGTGTCCTGCGTAGCTTTATGCAAAGCAGGAAGTGCCGCTTGAGTCCGCTGGCAACAGCGGTCCCAGATAAATGACTATCCAATCCGCCTGTGGCGGAGGGACAGAATTCGGCTTATAGATGCAACAAAACAAATGAAGAATCCGCCGCAAGGCGGATTCTTCATTTCACTTTCCAATGCAACGCGAGCGCTCGGTAGAGCGCGAGCGGCACGGCGGCAAAGAGAAGAGAGCCGAGCCACGCAAAGACCGGCAGACCAAAGAAGATAAAATTGCAGAAAGCAAAAAAAGGTGCGCCGAGATAGACCCACTCGCGCAGGTGCGTGCTCGGCACAAAGCCAATGAACGCGGCAACGATGAGCGTACCTGCCGCAACCAAAAGAGAGAAGCGAGCGTCGCGTGGGAAGGAATGCAGCACCTCCACGAGCGCCAGTCCGCCGAGCGGCAGGAACAAAAGATACACAAGCAATGCCCCCCACCCGTTATAGAGAGGCGAGAACCAGAGATGAAGCATCTGTCCGCTTTGGTCAATCATAAAAAAAGAGAGAGCGAGTGCGGCATAAAAGCGTAGAAACGAATTGCGCTTATGCATCAAGAGCCAAAGCGAAGAGTGTTCGGCATAATTAAAAAGCCCCAATCCAAACCAGAGCGCGAGTACGAATCCGCCAAACCAGTAGTCAAAGCCGCGCAGCCCCGCAAAGAGAAACGCAATCGCCGCCGCATCACAGACAAGAATCCCGATTCGGTTGCAGAGAAACGCTTGTTCTTTCGTCAAGGACCTACGCATTGGATGAAGTTAGTATAGCATAATTCGCAAAAACGGAGGGTGAGAGATTCGAACTCTCGGTCGCCGATGAGGCGACACACGCTTTCCAAGCGTGCGCACTAGACCACTATGCGAACCCTCCAACAACATCACGATACAACAGGACTAGCGACCGAGCAACGCCCGCACCCGCTCGGCAACGGGCGGATGCGTGGAGAAGATTTTGGTGAAGAAACTTATAGAGCCGTCCTGTCTTCGCCCAAACGGGTTGGCGATAAAGAGATGCGCCGTCGCGCGGTTGGCGCGAACCATCGGGCGGGAGGACTGCGCAATCTTCTGAAGCGCCGAGGCGAGCCCTTCGGGGTAACGGGTGAGAAGCGCGCCTGAGGCGTCCGCCAAGAACTCGCGTTTGCGCGAGATGGCGAGTTGAATGAGTGTCGCAATAATCGGCGAAAGTATCGTAAAGACAACGCCGAGAATCATCAAGAGTGCGCCGAGTTGCCCGTTTCCTTCTCGGTCGTTTCGCCCACCGCCCCACAAACGGCTCCGCAAAAAGAAATCAGCGAGCAGCGTAATGAAGCCGACGAGCACCACGACCGCAGTGGAGAGCAAGATGTCGCGATTGCCGATATGCGAGAGTTCGTGCGCGATGACGCCCTCAAGTTCGCTCCGATTCAGAATCTGAAGGAGTCCCGTCGTGGCGCAGACGACCGAATGCTCTTTGTCTCTCCCCGTCGCGAAAGCGTTCGGCGCGGGGTCGTTGATGACATAGATTCTCGGCATCGGGAGCCCCGCGGTGATAGAGAGATTTTCGGTGACGGTGTAGAGGTCAAAGAACTCTTCGCGGCGCGCGGGACGCGCGCCGCTCATCGCGAGCACCAGTTTGTCGGAGTACCAATAACTCGCGATATTCATCACCACGCTGAAAGCGACAAAGAAATACAGAATAGTCGGCGAGCCATAATAGATACTCACAAACCATCCGAGAAGAATAATCACGACGAAGAAGCAAGACATCAGCAGCCAGGTCTTGAAAGAATTTTCCGATTGATGGGTATAGAGAGAAGCCATTTAGAACTGCACTTTCACTGGCTCTTTGGCATCTTCATTTTCAAGCTCAAAGAACTCCAGTTTGGCGAACTTGAAGAACGAGGCGATGAGATTGTTCGGAAAGGTCTCTACCGAAGTATTGAGGTCGCGCACGGTGCCGTTATAGAAGCGGCGCGACGCCTGAATCTTGTCTTCGGT